>WNGA01005176.1_pt1 | contig 23243 bp, 18 predicted proteins | sample 5400061 | NCBI WGS metagenome assembly WNGA01 (sample SAMN13153366, study PRJNA577476) | soil metagenome | isolation source: 100 cm soil or saprolite under grassland replicate 2 | place: USA:California | collected 2016-06-15
TGCCGACCTCGATCGAGAACGCCTTCGTCTTCGGGTCGACGGTCAGGCTGACGGGGACTTTCATCCCCTCGAAGCTCTTCGTCTTCTCGTTGATCGCCTTGATGATCTCAACGATGTTCACGCCGAGCGGGCCGAGCGCAGGTCCGAGCGGCGGGCCCGGCGTCGCCTTGCCCCCATCGACGAGCACATCGAGCTTCTCGGCCACGGAGCGACCTCGTTGACGCCTGACCCGCGGAAGGGCCATAAACGTTTCGGCGCCATGGGCTGTGTCTTCGGGGGAAGCCCTTAATGGCCCCGGAGCCATCCGCGCCTCGATGAGGTTGGACGCTCGGGCCAGCGGAATCCTCGGATTTGCCGCGATCGCCACTTGGACGGTGCTCTACCTCGTCGCCGTCGCCTTGACGCCGACATACACGATCACGGGGAGCTACCTGAGCGACCTCGGCAACCCGAATGCACCGGCCCCGTGGGCCTTCAACGCGGCCGACATCCTCGGGGGGATCCTCTTCACGCCCTTCGGGTTCGTCGTGGGCCGCACAGTCGGAGGGCGAGCGGGACGGGCCGCCCAGGTCCTCCTCCCGACATCGGCGGTCGGCCTCGTCTTCGTGGGCATCTTCCGCGAAGGGTCTCCGTACGGCCTGCACACCATCGTGTCCGCGGTGTTCTTCCTGTTGCTCGCGGTCAGCGCGGGCGTCGTGGGGGTCCCGATGTACGTGTCGACGACTTTCCGACGCGTGGGCGGCTACCTCGCCGCGATCACCGTGGCCGCCGCAATCGCGTTCCTCATCACGACCAATCAACTTCTCGAGCACGTCGTCGTCTATGCCGCGCTCGTGTGGCAAGCATGGACCGCTTGGAGAATCTACGGCTCCGCTCCTCCCACGACATGAGAGGATCGGTCACTTCTCCTGCTCTTTTTGCAGGACGCGGACGCTGTCGCCGCGCACGGTCACCGGGATCCGGACCATCGCCTCGAACAGCTCGACCGTGATCTCCTCCTTCGTCTCGTCAATCTTCATGACGCGGGCCTTCTCGCCCTTGAACGGGCCGGCGACCAGTTCGACGATGTCGCCTTCCATGATCCCGCTGACGATCGGCTTCGGCGTCAGGTACGCCTCGATCTCCGAGAACCCGATGCCGGTCGATTCGCCCTCGCCCTTCACCACGCCGCGCGCCCGGCGCAGGCCGCGGACGATCTCCTCGAGGCGGTCCGGGTTCATCGATTCGACGTAGACGTAGCCGCGGAAGTTCGCGGGCACGAGGATCGAGAAGACGCCGACGTCTTTCGCCTTCGCCCGCGCATAGATGGCGTCGGCGACGGCGCGCTCGTGGCCGATGGAGGACTTGACCGCGAGGATCGCTTGCCGCGCGCTGAAACTCAGCGTCTTCGCGTCGAAGGCGCCGGGATCCCCTTTCGAGATCGCGTTCACGACGACGTTCAGCCGGTCTCCGTACCGCGCGCCTTTCGGACAGGTGACGGTCAGGGTGATCTCCCGCTGCCCGTCCGCGATGAGCATGAACTCCTTCTCCGTGATCTTCGTGTACGTGACGTCCCACACCTTGTCTTCGACGCCGTACAGCTTCACCGTCCACTCGGGTGGATCCGGCAGCTCCGAGTGGTAGACGAGGTCGACTTTGATCCGGATCGTATCGTCCTCGGTGCCGGTGTTCGTCGCGAGGACGTCGTACTCCCGCGTCTGCCCCGCGGTCAGTGAGGCTTTCTCCTCCTTGAGGTCGAGCTTGACGCCGTAATGGCCTACGACGGGTTCCGGCTTCGCTTCGGGCTTCGGCTCCCGCTTCGAAAGGTCGTCCAGCAGCCCCATATCAGCCCACGATCCCGAAGAGCCCGTGGATGGCGCCTGGCCCGTATCGCATGATGAGGTAGATCACGAACCCGAGCGCGCCGATCGCGACGATTCCGAGCCCCGTGATCAAGACGACCTTGGAGTACTCGTCCGACGTCGGCTTGCGGGCCATCTTGAGGACGCGGCCGAACCGTCCTTTCCCGAGCCGCTTGACCCGCTCCTCGATCCTCCGCTGGACTTCCCAACTCCTGTCCACGATGTCTGCCATGGTCCTCACCGCACGATGTCGACTCCGGCCTGGGGCGCCCGCAGGTGCTCCCCGGGTCCGAGGATCTGCTTCGACTTCACCCCGGTCAAGATGAGCATGACGCGGAGCTTGTGCTCGAGGCTCGGATCGACCGCCGCGCCCCAGATGATCCGGGCGTTCGCCGCGATGCGGCCCTGGACGATCTCGGACACCTTCTCCGCTTCGGCCACGCTCATGTCGTTGCCTCCGGTCACGTTAACCAGGGCACCCGTCGCATGGCTGATGTCGACGTCGATCAGGGGCGAGTTGATCGCTTCTTCGATCGCCGCTTCCGAACGGTCGTCGCGGTCGCTTTCCCCCAGTCCGATCATCGCCACGCCGCCTCCTTTCATGATCGTCTTGATGTCGTTGAAGTCCAGGTTCACGAGGCCCGGTTTCGTGATCACCTCGGTAATCCCCTTGATCGCTCGCATCAGGACGTCGTCGGCGACCTTGAACGCCGCGTTCAAGGCGAGACGCGGGACGAGTTCAAGGAGTTTGTCATTCGGAATCACGACGACGGTGTCCGCGAAACTCCGGAGCTTTTCCAGGCCGAATTCCGCGTTCTCCGCACGGATCGCTCCCTCCGCTCGGAACGGGAAGGTACATATCGCAATCGTCAGGGCGCCCGCCTCCTTCGCGAGCTGCGCGACGACGGGCGCGCCGCCCGTTCCGGTGCCGCCCCCGAGGCCGCACGTGATGAAGATCATGTCGGCGCCATGCACGACGGAGCGGATCTCGTCGGCGGCTTCCCGCGCGGACTCCTCGCCGACCTGCGGCAAGGCACCTGCGCCCAACCCGCGGGTCACCCGTCGTCCCAAGAGGAGCTTGTGCGGCGACCGGATCGTCAAGAGATGCTGGGCGTCGGTGTTCGCCGCGTAGAGTTCGGCGCCGATGATGCCGGCGTCCACCAGCCGATCGATCGTGTTGCAGCCCCCGCCGCCGATGCCGAAGATCTTGATGTTCGTGCGAAGGCTCGCGAGGATCCGCTCGAGTTCGGCGTCCTCGGCCCCCGCGCCGATCGATTGCGTCGGGGAGTCCGGTAGCCGGGGCTCAACGTCGGACCGGGTGACGACTTCCTTAACGATCGAGTCCATGGGACGCCCTCCGGGACCAGCCTCCCGGCTGAGGAGTAATTTCGCTTCTCGCGTAAGAGGGTGCCGGTTATAAGCATTGCGAACCGCGTCGCGGCTCCGGGCTGGAGCACCGGCATCACGGCGATCGCAGCATCGCGGCTTACCGAATCACGTCGATGCCGACGCGGGCCCGCTCTTCCGCTGGGTCGCGGCGCCCGACAATCTGCTTCGACTTCACGCCCGTGGCGACGAGCATCACCCGAAGGGTGTGCTCCAGAGACGGGTCCACGGTCGCACCCCAGATGATCCGGGCGGTCGGAGAGACCTTCGACTGGACGACCTCCGCGACGCGCTCCGCCTCGGAAATCGTCATGTCGTTTCCCCCGGTCACATTGATGAGTACGCCGTGAGCCGTCGATACGTCCACCTCGAGAAGGGGCGAGTTGATCGCTTCCTCGATGGCCTCGACCGCCCGGTTGTCGCCGACCGCCTGGCTCTCGCCCAGCCCGATCATCGCGACGCCCCCGCCTTTCATGATCGTCTTCACGTCGTTGAAGTCCAGGTTCACGAGGCCGGGTTTCGTGATGATCTCCGTGAGGCCTTTGATCGACCGCATCAAGACCTCGTCGGCGAACTTGAACGCGAGGTTCAGGCTCTGTCGCGGCACGAGATCGAGGAGCTTGTCGTTCGGGATCGTGATGACGGTGTCCGCCGCATCCCGCAGTCGCTCCAGTCCCCACTCGGCGCTCTCCATCCGGAGCTTGCCCTCGCCTCGGAACGGAAGGGTGACGACCGCGATCGTGAGGGCGCCCATCTCTTTCGCGAGCCGCGCGACGTAGCCGCAGCTGCCGGTTCCCGTGCCGCCGCCCAGGCCGCACGTCACGAACACGATGTCCGAGCCCTGCACGATTCCCCGGAGCTCTTCCTCGGCCTCTCGGGCGGCCTCTTCCCCGATCTGTGGCAGTGCGCCGGCCCCGAGGCCCTTCGTGATCCGCCGACCGAGGAGGACCTTTTTCGGGGACGCGATGTGCAACAGGTGCTGCGCGTCCGTGTTGCAAGCGAACAGCTCCGCGCCGACGATGCCTTCGTTGTACACCCGCGAGATCGTGTTGCAGCCGCCACCGCCGAGCCCGATGATCTTGATGTTCGTCCGCATCTTGCTGAGCATCTCTTCGAGCTCGGCGTCGACGCGACTGTCCTCGAACGCGGGTGCATTCCCTTCTCGGGCGAGCACGTCCTCTAGCATGGAGTTCATTCCTTCACCTGCAGCGCCTGCGAGTTCATCCCATCCCGCAAGATGGGCTCGTATCCGAGGGACGCTATTTAAAAGTTGTCGGACGAGCGTCTGCCGCATTGACAAACGCGATCCGGGCGCGGCGACCATCACGACCCAGTCCACGACTTGCCGGATTTGGAGCGCCCGACCGAGGGGACTCACCTTGGAAAATGCCCGCGCCGAATCCCCATCCAGGATGGGGACCTCCGTCTTCGCAATGCGAGGTTCGCTCAACAGCAGCTCCGGCAGCGGCACGTCGATGATCACCTGTCCCGCCTTGAGTCCCGCGCGCCTCGCGATCCGGTCCTCGACGCGACGGCGCTCCGCGGCGTCCTTGAAGGACGAGAGGGCTTCGCGCGCGGCGTCCGTCAGCTCGTCCCGGTCGTACGAGACGACACGCTTGTACAGCTTCCGGTATTTCAGCCGCAACGCGATTTCCTGCTGAAGCGGCCCCTGGTGCGCCAGCCACCCCAACAGTTCGTGGTCGACCATCTTCTGGAGTTCCCCGATCGGAGCCTCGGATCGCTCGACCGCCCGCGCCAGCATCTGCTCCGCGATCCGGACCGTCTTGTGGAAGTACACCGACGAGTACATGAGGCCGCGAGCGACCAGCATCCCCTCGAGGGCCGGCAGGCCCTTTCGGTCCAGGGCGATCTCGCCGTCGTGGCGACGGAGGGTCTGCAGCAGCCGGGAGAAGTCGATCATCCCGTGGGCCGCGCCGGTGTAGTGGGCATCCCGCATCAGGTAGTCGATCTGGTCTGCGTCCATCGGGCTGTGGATGATCTGCGCAAGGTATCGGGACGGCTCGCGGCGGCTGCCGGGCACCAACCGAGCGTATCCCCGCTCCGCCGGGCCGCGGATCAAGGCGGCCACCGTGTCGGGATCGACGCCATGCTTCGCGAGGACCTGATGGATGCGGAGCACGTCGGCAAAGGCCTTCCGGTCCTCGGGCGCGACGTTGTCGTCTCGGCCGGTAATGATCCGCTGCGTCAGGTGCATGTGGTCCACGGATAGCTCGCGGCTCAGGACATGTTCGAGCGTGTGCGAGAACGGGCCATGGCCGACGTCATGCAACAGGCCTGCGGCCTGCACGAGCTTTCGCTCGTCGTCCGAGAGTTCGAGCGCCCTCGCCATCGCCCCCGCGACGTGGCCGACCCCTAGGCAATGTTCGACGCGCGAGTGGTTCGCTCCCGGGAAGACGAGGTATGTAAGGCCGAGCTGGCGAATCGAGTTCAACCGCTGAAGCTCCAACGTCTCGAGCAGATCGAGGGTGAGCGGCTCAAGGCGGATCGTTCCGTGGACCGTGTCGGTGATCGTCTTCAGATCCGCCATCGCCCGTGCGACGTGCGGGAGCGGATAAATAACTTCGTCCGGATCGTATGGCGAAAGGCCCTTCGATATCGTGGCGACACCTCGGGTGCGTCAAGGCCGCGAAGCCGATCGGGCCGCGATGGTGTTCGGCAAAGGGGGCCATGGCGCATACGTCGTCGCGGCTTGCAGAGGCGCGATAGTCCGGACGGTGAAGCCCGCGGTCGCGCTCTTGTTCGCGCCCAGAACCGGGTCCCGATAGGTTACCGTGAGACGCACGAAGAAGCTGCCGAGCCCGGTGAAGACATGGGTCGTGTTGCCCACACGGTCCGAGGGGCCGGTCGCGTTGGCTGCCCCATCCCCCCACACGTACAGGAACCGATCGAAGAGGCTCGCGTTGCGCCAGGCCACATCGAGAGCATAGATCCCTCCCTTCGAGTGATTGGTGGAATCGTTCCACGCAAAGGTGTACGCCCATGACAGGTTGCCGTAGAACGCGATCGGATCGCTCGGGCCTGCCGTCCAGCGGTCTGCGTCGAGGACCGCGACCAACGGGCCCAGCGCGCAACTCGTTCGGTTCGGCGACGCCGGGCACGAGGGCGCCGCGATATCGGTCGCTTTGGGTTTCACGTCGACGCGGGTGAGATTCGCCTCATTCGTGGCCACCCCTCCTTTCCCGTCCGCGACGGCCACGAACACGATGAACTTCCCCGGGTTCGAGTAGACGTGCGGAGGCAGGTCGCCCGTCCCCGTCGTCCCGTCGCCGAGGTCCCAGGAATAGCTGAGGTCGTCGCCATCTGGATCCGCCGCCTGAACCGTGAACGTGACTTCGGCTCCGGCCTCGGGAGCCACGGGCTTCGCGGAGACTTGGGTCATCGTCGGTGCACGGTTCGGATGCCGGTTGAGCAGGGCGAGCGCCGTCACGACCAGGATGACTGCCAGGACGACCGCGACGATTCTCACCCACGGTATGCGGGTGGACAGAGGCTCCGCGCCCGATGCTTCGGAAGGGGCCGGACTCCCCTCCCCCGGTTGCGATTCCATTCCCGCACCTCCTTCATCGGCGAGCGCGACTTGCGGCGGAAGCGCGGAGCGGGCTAATACGTTTGCGAAGGGGCGCAGGCGCTTGCCGGTTCGAACCGAAGCGAGCGGCAAAGTTTCAATTACGTCACCCCGAATGTGCGGTCTCGCGCCGGGGTGACAGAGCGGCTAATGTGACCGACTGCAGATCGGTTTCCTGGGGGTTCGACTCCCTCCCCCGGCATGTCCCAGATCGGCCGTTGACCCGCATGGCAACGTCGGCGACGGGACCGACGGACTCCCTCGCGGCGCCCGCGCGCATGTTCTTATAACGTCCCACCTTTGGTGCCGGGGGACGTCCGCCGGTGCGGTACTTCAACACCATTCTCGAGACGATCGGTAACACGCCGCTCGTCAAGCTCCCCCGGATCATGGCCGACGTGCCGTGCCTCGCCCTCGCCAAACTCGAGATGATGAACCCCGGCGGGAGCGTGAAGGACCGGATCGGCGAGGCGATGATCGAGGACGCGGAGAAGAAGGGGCTCCTCAGGCCCGGCGGCACGATCATCGAGCCGACGAGCGGGAACACGGGCCTCGGGCTGGCGATGGTCGCGGCGATCCGCGGCTACCGCGCCGTCTTCACGATGCCGGACAAGATGAGCCGCGAGAAGATCGATCTCCTCAAGTCGCTCGGCGCCCGGGTCGTCGTCACGCCGACCGCGGTACCGCCGGACCACCCGGAGTCGTACTACAAGGTCGCGGAGCGGATCCACCGCGAGACACCGAACTCGATCCTGCCGAACCAGTACGCCAACCAAGCGAACCCGCGAGCGCACTACGCGACGACAGGCCCCGAAATCTGGCGGGACACCGATGGCAAGGTGACGCACTTCGTGTGCGGCATGGGCACGGGCGGGACGATCAGCGGCGTCGGGAAATACCTGAAGGACAAGGATCCCCGCGTCCGCGTGATCGGTGTCGACCCGCTCGGCTCGATCCTTAAGGACTATTTCTATAAGAAAGAGATAATTAAAGCGCATACATATAAAATCGAGGGCATCGGCGAGGACTTCGTCCCCGAGTCCACCTGGTTCGACGTGATCGACGACGTCGTGAAGGTCGGCGACAAGGAGGCCTACCTCATGACCCGCCGGCTCGCACGGGAGGAAGGGATCCTCGCGGGCAGCTCGAGCGGGGCCGCCGTCGTCGCGGCGCGGCGCATCGCGGAGACGCTCGGGAAGGGCGACCTCCTCGTCGTCCTGCTGCCCGACACGGGAGAGCGGTATCTCTCGAAGGCCCACAACGAGGAGTGGCTCAAGGAGCAGGGGTACCTCGAGGAACCCGTCGCACCGCTGATGACAATCCTTCGCGCGAAGGAGCGGACGATTCCCGGCGTGATCACGATCGACGTCGCGGCGAAGGTTCGCGAGGCGGCCGACATGATGCGGCAGTACAATGTGTCCCAGCTCCCCGTGGTCGACACGGGCATCATGGTGGGGAGCCTCCGCGAGGAGGTCCTCATGAAGGCGCTCCTCGAGAATCCGAAGATGTACGACGACTACGTCGCGAAAGTCATGGAGAAACCGTTCCCAATCGTCGAGCCGGGAGCGGACCTGGAGCAGGTGTACAAGCTCCTGATGCGCGGGAACCCCGCGGTCGTCATCGGGAAGGAAAATCGGTTCGAGGGAATCATCACCCGCATCGACGTCATCGAGTACCTGGCCGGCCGCGGGTAGCAAGGTCTTTACCCTCGAGGTGCGACTCCGGCCCCGGCGATCGAATGCGTTTTGCCACGAAAGCCATCCATGCGGGCCAGGAGCCGGATCCGCGGACCGGCGCGGTCACACCGCCAATCTATGCGACGTCGACGTATTCGCGCAAGGGCCAGGACGCGTACGCGTATGGGCGGAGCGCCAACCCGACGCGAGACGCCCTGCAGCAGAGCCTCGCCGCGCTGGAGAACGGGAAGCATGCCCTGGCGTTCTCGAGCGGCATGGGTGCGATTACCAACGTCCTCACGCTCCTGAAGAAGGGCGATCACGTCCTCGTCACCGACGACTGCTATGGCGGGGTGTATCGTATCTTCACGCGGATCATGAGCCAGTACGGGATCGAGTCGACCTTCCTCGACCTCCGAGACCTCGTCGACGTGGAGGACGCGTTCCGACCGGAGACGCGGATCCTCTGGATGGAGTCTCCGACGAACCCGCTCATGAAAGTCGTCGACCTGAAGGAGCTGGCCTTCATCGCGAAAGCGCACGAGGCCTTGAGCGTGTGCGACAGCACGTTCGCCTCGCCGGCCCTCCAGAATCCGCTCGCCCTCGGCGTCGACCTGGTCGTGCACAGCACGACGAAGTACCTCGGCGGTCACGCGGATCTCCTCGGAGGCGCCCTCGTGATGAACCGGGACGACATCCACGAGAAACTGAAGTTCTCACAGAACGCGCTCGGCGCCGTCCCCAGCGCCTTCGATTGCTGGCTCACGTTGCGCGGGATTAAGACGCTCCCGCTTCGGATGGAGCGGCACTGCGACAACGCAGAGACGCTCTCCAAATTCTTGAAAGACCATAAGGCGGTCGCGAAGGTCCACTATCCGGGCCTACCAGACGACCCGGGCCACGGGATCGCGAAGAAGCAGATGCGGCGGTTCGGCGGGATGCTCAGCTTCGAACTGCGCGATCCGACTCGCCTGGTCGAACGCCTGAAGAGGCTCGAGGTCATCCTCCTCGCGGAGAGCCTCGGGGGGGTCGAGTCCCTGATCGAGCATCCCGCCTCGATGACCCACACGAGCGTGCCGAAGGAACAGCGGGAGAAGCAAGGCATCACGGATGCGCTCGTCCGGTTCTCCGTCGGCCTCGAGGACGTGCAAGACCTGACCGAGGACCTCGGACGGGCACTCGGCTAGACGCGCCAGCGAGCCCGTTGCGGCGTCCACGACCGAATGCGCGGCCAGATCGTCGTCACGTCGACCGTCAGGCCGATCGCGACGAGGCCGTACCCCGCGAGCGCCGCTGCCGGGAGGATGCCGCGGCCCAAGCCCCAGGAGCGCACGAACGCCGTGGCCCCGGGATTCTGCAAGATCACGGCCGTCGTCGCGGCCGCGACCGCGAACAGGACGAGCACGCCCGCGTCGATCAGGTAGCGGGATCGACGATCCAGGTAGTTCGCGACGCGTCCGAACAGGATTGCGTGGAGCGCGAGGACAGGCACGAAGGTCCAAGCCAGGTACGGGAACGCCGTCGCGTACACCGCCATGTACCACGCGTCGGTCGACGCGATCGCGTGATACTGCAGCGGCAACACGACAACGGCGGCGAGGACCAACCCGAGCGTCAGCAGGAAGGCCCGCCATGCGACGGCCGCGTCACCCTCTTTTGGGTCCCGGGAACGGAGGTGTCGCAACCCGATCCAGAGGTCCGGCCACGCCGACACGTGCACGACCACCGCGACCCAGGCGAGGACGAGGTCCACGTACGTCGCCCCGAACGAGGGCACGACGACGATCCACCGGCCGACCGCGAACGAGGTCCAGAAGAACGCGGCGCCGGTGCCGAGGAGGAGGGAAGCTCGTTGCAACTCTCGGGGCCATCCGGCCGTGCGCGAGGCACGCGGGTGGGGGAAGGAGCCCGCCATGTCCGGACCGACGATGCGGCCGCGCGGACGATAATGCTTCCGCGCCGAATCGTCTCGGGTTGACAAACGGCGGCGTGCGCGCGACGAAGTCGCGAACCTTAATACGCGCTTCCCGGATGCGCACCGCGCCATGGCCATCCGGGTGTACAACAGCCTCACTCGAAAGAAAGAGCCGTTCGCCCCTCTCCATGGCAACCGCGTCTCGATGTTCATCTGCGGCTTGACGCCGCAAGACGAGACCCACATGGGACATGCGAAGACCTACGTCTCGTTCGATGTGGTCGCGCGATACCTCCGCCACAAGGGCTTCCACGTGTTCTACCTGCAGAACGTCACGGACATCGAGGACCGCATCATCGACAAGATGAAATCGAGCGGCCGACCGTGGAACGACATCGTCGGGCAGTACTTCGCGGAGTACCTCGGCGTCATGGCGCGCCTGCAGTGCACGTCCGTCGACGTGTACGCGTTCGCGACGGACTACATCGATGAGATCGTCGAGCAGATCCAGGGGCTGATCGGGAAGGGGCACGCATACCGCGCGGACGACGGCAGCGTGTACTTCGATACGACGACGTTCTCGGGCTGGGGCAAGCTCAGCGGGCAGAAGGTCGAGGAACTCCGCCCGGGGGCGCGTGTGGCGGTCGAGGAGCGGAAGCGACACCCGGCGGATTTCGTCCTCTGGAGGGCGCAGAAGCCCGGGGAACCGGCGTGGGACAGCCCGTGGGGCATGGGCCGGCCCGGGTGGCACATCGAGGACACCGCGATCACGATCCGCCACTTCGGACCGCAGTACGACCTCCACGGCGGCGCGACGGAGCTCCTGTTCCCGCACCACGAGGCCGAGATCGCCCAGGCGGAGTCGTACACCGGCGTCACCCCGTTCGTGAAGGTCTGGATGCACGGCGGCATGGTCCTCGTAAAGGGGGAGGAGATGCACAAGTCCCTCGGGAACTACTGGCCCGTGACGGCGGCGTTGAAGCTCTACGAGCCAGAGGTAATCCGGTTCTTCCTCGTCAACGTCCAGTATCGAGGCCCCATCGACTTCACCCCGGAGCTGCTCGAGGAGGCGAAGCGCTCCTACGAGCGGCTCCGCGAGACGGTCCGGACCGTGGACGCGGAGCGACGACGGGCGTCGGAGTCGGGCAAAGCGGATCGCGAGCTCCGTGCCGCGACGAGGAAGGCCCTCGCGGACTTCGACGCGGCGATGTCGGACGACTTCAATACGCGCGAGGCGATCGCGGTCCTGTTCGACTACGCGCGGGCCGCGAACAAGGCAATCGAGTCGGGGGCCGGACGAGGAGCGCTCGACGAGACCGCGGCGGCCTTCCGGACCGTCGGCGATATCCTCGGGCTGTTCCCGGTGCCCACGGCCGGTGCCGATCTCATGGACGGGCTCATGGACCTAATCGTGGCGCTCCGTGAGGACGCGCGGAAGCGAAAGGACTTCGCCGCAGCGGACCGGGTCCGGGAGGCGCTCGGAGCCCTCGGCATCGTCCTCGAGGACACCCGCGACGGGGTCCGTTGGAAGCGCAAGTAGGGCCCATCCCGAAGGCCGCTCCTGGGCCCGTCCTCCAATGTTCTCACGGACGAGAATGAGGTGTCGAAAACGACCGTGCTAGCCTATATAAAGAGCTCATCCCGAAAATGACTCGGTCACGGAGGCCTGTTTTCTCCATAGAAACCGAGGTCCGAACGTTTATAAGATGGCGGCGCATACTCCGGACATCCTCCGGATGGGATGCGAGAGGCCATCGAAACGAGGGTCTGGAAGGTTGCGAATTAGATGGTAGAAGAGGCCGCCTACGACGCCCGGCAAATCCAAGTTCTTGAGGGCTTGCAGGCGGTCCGAAAACGCCCCGCGATGTACGTCGGGAGCGTCGACGCGCGCGGCCTCCATCACCTCGTCCACGAGGTCGTCGACAACTCGATCGACGAGGCGATGGCGGGGTTCTGCAAGAACATCCAGGTCACCCTCAACGCGGATGGATCCGTGACCGTCGCGGACGACGGACGCGGAATCCCGGTGGACGTCCATCCCAAGTACGGCGTGCCCGGCGTCGAGCTCGTCCTGTCGCGGATGCACAGCGGCGGGAAGTTCGAGCGAAAGATGTACCGCGTGTCGGGCGGCTTGCACGGCGTCGGCTTGTCCGTCGTGAATGGCCTGAGCGAATGGCTCGAGGTCCGCGTGCGGCGCGACGCCAAAGAGTATCGGATGCGCTTCGCCCGCGGGCAGAAAGCGTCGAACCTCGAGGTCGTCGGCCCGGCCGAAGGCACTGGCACGATCATCACGTTCCGTCCGGACCCCGAGGTCTTCGAGACCATCGAGTTCGACTACGACACCCTCGCCAAGCGCCTCCGCGAGCTCGCGTTCCTGAACGGCGGGTTGCGGATCATCATCGTCGACAAGGTCCACGGCCGCGGGGACGTCTTCCAGTACAACGGCGGGATCGCGGAGTACGTGAAGTGGATCAACCGGGCGAAGAACCCGCTCCACCCGGATCCAATCCGGTTCGCGAAGGAGTCGAACGGCACGCACGTCGAGGTCGCGATGCAGTACCACGACGGCTACAACGAGTCGATCTTCACGTTCGTGAACAACATCGACACGGTCGAGGGTGGGACCCACCTCGTCGGATTCAAGGCGGGCCTCGCGAGGACTTTCATCAAGTACGCGAAGGACAACAAGTTCCTGAAGCAAGGCGAGAGCCTCGAAGGGGACGATGTCCGGGAGGGCCTGACCGCGATCTTGAGCCTCAAGATGCCCGAGCCACAGTTCGAGGGGCAGACGAAGATGAAGCTCGGGAACTCCGACGTCAAGGGGATCGTCGAATCGATCGTCTACGAGAAGCTCGGCGAATTCTTCATGGAGACCCCGAAGGTGGCGGAGATCTGCATCGGGAAGGCCGTCCTGGCCGCGCAGGCGCGAGAGGCCGCCCGGAAGGCGCGGGAACTCACGCGCCGCAAAGGACTCCTCGAAGGGTTCAACCTCCCCGGCAAGCTCGCGGACTGCCAAGAACGGGACCCGGCGAAATCGGAGCTTTTCATCGTAGAGGGGCCGAGCGCGGGGGGGTCGGCGAAGCAAGGGCGACGGCGCGAGTTCCAAGCGATCCTGCCCCTGCGCGGGAAAATCCTGAACGTCGAGAAGGCCCGACTCGACCAGATGCTGAAGAACGAGGAGATCCGGACGCTCATCACCGCGATTGGCGCGAGCATCGGCGACGAGTTCAACCTCGCGAAGGTCCGGTACCACAAGATCATCACGATGGCCGATGCGGACGTCGACGGGCAGCACATCACGACCCTCCTGCTCACCCTCTTCTTCCGCTACATGCGGCCCATGATCGACGCCGGATACGTGTACATCGCGCAGCCGCCGCTGTACAAGATCCGGAAGGGCAAGGAGACCTTCTACGCGTACACGGAGAGACAGCGGGAGGAGATCGCGCGCCAAGTCGGGGACAAGGGCGTCACGTACCAGCGGTATAAGGGGCTCGGAGAGATGAACGCCGAGGAGCTGTGGGAGACAACGATGGACCCCGCGCGGCGCCTCCTCAAGCAGGTCACGATCGACGACGCCTTGGCCGCGGACGCGCTCTTCTCCGTCCTCATGGGAGAGGCGGTCGAGCCCCGGCGCGAGTACATCCAAGAGCACGCGAAGGAAGTCGTGAACCTGGACATCTAGGGGTGGCACGATGCCGGAGGACGCCCAGGAAACGCCGCGGCGGGTCACCCCCCAGCCGATCGAGCAAGAGATGGAGCGCTCGTACATCGATTATGCTATGTCAGTAATCGTCGGGCGGGCGCTGCCCGACGTCCGGGACGGCCTGAAGCCGGTCCAACGACGGATCCTCCACGCAATGAACGAGACGGGTGCGTCGTCGACGAGCCAGCGGCGCAAGTCGGCCCGCGTCGTGGGAGACACGCTCGGGCGGTACCACCCGCACGGCGACACGGCGGTCTACGACGCTCTCGCCCGCATGGTGCAGGACTTCTCCCTCCGCTACCCGCTCATCGACGGCCAGGGGAACTGGGGCAGCACGGAGGACGAGCCCGCGGCGATGCGGTATACCGAGTGCCGCCTGTCGAAGATCGCCGAGGAGCTCCTCCAGGATATCGACAAGGAGACGGTCGGCTGGATGGACAACTTCGACGGCACGATGCGAGAGCCGACGGTCCTGCCCGCGAAATTCCCAAACCTCCTTGTGAACGGCTCGAGCGGCATCGCGGTCGGCATGGCGACGAACATCCCGCCGCACAACCTGCGAGAGGTCGTCGACGCGCTCCTGACGCTCATCGAGAACCCGAGCGCGGAGCTCCAGGACCTCTACAACCCGGACACGGGTCCGATCCGCGGGCCCGACTTCCCGACGGGCGGCATCCTGTACGGCGCCGAGGGCGTCGCGGATGCGTACAAGGCGGGTCGCGGGCTCATCCGGATCCGGGCGACCGCCCACGTGGAGGAGGCGGGCCACGACAAGGCGCGGGTCGTGATCACCGAAATCCCGTACATGGTCAACAAGGCGGCCCTCGTCGAGTCGATCGCCCTGCTCGTGAAGTCGAAGAAGATCGAGGGCGTCGTGGACCTTCGGGACGAGAGCGACCGGGAAGGCATGCGGATCGTCCTCGAGCTGAAGCGGGACGCCGTCGAGGACGTCGTCCTGAACCAACTGTACCACCATACGCAGATGGAGCAGACGTTCGGCGTGATCAACCTCGCGCTCGTCGACGGCCAGCCGAAGATCCTCAGCCTGAAGGAGACGCTCCAATCGTACGTCGACTACCGGATCACGATCGTGCGGCGCCGGACCGAATACGACCTTCGGAAGGCCCGCGAGCGCGAGCATATCGTCGAAGGCCTCATCACCGCGGTCGACCACCTCGACGAGGTGATCCGGCTCATCCGCCACTCCCGCGATGCGGCCGAGGCCCAGTCGGGTCTGATGAACCGCTACCTGCTGAGCGAAGACCAGGCGAAGGCGGTCCTCGCGATGACGTTGCGGCAGCTGACGGGCCTCGAGATCGAGAAGCTGAGGCAGGAGCGGGCCGAGTTGAAGAAGAAGATCGAGGACCTCGAGGCGATCCTCGCGTCGCGCGAACGCATCCTAGAGATCATCCAGGCGGAGCTCCTCGAGGTCAAGCAGAAGTACGGGGACGATCGGCGCACCGCCGTCGAGGCGCAGGCCTACGACATGGAGGTCGAGGACCTGATCCCCGAGGAAGACGTCATCGTCACGTTCACGAACACGGGATACGTGAAGCGGGTCCCTGCTCAGATGTTCCGTACGCAGCGACGCGGCGGAAAGGGCGTGACGGGCATGGAGACGAAGGAAGAGGATTTCGTCGTGAACCTCTTCATGGCGTCGACCCACGAGCACATCTTGTTCTTCACGAACAAGGGACAGTGTTTCTGGCTCAAGACGTATCGGCTTCCCGTCGGAACGCGCTACGCCAAGGGCAAGCCGATCGTGAACCTCCTGCCGCGCCTCGCCCCGGAGGAAAAGATCCTGGACATGATCGCCGTGCGGGAATTCGACGAGCGTCGAACCATCGTCTTCTCGACGAAGCTCGGCAAGATCAAACGGACCCGGCTGGACGCCTTCAAGCGGCCGAACATCCGCGGGATTCGGGCGATCGCGCTGAACGAGGGGGACGATCTCGTGGAAGCCCGGATCGCGGAAGGCGATGAGGAGGTCATCCTCGCGTCGGCGAGAGGCTACGCGAACCGGTTCGGTCTTCGGGACGTGCGCCCGATGGGCCGGACGGCCGCCGGAGTGCGCGGGATGCGGCTCCGGAAGGACGACCGCGTCATCTCCATGGCCCTCGTGAAGAACGAGGAGACGGAGCTGCTGACTGTCCTCGAGAGCGGATACGGGAAGCGGACGAAGGTGAAGGAGTACCGCAAGACGCGGCGAGGCAGCCAGGGCGTCGTGACGACGAACATGAAGGTCGCGCAAAGCCCGGTGGTGGGCGTCTTCGAGGTCGCTCCCGGGGACGAACTCCTCGTCACCACGGTCGGCGGCATCGTGATCCGCTGCCCGGTGGACGACATCCGGGAGACGGGGCGAGCGGCGCGGGGCGTCCGAATCCAACGGCTGAACGCAGGGGACAAGGTCACCGCGGTCGTGCGGCTCGTGACCCCCGAGGAAGAGGCCGCGGCGACCGGGGAGCCGGCCCCGCCCGCCGCGCCCTGAGTCACGCAAGCGTGATGCCAAGTCCTGGCGCGGGAGAGGCGACGAGGTCCCCGTTTTCGAACCGCAGCCCCGAAGACGGATCGGCCGCGAGGTTGAAGTGGGAATCGAGGTCGATCCATCGGACGTTCTTCTGCGCGAGGGCGAACGCCAACCCGGCGGCGATGGACAACTGCGGCTCCCCCATGCATCCGACCATTGTGGGGTATCCCGCGGACTCGCAGATCGTGTTCACCTCGCCCGTCGGGACGATCCCGCCGTGCTTCATCAGTTTCAGGTTCACCCCTCGCGCGGCGTTGGCCCAACGGAGCTTCTTCGCGTCGTCCGCGGTGAGGACCATCTCGTCCGCCATGATCGGGATGGGCGAGGACTCCGTCAGGGCGCGCATCCCCTCCCAGTCGTCCACCGGGACGGGCTGCTCGAAGATCACGACCCTTTCTCCCCGGACGTGGCGCGCGAACGCGAGGGCGTCGTTCCAGGAGTATCCTTGGTTGGCGTCGACCCGGAATTCGACTTCCGGCCCGACCGCTTTGCGCATCGCCTTCACTCGCTTCACGTCGTCCTTCCAGTCCCGACCCACCTTGATCTTCAGCGCCCGGAATCCGGCGCTGACCCAGCGTTCCGCGCGCGCGACCGCCGATGCCGTGTCCATGATGCCGATCGTCATGTCGGTCCGCATCCGGTCCCGCTTCGCGCCGAGGTATACGTGGAGCGGTTTCCGGGCTTCCTGGGCCGCGAGGTCGTGGAGGGCGATGTCCAGCGCCGCCTTCGCGCTCGGCATCCCCGCGATGGCGCGGTCCGCCCAATCCCGTATCTGGGCGGGGCGGTCGAACTCGAGGCCCATCAGGGAGCGGGCGAACGCCTGCATCGCGTTCAAGGCGGAGTGGATGTTCTCCCGCGTCACGTCCGTCGGCGCGGCACAGCCTTGCCCGACCCGGTTGCCCGAATGGACGGAGAGGAAAGCGACCTCGGAGATCGCGGACGAACCGCGCGCGATCGTGAACGGCTCCTTCCGCTGGAGCGTCATCGGGATGAACTCGATCAGGTCGATTCGCATGGCGCCCCGAACGGACGACGGCGAATATCAAGGTGCCCCGTCCCGGAATCCGGGACACGAAGGTCGGTCGGACCGGGCGAGGACGCTCAGAGCATCATCAACATGCCCGCCGGGGCCTTCATGGCGCGACGTGCGTCCTCGAGGCGGATGTGCTCGTTCGGGGCATGGGCCAGGCTTCGTCGGGACCCTCACGTACTCCGACAGGAGATCCACGAATCCCTCGGAGCGCGTCCAACGTCGAGTAGACCTTCGCGCGCTCTCCGGCGTCGACCATGGAACCGGAGCGCGTCAGGCCCGATGAACTTGCGGACGCTCCCGCCGACGGCGGGCCGATTTCGCCCATTTCGTCCGGGGGTAGTACCGACAGAATTTCACGAAGGAACACTCCGGACACCGCGGGCCGATCGGCCGGCAGATGTCCTTGCCGAAGCGGATGAAGAGCTCGTTGATATGGAGCCAGTAATCCTTCGGCACCGTCCGCATGAGCCGCTGTTCCGTCTGCTCGGGGCTCTTGGTCCGCACGAGTCCGAGGCGGTTGCTCACCCGATGGACATGGGTATCCGTCGGGATCCGCGGCTCGCCGTAACCGTAGACGAGGACGCAGTTCGCGGTCTTCGGCCCGACCTGCGGCAGGTCGATCAGTTCCTCGTACGTCCGCGGCACGGCACCGGCATGGAGGTCGAGCAGTGCACGGCTGACTTTCTGAATCTGCACGGCCTTCTGATGATAGAATCCGACGGGCTTGATCAACCGCTCCAGGTCCGCCGCGTCAGCGTCCGCGATGGACTGGGGCGTGTCGTATTTCGCGAAGAGACGCCGAGACGCGATTTCCGTCTTCTCGTCTCGGGTCCGCTGCGACAGGATCGTCGAGATGAGGACAAGGAACGGATCCTCGCGCTCCGCGACGATCTTCGCGAGCGCCGTCCCGCCCTCGCGAAGGTCTCCCGCGGGCAGGTACCGCCGGGAGAGGTCCCGCATGATGAACTCGATTCGGTCACGGGCGGACGCCGAGGTGCTCAAGGGCCTCCCCCGCGGTGTAGATCGAGCCGGTGATCAGGACGACGTCCTCGGGATGCGCGGCCGAGAGGGCCGCATCGATCGCCTCGCGGACGGCCGGCACAGTCGTGGCCTCCGCGTATGGGCGGAACGCGGCGGCGACCTCCTCCGGATCGAACGCGCGGGGAGTCTTCGGTCGGCATGCGAAGACGCGCCTGGTGAGAGGTCCGAGGGCCCCGGCCATCGTCCGGAGGTCCTTGTCGTTCAGGATGCCAGCGACGAGGATCGCCCGCCGCCCGGGGAAGACCTCCTTCATCGCGATTGCAACCGCGATGGCGGCAGGCCCGTTGTGGGCTCCGTCCACGACGACGGTCGGATTCTCGCGAACGACCTCGAAGCGGGCGGCCCACCGGACGGCGGCGATGCCGGCACGGATTGCCCCATCGCCCAGGGGAAGCCCGGCTGCTCGAAGCTCCGTCAGGGCCGCCACCGCGACGGCGACGTTTTCCGACTGGAACGGCCCAAGGAGCGGCGTGCGTACCTCGATCGATCCGAACGGGCCGCGTACCTCGACGTCCTGCCCACCCGGCTGTACGGAGCCTCGCTCGAAGCGGACGTCGCGGCCGACGACGGAGAGGGGCGCGTGCACCTCGCGGCATCGCACCTCGATCACGGGAAGCGCCGGCTGGTCGACCGTGACCGCACGGGACGAAGGCTTGATGATCCCCGCCTTCTCCCGGGCAATCCGCTCGACGGTCTTCCCGAGATGGTCCGTGTGCTCGAGGTCGACCCGAGTGATGACAGATACGAGCCCGTCGACGACGTTCGTCGCGTCCATGCGGCCCCCCATCCCGACCTCGATGACCGCCACGTCGACGCGCCGCTCTCGGAAGTACTGGAATGCCATCGCCGTCGTGATCTCGAAGAACGTCGGATGGTCGATCGGGCGTGCGGCCGTCATCGCATGGATGGCGGGCTGCATCCCGGACCAGAGCCGTAGGACATCGTCGTCCGAAATCGGCTCGCCGTCCACCTGGATCCGTTCGTTGAAGCGGATCAGATGGGGCGACGTGTACAGTCCGACTCGGTAGCCCGCGGACCGGAGAGCGGAGGCCGCGTACGCGCACACGGACCCTTTGCCGTTCGTCCCGGTCACGTGGAGCACCCTCAGGGCCCGGTGGGGATCGCCGAGCAGGGAGAGCAGCCGGCGGATGTTGTCCAGGCCGAGCTTGATGCCGAACCGCTCGAGGCGGTACAGATGTTCCAGGGTCGTCTGATAGTCCATCGGAAGCGCGGGGGCTAACGGACCTTGCGGGTTAAACCTTGGCGCGCGCCGCCGACCGTCGTCCCGATTTTTCGAGGGAAGCCGACAGATATATACCGCGCACGGCAATCGTCGCGGTGATGCATCCGGCGGAGCGTCTCCGCAACGTGAAGAGCATGAAGCTGCAGGGAAAGACGATCGTCCTCGGGGTCACGGGGAGCATCGCCGCGGTCGAGTGCGTCAAGCTGGCGCACGAGCTGATCCGCCACGGGGCCGAGGTCCACGCGGTCATGACGCGATCCGCGACATCCATCCTCCACCCGAACGCCCTCGAGTACGCGACGGGCCGGCCGGTCGTCACGGAGATCACGGGTTCGATGGAGTATCTCATCCTGTGCGGACGGGACGGGAAGGCGGACCTTCTGCTGATCGCGCCCGGCACGGCGAACACGATCGGCAAAATCGCCCAAGGGATCGACGACTCGACCGTGACGACGTACGCCACGAACGCCCTCGGCTCGGGCATCCCGATCCTCGTCGCCCCCGCCGCGCACGAGTCGATGATCGACAACCCCGCCGTGGTCGCAAACCTGCGGCGGCTCAAGGAACTCGGAGTCGAGCTGATCGAGCCGAAGCGGGAAGAGGAGAAGGCGAAGATGGCCGATGTGGACACGATCGTGGCCCGGGTCATCCGCCGCCTCGGCCCGAAGGACCTCGCCGGCATGCGCGTCCTGGTCGTCACGGGCGCGACCGTCGAGCCGATCGACGACATCCGCATCGTGACCAACCGGTCGACCGGCGGCACCGGCATCGAACTGGCGAAGGTCGCCTACGAGCACGGAGCCGATGTGGAGCTCTGGCTGGGACGACACGAGACGCCGGTCCCCTCGTGGCTCGCGTACAAATCGTTCGCGACGACCGCCGACCTGGCGGCGATGGCCGAGAAGGTGGACGCGGATATCTGCGTCGTGCCCGCGGCGGTGGCGGACTTCACCCCCGCGAAAAAGCAGAAAGGCAAGATCCCGAGTCGCGAGGGCGGTCTCACGCTGGACCTCCAGCCCACGCCGAAGCTCCTCGAGCGGTTCCGAAAGGGCACGCGGAAGGCGCTCGTCGGTTTCAAGGCGGAGGCGGGGGTGACGAGCGCCGAGCTCAAGTCGAGGGCGATGGCGCTCCTGAAAGAGGCCGACCTGGACCTCGTCGTCGCGAACGACATCTCGAAGGTGCGGGGCGACACGACGTCTGTCACGATCTTCGACCGCAAAGGCCAGTCCGACACGTTCGATGGGTCGAAAGCGCTCGCGGCGGAGCGGGTCTGGCGGGCGGTCCTCCATGGTGTCCGAGGGTGAGGCGTTCTGTCCGGGACACGTGACCGCGTTCTTCGACGTCGTTGAGGACTCGGATCCTCGGAAGAAGGGGTCCCGCGGCGCCGGACTCTGCCTCGGCCTGGGGGTCCACACGGTCGCGCGGGTGCGGGAGGCGCCGAGACCGTCGATCGACATCCTGGTGAACGGAAGGCGCGACACGGCGGACGTCACGCGGAAGGTCGCGGAGAAAATCTTGGCGGGAGGGTCGTTCGAGGTCAAGATCCTGAGCGAGTCCCCTCTTCCCGTCTCGCAGGGGTTCGGCGTGAGCGCCGCGGGGGCCCTCAGCACCGCCTTGGCCCTGGACGACGCGCTCGGTCGGGGCACGCCCCGCGCCGAACTCGTGGCGATCGCCCATGAGACGGAAGTCGAGTGCGGCACGGGCCTCGGCGACGTCGTGCCCGCCTCGCTCGGCGGGATGGACCTCCGATGGAAACCGGGAGCGCCGGGCCACGCCGAGGTGCGGACGTTCCGCGTCGAGGCGAATCTCCTCCTCGCGGTCCTCGGGCCGGAGATGCCGACACGGTCTGTGATTCGAGATCCGAAGAAGGTCGAGGCGATCAATCGCGCGGGAGGCGCGTGCGTCGACGCGTTTGCCGCGCAGCCGACACTCGACCGGCTCTTTGACCTCGGGGCTCGGTTCGCCGAAGAGTCGGGCCTCGCGAGCAAGGCCGTCCTCGAAGTCATCCGCGCGAGTCGGATGTTCGGGCGGGCGACGATGGCGATGCTCGGCAACTCCGTGTTCGCGACGGGCAACCGAGAGCATCTCGCGACCCTCTACCTCAAGTTCGGGACGCTCCAGCGGTGCGAGGTCGACAACGAGGGTGCGCGGGTCCTGTAGTCAATCGGCCAGGGTGAAAAGTCGATCGTCCCCACCGACGTCGAACAGTCCGAGCCGGGCACCCGCGTCGAGCCAGCCGTGGGCGTAGTTGATGTTGGCGAGCGCCTTGTCGAGTTCCCCCTTCGCACGGAAGTGCTTTGCGTCCTCGTAGTACGCGCGGGCCATGCCCACGAAGTCCTCCGCCACCTTTCGGAGATGGGAGCGCGGGGGAGCGGCAATCGCCGCCTTCGCGAGCGCCTGTTCGGTGAGCGAGATATCCTTGTCGACGAGATCCCGCAAGGCCACGCGCGTTGATGCGCCGGACCGGCTAAAGGCTTTCCGCCGGGCTCAGTCCTCGATGACCTTCACGCTCTCGCCGCCGTGGCGAGTTTCCCGCGGCCGTACCTCGACCATCAGGGGCATCTGGAGCCCGCCTCCCGTCATGATGGCGACGCCGATCGGGAGGCGCGAGATCTCCTCCGCCATGGCCGTCGTCAGTCCCTCGACGCTCGCGATGATCGCCTTCAGGTCGTTCGGGTTCGTGACCTTCAATATGATCTGCGTGTTGCACTGGCTCAGCACGTTCTTGTCGACCTTCGCCGCGCGCTGCGTGATGACCACGAGTCCGAGGCCGAATTTTCGGCCTTCCGACGCGAGCGTCCGAAAGACCTTGGATGACGCGACCTGCCCGACCTGGGGACAGAAATTGTGCGCCTCCTCGACGACGAGCATCATCGGCGGGATACGACCGACCTTGCGGAGTTCGAACATCGCGGTCGCGAGGCGGTTGACGACGAGCTCCTGGATGTCGGGGGGCACTCCTTTCAAGTTGATGATCGTCGTCTTGCCCTTGATCACGAGTTCGTCGATCCGGGTGCCTTCCTTCGCGAAGATCTCGACCTCGCTGAGGTATTCGAGCTCATCGATCAGCGAGGCGTTCTGGGGGTCGTCCTCGCGCTCGAGGACGCGGATGATGTCGCGGATGGTGTAGTCTTTCGTCGCCTGCCGGAGGAGGTCCAGCGCCTTGCGGAGCGCCGTGAGATGCGTGCGGACTTTCGCGGAGCCCGTGAGTGACAGGATGTCCCGTGCGTCGAGATTGCTGAGCGTGAACTTCAGCGGCCGGCTCCCCGGGTTGATCTTCGTGTCCGGG
>WNGA01007789.1_pt1 | contig 23236 bp, 20 predicted proteins | sample 5400061 | NCBI WGS metagenome assembly WNGA01 (sample SAMN13153366, study PRJNA577476) | soil metagenome | isolation source: 100 cm soil or saprolite under grassland replicate 2 | place: USA:California | collected 2016-06-15
CCGGGCTCGCACATCGAGCGCACCGCGGAAGATGAACGGGAAGCCGAGCACGTTGTTGACCTGGTTCGGGTAGTCCGACCGCCCGGTCGCCATCAGCACGTCGCCGCGGGCCTCCCGAGCATCGGGGTAGCTGATCTCGGGATCGGGGTTGGCCAGTGCGAAAACGATCGGCGCATCGGCCATCGACGAAACCATCTCCTTCGTCACCGTGCCGGCGACCGACAACCCGAGAAAGACGTCGGCTCCGTCGATCGCCTCGGCCAGCGTGCGCACCGCGCGGTCAGTGGCGAGCCGTGCCTTGTACGGGTTCATCCCTTCGGCGCGGCCACTGTAGACGACGCCCCTGGTGTCGGCGAGCACGATGTTGTCTCGCCGCATGCCCAGGCTTATGAAGAACTCGCAGCAAGCGATCGCCGCCGCCCCGGCGCCGTTGACTGCCATCCGGACATCGCCGATGTCCTTGCCCGCGAGCTCGAGCGCGTTCAGCAACGCGGCGCCGCTGATGATCGCCGTCCCGTGCTGGTCGTCGTGGAAGACCGGGATGTCCATCGCGGCGGACAGCCGCTCCTCGATCTCGAAGCACTGCGGCGCGCTGATGTCTTCGAGGTTGATACCGCCGAAGGTCGGTTCGAGCGCCTTGACGATCCGCACCACGTCGTCCGGATCGGTGGCGTCGATCTCGATGTCGAACACGTCCACGTCTGCGAACCGCTTGAACAGCAGCGCTTTGCCCTCCATCACCGGCTTGCCGGCGAGCGGCCCAACGTTGCCCAAGCCGAGGACGGCGCTGCCGTTGGTAACGACGGCCACCAGGTTCCCGCGGGCGGTGTAGCGGAACGCCTCCAGCGGGTCCTGCTGAATGTCTCGAACCGGGACCGCCACGCCCGGTGTGTAGGCCAAGGCGAGGTCGTGCTGGGTCGCGCACGGCTTGGTGATCGCGATCATGATCTTCCCCGGCCGGCCGGCGGCGTGGTACTCGCGGGCCTCCTCTTCCAGCATGGCTCCCTCTCCCAATGATCGGTGAGCGCCCGTCGTACCGCAGCGCGCCGTTCCTTTCTATCGGGCCGCGACCCTACCTTGGCTAGAGCCCGACGGATCGACCTTGCTCTGAGCCGACGGTCCACCTCGGATGGCCGCTCGCGGGCTGCCCGGCCCCTGGGGAACGCTAAGGCGGGCCCTGACCACGCTTGACTTCCTTTCCGTCGTTCGTCCCTACCTCAAGGGCACGCACGTCCCTCCGCCTGGCGACTGCCTGCGCGATCTGCTGGGCAATGGCTCGGCGCATCGAGGCGGCGACCGGCTTGCCGTGGCTGGCCCTGATCACGAACGCGGCGACACGACCCGCGAGCGACGTCGGGGTGCGTTCCCACTCCACATGGATCACCGAACCCCCGTCGGCCTTCGGGCTGACGGTCGCCGATACATGACTGCCCGGTGCGCAGAAGTTGCTCTCCTGGACGGTCCAGACAACCCGATCGGGCTCTGACCAGTCGTAGTGCTCCTTCGCCCAGACCGTCATCCCCGGACTCTTGGTTCCCTCTTTCACATCCGCGAAGCTCTCGCCCACGTCGTACACCTCGTAGAGGCTCGAGGTGATCCCGGGCCAGGTCTGCGGACGGCGCTCCGTGAAGTCGATGAGCGCGGCACGTACCCGTTCGGGCGACGCACTGGTCTCGACGTCGAACTCCACTCGTGGCATGGCTTTCCTCCTAAAGCGATCCCGCGATCTCTCAGCCAGTGTCGCCCACCCGTCGAGCTCTGCGTGGACTCGACAGGGCCTGGTGGGACGCGCCGCCGAGCCGGGCGACGTCAGCCATCGCAGGATCGCGGAGCCTTGGAGCACCTTCGCGGCTCTTCGCCGTAACACAACCGTTATCTGACTGACATTGACCCGAGGGGAGACGATGGCCAGAGTATGTGAGCGTTAACAATCTTCGCGAGCACTGCACAAGGGCCGTTGATGTGAACGTTAACAATCTGCCCCTCCGGCCCCAGGGCCGTTCCCCGTTGTAGAGGAGTGACATGAAGCTCGCGAAGCTGGCCGCCGCCACGGTGGGCCTGATCGTCGCCACCGGGCTTGCCGCCTGTGGCTCAACCACCAAGGCCTCCGACCAGGACCAGAGCGGCGGCGCGGCCGGCGCGCTCGTCGGCGTCACCATGCCGACCAAGTCCTCCGAGCGCTGGATCCACGATGGCCAGAACGTCAAGAGCCAACTCGAGGCGCTTGGCTACAAGGTCGACCTGCAGTACGCGGAGAACGACATCCCGACCCAGGTGAACCAGATCGAGAACCAGATCACCAAGGGCGCGAAGCTACTGATCATCGCGTCGATCGACGGCACGGCGATCACCACCCAGCTGCAGGAGGCGGCCGACAAGCAGATCCCGGTCATCGCCTACGACCGCCTGATCCGCAAATCGCCGAACGTCGACTACTACGCCACCTTCGACAACTACAAGGTCGGCGTACAGCAGGCGACCTCGCTCCTGGTTGGCCTAGGCCTGAAGAAGGAGGACGGGTCTGACGGCACCGCCAAGGGCCCGTTCAACATCGAGCTGTTCGCCGGCTCGCCCGACGACAACAACGCCACCTTCTTCTTCAACGGCGCGATGGACACGCTCAAGCCGTACATCGACAAGGGCACGCTCGTGGTCAAGAGCGGCGAGACGGACTTCAAGACCGTCGCGATCCTGCGCTGGGACCCGGCGACGGCGCAGAAGCGCATGGAGGACCTGATCACCAAGACCTACTCCAAGGGAGACAAGGTCCAGGGCGTGCTGTCGCCGTACGACGGCCTGTCGATCGGCATCCTCTCGGCGCTCAAGAGCAGCGGCTACGGCACCGCCGGCCAGCCCTACCCGATCGTGAGCGGGCAGGACGCCGAGGTCGCCTCGGTGAAGTCGATCATCGCCCGTGAGCAGTTCGCCACGATCTACAAGGACACCCGGGAGCTTGCCAAGGTCACCGTGAAGATGGCCGACGCGGTCCTCAAGGGCGGCGAGCCGGAGGTCAACAACGCCACCGACTACAACAACGGCGTCAAGGTCGTCCCGTCCTACCTGCTCGACCCGGTGGTCGTCTACAAGGACAACTACAAGAAGGTCCTGGTCGACACCGCCTACTACACCGAGGGCCAGCTCAAGTAGTGGCGCGGGCGCGCGGCCGGTCACCCGGCCGGCCGGGCGCCCCACGCGGATCGATCAGCCAGCGGGCAGAAGGAGGGCGACATTGACCGACGTGATGCTGCAGATGAACGACATCACCAAGACGTTCCCCGGGGTGACCGCCCTCAAGGACGTCAACCTCACGGTCCGCCGCGGGGAGATTCACGCCATCTGCGGAGAGAACGGCGCCGGCAAGTCGACCCTGATGAAAGTCCTGTCGGGGGTCTACCCGCACGGCTCCTACACCGGCGAGATCACCTTCGACGGGCAGCCGTGCCGGTTCTCCGACATCCGCCACAGTGAGCGCCTGGGCATCGTGATCATCCATCAGGAACTGGCGCTGTGCCCGAACCTCTCGATCGAGGAGAACATCTTCCTCGGCAACGAACGGGCCGTACGCGGGGTCGTGGACTGGAACCGCACCCACGCGGAGGCTTCTGCGCTGCTGGAGCGCGTGGGGCTGCGGGAGCACCCGGCGACCCTGGCGATGGACCTCGGCGTCGGCAAGCAGCAGCTGGTCGAGATCGCCAAAGCGCTGTCCAAGCGGGTGCGGCTGCTCATCCTCGACGAGCCGACCGCCGCACTCAACGACGAGGACTCCGCGCACCTGCTGGATCTGCTGCGCGGCCTGCGCGACGAGGGGATCACCTGCGTGATCATCTCGCACAAGCTGAACGAGATAGAGGCGATCGCCGACTCGACGACGATCCTGCGGGACGGGCGCACGATCGAGACGCTCGACATGAAGAACGACGCCGTCACCGAGGAGCGCATCATCGCCGGCATGGTCGGCCGGGACCTGGAGCACCGGTTCCCCGAGCATGAGCCGAACATCGGCGAGGAGGTGTTGCGCATCGAGGACTGGACGGTGCACAGTCCCACCCAGCACGGGCGGGTCGTGGTCGCCGGGGCCGACCTCAGTCTGCGACGGGGCGAGATCGTGGGTCTGGCCGGGCTGATGGGCGCCGGCCGCACCGAGCTGGCGATGAGCGTCTTCGGCCGCAGCTACGGCATCGGCTTCTCCGGCCGGGTCTACAAAGACGGCCGAGAGGTCAACCTGAAGACCGTCGGCGACGCGATCCGCCACGGAATCGCGTACGCGACGGAGGACCGCAAGCGCTACGGCCTCAACCTGATCGAGGACATCAAGCGCAACGTGTCGGCCGCCGCACTGGGCAAGCTGGCCACCCGGGGCTGGATCCACGAGAACGAGGAGTATCGGGTCGCCGACGGTTTCCGCACCAGCATGAACATCAAGGCCCCGAACGTCTCGGCACTCACGGGCAAGCTCAGCGGCGGCAACCAGCAGAAGGTCGTGCTGTCCAAGTGGCTGTTCACCGACGCCGACGTTCTCATCCTCGACGAGCCAACCCGCGGTATCGATGTGGGTGCCAAGTTTGAAATCTATTCGACGATCAACCAGATGGCCGACCAGGGCAAAGCCGTGCTGGTCATCTCCTCCGAGCTACCCGAGTTGCTAGGCATCTGCGACCGCATCTATGCGATGTCCGCCGGCCGGATCACCGGCCAGGTCTCGCGCGCGGATGCCACGCCCGAGCGGCTCATGCAGTTCATGACAAAGGTGAAGGAGCAGTAGTCACCATGACCAGTGTCGGCCCTACGACCAGCCCGAGCATCACCGTGCCGGTGGCGCCCGATGTCGCGGCGCAGGCAGTACCGGACCGTCTCGATGGCCGGCTCTTCTCGGCGAACCTGCGCCAGAACGGCATCTACATCGCGTTCGCGCTCATCATCGCCCTGTTCTCCATCCTCACGCACGGAGATCTGCTCGCTCCGCAGAACATCTCCAACCTGGTGGTGCAGAACTCCTACATCCTGATCCTCGCCATCGGGATGATCCTGATCATCATCTCCGGGCACATCGATCTGTCGGCCGGTTCGGTCGTCGCCGTCACCGGCGCGATCTCCGCCGTACTCATGGTCAACCATCATGTGCCGTGGCCGCTGGCGATCCTGATCACGCTGCTCGCCGGTGGCCTGATCGGCGCCTGGCAGGGCTACTGGGTGGCGTACTTCGGCATCCCCGCGTTCATCGTGACCCTCGCCGGCATGCTGATCTTCCGAGCGCTGACCCTCGCCGTGCTGGGCAACCAGGGCATCGGCCCGTTCCCCGACGAGGTACGCACGATCGCGAACGGCTTCATGCCGACCTACCTGGGCAACATCGGCCTCGGCCCGCTCGGCGGGGCCGACCTGTTCACCCTGCTGATCGGCGTGGCCTTCGTCGCAAGCATCGCGGTCACGCAATGGCGCAGCCGCGCCGGGCGCGTCCGCTACGGCCAGAAGGTCGAGCCGCTGGCGCTGTTGGTGGCGAGGATTGCCGTCGTGGCGATCGTGGTGATGACCGTCGTCGTCCAGCTTGCTCGATTCAAGAACCTGCCGTGGGTGCTGGTGCTGCTTGCGGTGCTGGTGCTGGCGTACTCGCTGCTGACCAACCGGGTCGTCTTCGGGCGTCACATCTACGCCATCGGCGGCAATCTCAACGCCGCCACGCTGTCCGGCATCAAGGTCAAGTCGGTCACCTTCTGGCTGTTCGTCAACATGGGCGTACTGGCGGCGGTGGCCGGCATCGTCTTCGCCGGGCGGCTCAACCAGGCCGGCCCGACCGCCGGCAACGGCTTCGAGCTGGACTGCATCGCCGCGGCGTTCATCGGCGGAGCGGCCGTCCAGGGTGGAGTCGGCAAGGTGGTCGGTGCGATCACCGGCGGCCTCATCATGGGCGTCATCAACAACGGCATGTCCCTCATCGGCGCCCCGAGCGAGCAGGTGATGCTCTTCAAGGGTCTGGTGCTGCTGGCCGCCGTCGCGTTCGACGTCTTCACCAAGCGCCGCGCCGGAGCCGTGCGATGAACCAGGCGCTCCGAGGAAGCTAAACGCGGTCGGTGGAGCTCCAGCCCTGCCGGTGCAGGCGTTCGACACCGTCGAGGAGGAGATCGATGCCGAACTCGAACTCGAACTGGTCGTCGCACCCGGGGCCGACGACGGTTTGCTGGTCGTGCGACCGGCTCGTGGCGACCGCCACGATGTTCGGAAATATCTCGGCCATCTGCCGGGCGGCGGCGGCCTGAAGCTCCGGGTCGGCGCTCTGCGAGTCGTCGTAGAGCTCTTGCGTGAAGCCGAAGATCCGGCTGCCCAGCGCGTGCATCACGTGGTGCGTCAGGTCCACGGACAGGCCGCCGGCAAGGAACATTCCGATCGTGGAGTCCATGTAGGCGAGTACGACCGGCGTCGGCGCCGCCTTCGATTCCATCACCCGCCGCACCCACGGGTGCCGGAGCAGTACCGTCCGCGCCGAGAGGATCCGCTGGCGCACCGCGGCCTGCCAGCCGAGCCGGCCATCCGGCGGATCGATCTCGGCGATGACGGCGTCGACCATGCCGTCGAGCAACTCCTCCTTGTTCGCCACGTGCTTGTAGAGGGCCATCGGCACCACACCGAGCTCCTGCGACAGCTTCCGCATGCTCACCGCCTCGATGCCCGCCTGGTCAGCGAGAGCCACGGCCGTGCGAAGCACCCGGTCGCGGTTCAGGTGCTCCCGCCGTCCCGACTCCGTGCGCGCTGGCATCGACCCACCTTCCACACCTCTTGACAGGTGTACAGCGTACACCTACTGTCGTCTTGCACCGAGGTGTACGCCGTACACCTCGCGAATCAAGGAGGGGTTCACATGACCGCAACGAGGAGAACCGCGGTGGTCGCCGGGGTGCTGTATCTCGTCACCCACGTCACCTCGATCGGTGGGCTTGCCCTGTACGGCCCGGTTCTCAGCAAGTCCGGCTACATCGTCGGTTCCGTGACCGACACCCGTATGCTCCTGGGCGCCTTCCTCGAGGTGATCCTGGCGCTCGCCATCGTCGGCACCGCGGTCGCGCTGTACCCCGTCGTCAAGCGGCAGAACGAAGGCGTCGCTCTCGGCTACATGGGTCTTCGCACTCTCGAAGCCGGCATCATCGCCATCGGCGTCGTCCCCCTCCTCGCCGTCGTGACGCTTCGGCAGCACCTGACGGGGACCGCCGGCACCGACGTCGTCTCCCTCGGCAACGCCCTCGTGGCGTTCCACAACTGGACGTTCCTGCTCGGACCCAGCTACGTCTGCGGAACGAACACGGTGCTGATCGCGTACCTGATGTACCGGTCCGGCCTCGTGCCGCGGTTCATCCCCGTGCTCGGACTCATCGGCGGCCCGCTGGTCTTCGCCTCGGGAGCCGCCCAGATGTTCGGCCTCTTCGAGCAGGTCTCGGTCTGGGCAGCCATCGCCGCGCTGCCGATCTTCGCCTGGGAGGTCAGCCTCGCCCTGTACCTGATCCTCAGGGGCTTCCGGCCGTCGGCCGCGACGCGACTCGACACCTCACCGGTCGCAGCCGGCGTCGAGCCGGTAGCCGCCTAAACCAATGCCGGTGCGGTCGCCCGGAGTTACGATCGAACGGTGCCGACGTCGGATCGAGCCACGGCGCAGCAGCCACCGCAGGAGCTGAGGTTCTGCCGGTCGGCCGACGGCGTGCGGATCGCCTACGCGCGACACGGCTCCGGGCCGCCGCTGGTGATCGCGACCTGCTGGCTGAGCCATCTGCAGCACGACTGGCAGAGCCCGGTGTGGCGTCACTTCCTCGACGACCTCGGCGAGATCGCCACCGTCATCCGGTACGACGAGCGGGGCTACGGCTTGTCGGACTGGAACGTCGACGACTTCGGCCTGGAGGCGCGGATCGCCGATCTCGAGGCGGTGGTCGACCACGCCGGGGTCGATCGCTTCGCGTTGATGGCCATGGCGCAGGGCGGCCCACCCGCCATCACGTACGCCCTACGGCATCCCGAACGAGTCTCGCGGCTGATCTTCTACGGCAGCTACGCGGCGGCGTACCGCGATCCGACACCGGAGGACCTTGAGCTCAGCGAGACGTTCCAGCGGCTGATCAAGGTCGGCTGGGCGCGGCCGGAGTCGGCGTTCCGGCGGGTGTTCACCTCGCTGATGATCCCCGGCGCCACCGAGGAGCAGATGCGTTGGCTCGACGAGCTCCAGCGCGTGGCCTCGTCGGCGAACAATGTCGCCGCGGCACGCCGGCAGCGCAGTCAGGACAACGTGGTCGAGCTGCTGGCGCGGGTCGACGTGCCGACGCTGGTGCTGCACTCGCGTGGCGACCGGATGAACGCCTTCGAGGAGGGGCGCTTCCTCGCGTCGATGATCGCCGGGGCTCGCTTCGTGGTGCTGGAGAGCTCGAACCACATCGTGCTCGGCGACGAGCCTGCCTGGCGGGTGTTCATGGACGAGGTCGCCGCGTTCATGGCCGCCGATGGCCGGCCCGAGACGCCCGCGGCCGGTGTCGACCCCGCCGCGCTGCTGTCGCCGCGGGAGCTCGGCGTACTCCGGCTGGCGGCGCAGGGACGGGACAACGCGAGCATCGCGGAGTCGCTGACCCTCAGCGTGCGCACGGTCGAGCGGCACCTGCAGAACGTGTACCTGAAGCTGGGCGTCGAGGGGAAGTCGGCCCGCGCGGCCGCGGTCGCCCGGCTACTCACGCGCGCCTGAGCCACTACGCGCATCCCGCCACCGGCGCGGCCGGAGCACGGCCGCGATTGGGTACACGCACCGACGCGCGACCAGCGCTCGCGTTCGTACCTTCGACGCATGAACGGCACCAGCACGGCCTTCCTCGCGATCCCGGAGCCGACCGCGGAGATCCAGCGCCTGTACGACGACAGCGTCGAGCGGCACGGATTCGTGATGAACTTGTCCCGGTTGTGGGCGCACCAGCCGGCCCTGCACGCCGGGCTGTTCGACCTGATCGGACAGGCGGTCCGCGCCGGCGGGCTCACGTTCCGCCAGCGGAGCGTGCTCGTCGTCGCCTGCGCGTCGGCGTTCGGTGACTCGTACTGTTCCCTTGCCTGGGGCAACAAGCTCGCCGGGGTGGCGGGTGAGTCCGCGGCCGGCGGCGTGCTGCGGGGAGACGACCTGCTGGACCCGGCGGAGCGAGCGCTGGCGCGCTGGGCCCGCACGATGGCCCGGAACCCCAGCTCGACCGAGGCCCAGGACGTGCAGCCGCTGCGCGACGCCGGGTACGACGACGCGCAGATCTTCGCGATCACGGTGTTCGTGGCGCTGCGGCTGGCCTTCGCGATCGTGAACGACGCGCTCGGCGCGCGGCCGGACGCCGAGCTGGTCGCCGCGGCTTCCACGCCGGTCCGCGACGCGATCACGTTCGGACGACCGGCATGCGTGAGCTAGAGCGCGGCCAGCTTGCCGGTCCGGGCCTGCTGGTACGGACAGCCGAGCTGGGCGAAGGTGATCGCGAACCGCACCAGCCGGCCATGGTCACGAGCCGCGAGCGCGTCCGCGCGTTCGACGATGGCGGTGGCGATCGGGTTGTCGCGGGCGGCGTACCGGCTGCGGTCGACGCGTTCGGCCGCGTCCGGACGGCCGGCGAGCACGGCGGCCTCGGCCCACAGGGCGGCGTACCAGGGACGCCACAGACCACTCCCCCAGTGCCGCCACACCCGGGTGTCGTCGACGTCGGCGCTGAGCCGGTCGACGGCGGCGTCCGGGTCGTCGCGGTGCAGGGCGAGCAGCGCGTCGAAGACCGGCGCCCAGCCGGTCGCGCACCCGGCGAGCCGTTCGGCGGCGATGCCGATGTCGACGGTGATGCGCAGCCACGCCTCGCGCCGCGCGTCGTCGCCGAGCATGCCGTGCACCATCGCCACCGCGTGGGTCGAGGTGCCGAGATTCGGCGCGGCGGACCGGCCGGCTCGCTCCCAGCTGAGCCGGAACCGCTCCCCGTTGCGGACCACGTCGTCGAAGGCGCCGGACAGCGCGTCGACCCTGAGTCGCCGGGCGAGGGCCAGATGGTCCTCGTGGCAGTAGAACGGCAGCCGGGCGAGCGCGTCGGCATTGTCGCCGGCCCCTGCGAGGTCGCCGGCGGCCAGGTCGACGTCGGACGCCATCAGGTGGAAGTCACTGAACTCGAAGCCGCTGGTCGCGTCGACCGCGAGCGTGCGCATCACCTCCGCGCGGCGGCGGACCACCGCGACGGCCGCGGGGATGTCGTCGACAGCCAGGTACACCGAGCACAGCAGGTCCAGGGCTGCGCTGTGCACGATGCCGTCGGCGGCGCGCTCGGCCAGGTCGACGGCTCGCCTTGCCTGCCCGACCGCGCCGGCGTCCCGGGTGATCTCGTCGAACCCGGCCGCCAGGGCGATGGCCGCCTCGGCGCGCTCCGAGCCGTCGGACAGCGACTGCGCCTCGGCCAGCAGGGCCTCCGCCTCCGCCGCCGTGTGCGGTTCGGACATGATCCCCGGCGACCGGTCGATGCAGATGGACATCATGGCCAGGTCCCTGCTTGCGCCGGGCCGGTCGCCGATCGACGCCGCGAGGTCGGCCGCCGTCCGGAACAGCCTGAGCGCGTCGGCCCCGACGAAACGACTCGCGGCCGCGCCGGCCGCCAGGCGCAGGTACTCCACCCGGCCGGCCTGCGTGTCGGCGAGCTCGGCGGCCTGCTCGTAACGTCGCTGGGCCTCCATCGGCCGGCCGCGGATGAACAGCAGCTCCGCGAGATCGGCGGCCAGCGTCGCGGCGTCCACCCGGCGCTGCTGGTCGCGGGCGCAGGTCAGCGCGGCTCGCACGTCGTCGACGACGTTGTCGAACCGTGCGCACCAGGCCTCACTGGGCTCGGCACCGCGCAGCGCGGTCATGACGTCGCGGCACCACTGCTCGTGCCTGGTGCCGACCGTGACCAGCTCGCCAGCGAGGTCGAGCCGCTCGATGCCGTACTGGCGGATCGTCTCGAGCGCCCGGTAGCGGGTCGGATCGCCGCGCTCGACGACCAGCAGGCTGTGGTCGGCCAGCCGGGCCAGCCCGTCGGCGACCACCGCGCGCTCGTGCTCCGGTCCGGCGATGACGCAAGCCGACTCGACGTCGAACCACGACGTGAACACCGCGACACTGCGCAGCAGCGCACGATCATCCGGCGAGAGCAGCTCGTAGCTCCAGTCGATCGCGTCGCGCAGCGAGCGGTGCCGGTCATCCGCCCGCGTGCCGGCGGTGAGGAACCGCAGCCGCTCCTCGAGGCCCGCCTCCAGCCCGTCCAGGCCGAGCGTCGAGTAGCGCGCCGCGGCCAGCTCGATGGCCAGCGCCATCCCGTCCAGCGCCCGGCACAGCCCGGCCACCCGCGAACCGTCCAGCAGGGCGGTGTCCCCGGTCGCGGCAGCCACCCGAGCCGCGAACAGGTCGACCGCGTCTCCACGATCGTCGACGACGGACAGCCCTGGTACGGCGAAGACTCGCTCGTACGGCACCATCAGCCGGGTCCGGCTGGTCGCGAGCACGGTGATCTCCGGGCAGCCGGTAAGGATCCGCTCGACGCAGTCCCGCACGCCCTGCAGCAGGTGCTCGCAGTTGTCGAGCACCAGGAGCGCGTCCCGACCTGCCAGCGACGCGACGAGCGCAACGTCCACCGACACACTGCGCTGCTCGGGCACCCCGACCGTCTCGGCGACCGCCGCGCTGACCATCGCCGGATCGGTCACCTGGACGAGGTCGACGAACCAGGCGCCGTCACGGTGAGCCGGCGCGACGTCGGCCGCGACCATGAGCGCGAGCCGGGTCTTGCCGACACCACCGGGACCGGTCGCGGTGACCATCCGGTGCTCGGCCAGCGTCTCCGCAAGCGCCGCGCGTTCCGTCGTACGGCCGATGAACGACGTGACCGGTGCCGGCAGCGCGCGACGGCCCTGCGCCGCGAGGAGGCCTGGGACGCCCTCGGCGTGCCGCGCCAGGCTGCGGCGGTCGGGCAGCTGCAGCTTGCGCAGCAGCGCGGACACGTGAGTCTCGACGGTGCGCGTGGAGATGAACAGCGCTTCGGCGATCTCGGCGTTCGTCAGGTGCCGGGCGATCAGCGCGAGCACCTCGGCCTCCCGCGCCGTCACGTCCGCCGTCTTCGCGGCCCCCACCGTCGTCACGTCTCCCAGTGTCGTCCAGGCATGCCCGTGCTGGATACCAGTAGCCAGATCCGTAGTGAGCACGGATGTGCCGCGGGTCACAAACAACGAGTCTCTACCGAGGGCGAACCGATCGCCCCGGAGTAACAACAGGAGGAAAGGTCCATGACCATCACCGACAACCCCGTCCGCAACGGCGTCGACACCGCGACCCTGTTCGCCACGCTCGATGCCGTGAAGGGCGACCCCGAGATCGCGAAGTTCCAGTTCCGCGCCACCAACACCTGGGTGAGCGGGACCCACAACCGGTCGACGATCGACGGGTTCCACGGCGCCAAGCAGGAGATGACGCACCGCGAGCCGTTCACGTTCGACGCCGACCACCCGCCGGTGCTGGTCGGGTCCGACAACGGCCCGACGCCGGTCGAGTACGTCCTGCACGCGCTGGCCGCCTGCCTCACGGCGGGCATCGCGAACATCGCCGCGGCCCGCGGGATCAACCTCACCGAGGTGTCCTCGACCGTCGAGGGCGACATCGACCTGATGGGCATCCTCGGGCTGTCCGACGAGGTCCGCAACGGCTACCAGCAGCTCAAGGTGTCGTTCACGCTGCGCGGCGACGACCCGGAGAAGCTGCGCTCCGTCGTGGAGCAGTCCCGCCGGCGGTCCGCCGTGTTCGACGTCGTCACGAACGGCGTCCCCGTGTCCATCGACGTCGACGCCGGCTGACGGCACGTCACCACCTCCGCCGGGCCGGCACGTCACCCATGCGGCCGGCCCGGCGGGAATCTCTTGGAGCGAACCGTGCGCATCACCGACACCGTCGTCATCGGCGCCGGCCAGGCAGGTCTGGCCGCCAGCCGGTGCCTCACCGACCGCGGGCGCGACCACGTCGTCCTCGAACGCGGCCGGATCGGGCACCGCTGGCGCGGCGAGACGTGGGACTCGCTGCACCTGCTGACGCCGAACTGGATCAACACCCTGCCGGGCGAGGTGTACCGCGGGCCCGACCCGGACGGGTTCTCGTCCGCCGCCGCGTTCACCAGCCACCTCGACGGGTACGCCGAGTCGTTCGGCGCGCCGGTCGAGGAGAACACGAGCGTGCGCCGGGTGCGTAGGCGGGACGATCACTTCGAGGTCGTCACCGACCGGGCGGTGTGGCGGGCCGGCAGCGTCGTCATCGCCACCGGCTGGTGCGACCGCCCAGCCGTCCCGGCGCTGGCAGGTGCGCTGCCCACGGACATCCACCAGGTCGTTCCGGCCGGCTACCGCAACCCGGAGTCGCTGCCGGACGGTGGCGTGCTGGTCGTCGGAGCCTCGGCGACCGGTGCGCAGCTCGCCGACGAGCTGCGGGCCGCCGGCCGCGAGGTGACCCTCGCGGTCGGCAGCCACACCCGGATGCCGCGCAACTACCGCGGCCAGGACATCTACTGGTGGCTGCACCGGATCGGCATGCTCGACAAGACCATCGACGAGATGCCCGATCAGCGGCGGGCGCGGTACGAGCCGTCCGCGCAACTGGTCGGCGGCCGCGCGCTCGATCTGGCCACCCTGCAGGCCGCCGGCGTACGCCTCACCGGCCGGGTCGTCGCCGTCGACGGTCACCAGGTGCGGCTGGCGCCCGACCTGCGCGCGACGGTCGCGGCTGCGGACCGGCGCCTGCACCGGCTGCTCGGCGCGATCGAGGCGCACGTCGCCCTGTCCGGCCTGCGCGACCACGTGCTCGCGCCCGAACCGGCGCTCCCGCTCGTGCCGAAGCGCGTCGTACCCGACCTCGACCTGCGCGCCGCCGGCATCCGCACGGTGATCTGGGCGACCGGTCACCGCCGGTCCTACCCATGGCTGCAGGTCCCGGTGCTCGACGGGCACGGCGAGATCCGGCAGCGCCGCGGCCGTACGCCGGTGGACGGGCTCTACGTGCTCGGCCAGCGCTTCCAGCACCGGCGCAGCTCGAGCTTCATCGGCGGCGTCGGCCGCGACGCCGAGTACGTCGCCGACCACATCACCGGCCATCGGCACGCTCCCGAAGTCCTTGCCGCCGGCAACCACTGAAACAGGAGACCTCGCATGCACAGCACTGATCCCAGGTACGACGTCGTGGTCGTCGGCGCTCGCGCCGCCGGCGCGGCAACCGCCCACCTGCTCGCCCGGTTCGGGTTGCGGGTGCTGCTCGTCGACCGCAGCCGGTACGGCGCCGACACACTTTCCACCCACGCCCTGATGCGCGGCGGCGTCATGCAGCTGACCCGCTGGGGCCTGCTCGACCAGGTCATCGCCGCCGGCACGCCGGCCGTTCGTCGTACGACGTTCCGCTACGCCGACGACATCGTGCCGATCACCATCAAGTCGTCGTACGGCGTCGATGCCCTGTACGCGCCGAGACGCACCGTCCTCGACCCGATCCTGGTCGACGCGGCCATCCTCTCCGGTGTCGACGTCCGGTTCGGTGTCGCCGTCACCGGTGTCGACCGTGACCGCCACGGCACCGTCACCGGCATCACCGGCCGCAGCCGCGACGGCCAGGTCATCCGCGCCCGCGCCCGCGTCGTCGTCGGCGCCGACGGCATCCGCTCCACGATCGCCGACGCGGTCGGCGCGCCGTACGAGCGCATCGGCAGGTCGGTCGGCGCCACGACCTACGGGTACTGGACCGGCCTGGACACCGACGGCTACGAGTGGAACTACCGCCCGAATGCCGCCTCCGGAGTCATCCCGACCAACGCTGGCCAGGCCTGCGTGTTCGCCGGCGCCACCCCCCGCCGGATCGGCCGCGGCGGCCTGGAACCCTTGACCCGGATCGTCGCCGAGTCATCGCCCGACCTCAGCGCCAGGCTCACCGCCGCGGTCCCACCGCCCACACTGCGCACCTTCACCGGCCGGCCCGGCCACATCCGCCGATCCTGGGGACGCGGCTGGGCCCTGGTCGGCGACGCCGGCTACTTCAAGGACCCCCTCAGCACACACGGCATCACCGACGCGTTGCGAGACGCCGAACTGCTCGCCCGCGCCATCGTCGCCGTGATCCGCGACGGCGCAGACGAACGCGACGCCCTCGCCGGCTACCAAGCCACCCGCGACACCCTGTCCACCCCGCTGTTCGACGTCATGGACCTGATCGCCGGCCACCGCTGGACCGACCACGAGATCCCCGACCTGCTCCTCCAGCTCAACGCCGCCATGTCCGACGAACTCGACACCCTCGCCGCCCTCCCCCCGCTGCCGACTCGCCGACCCCAGTCAGATCTCATGCGCACGCGTTGCTGATGCTCTGAGCTGCCGGCCAGGCGCCAGACGATGTGGCCGGTTCCTAGCTTGCCGGCCTCCCCCGTGCGATCTTGACGGCACCCCCGCCCGGCGAAGACTCGCTCACAGGCGGAGGGAGGCCTCATGCCCACCTCGGGTCTTGCCCGTTGGGCCGCGCTTAGCGGTGCCCTGTTCGTCATGCTCTGGGTGACCGCATTCCTGATCCTGGGTTCAGTCAGCGCACCAGCTTGTCGCGTTCATCGTGGCAACCCAAGCTGACTAACGGTCAGCCACCGGATGACAAGTTGGATGCTCCACCCGGACTGGGTTGCCTACAACGTCAGAGCCTGGCCGATCGGCTGTGAAACGCTGGCGCGACGGGCAGATGGCGCTGCGCTGGTGCGCCGCCGGCATGCTCGAAGCAGCCAAGCAGTTCCGCCGCGTCAACGGCCACCTCCACCTGCCAGCGCTGCGCGCCGCGCTCGAACACGAGATCAACGGCCTGATGACCACCCGGGCCGCCACCGAAGTTCCACGGAACTCGGGACATCCTCCGCAAGGTGGCTGGGCCAGGCATCGCCGACGGCTGCTGTCCATATGCTCCGCACTTGAGTCACGTATCTCCTTGTCAAGCGGTGGGACGAAGGTCCAAGCTGTTCGTAGGGGTGGGGGATTGTGAGCTTCGTGTTGGCGTTGCCCATCTCTCACAATTGGTGATTTGGGGTATCTGCAGGTCACGAGGAACCTACGGCTGTCGCGCTAATTATGCGATGACGCAGGCCTTTGCTCGTCGTCGCTTGGGCCTGCGAAGGAGGCCGAAAACACGTGTCTGAGGCACCGAGGTCGGCATGGGAGGTGCAAGCATGACAGCTGAGCAATTCGACACCGGAGACGTCGCCGCGATCCCGCAGCGAGAGGTCGATGACGTCACCAATCCGGATCACTACGGGGTCGGGGATAACGGCCCGGAGGACGTCTCCGACGTCTACGACGATCCCGGCGAGGTGGTGTACTTGGAGTCCCTCGCGGACGAGGAGGAGGCGGGAAGGTGAGCCTGCGCGCCAGGAGGATGGTCGGCCATCGCAAATAGGGTCGAGGCGCCGACGCACTCAGGCAGTCAACATTTCGTTGGCCGGACGGTGGGCGTGCTCAGTACGCGACGACGCGCTGACGACGAGAGTCGTCGTTGAGCGATCCTGCCAATACGAGAAATCCAGCACCATTCGCAGCTGGCACCACCCAGCTGCTGCAGAAGGGGGATGACCTGCCGTGACTATGAACTTCGCACCATGGCAAGCGGCAGACCACTGTACTGGAGGAGCGGCTCCCGGCGCTCGGGCCCTCATGGCCTGGTGCCTAGAGCAGTTCAACGACGATCAGAACCTCGGCATCTACAACTGCCGCACGGTGGTGGGAGGCAGCACCACCTCCTGTCACGGCGAGGGACGGGCTTGCGACGTCGGATACAAGATGATCGGCGGGAAGGCGAATCCCAACGGCCTCGCGCTGGTGAGGAAGCTGGGCGAGCACGGCCAGGCCCTCGGTATACAGGCGATGATCTTCAACAGGATCATTTATTCGGCCAAGAGCCCGGACGGGAGGCACTACGACGGCGAGGCGCCTCACACGGACCACGTCCACATCGAGCTGACGAGGAAGGCCGGGGCAAATCTGACGCTGGCGACGATCCGGAACGCAATGGGACAGAAGGCGGGCGAGAAGCCCCCCACACCCCCGTTCCCGGTATTCGGCGAACACTCCGCCAGGGTGACGTTCGTGCAAAAGAGACTGAAGGCGCTCGGCTTCGATCCCGGACCTGTGGATGGCATTTATGGAGCTCGTACGAGGACGGCCGTTGCAAAGTTTCAGGCCTCACGAAAGGAGCTACGTGGAGACGCGGATGGAAACTTCGGTCCAAAGACCTGGGCGATGCTCGTTGCGGCCTGAGCATTGGCCCGTTCGCTCTCCATAGGTCGTCCCTGGGCACGCGACCGCCTCAACCGAGACGATATGAAAGTATGTGGTCAAGCCGACCTTGCCTGGCGGAGCTGGGCGTTCAGTCCGGCGCCGGCGGCGGACACCGCCTCGTGCGTGTCGAATGTATTCCGTTACTGATGGGGGTGACCCGTTGACTGCCAGTCCGTCCCCGGCAAGCTGGGCGGCGCCGGCTGGTGGCATCACGTCGGGGGATGCCGAGGGAGCGGTTGATCGAGGCGATCAGACGCCTGCAGCCCGTCGCGGTCGAGCTGGTCCTCCCGGCCCAGGTTGAGCAGCACCTTCGCCTGCGTCACCCCGTCCCGGCGGTTGTGCGCCAGCTGCACGTACCGCACCGCGGCGCAGGCCCGGTTCTTCCGCTGGCGTCGTCCGCAAGTACATGCCCACTACCCGACCAGGAACAAGCAGCGTGATCAAGCCCGACACGGACACGCGTGTGCCCACGCCTTTCGGCCGGTTCTGGGGATGCAGCAAGCCCGCTACCAGCACAAACGCGAGTCAGAACGCCGGCATGTGCCCATCAACTGCGGAATTCGGGCGTGACGCAGCAGCAGTTTTCGAGAGCCGATGCCGCGGTCGCATCAGATCCCGTCTGGCTGCCTCGCGGGCGCGGACCAGACCAGATCACGCGCGGGTCTGTTCGGCCGGGCTCGGGATCCGCACCGGCACGATCTCATCCAGCCGCAATAGCCGGGCCAGGTGCAGGGCGTCTCGCGCGTCGGTCTTCACGCGATCTCCGGTCGGGCAGTGCAGCTTCGACGACGCAGCCACCTCGCACCGCCACCCCGCCGCCACCAGCGGCCGGGCCAAGCCGAATCCGGTCGGGCCGGACTCGTAGACGACCGCGCACGGACCGGTAACTTGCCGACCCACTCGAGCACCTCCGCGAGCGACCGCGTCGGCCGCGTTGAACACCTCCCCGGTCTGACCATCCAACGCCGCCGCGACGACGGACCGGGCATGCACATCCAGCCCAACACTCCTACGGTCACCAAACACCGGGACCTCCGCGCACACATGCCGGAAAGGCCAAGCACGGAAACGCGCTCGGTAACCCACGAGGTTGCGTGAGCGAGGTCCCGGCCAGCGACTACTCCAATCGGCGAGCAGTCACTACATACGGTCTAAGACTTAACCAGCGCGAATTCCTGGCGCAATACACTAGGCTCACGGAGCGCTAGTCGCCGAATCCGGCCTCCGTCTCCAGCGGCGTGGGCTCGAAGGCGCCCCTCGACGTCGCGAGCTCGCCTTCCTCGAAGTAGAGCTCATGAACGTCAGCGAATTCGAGCGAAAGGAACTGGTGCGCGCCGGTGACATGCCCGCGGGCGGTCGCCGTGGTTCCATCCCGGAGCCTCGCCTCAGCGGTATTCGCCCGACCCTCGAACACGACCTCAATACCGGCCTCCAGCTTTTCCTCGTCCGGAGGCGGACCCACCAGCCCGACGGACAGAATCTGATCGAAGTCGGGAGGCTGGCTGATCACATGGGCGAGGAACAACTCGCCGCCACGTCCCAACAACCGGTAGGTCAGGTCATCGAGCCTGCCCTCCCGGTCGAATCGCCTTGCATAGACCACGTCAATGACGCGGACATCGACATCCGCCAACTCGGGGATGGCCTCGCCACCGCGCTCGAGGTGGCCGCGAAAGAACCTCGCCCGAAACGAGCCGCGCTCCGGCGGATCCGGAACGTACAGCGTGGACAGTGCGAACTTCTCGGGCATCATGGTGTACACGCGCTCGTCCGGGTGACTCTCACGCTCCCTCGACCACACCTCCTGGAGGCTGCCGTCGGCGTTCCCGAGGGCCACCTCGAGAATGAGCTGCGCGTCGTGCGGCGCCATGAACATAGGAAGGTGCGAGAGGAACACCGTGCCGTGCCCGAACACGAACATGTTGTGTCGACCGAAATCCGACGGCACGTCCGGGACCGCTTCGCCGCTCGCGTGGCCAGTAGAACTCATCCGGTCCTCCAGGATTGCGATGGCGGTGCAGACCTATCTGCACCGAGCGCCGACGGCACAGCCTGCCCGCCGAGTTATAGCTTGATCATACTTGCGGTTGCGTCCCGCGGATCGTGGGCTACAGGCCCCGATCCAATCCCCTTTGTGTCAAGAGTGAGGCGCGGCGGCGCTCGTCGTCTGATTCCACGCCTGCCACGCGGAACCCTGGTCGGGCGGGCGGAGCTCGTTACAGGGTCAAAGCCACGAGGGCGGCGACGGCAAGCCCGCCGCCAACGACCGTCCTGGTGTTGAGTCCTTCGTGGATTCGAGCGGCCAGTCTGCTGATCCGCAGGCTGTACAGACCCACCGACACGACAGGACTCCAGCGGGCAGCGGTGTCATCGGCTAGGACTCTGGTGGACTCCAGCAGCACCACTTGACGGCAGTGCATGCCCAAATTCATGCCCACGGCTGCATGTCTAGCGGCCAGCTAAGGGATAGGCGGCGCCCACGGCACCGGCACCGAGTCACCATCTGATCGGTGTTGCGCGGTGCGAGGCATGTAGCGACCGTCGTACCCGATCGACCAATGCATGGCCACATCGAATAGCTCCATAGCGAAGAATCCCGCCTCTGCCCACTCGTAGGTGTTCCAGCGGGCCAGCCGCGTGCGACTGCCCCGCCGCGGACATCGTCGCGCTCTACCACGACCGGTGGGACATCGAGACCGCGTTCCTGGAGCTGAAATCGACGATCCTCGGCGGCCGGGTACTCCGCGCCCGGACCCCAGGCGGTGTCGACCAGGAGATCTACGCCCTGCTCGTCGGCTACCAGGCGCTGCGCGTCGCGATCGCCGACGCCACCCTCGCCCAGCCCGGCGTCGACCCCGACCGGGCCAGCTTCACCATCGCCCTGAGCGCCGCCCGCGACCAGCTCGTCAAGGCCGCCGGCGTCATCGAAGACACCGTCATCGACCTCGTCGGCGCCGTCGGCCGACAGGTCCTGAACTACCTCATGCCCAACCGGCGGCTACGGACCGGCCCCCGCGTGGTCAAACGAGCGATCTCCAAGTACGTCGCCAGCAGCGCCAACGGCCGCGTCCGAGCCCCCAGCTACAAGGCCACCATCAGCATCGACATCCTCGCCACCACCGACGCTTGACAACACGACCGGCCGCCTAACTACACGGCTTTGCGGCTAGGCCTCGCCCTCGGCGAGAAGGGCTCGCAACTCGGTCAGGATGGCCTCAACATCTTGCCCGGGAACCACGCCCTGCGGCGGGGCGTTCAGCTGATCGCGCACGAAAGGGCCAGGGTCCGGGCCGGGTCCGGGCGGAACCGGTGGGACCGGAGGCCACAGGACGTGCCGCTGCAGGTAGATCCGGATCAGATCACAGAGCCGCGGGTACTTCTGACAAAACGTCAGGACAGGCGGCAACACAGGGCAGAGGACGGGGAGGAACGAGATGTTGAACTCGGCTGCGACCCTGCTGATGGGTGTGCAAAGAGCGTTCTCCGACGCAGGCATCGGGTCGGTCTCGCCACCAAAATGAAGGCCCACGGCGCGGTTGGTGCCATCCTCCAGCCACACGGAGCCGGAGTCGCCACCCATGGAGACCTCGTAGTCGACCGCTGGCCAGGGTGGGCGCGGCACGATGTGGACCTGATTAGTTAGCGTGACCACACCCACGTCTGCTGCGTAGTTGATGGACACAGTGAGGCTCACTCCGTCGATGACGCCCAGCGTGACGCCGGTAGTGCGGCCGGACTTGGTGACATTCATGCCGAGCGTCGGCTCCGCAACGCCGGTAATCGTCCCGAGGCCGAGCACCTCACGATCGAACATCACCCCGCCGTCAATGGTCGCCACTGCGGCGTCCATCTGAGCATCGATGCGGTATCGCAGTAGCGTCGCAACGCGGTCGTTCGACATCCCTCCGTCCGCGCGCCCGGGTTGAAGTATTGGCTCACCCGCAGTGGCCGCGAGCGCGCCAGCCAAGACGTGAAAGTTGGACAGGATCATGGCCTTGCAGGTGCTCCGGCTGTAGACGATCGCACCGAGCGTGCCTGCCGTGATTCGGGGGTTGCCGACACTGATGCCTCCGAGGATCGGGCGCGTCCGGGCCCTGCGGCTCACTGCCTGCACGTCCGCGTCCTCGAGGGCGATCGCAGCCTCTTGCGACGGACCGTACGTAGCCTCGATCACATCGACGGGGAAGCCGTCGATGGTCCGCGGGTCGCTCCGGTCGTTGAATACCTCGGACGAGGCGAGCTCGGCTGTGTCCTTCTTCTGAGCCACGTGCACGCGCAGCGCGAGCGTGTCGGTCAAGATGTTGTCGGAGATCTTGAAACCGACATCGACGGCCGTGACCCCAGGCTTACGCAGCCACTGCTTGCGCACCTTGTCCAGTGCCGCGATCGCTTCGTCGACGCGTTCGGCGGACGGCTTACTTGGCATGCTTCCTCCCCTGTACGACCGCACATCGAGCGTGCGGCGACCCTTACCTTCATTCGGGTCTCGGAGCGCTAGGCCTCGCCTGGACCCGGAAACCCGCAATGCTGTCGGGCAGCGCGTGCAACTCCACCGGTCCGCCGGACTCGGTTCGGATGGAGTCTGGGTCGACCAGCACGACGATGCCGACCTCCGGCGTGGTGAGCCCCTCGGCGTCCCGAAGCAGCCCAACGAAGGTGCCGACCACGCCTGGGACGGCCATCAGCTCGTCGTTGACCTCGGCCAGGGCCGCCTTCGCCAACTCGACCCGGGTTGCCTCGTCGCGTGTCCCCATGCTGCATCCTCGGACCATCAAGAGATCATTCAGCCCGCCGACCGCTTTGCTGCCACCGGGCGCCTCTGATGTCCCTCCCTGGCGATCGTCTCACAACGGCGCGCCTCGTGGGGGCTGCCTGGGACATAGGAGTTCGGCGAATGGGAGGCCGGTGCGTATGAATCAATCGCTTTCGTTAGGGGTAGAACTCCAGGCACAGGATCGCGCGCGGGCGCAAAGCGATCCGGTCAGCTGGCCACGACCAGGTGATGGCTTCATCCATGACCACTGCAAGATGGCCAGCGTGATCAGGACACCGGTCAGCGACCCCGCCCAGGCACGTCGAGTCCTCGCCCGCCTCGGCCATCGCGGCTGTCGTGGTCCCGCGAGCCGACATCTCGGTCCTTTGCCCACCCAGAGGCATCCCGTCTGGGGGATGACTTGCTCACCGTCGTCCGTCGTCGCAGCCGTCGCCAAGCCGCAGCGCGGAACTGTCGGAGCAGCTGCTTCAGTTGCCGCTCTGGCGCCGTGGCGCCGCGTTGTCGTTCCGCGTCAGATATAGACCGATGCCTGTGATCGCAATGCCCACGGCCTCAACGCTCAGCCCGACGCCGTTGAATACATCTGATGTCACCACGGCCGCATGATCGGTCCCTTGGCCGGTCAGGCCTCCTATCAGGCCGACGCGACTGACGCCCGGGGCCTGTCCGCAGCGCTGCCTCGGCTCGGCGCGCCGGTGATGTCTTCCGTGTGCTGGCCGGGAGGTTGGTCGTGGTTCGAGCCCGCCCGCACGGTCGATACCTTGCCCTGGCACACCGTGGCGTGGTGATTCCGGCTGACGATGCGCCCACACCACAGCGACCCAGCCCAACCCGGCAACGACCAACGCCACCCTTGTTCGGGAGGTGCTTCCGTGGCGATGTCGAGACGGCCGGGCCGGCTCCGACTATCCATTGACGGCGCCGGACAGCGGCGCCGATCCGACTGAGGAGGCACGATGAGCAATCTCAGATGTCACATCTCGATCTCGCTGGACGGCTTCGTCGCCGGCCCGAACCAGAGCGAGGAGAACCCGCTCGGCGAGGGCGGCGAGCGGCTCCACGACTGGGTGGTTCCGCTGGCCGCCTGGCGCCGATCCCACGGCGAGCAGGGCGGCGAGGTGAACGAGAGCACACCGG
>WNGA01012843.1_pt1 | contig 23222 bp, 17 predicted proteins | sample 5400061 | NCBI WGS metagenome assembly WNGA01 (sample SAMN13153366, study PRJNA577476) | soil metagenome | isolation source: 100 cm soil or saprolite under grassland replicate 2 | place: USA:California | collected 2016-06-15
TGATGCCTTTGATGGGAAATTACTTAGGGGTTGATTTGAATCGCTACGGCTTTGAATACGTAGAGCTGGCGCCGTTCTTTGATTTCGGTCGGGGCTGGAACAGGAAACTGCCAACCCCTGATCCCAAGGACCTTTCAAGTGTCGGTGTCGGTCTTCGATGGGCGCTTACGTATCCTTGGTTCGTGCCATTTCGGCCGCAGTTCGAAGTCTATTGGGGACATCGATTAAGAAATGTTCCCAATCCTAGGACGTCTCTCCAGGACAATGGGGTTCACCTGCAGTTCATTCTGGGAGTGTTTTAGTGTAGTGATAATTTCCGCGGGTTGCGCAAATTATCCGGGAGCCGAAGAGCCTCGGATTCGGATCTGCTTCGCGCCAAGCATGTCCTGAGCGATGTCGACGGAACGCCAAGGACGCCAAGTTCGGAAAATCAATTTTCTTTTTTTGCGTACTTTGCGAGATATTCCGAATTTCGGTTGCGGCGTAGCCGCGCTAGGATCTTCGGGGTGAACAGAAAAACTTTGGTCGAGCATCAAAGAGCCTGGTGCATGCCTCCTAGGCGGGAGCAAGCGAAAATCGCGGTGACGGCTAGTGGCTAAATAATTCAGCCACTAGCCACTAAGACGTCAATCGTCATTCATTCGTCGACGGTAAGCCAACCTGTTTCAGCAGCGCCGTGCGCTGGTTACGCAGCTCTTGATTCTGCGGCGCGGCGTCAATCAGATCCGAGATCGCCTTCAGCGCATCGTACCAAAGACCAGCTTCCGCATAGACAAAAGGCGTCTCGTTGCTTTTAGCTTTAGCTAGTTTCGCCTTGAGTTCTTCCTGTACATCGACCCGCTCAATGGCGCCGCCGGCCAGGATGTCTTTGGAGCGCCGATCAGCATCGGGGACCACCGTAACAAACCATCGATACGCCGCTCCCGGCGCGAGATGAATATTGTAATCGGCTAATCGAACCCGCTGGATTCCTGCCTTAATAGGAGGGGGAAGCCGGGTCTCGAGAATCGGCTGAATACCTTGCGGATCCATGAGTGTAAGTTCAATTGGCAGTGAGGTCGAGTTAGAAATGTACCAGTACAGAGATGGCTGTTCATTTGTTGTGAAGCCACTGTGATCCGGCGCAAGGACCGAGAGCACAAAAACATCACGCTGAGTGCCGCCTCGTGTGCCGCCGCCCACGCGTCCGGCCGGAGCGCCGCGTTTAGGAGGATTGTATACCGGAACATTAGCATCGGCGGCGAGCAGGGAAATCGGCATGCTGAGCGCTAATACCGCAATGGAAGACCAAACCATCGGTTTTAGATAGTTCATATTTTTCCCCTCCTCGTGAGCTTACAAAGCAAGGATTGCGCCAGTCTCTTACTGAAACACCCATTACAGGTTAGTCGAATCATTGCAACTAACTTTTCTGCTTGTACTACAAGGCCTTTAGTAAAGCTAGACAGTCTACAGAAATTTCACGTACGCTATTGAAGTACATATCGGAACTCGTGCGCGGACGTCAACTTGGTTTCCCCGCGGTGAACATCGTTTACGGCTCGCTTTTAGGTGCTTCGAGGTTTTGGCTGGCGGATTATTCACCACGAAGGACGCAGCGCGGCACAGCTGCAAGCGACTTGCTCAAGGGTTTCATCGTCAACGGCCAGTGTCCCTGTTTGCGAATGTCATCAGTTTCTTTCGGAGTTTTTCAACAGCCTGTAAAGACTTGACATTGATCTCGGGTCGTGAAAAAAGTGCACTCTTTCGAAGTCTGTCTCACAATCCAAAAAAAAGACGAGGCGCTCAGTGCGTCCTAAAATGTGGGACGGCACGTAAGGCCTACCTGACACCATTTCAGATTTGCGATGGCAAACCAGGCCTGTAAGATGGATGGTCAGCGGGAACGGAGAAGCTGACACAGATGGATGACGGCGCAGGCCAGGCGGCGCAAGGCGCGCCAGCACGCACACGGCATTGGCTGCTCGCCCTGCTGCGCCGGCGTTTCGTCAAAGCGCTGATGGTGGCCAACCTGGTGGCCCTGCTGCTGTTGCCGCTGCGGGAAACCGGCTGGCTGCAAGGCTTAGAGCTTTCGGCGTACGACACGCTGGTGACCTTCTTCGCCGGGTCGCAGGAAAGCGACCGCGTGGTGCTGGTGGTCACCACCGAAGCGGACATTAACCGCTTCGGTTATCCCATCCGCGACAACGACCTTTCTGCCGTGCTGGCACGCGTCTTCGCTGGCGGGCCGAAGGCGGTGGGCGTGGATCTGTACCGCGACTTGCCCATGCCGCCGGGCAACGCGGAGTTGCAAGCTATCCAGCGGACGCAGGACAACCTCTATTGGGCCTTCAAGCTGCCGGACGAGGGCAATATCGGCATTCCGCCGCCGCCGGTGCTGCGCGAGACTGGCCGCGAGGTGCTGGCCGACCACGTGACGGATGCCGGTGGCGTGGTGCGCCGAGCCCTACTGCTGGCCGCCGATGAACGCGCCAGCAGCAACTGGCGCACCATGGGCGTCTCCCTGGCCGAACGCTACACCGGCCAGCGGCTGCGCCCGATGGATGACGACCTGGCGCTAGGCCAGGGCCGCATCCCGTTGCTGGAGCAGCCCTACGGCCCCTACGCAAGGGTGGATGCTGCTGGCTACCAGATGCTGTTCGACTACCGCGGCGGCCATCGACGCTTCCGCCAGATCAGCTTCGCCGAGATCATCGACCGACCGGAGCTGGCAGCGACGCTGCGCGACCGCATTGTGCTGGTCGGCACCGCGGCGCTTTCCATCAAGGATCATTTCGCCACACCGTTCAGCACCGGCTGGGGCGGGGAGGGACTGCTGATCGGGATTGCACTGCATGCGCACACCGCCGACCAGCTGATCCGCCTGGCCAATCGCGAAACGCGCAACCCCGTGCCGCTGCCGCGCCTGGTGGATCATGTCGCCATCTGGGCCGCGGCTATGGCTGGCGCGGTGCTGGCGCTGCTGGTCTGGCGCGTGCTTGTGGTGCTGGTGGCGCTGCTCCTGGGCCTTGGCCTGGTTGGCGGCGCCACCGCCTGGGGCTTCGCGGGCGCCGGTTTGCTACTGCCCGGCGTACCGGTGGCGCTGGCCTGGGTGCTGAGCGCGGCAGGTTGCAACTTCGTCATGCACTCGGCCGGGTTGCGGGAACGCACCCAGCTGCGCCGCAGCTTCGAGAGCTACCTGGACCCACGTATCATCAACCAGATGATGCAGGCCGAAACCTTGCCCAGCTTCGGCGGCGAGCATCGCGAGATCACCGCCATCTTCACCGACATCGCCGACTTCACCACCACGGCCGAGACCATGGATGCCGCCACCGTGGCCGGGCTGTTGGGCGACTATTTCGGTGTGCTGAGCGATGTGGCGGTGCAGAATGGCGGGCTAGTGAACGACTTCATCGGCGACGGCCTGCTAGTGCTGTTCGGTGCGCCGATGCACCAGCCGGACCACGCTGACCGCGCCGTGGCTACCGCCCTGGCGATGGACGAGGCGGCACAGCGCTTCAATGCCGGGCTGGCGGCGCGCGGCATCAAGTGGGGCCATACCCGCATCGGCGTGCATACCGGCATGGCGCTGGTCGGCAATATCGGCACCCACGGCAAGCTGAAATACGGCGCGCTGGGCGATACGCTGAACACCACCTCCCGCGTGGAGGGGCTGAACAAGTATATCGGCAGCCGTGTAGCGGTGACCGGCGAAACCGCCGCCCAGTGCCGGCGCCAGGCGTTTCGTCCGGTCGGTGACATAATCGTGAAGGGCAGGAAAAATGCCATACCGATCCTGGCGCCGGTCTCCCCGGCCGACCCGCCGGCGCTGCTGGCCCGCTACGCTGAAGCCTATGCCGCGCTAAGCCAGGAAAACCCTGAAGCCGCGGAACTTTTCTCTGCGCTGCACCGCGATTTTCCGGCCGACGCGCCCGCGGCCTTCCATGCCGGGCGGGCGGCGGCGGGCGAAAACGGAGTCTTGGTGGTCATGCACGAGAAATGATAGGGTGACTGTTTGTCAGGGCTATTCTCAGGGCTGGGGTCACAGGTTGGGGTCAGGCATGCTTTATTGATCTTTATGAATAAATCCGCTATGTTCCGTACGCTATGGCGCGCAAGCCCCGAGTTCACTTCCCTGGTGCTCTGTATCACGTCATGGCCCGCGGCAACCAGGGGCAAGCGATTTTCACGGACGATGCCGATCGTCGGCGCTACCTCGATCTGCTTCAGGAAAGTCAACGGCGACACAACTATCGCGTGTATGCCTACGTCTTAATGGGCAACCACATTCATCAGCTCATTCAGATCGGTCAAGCGCCGCTCGCCAAGGTGATGCAAAATATTTTGTTTAGATATACGCGTTACTGGAATGCCAAATACAAGAAGATCGGCCACTTGTTTCAGGGACGCTATAAGGCGATTCTGTGCGACAAGGGTAATTATCTGTTAGAGCTGATTCGCTATCTGCATTTAAATCCTGTCCGCAGTAAGCTCGTCCAAGATCCCGATCGGTACCCATGGAGCAGCCATGCAGCTTACCTGGCACGAACAGGGACGAAATGGATTGCGGTGGACGAGGTTCTTCCCCTGTTCGCCAAAAGGCCAGCCCAAGCCATTTCGGCCTATCGACGCTTTGTCCGGGATGGGCTCCAGCTGGGGCACCGGGACGAGCTGTACGAGGTCGTGGAGCAGACCTATCTCGGTGATGAACAATTTGTCGAAACCGTTAAAGAGCGAGTCTCCGACCTCGAGCCCGCCAGCGCCGTTGCACTGCCGTGGTCTGAGGTTAAAGAGGCGGTTTGCGAATATTTCGACCTTCCGCCGTCGGTCGCGTTGCAGCGCGGACGGGGGAGAAAGAATGCCAAGGCGAAGCGGGTAATGGCTTGGATTGCGCGCGAAGTCGGGGGCTTCACTAACCAGGAGACAGCCAAATTATTACGACAGGACCCCGCAGCGTTAAGCAGAGGGATAATAAAGTTGGCCGATGAATTCTCCGAAAACAGTGAACTGCGCAGTGATGTCGAAAAGCTTTGTGAAAAGCTCAGGAGAGGACATAAAGTAAAAAGGTCAATTAGGCATGCCTGACCCCATTGCAGACCCCATTGCTTGACCCCAAGTACTTCATCCGTCAACGGAAGCTCGAGCGATTCGAAAAATACCCAAACCGCGCAGACCCAAGATCCCCGCGGAAATCAGGATACCGATCAAGATGCCGGCGGCCAAAGGAGATCGCAAAAATTTAGGCACCGACCTCACGGCACATAGGCGGCGTTAGAGCCAATTATTGATCATCAGGAAGGGCGACCAAAATCCCGGATGTTCGTAACGTGGATTGTCGATTAACTTTAGCTGCGCGCGCTGCAGCGCGACGCTCCTGGAGATCGACGGATCTTTAAGCTCACGGTAAAAATCCACGACGAGGTCGACGGCTGCCTCGTCGTTAATATTCCACAGAGTTGCTAGGGCGCTTCTGGCTCCTGCCTTAATCGCCATGCCTGCGAGGCCCAATGCGGCCCGATCATCTCCGGCGGCGGTATCGCAGGCGCTCAAGGTGAGCAGCTCTAATGGATCATCACGGAACCTGAAGACTCCGATCATTTGATTGAGGCGGTCTAACGAAACCTTGGTATCATAAGTGAGGAGGAAAGTGTTATCGACGTCGTTACCGAACTCGCCGTGCGATGCGACGTGGACAATGCTGAAATGTTCTTCTTTCAACTTCTTTTCCAAATTGGCAGCAAGAAACTCCCGGTCGACAAGTGTCGTGCTGCCCAGAAGAGTTTGCAGCTCTTGAAGCTCCGCTGAGACATTCGGCAATGCTGGAAACCCCTGCACGGCTTCGGTGACGCCGACGGTCAAGACTTTCATGCCATCTCGCTTTATCGGCCGCGGGTCAGTGAGGCTCAGGCTAGGGGTGATCGCGACGGCATATTTGGCTACCAGAAATTGTTTCCCGTCGTAAAGAGCGGCCATCGGAATCGTTCGAAGCGCCCCGTCCGGTACGAATACCAGGGTATCGATGTGAGAAGCGGCCAGGTCAGCCTCCAGCGGCCGAATCAGCCAGTCATAAAGCTTTTGCGCGTGCGGCAGGTATTCGCGCGTGGTCCGTTTTTCCAGCCTGCGGCGAAATTGCCGCACCTCTTGCGTGAGCGCCTCCGCTCCCACCGGAACCAAAATTCGCTTCAGTCCGTTCGGCAGGCTAACCAGCAACTCAATGCGATCCGGCAGGAGGATCGGATAGATAACGACCGCTGTCTTGGCCACCGTTTCAAGCTGGGTAATTTTAGACAAAGCGGTGTCCACGCAATCGTCGCGGAAGTAGTCGCGCAACTCAGCCGCTTTGAACAATTCGACCGACTCACGCGCCTCAATCAGGTACGGTCCGACGAGACTGCTGTCCTTCAGTGACGACGCGCGTTGCAACAGCAAATCTACCAACTCGAAGTACACCGGCCCGATGGTCTCGCGGAACGATGTTTGTGGCGTCCCATAGCCGACCGACAGTTCGGGTCGGATCGACTGAAGCGTGCGCACGGCGCGCCGGTATGCGCCGATGGCGTCGTCGACGGTGCCTAATTTCGTGAGCAAACGCCCAGTTTGCCATTCCCAGCGATAAAGAGATTCAGGCGCGTTCACTTGCTGGGCCGCGAAGGTGGCCCTGCGGGTCAACTGCAACGCCTCTTGATACCTCTGCTCTTCTTCGTACAGTTTGCCGAGATGACCCCAGGCGTACGACGCTGTCCGGCGATCTCCGATACTGTCCGCCACGGTGCCCGCTTCGCTCAGATTGCGGTGCGCCAGCAGCAGGAGAGAATCTTTCAAGTCAGGGAGACTTGAGCGAAGACTAAGGTAGGCCAGGCCAATATTGATCAATCCCGATGCCTTGTCGGATATCGGCTCCAACGTCTGAATCTGTTCCGAGGCTCCGTCAAGCAGCGCTTTGGCTTCTTTAACTTGCTTGTTCTGTATCGACGCCGTTGCTGCATTGATCATCGCTCTTGTAACTAGCGTCGGGTCATTTCGGACTTTCGCAAGAGTGGCGCTCTCAGTGTAGGCAGCGACGGCTTCGGGGTATTTTTTTTGCGCTGTGAATAGGTTTCCCAGGTTATTGAGGATAATCGCCGATAGACTCTCGTTGTTCAGTTCCTTCGCCGCGCGCAACCCTTCGTTCAAATATTTGTCGGCAGTCTCCGCAGGCCCTATAGCGATATACACGTCGCCGATCGTCCCTAGCGCGAGAGCTAACTGAGCACCATCCCGCGAATTTTTAGCGAATGCTAAGGCAGACTCAAGGTTTTTCAAAGCGTCCCGATATTGGCCGAGGGATTGATAAGCTTGCGCGAGGCGGATGAGGGCGTCGCTCGTTTGGCTGAGCTTTTGCTCGGCTTCGTATAGCCTGGCGGCTTCCGTCCAACTTAATATCGCCTGCTCAAAATCTCCGCGGCGGAACGCGCTCACGCCCCGTTCCATGTGTTGCTCTGCCGGCGCCGCTTCCGAAGCAGACAAAGAGGCAGCCGATAACTGACGAGCGAACAAAAAAGAAATATTGATAAAACAGTTTAGGAAAATCGCCAGCGTCAGAAACCGGCCGCACAGGCGGGGCGGAAGATGACAACCGTCAAACTGGAAAAATTTTACCGCAGCGAAATTTTGCCGCATAAGTTTATGATTACCAGGCCGAAGCGAACCGGATGCTATACCCTTTCATTCTTTTGATCAACCTTCCCTGTAGCGTGGGCCCGCCAACCCTCGCCGTCGTTGTACACTGGGCTTGACATTGGCGACCCGGCACGATGTATGAACTTAAACGAAAGGATGTCCTCCCATGATGGCTCTTTGGATTTCACTCTTACTGCTTGGGCTTGGTGTTCCACTGCCGGCCGACGCAGCAGACGACATATTGGCCGAAGTGGACGGCGTTGTCATCACGTCGGAGGAAGTTGAGAAGCCGCTTGCGTCTCAGTTGACCAAGCTCGAAGAGCAGATTTACAACTTGAAGCGCCAGCGGCTTGAAGCCCTGATCAACGATAAGCTGCTGGCAAAGGAAGCAGCGAAACGAAAACTCACGGCGCCCGCTCTGCTTGACGCCGAGGTGACGGCAAAAGTCGGGTTGGTGACTGAACAGGAGATCGAAAAGTTCTACCAAGATAATAAAGCGCAAATCAAAGGAGAGCAGTCACAGGTTCGAGAGCAGATCAGAGCTTTCTTACAGAACCAAAAGCTCGCGGCCAAGCGCGAAGAGTTTCTCAGATCACTGCGCGCGCAAGCGAAGGTAGTGATCAATCTCAATCCGCCGCCAATCCAGCGCATCGAAGTGTCTGTCCAAGGGGCGCCGTTCAAGGGAGCTGAGAAGGCGCCGGTGACCGTCGTCGAATTTTCTGATTTTCACTGTCCATTTTGCAGGCAGGTTATACCCACTCTGGCACAACTCGAGTCGCGCTACGGCGAAAAGATTAAGCTGGTCTTTCGTGATTTCCCGATTGAGAACCTACACCCGGGAGCGACTAAAGCCCACGAGGCGGCGCGCTGCGCCAACGAACAGGGTAAATTTTGGGCTTATCATGACAAGCTCTTTGCCAGTCCGCCAAAATCCAGCCCGGAAATTTTTAAAGGGTTGGCCAAGGAAGTGGGGCTGGACATGACCGGCTTCGAGACCTGCTTCGATAGCGGGAAATATCAGGCCGCCGTCAAAAAAGACATCGAGGACGGGAATCGCCTGGGGGTAACGGGTACTCCCGCATTCTTCATCAACGGCCGGATCGTGTCCGGCGCCCAGCCGTTGGAAGCTTTCGCGCGAATTATCGATGACGAACTATCGCGCGACGTTGCGCCGCAAACCCGGACTCGTTAGCGGGTGAATCTTAGTTGAATTAAATTGCTGACTAAGTCGTAGTCCATCGGGGTCGTAGCGCATCGCTAAAATCAATCGAAAATTTAAATATTCGATTGATTTTTTTTTGCTGTTACCCAGTATACTGATGCCGGAAATGACCGCGCGATCTTGTACTCGCAATCTATTCCGGTGAGCGAAATTAACTTTGTACGGAACCGGATGGATACTTGACCCGGCTTGGCAAACTCGGCTATAGACTGCTGAATCCTGGAATTCTTGATTCGTTGAAAACAAACATTGGCACCGAAATCCGCCGCGTTCCTCGAAATAGTGGTAGCGGCAAACGAGGAAAGACACCGGCCCACGAGGGATTCAACTGGGGCGGGTTTGTGATACCGGCGCTGAACAGTCGCCTTAGAACAACGAACCGAATTCTTTGGTGGGGTCTCCTACTGATCCTTGCGATAATCCACAGTTTTCCAGCACTCGTTTTTGCCGATAAGCTCGTGTTGATTTCCTCTCATTGGGAGGGGATCAGATATGAGTTCGAGCGCGCGTTTAAAGCACGCTATCGGAGCGAGACCGGACGAGCTGTAGAGTTGGAGTGGATGGACGTAGGCGGCTCATCGGAAACCCTTCGCTATCTGGAATCGGAATTTAAAAACAAGCCAGCGGGTATTGGCATTGATGTCTTCTTCGGCGGAGGGCTTGATCCTTACTTAGCTCTAAAAAAAGCCCATCTCCTTGAATCGTATATCTTACCCAAATCACTCCTGGAAAAGATTCCTACGAGTTTAGCTGGTGTTCCATTGTATGATCCGGATCATAGCTGGTATGGCGCCACCTTGTCGGGTTTTGGCATCGTCTATAATAAAGTGGTTTTAGGACTTACGAAGATGCCCGTCATCACGACCTGGGAAGATCTAGCGTCTCCCAGGGGGTTCGGCTGGGTAGGCTCTTCGGATCCTCGCAAAAGCGGCAGTGTGCACATGGTCTATGAGATTATCCTGCAGGCCTATGGCTGGGAGAAAGGTTGGCGAATCATTACGGGCATGGGCGCCAACGTGCGCAATTTCACGAATTCGGCGAGTCAAGTTCCTAAAGACGTAGCGACCGGCGAGGTCGCTTACGGTTTAGCAATCGATTTTTACGCCTGGGCTCAAGTTAAGGAAGCAGGATCCGACAAGATCGGTTTTATCCTGCCTGATAACCTAACGATCATTACTCCCGATGCTATCGCAATATTAAAGGGTGCACCAAACCCGGATGTCGCTAAGGCTTTCATCCGCTTCGTGATGTCTGAGGAAGGTCAAAAACTGTGGCTGTTGGTCCAGAAATCGGCAGGAGGCCCGCAGCGTTTCCAACTTAATCGCTTCAGCGTGCTGCCGTCCTTATATACGCTGCCACCGCAGAGCACTGCGGTAAAACTGAACCCGTTTTCTTGGCGATCGGACTTTGCGTTTGATCCCAACTTGGGTTCCGAGCGTTGGTCGATTGTCAATGACTTGATCGGCGCCTTGGTCATCGACCAAAAGCATCTCCTTACTCGAGCGTGGAAAGAGGTGTTGGATAAAGGCGGCTTGAGCGAACAGGAATGGCAGAGGCTGACGGCTATGCCCATTTCCGCGGATGAGGCTCTGGCACTGGCGAAAACGAAGTGGAAAGATCCCGCCTTTCGCAATGAAAAACTCAATGAGTGGATCCACTTCGCTCGGAGCAAATATCTTTTGGGAGTCGAGCCGCCCATCATACGATCCGAGTGGTATAGCCTGATCGCCTTTGGTTTTCTCTCGCTCGGCCTGGTCGCGTACAGTTGGAAAAAAAGGGCTTGAAGCCCGGCGCATATTACATGATGGTTAGCGTAAAATTTGAGTCTGTCACCAAGATCCTCGGCCAGTCCAGGGCAGTCGACAACCTGAGTCTCGATATCGGCGCCGGGGAGCTATTCTTTCTTTTGGGGCCGTCCGGATGCGGCAAAACCACGGCGCTCCGTACAGTCGCCGGATTCTATACGCCGGACGAAGGCCGAATACTTTTTAATGGGCAAGATCAGAGCCGAGTGCCGCCTCACAAACGCAACACCGGGATGGTTTTTCAAAACTATGCGCTGTGGCCGCATATGGACGTGCGGAGTAACGTCGCTTACGGACTTAAAATGCGCCGTGTATCACAAGTCGACAAAGATAAGCGGGTCAGGCACGCGCTTGAAATCGTCCACATGCAGGCCTACGCCGAGCGCATGCCCAATCAGCTTTCAGGCGGGCAGCAGCAACGAGTCGCTCTCGCTCGTGCCTTGGTGATTGAGCCGGACGTGGTCTTACTAGATGAGCCGTTGTCCAATCTCGACGCCAAACTGCGAGTAGAAATGCGCACTCAGATCAAAGACATCCACCGTAAAATAGGGCGCACGATGATCTACGTTACCCACGACCAAGCCGAGGCGTTATCGATGGCGGATCGTATTGCGGTGATGCGCCGTGGCCGGCTCGTTCAGGTGGGCACACCCCATGAGCTTTACACACGGCCTGAATCCGCATTTGTCGCCGAGTTCATCGGTGGGACTAATTTATTACGCGGGACGTTGGAAGAGGTGGGTGATCTTTTGACGGTTAAAACTCAAGCCGGCATTGTGCGTGGGAAAAACGGCGTCAAGGGAATGGCGCGAGGCGAGCCGGTTTTTTGCTCGGTGCGGCCGGAATCTCTCCGATTAAAGCCGGCCCCGGCGTCAAGCTCGATACCACCGTCCGATGCAACCAACGAGTTGATCGCAGAGGTGCAAAGCATCATGTACCTCGGCGACAACGAACTATACTCTTTGCGTCTCGCGGACAGTACCATAGTGCGTGCCATCGAGCATAACCCGACAACGAGGAAAGCTGAGGTTGGCGACCGACTCGCGCTCGAGTTCGGTGCCCAAGCTGTGGTCGTGTTACCCCAGGAGGAGTTGGGTGACTAGCTGGTTGCGTCGCTACGACTTGAACCCGGCGAACGCCGCGCTGCTCATCTTTCTCTGGGTCTTTTTCATCGTCTTCATGCTGTATCCCCTCGGCTACGTTTTCTCCAATGCTTTTTTCACTTCAGAAGGTTTTTCGCTAGTTTTCATGAAACTCCTCTTTTCCAGTCCGAATAATACGATCATCCTGGCCAACAGCGTCAATTTGGGATTGGCCGTGACATTATTTACGACTCTGCTCAGTCTTCCTCTGGCTCTCCTACTCGTGCGTTACAATTTTCCCGGCAAGGGGTTACTGAACGGTCTTATTTTAATTCCGCTGGTGTTGCCGCCGTTCGTCGGAGCGATCGGCATGCGCCAATTGCTCGCTCGTTTTGGGTCGATCAATCTTTTGCTGCTGCAACTGGGCGTTATCAACCAGCCCATCGATTGGCTCGGTGGCGGCAGTTTTTGGGGGGTGGTGATCCTCGAAACGCTGCATCTTTACCCGATTATGTATTTGAATTTGGCCGCAGCCCTGGCGAATGTCGATCCCAGCCTTGAGGAAGCGGCGAGAAACATGGGAGCAAGTAGCTTCAAGCTTTTTAAAACCGTTACTTTTCCATTGATGCTTCCGGGCTACTTTGCCGGGGCTATCATCGTGTTCATCTGGTCGTTCACCGACCTCGGCACGCCGCTGGTTTTCGAATATCGCGAAGTCGTTGCCGTGCAAATTTTCAACATGGTGACCGACCTGCATCAAAATCCCATGGGTTACGCGTTCGTGGTGGTTGTCATAGCGCTCACGCTTTTTTTCTTTTATCTGTCGAAACGTATCCTTGGCGGCGGCAGTTACGAGATGCTCGGCCGCGGCCATGTAGCTTCAGCCGCGCGCCCCGCGTCAGTGGCTATCACCGTAATCGCATATGCCGTCGTCCTTGGCATTTCGGCACTGGCTCTCATTCCTCATCTCGGCGTTTTGCTCACGTCAGTGACAAGCCGCTGGTTTTTGAGCGTGCTTCCCAGTGAATATACTATTCAGTTTTATAAAAATGTCTTTAGCCATGACCTCGCGCTCCTCAGTATCAAAAACAGTCTCCTGCTCAGCAGCCTGAGCACGATTATCGATATCGTTCTAGGGATTACTATCGCTTACCTTTTGGCGCGCAAGCGGGTGCCTGGTCGAAGTGTGCTGGATGCGCTGGCCATGCTCCCGCTGGCGCTGCCTGGTCTCGTTTTGGCGTTTGGTTATGTCGCAGCGTTCTCGGCAACACCGCTCGATGCCCGCGTCAATCCGGTTCCACTGCTCGTTATTGCCTACGCCGTGCGCCGCCTGCCCTATATGGTACGCGCGGCTTACGCCGGCTTTCAACAAACTAGCATCGCCCTCGAAGAAGCTGCTATAAACCTCGGCGCTAGTCCGATGAAGACTCTGTATCAAATCACCATGCCGCTGATATTCGCCAACCTCATAGCGGGGGCAGTGCTGTCATTTTCATTCGCCATGCTGGAGGTAAGCGACAGTCTTATCCTTGCCTCGAAAGAGTCGTATTATCCCATAACAAAGGCGATCTATGCCCTTCTGGGGCGAATAGCGGATGGCCCTTATATCGCGAGCGCGATGGGAATTCTGGGGCTTCTGCTCTTGGCTGGAAGTCTTTTCATCGCCGGCCGCTTTTTTGGCCGGCGCATGGGGGAGCTTTTCAGGGCATGAGATGGATGAGTTGTGTTGCTCGTAAGTGGGATCCGTCGCATTAACATACTTAGGTCCCAATGTAGTGAGTTCGTGACATGTCACAAACGATACTCTTGGTCGATGACGAACCGCTGAACCTCGATCTTTTGGAGCAGGAACTCACCGAACTTGGATACGCGATTGAAAAAGCCGACAGCGGCCGAACTGCCTTAGACAAGCTTGCCGCAGTATCTCCAGACCTCGTCCTACTTGACTACCAAATGCCCGGCATGAACGGCGTGCAAGTGCTGACAGAAATCAAAAAGAGACAGGCCGGGCTTCCCGTGATCATGATCACCGCTTACGGCACAATTGAGCGTGCTGTCGAGGCGATTAAGAGCGGCGCGGACGATTTTGTCACCAAGCCCTTCGACCCGGATCATCTAGCATTGGTCGTGAAAAAAGCTCTAGAACAAGCTCGACTCAAATCCGAGGTGGAGCTTCTCGCTCGAGAATTAGCCGGTCGCTACCGGCTGGTGGCTGGAAAAAGTAACACGATGGCGCGAGTGATCGAAGAGGCCAAGAAAGCCGCGAGCAGCAAGACCACCGTACTCCTTCTCGGCGAAAGCGGTACCGGCAAAGAATTATTCGCACGCTCGATTCACGATTGGAGCGAGCGCGCCGGTCGCCCTTTCGTAGCGATCAATTGCGTGGGTCTTTCCAAGGAACTTCTGGAAAGCGAGCTCTTCGGCCACGAAAGAGGCGCTTTCACTGGCGCCCACCAATTAAAGAAGGGAAAGATGGAAATTGCCGATGGCGGGACCGTTTTTCTCGACGAAGTCGGCGATATCTCAGCGGAGCTACAAACGAAGCTTCTGCGCTTTTTACAGGAGCGTGAGTTCGAACGCGTCGGCGGCACGCAGTCCATCGGCGTGGACATCAGAATAATTGCGGCGACCAACAAAGATCTCGAAGAAGCGGTAAAGCGCGGCGCGTTTCGCGAAGATCTCTATCATCGCCTGAACGTCATCGCGATCACCTTACCGCCGTTGCGTGAGAGAATAGAGGACATTCCCCCCCTCGCCGACTATTTTCTGCAGCGCTTCGCGCTGGAAACGAAGAAGCCCTTCAACGAAATCACCGAAGAAGCGTTCGCATGGTTATGCGCCTATTCTTGGCCGGGCAATGTTCGAGAGTTGGCCAACGTGATCGAGCGCGGCGTGGTCCTGGGTGACGGATCGGAATTTTCAGTGGATTGTCTTCCATCCAGGGTAGTTGGCGACGCTCCGATCACTTCAGCGGAAACGCAGCCATTCCACGAAGCCGTGAATAGCCATCGACGAACGCTCATCGTCGACGCGCTCGGGCGCGCCCAGGGCAATCGCGCGGCCGCGGCCAAGGCGCTCGGGCTGCACCGTACTCACTTGCTGAAATTGATGAAGGCGCTGCGGATTAGTTGAACTGAATCCAGAACACTCCCGGGCCGCGCTTTGTCAAGGTCTTCATTTCAGATCCTACAGTGACCAGTTGATGGACCGAAGCGCAGACTATGGAACTCCAAGTGGCGCGGCTTGATGAGGTTGCGTCAACACACGTCCGAAGAGATTTTTCACCTTTTTCTTGATCCGACGATAGCAAAACACGGTTCCTTCCGTTTAGCTTCTCGTTGTCATCAGCAGCGCAAGGGAATTGTCCTAACCAAGGCCGAATCATTTTTGGGAAAATATTTTCTAAAATGATATTTTTTTCTTGACATACAATTTATTGTGCCTTAATGTCCTTATCACCTACAAAATATGGGAGGGTTTTAGTACTTCTTTCTTTTCGCCTGAGTCGCGCATTGACGCCTATCCAGTAACAAACCCGCCCGTGCAATCCTAAAAGGAGGTATCTATGGCTGCTAAGAAAAAGGCCAAAAAGAAAGCTAAAAAGAAAAAGAAATAAATTTTTAATTTGTGGAGTGGTGGTGGCGGTTTAAACCCTCCTTACTCTCAGGCGACAAGGTAACCGTTCTGGTTGCCTAATGCATAGAGCCCTCTAGTAAGACAACTGGAGGGCTTTGTGTTTGTAGCCGCTGACGGACAGGCCCAATTCACCAACAACCGGCGCGTCAGTTCCCTTCCAAGGTCAAGCAATCAACTGATTTTCTTTCATCCGGAACTCTCTTATTTGTAAATCGCTCGGCAAATAGGCGAGTATTGCGTCCGTCAAACCGGTTCGTTAAATTGACACTGTATGAGAGCCGGATTTAACTATTTGTTTTCGCTAGCAGCGCTCGGCGCGGGTTTCATGATGCTGAGCGTTGCCTCCGTATCGAGCCAGTCGAAAGTTGATTACAAAGTCGTGCCGATCTTGCAGCCGATGAAGGACACTGCGCCGACACCAGAATTTAGCCTGAGCACGCCCGATGGCAAGAAGGTTTCGTTAAAAGACTTTCGTGGAAAAATCGTCCTGCTGAACTTTTGGGCCAGCTGGTGCGTGCCTTGCCGCGAAGAGATGCCGGCGATGGAAAAGTTGTACAAAGAATACAAAGAAAAAAACTTTGTTGTTCTCGCCGTGGCCGTCAAAGATCGCAAACAAGACGCCGTCGATTTCGTCAAGGAGCTTAAGATTACCTATCCCATTGCGCTGGATCCCGAAGCCCAGGTCGGCAGCCTTTACGGCGCGTGGGGCCTGCCGGCAACCTACTTGATCGGCCCCAAAGGTGAAGGACTGGCGCGCGGCTGGGGTCCAGCGGAATGGTACGCACCGGCAGCGCGAAAACTGATCAAAGAGCTCATCGACGGAAAGCGATGACCGACGTAAACGTTTTCGTCGCCTTTGCTGCCGGGGTTTTTTCGTTCCTTTCACCCTGCGTTCTGCCGCTCATTCCCTCTTACTTGTCTTTCGTCTCCGGCGTTTCTTTGGATGAAATGCGCAGCGAGCAAGCGCGCTCGCGAGTACGTTGGCGGGTAGTGCTAAATTCCGTGGCGTTTATTATTGGCTTTTCTTTAGTGTTCGTCTCACTCGGCGCTTCCGCGAGTTTCCTTGGCGGCCTTTTCTTCGGATATCGAAACGCGATTCGAATTCTCGGCGGCGTGTTTATTCTGGCCGTGGGGATTTATCTCATCGGCCTTTTCAAAATTGCCGCGCTCGAGCGTTACTTGCAGTTTAATCTCAAAGACAAGCCGGCGGGCTATCTCGGCTCAATCTTGGTGGGAATCACATTCGCCGTGGCGTGGACTCCATGCGTAGGGCCAATATTAGGAGCCACGCTGGCGCTCGCCAGCACCGCCGGCGAAGTCGGGCGCGGGACGATGCTGCTGACAAGCTACGCCGCGGGGCTGGCGTTACCATTTTTTCTGAGCGCGCTGGCGATCAATTCATTCTTTCAATTTTCCCAACGGCTGCGCCGTTACGTGCAAGTGATCCACGCCGTGGGCGGAGTTCTCTTGATCATTGTCGGCATCCTGTTGATCACCGATTACATGACGCTGCTTAATGCTTATGTCTTGCGCTTCACGCCGCACTGGCTGCTGCAACGACTTTAAACCGCGATAGCGCGTCATTGGTTTGACCGATTTTCGGCTAAATGCTAACTTTTGTAGACTTGCCGGAATAAATCGGCATCGTTGTACAATCTGAAGCGCCCACCCTCTCGTCGGAGCAATTATGGAAGACCAAGTTCGCAAAATCCTTAAAGCTATCGGTGAAGACCCGGACCGCGAAGGGCTTCTGAAAACGCCACACCGCGTCGCCCAGGCGCTTTCTTATTTGACGCGTGGCTACGCGATGGACCCGGCGAAAGTCATCAATGACGCACTTTTCACAGAAGATTATGAAGAGATGATCGTGCAAAAGGACATCGACTTTTTTTCCCTCTGTGAGCATCATTTGCTGCCGTTTTTCGGCAAAGCCCATGTAGCCTACATTCCGCACCACAAGATTGTCGGCATCTCGAAACTGGCCCGGCTGGTCGACGTTTATGCGCGCCGCCTCCAGGTTCAGGAACGGCTGACCAATCAGATTGCCACCACGATTATGGAAAGGCTCGACGCGCTGGGAGTCGCCGTCGTGATCGAGGCCGAGCATTTATGCATGCGCATGCGCGGCGTCGAGAAGCAAAATTCCTTTGTCATCACCAGCAGCCTGCTCGGCGCGTTTCGAACGCGCCAGGAAACCCGCGCCGAATTTATGACCCTCATCCGCCAGAAAAGTTGAGCGAGGAACGGATGGAAGTAAGATTTCGCGACACGACTGCAGAGCGCATCAAGGCCGATCTGCTGGTCATCCCGGTGCGCGAAAAGAAGCTCGATGCACCAGAAATCCGCGCGTTGGACCGGCGCCTGAAGGGCAATCTGCGAACGCGCGTTGAGAAGACGCGATTCACGGGCGCGGAAGGGAGTACGCTTCTTTATACCAGCATGGGAATGCTTCCAGCAGGTCAGCTCCTGCTTCTAGGGCTCGGCGGCGGACCGGAGATCGCCGCTGAAACTTGGCGAAAAGCCGGGGCGCGAGCGCGCAAGGAAGCCGCCGCCACCGGGGCGGAAGAGATTGCCTTTTGGTTTTTGCCCGACGAGGATTCCGAGAGCGCGGCCGGGGCCGTCGTCGAAGGCGCGCTGCTCGCTGGCTATCAATTCAACAAGTATCGCTCGAACGCCAAGTCATCAGCCGAGGTCAAGTCGCTAATCTTGTTCAGACCCGGGTTAACCCGAACCCCGGCGCTGCAGAGATCCATAGAGACCACGCAAAGTATCATCCCCGGCGTCTATCTGGCGCGCGATCTGATCAACGAGCCGCCATCCGTCACCACGGCGCGTTTCCTTGGCGAGCAGGCTGAGCGCCATTGCCGCGGCCGCGGCCTCTCGGTTGAAGTTTGGGGTAAAAAGAAAATCGAGTCGATGAAATTAGCGGGACTCCTGGCAGTCAACCGCGGTAGCCATGAAGAACCTCGATTCATAAAAATCCATTACAAACCTTCGGCTAAACCGAAAAAAAAAGTGGCGCTGATCGGCAAAGGCATCACCTTCGACTCCGGAGGGCTTTCGCTCAAGCCGGCCAAGTCCATGGAAACCATGAAGCTCGACATGGCCGGCGGCGCCGCTGTCATTGCCACGATGAGCTGCTTGCCAAAGCTCGGCCTCGACGTCGAAGTCATCGGCTATGTTCCGACGACGGACAATCTCCCGGGCCACAATGCGCAAAAGCCCGGCGATGTGATCCACTATTTAAATGGCAAGACCATCGAGGTCCTGAACACTGACGCCGAGGGCCGGCTGATCTTGGCCGACGCTTTGGCGCTCGCGGCGCAGCAAAAACCTGATTACATGATCAACCTGGCGACCCTGACCGGCGCTTGTATGGTCGCCCTGGGCACGCAAGTGGCGGGCTTATTCAGTAATCATCAAGCGCTCGCGGACGAGCTCATCCGCTGCGCACAAGCAACCGGCGAGAAGCTCTGGCAGCTGCCGCTGGTCAAAGAATACAAAGAGATGATCAAAAGCAGCGTGGCCGATATGAAAAACGTTGGCGGCTCACACGGGGGCGCCATCACCGCCGCTTTGATCTTACAGGAGTTCGTCGGCGACGTACCGTGGGCGCATCTCGACATTGCCGGGCCGGCATTTGCCGAGAGCGACAATGCGCTTAGCCCAAAGGGCGGTACTGGATTCGGCGTGCGCACCTTGTTACGCTTTTTATCGGAGCTTTAATCTGGAGTGCGGCAATGTCGCACTATGCGCGTTTCCGAGCAATCCGAAACTCCAAACGCGAGACTCCAAACGGGAAATTCATACGGAGGAACCATGGGTAAAATCACCGAGGTAGGAGACAATAATTTCGAAGCTGAAGTGTTGCAGTCGTCAGTGCCGGTCTTAGTCGATTTCTGGGCGCCCTGGTGCGGCCCGTGCAAATCGATCGCGCCGATCGTCGAAGAAATCGCCAACCAGTACGACGGCAAGCTCAAAGTCGCTAAATTAAATGTCGATGACCACCCGGCCACCGCGTCACGCTACGGCATCCGCGGAATTCCGAATCTGATCATCCTCAAAGGCGGCGCAGTCAAGGAGCAAATCGTCGGCGCTAAACGGCCGCCGCGTCGAGTGCCCCGATTGTCTTTTGGCACTCGACGCGAGCGGCCGATGTTTTTTCTAGAGCGCAGGGCTCGCGAAATTCAGAACGTCAGCGAGTTACTCAGGGCCCGACAATCGAACGTATACTTGCACCTCAGAAAATATACCGCCGCATGCTGACGTTCATGATCACGCCGATGGCGAACATCATGGACGACGAAGCCAAGCTGCGCTATCCATTCCACTCGTAAATTAAACCCGCGAAATCGGTCTCGTAACTTCCTCCTTGTTTTGCCCCGAGTGGAAATGACGCAGCTTGATTTAAGTCTTTGCCGCAGTAAATCTCGAAGAGATTCCCCGACGGGTCGCGGAAATACATCAGTCCCTTCTTACGGTCGCGCGTCCATGGTCCGGGAGTCATCACGCCGTTTTGCTTCAGCCATTCAATCATCGGCAGGAAATTTTCGGCATCAGCGTAAAAGGCGTAGTGCGGAAATTCCGCATGGCCGCCTGTCCAGCCGCCGGCGCGCGGCGACAACCCGACGATGGCGCCGGCGACGCGTACCTCGGCAAAGCCGTCAAGATTTAACACAAGCTCGCCGCCCATTACGTGGGCGAAGAAGCGCTTGGCCTCTTCGAGATCGCGGCAGGGAATACTTAGATGGCTGAAACTATGGAAGCGCGGCCGCTCGCTTTTCGGTGCTGTGCTTTGGCCGTTCCATCGGTAATTGAGGCCGCCGAACGGTATCGGCTGCCCGCCCTGCTTGGGTCCCAGCGGTAATGATCGAATGCCGTCGTAACCGCGGGCGCAGTAGAGTTCGAAAAGATTACCGGACGGATCGCGAAAATACATGAGCGCGGTTTTATTGTCGCGAGTCCACGAATGATGAGATATTCCGTATCCCTCGAGCCAGCGTTTCATCAAGTCATAATTTGCGCCGTCGGTGTTAAACGCGTAGTGCGGATACTCGGCGTCCCAACCGGTCCAACCGCCCGGCTGCTCGGCCATGCCAATGATAATATCGGCGATGCGCACCTCAGCGAAGCCTTCGACATCGTGAATTAGCTCGCCGCCGAGAACGTCGGTGTAGAAGCGTTTGGTTTCAGCGAGATCCCGGCAGGGAAGACTTAGGTGGTTGAGACTTGAGAAGTGCGGTCGCTTAAAATGTGGAGAAACCATGGCCGGGCTTATAGAACTCGTCTCGTTTTCCATTGTCACACCTCCGTGATTTTTTTGTCAGAGGGCAAGGCCCGCTTGCCCCTACCAATTCATTATCGGATCCCCAACGCTGCTTGCGCCTCTTTGAGGGGGCCGAAATCGATGACATCAGTCAGCGAGACGGGCCGATTGGTCACTGCCGGCGCCATGTCCATGATATTTTGAATGCCTTTTGCCGACACTGAGCCCGTCGCGCTATAGGCCTTGACCGATAGATCGTAGGCCGCTTCCGCGAGCTTCTTCTCCAGCTTAAGAAATTTTTGAATATGTAAAACGGTCTCGCTGCGATTCGACTTCATGAGCTGAAGCGCGCGCAAGATCGGCGTGATGACGGCCACCACTTCGCTGCGCGATGTTTTGAGCTTATTGACGGTCGTCGACAGACCCGCCAGAGGAAGATCGACATAGTCGCCCGCGAAGGCGAGGACATTGAAGCCCCACTCTCTGACATGCACCGGCGCCGGGGGCACGGCCATCGCCGCGTGAATCGTGCCGCTCTTCAGCGCCGCCATGCGGGTTTGAAAATCTCCCGCCGCCATGATCGTTACGGCGTCAGCGGGAATCCCGTGATGCGCTAACACTTGTTGCGCGATAATCGAGTTGATCGACCCCAGGGAGCCCACACCGATGATCTTGCCACGCAGGTCCGCGACCGTGCGAATTTCCGGCCGCGACACCAGATAGAAATTCGGCCTTTCTACCATGGTCAATAGCCCGCGCAACGGCGCGCCCTGCATCGCGCGCTGGATCGTGCTGGCAAAAGACGTATGATAATCGATCGCGCCACTCAATATTGCCGCGGTGCTCACCGCGGTGCGGACCTGGACAATCTGCGTGGCAAATCCGGCCTCGCGAAAATACCCCTTCGCTTCGGCGACCAACGGCGGCAGGTTGTTGAGATCTCGCTCGACGTAGCCGATAACAATCCTTTTCTCCTGAGCGCGGGCCTCCATCGAGCCCACAACCGATTGTCCGAGCGACAAGATAAGAGCAACCAGCAGTCGGCGATTTGACCGCAGCAATGCTGTGATATCCATTCGACGAAGTTTGCGATGAGACACGGTCATCTCGCCCACATGCCGGAAACTGGGCGGAGTATTACACCAGGCTTGCTCCGCTAACAAGGGGAAGTTTAGCGTCGATTAATAGGAAGGGTGGAGCCCGTCTGCAGAATCTATTGGCGACGAAATCGAAGAGTTCGGCGCGGGCGCCGCGATACCGATCAACCCAGCAAATGCATCTCACCCCATCGATGCTTCGATGCATGGCTCAATCGAGCCGGCGCGCTGGAGAATTCTCAGAAAATATATCGTCGCATGCTGACGTTCATGATCACGCCGATGGCGAACATCATGGAGGCGAGTGCCGAGCCGCCGTAGCTCACCATCGGCAATGGAACGCCGACTACCGGCATCACTCCCGCCACCATCGCGACATTGATCGCGACATGCCAGAACACGATGGCGATCATGCCGAATACCAAGAGAGCACCAAAGCGATCCTTGGCGCGTTGCACCAGCCCGAGGCAATAAGCAATCATGATGAAGTAGAACAGCAACAAGACCGCACATCCAACAAATCCCCACTCTTCCGAAAAAACCGCGAAGATAAAATCCGTATGCTGCGCCGGCAAGAAGTCGAGTCGGTTTTGAGTTCCGTGAAGATAACCCTTACCGAAGAGCCTCCCGGAGCCGATGGCGATTTGCGATTGAATGACGTGATAGCCGGCGCCCAACGGATCACGATCGGGATCGAGGAAGGTCAAGATGCGATTTCGCTGATAGGGCTTTAGAAAATGCCAAGCGACCGGCAAGAAAGCCAATCCCGCGCCGACCAAATAAGCAAATGAGCGCAGTCGCAATCCGCCCATCAAGACCATGCTGATGAACACGATGCCGAGAATGATCGCCGTTCCGAGATCAGGTTGAATTAAAGTCAGAAGAATAAGCGGCGCTACCATCGCGAACGGCACCCACAGATCGCGCAAGAAGTAACCGCGTGGAGGTTCGTCCGCCTGAAAGTACTTGGCCATCACCAACACGATGGCGAGCTTCGCCGGCTCCGACGGTTGTAACCTGAAGAAACCGAGATTGATCCATCGCTGGGAACCGCCGCCGGAATGCCCCACAGCCATGACTAGCACCAGAAGCAAGAGCATTGCGCCATAAAAAGGATAGGCCAGCCGGTCGATATAATGATAGTCAAAGCTCATGGCAGCGAACATGGCGATCAAGCCGAGCCCCAACCACGTCAGCTGGCGTGTCGGCAAAGGACCGGCGTGTCCCGCCGCCAAATCATAGTTAGCGCTATAGATCGTGGTCACACCCACGGCGACAAACGCCAACGAGAGTAGAAACAGCGTCCAATCGAAATGAGAGATCAGGCGGCGATCAATTTGCACGAGTCTCTCCGTCGATTTGCACTTCCTGTTTCTCCGTCGTTTTCTTTTTGAGCTCGATAAACTTCTCGAACACTTTCTTCGCCATTGGCGCGGCGGCATCGCCGCCATGGCCGCCATGCTCGACCAGCAC
>WNGA01015878.1_pt1 | contig 23218 bp, 12 predicted proteins | sample 5400061 | NCBI WGS metagenome assembly WNGA01 (sample SAMN13153366, study PRJNA577476) | soil metagenome | isolation source: 100 cm soil or saprolite under grassland replicate 2 | place: USA:California | collected 2016-06-15
CGGACGCCAGCCGGCGTCTTCAGCCTCAGTTCAGCGTTCGGATACGCGCCGCCCGAGCAGGCGGGCGAAGTGAAGTTGCCTTACGTTCAGGCCGCCGCGACACTCGAATGCGTCGACGATCCGCAATCGGCGCATTACAACAGAATCGTTGATCGCGCCCGCGTCGAAAATCCTGATTGGAAAAGCTCTGAGTGGATGCGGCGCGATGACGATCAATACCGCTGGGGCGTGGTCGTCGATCACAACGCGCAAGGCGCGCCAGGGTGCGGCTCCTGTGTCTTTCTGCACATCTGGGAGGCGCCGGGTAAGGGAACCTCAGGCTGCGCCGCGATGAATTCGTCGTCAATGGAAGATGTGCTGCGCTGGCTCGACGCGAAGGAGCGGCCCGTCCTGGTTCAACTGCCGCAAGCCGAATTCGAGCGTTTGCGAACAGCTTGGGGGCTGCCCGATTGACGCTGATCACTATTCCTGGCCGATTTCGGGATTTGACTGAACACATCCGGGCAGTTTCAGCGGCGCAATATTCGTTCGGATAAGCCCAACTCCCTTCTTTACCATAGGATTATTTTTAGACCCGGACTGGCATACAGGTTGAAGGGTAGTATCGATTATGATCTTGCTCATATGATCTTGCTCAACAACGTCTCCAAAACTGTCACCAGTGGCTCCGAGAAGCTGACCATCCTGCACGCAGTCTATCTGACCATTCCAAGAGGTCAGTTCGTCGCCGTCGTCGGCCCTTCGGGCAGCGGCAAATCCACGCTGCTCTCCCTTGTCGCCGGGCTCGATTACCCGACCACCGGCGACATTTGCCTGGACGGCGAGTACATCACGCAGATGAAGGAGGACGAGTTGGCGCGGCTGCGGGGCGCGAAGGTCGGCTTCATCTTTCAATCATTCCACTTGATACCTTCGCTGACGGCTTACGAAAACATCCTCGTGCCGATGGAGATCGCAGGACTGCCGAAAGCGCGCGAACGGGCGCAAGTGTTGCTCGAAGAGGTCGGCCTGCGCGAGCGTGGGCATCATTACCCTTCGCAGCTTTCGGGCGGCGAACAGCAGCGCGTAGCCATCGCGCGAGCCTTCTCGAACGCCCCGACCATTTTGCTGGCCGACGAACCGACCGGGAACCTCGATTCGAAAAACGGCGCGCACGTCTTCGAACTGCTCGTCAAACTCAACCGCGAACATGACACGACGCTCCTGCTCGTTACGCACGACCACGCGCTGGCCAACCAAGCCGACCGCGTGCTCAGCTTGAGCGAGGGGCGAATTGTGGAAGATAGAGAGCGAGGGAGGGAGGGAGCGGGAGAGCGGGAGAGCGAGGGAGCGAGCGAGAGAGCGAGAGGAATTTCCCTCGTCTCCTATTCTCCCGCTCCCCCGCTCTCCCGCTCCCCCGCTCTCCCGCTCTCGGAAGAGGAGTAGACATGAAATTCGTCCTCAACATGGCCTGGCGCGAGATGCGCGCGTCGTGGCGACGGCTGTCGCTCTTCTTTCTTTGCATCGCCATCGGCGTCGGCTCCATCGTCAGCCTGCGCTCACTGGTACAGAAGATGAGGGCTGCGATCGGGCGCGAGGCGCGGGTGATGTATGCGTGTGACGTGCAGGTGGGATCCAACCAGCCATGGAAGCCGGAGGTCGAGGCGGTGGTCGAACGCTATTTCGACTCGCCGCTCGTGGCGGCGCACACGGAAGTGATGGGTACGCAGACGATGATACGTTCTGTGAAGGATCCGAACGCGCCGCCCGTCATGGTCCTGCTGCTGGGGGTACAGGAGAAGTACCCGTTGTACGGCGAGATACAACTGACGGACGGAGCCCGGTACGCGCACTCAATGTTGAGGGGATACGGCATACTCTTGCCGTACGGATTGATGACGCAACTCGGTCTCAAGATCGGCGATGAGGTCAATCTCGGGCTGCTGACATTTACTGTCCGCGGAGCAGTCGAGAATATGCCGGGCTATGGGGTCGATTCTAGGCCCCTCCCGCGCGTGGTGACGGATTACGCCGATGCGGCCGAGGCGGGGCTGACTGGATTCGGCAGCTTTGTGTGGTACGCGCGTCTTTTCAAAGCGCGCGAGGGGCAGGATCGGGCGCTGCTGAAGCGGCTGGAGCGCGATCTCAAGCCGCATCGGTCCTACGGGCTAGGGTCGTTCCGCGGCATGGAGAACTTTGCGAATCAAGTACTGGAGCGCATGGAGGCTCAATTGAGCTTTGCCGGGTTGGTGATCCTGATCCTGGGCGGGATCGGCATTTCTAGCGGGACCCGGGTCTTCGTCCAGCAGAAGATGAAGACCATCGCCATCCTCAAGTGTTTGGGCGGCGACAACCGGCATGTGCTCGGCGCGTATCTGGCGCAGGCGCTAGCGCTCTGTGTAGTCGGGAGCCTGCTCGGACTGCTGTTCGCGGGCGCGCTGACGCTCGTCATTCCCAGGCTTTTTGACGGCGTCCTCCCTTTTCAGATTGAAGCCGGCCTGACCTGGCGGGCGGCCCTCCAGGGGATTGGCGTCGGCGCGCTCGTCACGTTGCTCTTCTCATTGCCGCCTTTGCTGGAAATTCGGCTGGTCAAGCCTATGCTCATGATGCGGCAGAATACGGCGAGCGAGAAACGGCGAATTGACTGGCTGAGCCTGGGCGTCGGGCTGCTGATCGTGCTTGCGCTGTTTGCGCTGGCGAGCTATCAGGCAAGCTCACTCAGAATCGGCGGGATATTCATAGGGATGCTGATCGGGACGGCGTTGGTCCTCAACCTGATAGGCGCGGGGCTGATGCGATTATTGCGCCGCGCGCGACGACTGCCGTCATTTGTCCTGCGCCAGGGAGTTGGAAGCCTCTACCGACCTGGCAATCAGACGAAGGTGATCCTGATAGCGGTCGGGCTTGGCACGTTGTTCGTCACCGCGATGCGCCTGCACCAGGCGAATCTGACGCGCGAGTTGAATGTCGATCTCAGCCTGGCCGCGGCTGATATGTACTTGCTCGATATTCAAAGAGATCAGCGCCAGGCCGTCGAGGAGACCGTCACGCGTCTGGCGGGCGCGGCGCCGGAGATCATTCCCATAGTGCGGTTGCGTCTGGTCGAGATCAAACGCGCTCCTGACAACTCTCAGCCCCTTAAGACAGCGCGCCTGGAAAAATTCGGGCGTGAGCAGCGGGTTACTTACAAATCTGATCTGGCAAGGGAGGACGAGACGGTCGTCGCCGGCAAATTATGGGAGCCGACGCCCAGCGCCGAACCGGAGGTATCAGTGGAGTATATTGCTGGCCGCGACTACAATCCTGCCGTCGGCGACTTGATGATCTTCGACCTTGCGGAGCGGTGCATTGCGGCTAAGGTCACCAGCGTCCGTCGCAGAATTGGAGGCTTCTCGGTGACCTCCGGCTACTTTCGCTTTGGAATAATCTTCCGGCCCGGCGCGCTCGAAGACGAGCCGCAAATCTTCGTCGGCGCGTTCAAAGGCCCGCCGCCGGGCGCTCAGCGCGCGCAATTACAACGAGAGTTGGTCGATAGCTTCCCGAACGTTTTGGCGTATGACGCCTATGATAATGCCGCATTTGTACGGAAGAAGATCAATGACGTCTCGCTCGCCGTGAATTTCCTCAGCGCCTTCGTCATCCTCTGCGGCGTGTTGATCCTGACCGGCTCGGTGGCGATGACCAAGATTCATCGCCTCTACGAAGCGGCGATCCTCAAGACGCTGGGCGCGGAGAAGAAGCTGATCGTTTACATTACGCTCATCGAATACGGCGTACTCGGTCTACTGGCCGGCGTGACGGGCTCGACCGCCGCGATTGCGCTGACGTGGTTGTTCAGCAAGTACGGCGTAAAGGCTCCCTGGCAACTCATTCCCTCAATCAATCTCATCGGGGTGGCGGCGGCGCTGCTGCTCGTAATGGCGGTTGGCGCGCTCTCGAGCTGGGACGTGATGACGAAGAAACCGCTCGGCATTCTGCGGGCGGAGTGAAGTCGCCGCTCAGACATGTTCTGCGCTACAATTGATTTTCGGCGCCTCGATTCGAGGGATTGACGATGCGCGATCTCCGAACTTAAACTCCTGTCTTACAGCGTATTTCGCTTGAATGAAGAGGATGACTAACCGCAGAGGTCGCCGCAGGAACGCAGAGCTTAAGAACTATCAGCCAACCTCCGCGCCCCTTTTGGTCCTCCGCGGTCAAAATCTATTCGCCCAACTGAAAACTGCTGTAAGCGCAAGTGAGCGCCAACCGCCACGATGCCCACATTTGGCTACATCCCCGTCGTGACTAATTCTTCAAAATCAGGAAACTCTTTATGCCACACAACCTCTTCAACACACTTCAGGAATTCGATCTCGGAAACGGGAAGAAGGGCAGGTTCTATTCGCTGCCCGAACTGGAAAAGCAGGGCGTAGGCCCGATCTCGAAGGCGCCCGTCAGCGTTCGCATCGTACTCGAATCGGTGCTGCGCAACTGCGACGGCCAGAATGTCAAGGAAGACGACGTGCGCGCTTTGGCCAATTGGAAGCCGGAGGCTCCCCGCGTGGCCGAAATCCCGTTCGTCGTGGCCCGCATAGTCTTGCAGGATTTCACGGGCGTGCCGCTGCTCGTAGACCTGGCCGCGATGCGTTCGACCGTGGCGCGCCTCGGCAAGAACCCGAAGATCATCGAGCCGCTGGTTCCAGTGGACCTGGTCGTCGACCACTCGGTGCAGGTCGACGTCGCCGGAACGCCCGACGCGCTGCGGGAAAACATGGAGATCGAATTCCAACGCAACCGCCCGCGCTATCAATTTCTGAAGTGGGGGATGCAGGCCTTCGACACGTTCAAGGTCGTCCCGCCCGGCATCGGCATCGTGCATCAGGTCAATCTGGAATACCTGGCGAAAGGCGTGCTAGAGAAAGACGGCGTCTATTACCCCGACACGCTGGTCGGAACCGATTCGCACACGACAATGATCAACGGCCTCGGCGTGGTTGGGTGGGGCGTCGGCGGTATCGAGGCCGAAGCGGGAATGCTCGGCCAGCCAGTTTACTTCCTGACGCCCGACGTTGTCGGCGTGCATATGACCGGGGCATTAGGCGAAGGCGTGACCGCGACCGACCTGGTGTTGCATTGCACAGAGATGCTGCGCAAGGCGAAGGTCGTCGGCAAATTCGTCGAGTACTTCGGCGAAGGCGCGGCGTCGCTCTCCCTGACCGATCGCGCGACGATCGCCAACATGGCGCCGGAATACGGCGCGACGATGGGCTTCTTCGGCGTCGATGAGGAGACCTGCAACTACCTGAAAGCGACGGGCCGCTCCGAAGCCCACGTCGACGCGTTCCGCAATTACTTCAAAGCCCAGGGGCTTTTCGGCGTCCCGCGCGATGGCGAGATTGAATACAGCCAGGTTTTGGAACTCGACCTCTCAACCATAACTCCGAACGTCGCCGGGCCCAAGCGCCCGCAGGATCGGATCGAACTTCCGACGCTCAAAGATAAATTCCTCGACTTGCTTCAGCGGCCCGCTTCCGACAACGGATACGGCAAATCGCCGGACGATTTGAAGCAACGCTTTAAAACGAGCATAGGCGCGCGCGGCGTTTTGCCGGAGCCTGTGTCGGGCGGAGGCGATCAGACCCCCGAGACCGCGCCGGCGGCCAAGAGCAACGGCTTGAGCATGGTCAATACCAGCACGCAGACCGAGGTCGAGATGATGAACAATCGTCCGACGCCCGACGTGCTCGAAGTGGCGCCGCCCGAGGCCTTCCCCAAAGCGACCGCCGAATTGGGGCACGGCGACGTGCTGATCGCCGCCATCACGTCCTGCACCAACACCTCGAATCCCAGCGTCATGCTGGCCGCGGGGTTGCTCGCGAAGAAGGCCGTAGAGAAGGGCCTGAGCGTCAAGCCGCAGGTCAAGACTTCGCTCGCGCCCGGCTCGCGCGTCGTTTCGGATTATCTTGTGAAGACGGGTTTGCTGCCTTATCTCGATCAACTCGGCTTCAACGTGGTCGGCTACGGGTGCACGACATGCATAATCGCTGGTACCCCAGTGCTGCTGGCCAATGGTACCGCACGCCGCATTGAGCAAATGCCGATCGCAGGTGGCGCGCTGGTGTTTGGTCCCACTGCGACTGGCGAACTAGGTTTGGCGGCGCAAGCCGAAGTCATCGCTCAGGGCGAGCGCGAATGCGTGTCACTTGTCTTGCAGGATGGCCGCACGTTGATCTGTACGCCAGACCACGAAATTCTGCGCTCGGACGGGCGCTGGGTACGCGCGGATCAATTGGAGCCGGGACGGGATCGCGTGGTGGTCGGCTTGGAAGCGCCGCTAGACGCGCCTGACGCTGACGAGGCTGGCTATACGCTGCATGCGGGTAATCTGAAGTTCACCTTGGACACGCCCCATGAGCGACTGCGCGCGCTGGCGTTCGCGCGCCTGGTCGGCCACCTGCTTGGCGACGGCTACATCAGCGCCGCAAGTCCAGGGCGGATGACTGTTGGCCAGGCTGTAGACCGCGAGGTGGTTCTGAACGATATCGAGTTGCTCACGGGCAAGCGCCCTGTGGCCACGCAATATAACGAGCGCATTTGGACCATAGCGCTGCCGGCGGAACTGACAGAAGCTATCACTGCGTTGCCGGGCGTCCGCGTCGGCAGGCGGATCGACCAAGCCCCGACGCTGCCTGCCTTCGTCCTGGATGACAAATGCCCGGTGGCAATGGCGCGCGAGTTCTTGGGTGGACTTTTCGGCGCTGATGGTTGGGCGCCGGTCTTACACCGCTATAGCGAGCGCGATGGGGATGCGGATATCGGATACCCGGCTTACTCTCAGAGCGCGAAGCCGGAGCATGTGGAGCAACTCAAAGAGGTGATGCGGAGCCTGATCAGTCTTCTGGACCGTTGCGGTGTGAATACTGCCGGCGCGAGCTTGTATGAATACCCGGTTCGACGCGCCACTTCTTCGTACCCTGTTGCCCAGGATGGCGCGCCCCGCGTAGAAGTTCGGTTGAAGTTGCGCGATGGCCTCTCGTTTGTCGAGCGAGTTGGGTTCCGCTACTGCGTGGACAAGGCGCTGAGGGCCAGCGCGGCGGCGGTTTACTGGCGCGCTGTGGACGGGATCAACCGCCAGCGCCTCTGGATGTCTTCCCGTCTGGAAGAACTGCACAAAGAGAATCCCGACCTGTCGTTCAACCATGCGCGCGAGATAGCGGCGAAGGAGCTGAGACAGCGCGAAACGATCATCTTCCCGCACTATTCCCTGCTGGAGGGATATGATCGTTTCTCACGCTTGCCGAAGCCCACGGATCGCAAGTTCCGTCCGCTACACCGGGAAAGCTGCGACTTCCCGTCGCCGGTCGAATTATTCAAACAACTCGGTGTGCGAAGCTGGTTTGCGCGGCTGGGGGCGCGTGACGAGACTGACTACTCCAAGCGTTACTGCGTCGAGAAGGACTCTCTGACGTTGCCATCACTCACTTTGGGCGTGTTGGATCGGCGCGATGTAGGGAAGCGCGAAGTGTTCGACCTGGCAGTAAACGATCTACACGCGTTCGTTGCCGGAACAGTCTGTGTGCATAACTGCATCGGCAATTCCGGCCCTCTCGACCCGAAGATCGAAGAGGTCGTCACGAAGAACGACCTGATCGCGGCGAGCGTCTTGTCGGGCAACCGCAACTTCGAGGCCCGCGTGCATCAATCGATCAAGGCAAACTTCCTGATGTCGCCGCCGCTGGTCGTCGCGTTCGCGTTGGCCGGGCGCGTCAACATCAACATGGCCAAAGAGCCGATCGGTCAGGGCAAAGACGGCGAGGACGTCTATCTTAAAGACATCTGGCCCAGCTCGCGGGAGATCGGAGCGGCGCTCGGCGCTGCTACAGACGCGGCCACTTACAAGCGTCTCTACTCCGATTTCACTTCAGAAAATCCGTTGTGGAACGAGATTCCGTCGTCAACCGGAGACGTTTACGAATGGGATAAGAGTTCCACCTACATTCAAGAGCCGCCGTTCTTCGAGAATTTCGGCATGGAGCCAGGCGTCATTGCGGACATCGTCGGCGCGCGCCCGCTCGGCATATTCGGCGATTCTGTGACCACGGATCACATCAGCCCCGCGGGTTCGATCAAAACGACCTCGCCGGCGGGGAAGTACCTGATCGGGCAAGGCGTCAATGTGGTCGACTTCAACAGCTACGGCTCGCGCCGAGGCAACGACCGCGTCATGACGCGCGGCACGTTCGCCAACGTGCGCATCAAAAACCTGATGGTCCCCGGCGTGGAAGGCGGCGTGACGAAGCATTATCCGGGCGGCGAGCAGATGAGCATCTACGACGCGGCGATGATATATCAGTCCGAAGGGACGCCGCTGGTCGTGATCGCAGGCCAGGAGTACGGCACTGGCAGCTCGCGCGATTGGGCGGCGAAAGGGACGCGGCTGCTGGGCGTGCGAGCGGCCGTCGCCCAGAGCTTCGAGCGGATTCATCGCAGCAACCTGGTCGGAATGGGCGTGCTGCCGCTGCAATTCAAAGAAGGCGTCGGCGCGCAGTCGCTCAACCTCGACGGCTCTGAAACTTTCGACGTCGTCGGACTCGACGGCGGGATCAGGCCGCAGCAGGATGTCACGCTGGTCATACGCCGCGCGAACGGGTCCAGAGAAGAGGTCCCGGTGAAGCTGCGCATCGATACGCCGATCGAGATCGATTACTACCAGCACGGCGGCATCCTGCCTTACGTGTTGCGTCAGTTGATGGCTCAAGCCTGATCCGCGCCGCCAGACAGCGACTACAGCGCTCTGCTCTCGGGTGTTCAGGTTTGAGACAATTCCGCAGTCTTCGTTTAACCGCATAACGGCGCCTGAATTTATCCATGGGTTTATGGTCTCTAAAAAATAAATGCGACAACAAGTGTGGCGCGATTTGTTTAATCGCGCCGCTTCGGCCGCAGGGCGGCGCGATTAAACAAATCGCGCCACAGCGTCAGCGGAGCGTGGTTGCATTATTTTTTCTAAGACCATAGACCCACGGCTGAGTAAGGTGATTATCCCGCGTCGCGTCAGCGACGATTGAATTATCCGCGCCGTCACGGTTCAATCGTCGTTAACGCGAAGGGATTTATTTTCGCCCCTCTGGCGGTTCTCCCGTGCTTTTGGCGCAGACAAGATATTTTGTTATTCATAATGGATGGATGTTGCGCCTCTGTTTGCCGATCCTATGGCGGTTTGCAAATGCGTGTACGGACGGCTGCGGTACGGTACAGGGAGCGGTAGCGACCTGGCGCCTCCGTAGTGGCCGCTCCCGGAGGCGCCAGGTCGCTACCGCTCCCTGTACCGTACCGGAGATCGCGCCACTTTCCCGTAAACGCAATCGCAAACTGTCTGATCGTGAAAACGGCGCCGAAGCCGTACCTCTGTCCGCAGTGTCATCAGCCCTCTACTCACTTGCATACGCACACTCAGTATGATGGCGCCGAGACCTTGGTGATGGCCTTTTTGTCGGCGGCTTGGGCCTGTCACGACCTCGCTCAACTCGCCGTTGCAATTTGACCCCTCTTGAGCGTGTAGCGGCTGTGATAAGCTAGGTGTTCGGCATCGCTCCGCAGTGCGGCAGGGTCGAATCCTCATCGGAGGCCCCAGGCAGTTAAGGAGGCGCCGCAAATGGATTCATTAAACCTTATTCCCAATGATGTGCCCCAAGACGTGGTTGATCTCGATTCGATCATCACCACCGCCGAACTGAGTCAGCGGCCGTCGCGCCCTCCCGATTATGCGGCGGAGAACCGCGCTCTGATCGGACTGACGCAGGCGCTGGCCCACCCACCCCATGGCATTTTGCAGAAGCTTGCGGAAACCGCCCTGACCTTGTGCCGGGCGCACTCGGCCGGCGTCAGCCTGTTGGAACCGGACGGCAAGCGCTTCTTCTGGCCCGCCGTTGTCGGGCAATGGGCTTGTCACGCGGGCGGCGGCACGCCGCGCGACTACGGCCCCTGCGGCACGGTGCTGGACCGCGACGCCGCGCAGCTCATGTCCCATCCTGAGCGCCACTTCACTCTCTTCGCTTCGGTCACGCCCTTGATTGAAGAAGCGCTGGTGACCCCCTTTTATGTCGAGGGAAGAGCCGTCGGCACAGTTTGGATCATCGCTCACGACCAAAGCCGTCAGTTCGACTCCGAAGACCTGCGCGTAATGACTAACCTGGGCAAGTTCGCGGCGGCGGCCTATCAGGCGCTGCGCGAGAGCGAGCATCGTTACCGGCGGCTCTTTGAAACCGCCAGGGAGGGGATACTGATTCTTGACCCCGACACGCGCCGGATCACCGACGCCAATCCCTTCATGACTGAGTTGCTCGGCTATACGCGCGAGGAACTGATCGGCAAAGAGTTGTTTGAAATCGGCATGCTGCGGGATAAGCAGGAGAGCCAGGACGCGTTCCGGCGGTTGCGGGAGGAACGTTTTATCCGCCACGAAAATTTACCGCTTCAGACCAAAGCGGGGCGCCGCATTGAAGTCGAAGTGGTCGCCAACCTCTACCAGGAAAATGGTCATTCGGTCATCCAGGCCAACATCCGCGACATCGCCGAGCGCAAACGCGCCGAAGAAGCGTTGCGCGAGTCGGAAGCCCGGCTCGCCATCGAGGCGAAGACCATGCGCGACCTCTACGACTCCAGCGCGCGCCTGCAAACCGCGCCGGACCTTCAAACCGCGCTGGAAGAAATTCTCCAATCGTCCATCCGCCTGATGCGGGCTGACTTCGGCGACGTTCAGCTTTATAACGCCGAGCGGAAGGTTCTCCGACTTGCCGCGCTTCACGGATTCGACGAGAAATTCGTCGAAACCTTCCGCGTCGTCGGCACGGAGGACGATACTGCCTGCGGCAGAGCCATTCGCACGGGGAAGCGGGTGATAATTGAAGACGTAGAGCAAGATGAGCTTTTCGCGCCTTACCGCAAGGCCGCCGCCGCCGCCGAATATCGCAGCGTGCAGTCCACGCCGCTCTACGACCGGGAGGGCGCCCTGCTCGGCGTGTTGTCCACGCATTGGCGCGCGCCGCATCAGCCTTTGGAGCAGGATCTGCTGACGCTGGATTTGTATGCCAGGCAGTCCATTAATTTCATCATCCGCGCCCGCGCCGAAAAAGAATTGCGTGAATCGGAAGAACGCTTCCGAAGCTACTTTGAACTCGGACTAATCGGAATGGCGATCACTTCGCCGACCAAAGGCATGTTGGAAGTCAACGACGAGATTTGCAAAATTTTGGGTTACGAGCGTGACGAGCTTTTGAAAATGACTTGGGCGGAGCTGACGCACCCGGACGATTTAGCCGCCGACGTCGCAAATTTCGAGCGCGTAATAGCCGGCGAGATTGACGGTTATAAGCTGGACAAGCGGTTTATTCGCAAGGACGGGCGGATAATTGACACGACAATTTCAGTTAAAGCCTTGCGGGACGCGGACGGCGCGGTTGATTATTTTGTCGCGCTGGTCGAAGACGTGACCGACCGTAAACGCGCCGAAGAAGCCTTGCGCGAATCGGAAGCGAAATACCACACGCTGTTCGATTCGATGGACGAAGGCTACTCCATCATCCAAATGCTGTATGACACGGACGGAAAGCCGATTGACTGGCGTATTCTCGAAGTCAATCCGGCGTTTGAAAAACACATCGGGGTCGCGTGCGCGAAAGGCAAAACCGTCCGTGAACTCGGGCTGGCCGTCGAGCCGAGATGGATGGAAATTTACGGGCATGTGGCCGAGACGGACGAAAGCCTGCGCTTCGAAGAACATTCCGAAACGCTGCGGCGCACATTCGACGTCTACGCCTTTCGTATCGGCGCGCCCGACGAACGCAAAGTCGCCGTGCTGTTCACCAACATCACCGAGCGCAAACGCGCCGAAGCATCCTTGCGCGAATCGGAACGGCGGATGCAGGAGCATGCGGCGGAGTTGGCGGACCTGCACCGCCGCAAGGACGAGTTCCTGGCGATGCTCTCGCACGAACTGCGAAACCCGCTCTCGCCGATCTTGAACGCCGCGCACATCCTGCGCCTTCAGAAAGACGAGAACCCGCTGCAACAGCAGGCCCGCGCCGTGATCGAGCGGCAGGTGAATCAACTCTCGCGTCTGGTCAACGAGCTGCTGGAAGTCTCCCGTGTCATCACCGGCACGATTCGACTGCGCCCGGAACGACTGGACATCCGGGCCGTCGTCGAACAGGCGGTGGAATCGGTGAGCCCGCTGATTGACCAGCGGGGGCACCAGCTTTTCGTCTCGCTGCCCGCCGAACCGGTCTGGTCGGAGGGCGACGCGGCGCGGCTTGAACAGGTCGTGATCAACCTGCTCAACAACGCAGCCAAATACACCCACGAGGGCGGAATGATCTGGGTGAACCTGCAACCGGAAGGCGATGAGGTTACGCTGCGAGTGCGCGACACGGGCGTCGGCATCGCGCCGGAATTGCTGCCGCGCATTTTCGATCTTTTCACGCAGGCGGATCGCTCGCTCGATCGTTCGCAGGGCGGATTGGGCATCGGCCTGAGCCTGACGCAAAGACTCGTCGAATTGCATCACGGCGAGATAGAAGCGCACAGCGCCGGGCTGGGGCAGGGCAGCGAGTTCATCGTGCGCCTGCCTGTATTACGAACTTCAGAAATGGAAACGGACATGACCTCTACGGGAACAGTGAAGCAAGCCGCGCAAGGTTGGCGCGTGCTGGTGGTTGACGACAATGTGGATGCGGCCAATATGATCGCCATGATGCTGCAAATCTATGGGTATCAGGCGGAAACGGTTTACTCCGCTAAAAGCGCGCTGGAAATGGCGGTTGAATACCGTCCGGATTTCGTAGTGCTGGATATCGGGTTGCCCGGGATGGACGGCTATGAAGTCGCGCGGCGTTTGCGTCAGATTCACGAACTGAAAGACACACGTTTGATCGCAGCGACCGGCTACGGGCAGGATTCCGACCGCCAACGCTCCGAGGAAGCGGGCTTCGATCATCATCTGGTCAAGCCGATTGACCCGGAGAAACTGCAAACGGTGTTGGAACTGCTGGGCAGACTGCCGCGTTCCGCAAAATGAGATGGGTGAATTTAAAAGGACAACAATCTCTTTTAGCCCTTCTTGCCCTTCTTGCTTACCTCGGCGAATCAACAAAACCGCCCCGGAGCGTTTCGTTGCGCTGCTTGACCACTACGTAACCCCGGATCAGAATTACGTGAACGATTTCGCGGCAGGAGGAAGTTATGAGCGTAAATGTGATTGATTCGCTGTCTGTAGTCGTTCTGATTCTGGGCTGGTGGATCGCATTGAGTGTTTATCCGCGCCTGCCGGAACGAGTTCCCGTTCATTTCGGCCTCACAGGCGAAGCCGACCGGTGGGGCGGGCGATGGATGATCTTCCTGATACCGTTGGTCAGCACAGTGATCTTCGCGCTCGATTACTGGATATTCGAATATGCTTCTCCCAGAAGCCCAAAGCCCATTCCGCCCGAAATGAGGGCGCCGCTGCATCTGCTGCTGCTGGAACTGAGCGTCATTTTCGCATACATCACCTGGCGCATGAGCGAGGTCGCTTTCGGACGGGCGCGAGGTCTCGGCGGCTGGTTCCTGCCCGCGGCGCTAATCGCGGTCTTCGGCGCCTGCGGATGGATGTGGGTGTTAGGGCGCGGGCATTGAATGGGCGCGCATTACGAAATCACATCACGACTACACGTCGCGCTGATCGAGCCGGAAATCCCGCCTAACACCGGCAACATAGCCCGCCTCTGCGGCGCGACCTTCACGCCTTTGCATCTCGTGGGCAAACTCGGCTTCCGCACTGACGAAAAAGCCGTGCGGCGCGCGGGACTCGACTACTGGGACGAGGTCGAGATCCATTACCACCGCGACATCGAGGCCCTCTATCAATCCCTTCCCGATTACCGCATCCTCTACTTCTCGACGAAGGCCGAACGCGTCTACACCGATTGGCGATACCAGCCGAACGACTGCCTGGTCTTTGGAAGAGAGACGCGCGGGTTGCCGGAGGATTTACTCAGAGCGAACTGGGAACGCTGCTTGACGATCCCGATGCCAAACCCTCGTATTCGGTCGTTGAATTTGGCGACATCGGTAGGGATCGTTTTGTATGAGGCTTTGCGTCAGATCAAACTCAATTCCACGCCGTTGAATTCTCAGATTTGATTTGAAGAGAAGCGCTGATGATTTTTAGCTTTACTCGCGCCTCTTTCTTAATAGGACTCCCGATCGGACAGGGACACAAACAGTGCGATTAAACAAACCGCCCCACACCGTACACGCAGTCGCTGGCCGCCATAGGTTTTGCTCATTCGATCGCTTTGAGGGTTCGCGCCTCGACGGTCGCGAGGGCTCCCACAAAGAACCCCTCCGCAAGCATGTAGCTCGCGCCTAGCCAGCTCCCAGGGCCTGCGAAATATAGAGCCATCACTACGCAAACGCCGACCCACAAGAGGTTCGCGGTGACGAGCGCCCTGACCCGCCCTCGGGCCGGAGAAGGCTGCCTTGCCAGCGAAAAGGAGAAGGCGCCGTAGGCCAGATTCACGAGGCCGACGAACACAACAACGACGCGCGGCAGACCGAACAGTGGCGCGAGAAGCCAGGCGAGAGCAAGCATTGCCGTTCCCGCGATTGCAGCTGCGGCGCAGTCAAACCAGAGGAGGGGCCGGAGATTGAATGGTTTCATAGACTTCATCGAGACGCCGCGGATCGCTGCCTGAACGCCGGGCGTCCGCTCCGGGTCAACTGATCCGATTCCTGCCGACAGGAAAATAATGCGCCTTACCACAATCACTCCAGCGATTTCTTCTGGTCGCGTGATGTGGTAAGGCGCTCCTCTGATTTGCAGCGGAGCTTCAGGAAGGTCAGCGCAACATGTTCTTGTCGATGTGACCGAAGTTCCTGGGGTCCGCGCCGGCGCCGGCGCCGTACTGGACGACGACCGGATCGCCGGTGTTGATCAGAGACCATTGCTCGGTAGTGAGTGTGAAGATGACGCGGTTGGTAGACCCGTCCTCCCCGTACCGGCTCAGGTTGAACTCCTGCGATCCCACCTTGAGCGTCAACATCTCGCCCTTCGGCAGGAACTCTCGGCTGCTTGTAAGCTCAATCTCGACGCCAGACTGATTTGCAAGCGCTCGGGAAGAACGCGTCGCTTTCACCGATTCAATAGTGTTCCTTTCGTTATTGGTCGAGATGCCCAGATCGAGCGGGGAGTCGCTGGTAGGTAACGCTGTAGAGATCAGTATGGAGCTGGCGATTCCGCTGACCCGCGACAGCCTGACGTTTCCGATGTGAATGTCGTCGCGGTGGGTGTCATCGAAAGTAAACCGAACGCCTCGGAGACTTGTCAGCGGAGCGTTACCGAACGCCGTCAGCGGAATGCGGGCGGTCATCAGGATCGGGTGCGGCGACGAGCCGATTCCCAACACCAGGCCGCCCACCGGGCCGGTCAGGGAAGCGTAATCGCGAAGCTGCACAGGGTTGGAGAGGGAGCCGTTGGCGCCGACCAGGCGGATCGAAAAGTTGGTCTCGAAATTGAATCCCGAGTCGGTGGTATTGCACGGCAGGTCCTTGCACTGCGCGGAAACGCGGAAGTCGAGCGTCTCGAAAGCCGTTACGCTGCGGCCGGAGCCGGGCGCGGTCCAGTTGCTCTGGAAAAATGTCCCGGCCCCTGGATTATCCCAGGAAATTCGAGCCACACGTTGTACCGAGCTGTGGTTGGCAATCCGGTCATGCGCGATCGTGATGTTGCTGGCGTCGTTGGTGAAGCCTGAGGTGTTGAAGCCAGTCGGCTGATCGAAATCCTCGAAGACCTCGGTGACCGAGCTGTTGGGCGAATCCGTGTACCCACGGTCGACACGGGTGACGTTGGCGAGCGAGGGCGGGAGCGCGAATTGCGGGTTGAAAATATTGGCGAGCTCGGGATTCTTGTTGGCCCCGACGTGAGCGCGAAAGAAAGCGAGGACGCTGGCCATCGAGGTCTGGCGCTGGTCGGCCGAGCCGAGCAGTTGATCGAAAAGCCGGCGGTGTCCCAGACAACCGGCCGAATCACTGAGCTGCCATTCGGTATTGTAGAAGTTGTGGTTTGTGCCCCAAACGGTAAAGGTGGATTTCTGCGTGGCCGGATTGTCGGTTCGGTTCCTGAGCATCCGATCGAAGACACGGACCCCCTGCAGGTTAAAGACGTCGCCGTCGCACATCGGCAGAAGCACATTCCATGCCAGTCCTTCCGCATTGAGGATGCGGCTGGTCTGTCCGTCGACGGGGCCGATCTCGAATATGCCTTCGAAGTTGACAGGGACGCCGATCAGGGCGGGCCACGGGCTGCCCGCGTCGCGGAATTGTCATGCCGACATGATTGAAGTCAAGCTTGCCTTGCAGGCTGAACCCAAGGCTCGCCGGCGTCGCTTCTGACCCTGAGTTCCATGCCGCCAGCTTTTGTAGATGGCGGAGAATGAGGCGTCCGCGGCGCAGATTCAGCCCACGGTCATCAGAGACACCCGGAGCGGCGTTTACCCCGCGGTTGGCATTGATCGAAACAACTATGTAACCCCAGGAAGCCAGTCGCTCGGCGAAATAGGCGTAGCCTTCGTGGCTCGGCACAACCACATAACCCGTCGGACATGTGCCGGTGAACGTATACTGGATACTGATATCGAACCGCCCGGGGCCGGCTCCTTCAAAGCGGCCACAGGTGGCGTGATTGCCGTGGAGGAAGATCAATAACGGATGCGGAGCATTGTTCAGATTCGTGGGCCGGTAAATGCGCGCCCACAACTCCGTTACCACTTGTGGCGCGACAAGATCGTCGTTGGTCGGGGGAAGTTTGTATTCGGAGCTGGTCGTCGTAAATGGGCCTGGCGCTGTGGCGTCGGGCGCCGTTTGGCCGAACGATACGGCCGTGGCAGCAAGCATGGCCGTAAGCAGAGCTATCGCTAACTTTGTGTTTTGCATAGGGTTCTCCAGTGGGAGCTGGTTATTTCTATGTGGGTAATATCTGGGTTCGAGGCAGAGTACCACAAGCGCTGTTTTCAAGTCGAACGGACGTTAGGCTTTCTGAAATAGCGCCGTAGTTAGTGTGAGGTTATGGCTTGGATTCGGTGATGAGCACGACGTCGTTGAGCATTCTTCCGCGCGAGCAGGCCAGTTGTTTGCCGTCGTTCGACCAGTCGAACCAGAAGATTTGATCGGAAGGGAAGTTGGTCACCTGTTTAGGCGCGCCGCCGTCAAGAGGTTGATACCAGACGTTCGAAGCGCCGTCGCGGGCCGCGACGAAGCTGATGCCACGACCGTCGGGCGTCCAGCGTATCGGGATCGAGGTGTCGGCGTTGGGCGGAACGTCGATGACCTTTTCGGGACTGCCGCCGGTAATTGGAATGAACGCGATCTGCCAGTTGGCCCCCGGTTCGGCGCGATACCAACAGGCGATCTTTTGCCCATCCGGAGAGACGTCGGGCCAGGTCGAGAGTTTGTCGGTCAATTGCGCAGGCTCGCCGCCGTCAATCGAGACTTTCCACAAGGTGTGTTTGATCGATCCGGTCGCGGCGTAGATCACCCATTTGCCGTCGGCTGAAACCGCCGGGAATTCTTCGCTCACGCCGCCGGTCAGTTGCTTCTGTTCGCCCGTGTTCAAATCGTAGCGGTAGATGTTTGAATTGCCCGTGCGCGTCGAGACGAAGACGATGTAGCGTCCGTCGGGGGTGACCGCCGGGTATCGGTCGATGCGAGTCTCGGCCGTCGTCAGTTGTCTCTGGTTCTTGCCGTCCTGGTCCATCAGCCAGATGTCCTGGCTGCCGTAGGCGCGGGAGACGTAAACCACGCGGCCGTCAGGTAACCAGGTCAAACCGCCCACGCCGTTGTTCTGGCCCACGCCGTCGGTGATCTGCCGGTCGCGCCCCGCGTTGGCGCCGTCGGGGTTCGGAGAGAGCCAGACGTTGACGTGGGCTTCGGACTGAACCGTAATCAGCGCGGTCGAATCATCGGTCAGGCTCAGGTCGCGATAGTCGTTCAGGTCGTTGGTTATTTTTTGCGCGGCGCCCTTCGGGTATGGAAGAAACCATATTTGAGCTAGCGTCGCGCCCCGTTCTATCGCGCTGAAGATCAACCCTCGGCCCGTTCGCGTTCCGTTGCGCGCCCACAAAACGCGGCCGACCGCCGACCATCGCTGCTCCGAGATCGGTTTCTCTTTCCCGTCGGCCGCATTGATTTCGGCGACGTACATGTATCGCCCGCCCGTGTTGGAGCCCGCCCCGGTCACGACGATCTTGCCGTCCGGCGACCAGGCGGGGCCGCCGGTCCAAAAGAAGTCTGCGCCATTGCGGGAGGCGAGTTTGCGTTCATTCGCGCCGTCAATGTCGGCGATGATCACGGCGTCTTCATTCTGTCCCCGATAGCGCCGCACGAAGGCCAGTCGTTTGTTGTCGGGCGAAATGGCGACCGGACTGTCGATGTCCTTCAGAATTCTATGCGGAACGCCGCCGAGCGCCGGAACCTGATACAACGTCCGAATCGGGTTGTTGCGCTCCTGGACGACGTAATAGACGTGGGCGCCGTCGCGCGAGAAGGTCAGTCCTTGATAAGTGACTTCGGCCGGCTGGACGATCACGATGTTGTTCGATTCGGCGACCTGTCGGACGACCAGGCTCTGTTTTCCAGTTTCGCTCAGGACGTGGACGACGTATTTGCCGTCCGGCGAGATGGCCGCGCGCATGGCCTTGCCGCTGGAGGTGAACCTGCTCACATGCATTGATTGGAACGGCGGCGCGGCGCGCCATCTCGTCGCGAGAAGGCGGTAGAAGCCGAAGCCGAAAGCTGCGAGCAGTATCAGCGACAGCGCGACGGATCGAGGCGTTCTGAACCCGTCTAAAATCAGGGCGCCCAGCAGGTCCTTCAGTCTGGACAATAATCTGGTCGAAGGCGCTTTGACGAGCGAGCCTGTTCCGAGGTCGAATTCCTTGATGGATTTGCCGGTCAAGGTCACGCGCGGGGCGCCGCCGGTCGCGTCCAAACCGGCGACGATGAGGCTGCGCGATTTCTCAAGCTCCTGTTCGACGCCAAGGCGGCTCCGCAATCGCCGCAGGTCGTTGAGCATCTCCTTAGCCGTCTGGTAACGCTCTTCGCGGTCTTTGACCAGCGCCTTCGCGACGATCCATTCGAGCACTTCCGGGAGGTCGGGCTGGAAATGCGAAAGCGGCGGGGGATCGGCGTTGAGAATCGAGTCGATGATATTGCGGCTCGTGGCGCCGGTGAAAGGCGCGCGACGGGCGATCATCTCGTAAAGCACTATGCCGAAGCTGAAGATGTCGGTGCGCGCGTCAACGCGCAGCCCGCGAGCCTGTTCGGGCGACATATACTGCGCCGTGCCCATCACGACGCCGGGCACGGTCTCATTCGTCGCGCCGGGCGGAATTGTGACGAATGGGTCTTCAGTCTTGGGCCGCTCCGCGTCATCGAGAATGAGATCGGCGGTCGTCGGAACCTCAGACTCGTCCGCCGCCAATTGATAAGCGCCGGTCGAGTTCGGCGCCGATGGCCTTTCGGTGAGCTTGGCGAGGCCGAAATCGAGAATTTTCACGTAACCGTCAGGCCGGATCATGATGTTTTCCGGCTTGATGTCGCGATGGACGATGCCCGCGGCATGCGCCGCCGTCAACGCGCTGACGACCTGCGACGCTATGTCGAGGGCCTCGCCGACCGCCAGTTTCGCCCCCGCCATTCGCCGGCGCAGCGTGGCGCCTTCGATATATTCGGTTGAGATGAAATGCCTGCCCTCGGCCTCGCCGATCTCGAAAATAGTGATGATGTTCGGGTGGTTGAGCGCGGATGCGGCCTGGGCCTCCTGCTCGAAGCGGCGCAGCCGTTCCGGGTCCTGCGTGTAGCGTTCGGGAAGGAGCTTGATCGCGACTTTGCGATTGAGCCTGGCGTCTTGCGCCAGATAGATTTCACCCATTCCCCCGGAACCGATTAGGGAGACGATCTGATAACGATCAAATCGGGTTCCTGTGGCGATGGGCATAGCGAAAGCCTTATCCAAGAGCGAATATCGGGACTCTAGCCGAGTTCGATAGACGGCGCAAGCTCATCACCCATGAGCTTCGACCGGAATACGAGCCGCTTCCTTGCCGCGTTGCTCGTTAACGAACGACAGCAGGATCATTCCGGCAACGAAGAACGCGCCGATCGAAAGGATGGCCGGGCGCTGGCTGCCGGTCGTTCTCGAGATTGTGCCGAAGATGATCGGGCCAAGAAAGGCCAGCGCTTTGCCCGCGATGCCCAGGAACCCGAAGAACTCCGCGGCGTTCTCTTTCGGCGTGAAGAGCGCGAGCAGGCTCCGCGTCACCGATTGGCACGAGCCGATGCCGATGCCGACCAGCACGGAGGCGACATAAAACATGTTCTTCGAGTAGGAGAAGTAGGCGACGGTGACCGCGGCGATCCATATTATCAACGTCAGGTAGATTGTCCGCTTCTGTCCAATGCGATCGGCGAGAAAGCCGAATGAGAAAGCTCCGGCGGCGGCCACTACGTTGTTGATGATGAGCAGATAGACTATCTCCTTTGGCGAAAAGCCGACGGTCTCTTTCGCATAACGCGCCGCGAAGTAGATCACCGTCACCACGCCGTCGTTGTATACGAGAAAGGCGAGGAGCAGCCGGAACAGGTCCTGGTACTGGCGGATGTGACTCAGTGTTCGTTTGAGTTGCCGGAAGCCGACTGTCAGATATTTTTCGCCTGGCGGCAACTGTCGCGGGACGCTGCGATCGCGAAGGAAGAGAAAGGTCGGAATGACCGCGACGGCGTAGTAGATTGCTACCACGACCGGAATCAACCGAGCGCGCGAAAGCTCGAAATCCGTCGGGTTCGGTTTGATGTAGTTGGCCAGCGGCACGGTCAGAAGCAGGCAGATCAGTCCGCTCGCGTAACCCATCGCCCACTTCAACCCGGAGAGGCGCCCCGCGTTTGATTCGTTCGAGATGCCTGGCAGAAAACTGTCAATGAATACGCCGCCGCCCGCGAAGCCCACGTTGGCGATAATGTACAACCCCAGACCCAATGTCACCATGCCCGGCCCGACGAACCAGAGAGCGGCGGTGAAGAAGATGATCGTCAGAGCGCAGACGCCCAGAAACTTTTTGCGACTGCCGGAGAAATCGGCGATCGCCCCCAGAATCGGCGCCAACACGGCGACGATCGCCTCTGAGATTGAAGCGCCCCATCCCCAGAGGTAATCGGCCCGGCCGACATCGCCAACGACTACCGTGCCGAAGTAGAGGGCATAGAGCGCAGTGACGATAACAGTCGTAAACGCCGAATCGGCGACGTCGTACATGCACCAGCCGAAAATCTCTTTCTTGGTGATAGGCTGTTGGGGCTCGGGAGGGTCAGCCATTGATTTGGGCGACGGAGTGGCCGTCATTGATGGATCTGAAATCATTTCTCGCTCCCTTCACTCTTTTTTTTGAACGAAGAGTCTTTGGTCAAAGCTGGCGGTTGTTTCAATTGATCGTCGCCGCCTTTGACGCCGAGTTGCGAGACGATCTCCGGCAGATTGATTCCGAGCGCCTGCAGTTGTTGGAGCAATGAGAAGATGAGCGTCGGCCCGGTTTGCGCGAAGCGGTTGATGCCGCCGACTCCGTCGCCATTGCCTCCTCCCTGATCGATCATCACGACCTTGTCGATCTTGCCGAGCGGCTCAGAAATGGCTCTGAACGCAGGCGCGGTGGATTCGATGATGGCTGGCAGTTTTTCGAGCAGCGTTTGCAGCCGCGCGGCTTCATTGAACTCACGCCACGCTTCGGCCTTCTGCTTGATCGCCGCGGCTTCGGCCAGCCCCTGGGCTTCGATGGCTTTGGCCTGGGCGAGGCCTTGGGCTTGAATCTTCTCGGCCTCGGCGAGGCCGAGCGCGCGAATGCGTTCGGCTTCGGCGCGGCCTTCTGCTTCGATGGCGGCGGCATGACCCTGGCCTTCGCGCTGCAATTTTTCGGATTCGGCTTCAGCCTGGGCGATCATCGCCTTCTTGCGCCCTTCGGCGGCGAGGATCGAGGCCTCCTGTTCACCCTGCGCGCGCAGCACCGCCGCTCGGCGTTCCGCTTCGGCCTGCTTGACGACGGTCGCTTCAAGCTCTTTCTCCTTGCGCAGGACTTCCTGTTCCTGAACCGCGATCTGCTCTTGAGTGCGAATCTTCTCGATGCGCACCTCTTCGGCGACCACTTCCTGCCTGGCTTTGGCGTCGGAGAGCGGGCCGGCCTGTTTTGCGGTGGCGCGCTCTTTCTCGATCTCGGCTACGTATTGCGCGCGGCGGACTTCGGCTTCGCGCGTGGAGAGGGCGATTTCGGCTTCGGTGGAGAGCCTGACCTTTTCGCCTTCCTGCAGCGCGAGCGAGGCTTTGATCTTGGAATCGCGTTTTGCTTCGGCCTCGCCGATTTCAGCGTCGCGTTTGACTTCCGCCGTGCGCCGCTTGCCGAGCGCGTCCAGATAGCCTTCTTCGTCGCTAATCTCCTGAATCGTCAGAGCGTCAAGGCCAATGCCCATCTTCTCCAGGTCAATCGCGGCTTCACTCGTCAGCTTCTGCGCGAAGCTCTGGCGGTCGTTGTTAATCTCTTCGACCGTCAGCGTGCCGAGGATGGCGCGCAGGTGGCCTTCCAGAGTTTGAAAGACCAGGCGCTGAAACTGGTCGTGCGGCATGCTCAGGAATCGCTCCGCGGCGGCGCGTAGCGATTCATCGTCGCCCTTGATCTTGACGTTGGCGACGGCCTTGACGGAGACGGGGACGCCTTTCCCCGTGTAGGCGCGCGAGGTCGTCAGCGGCACGGTCAGAACGTTCAGATTCAGGTACTCGACCTTTTCCAGAAAAGGAATGACCAGCGTCGCGCCGCCGCGCACCAGACGATACCCGACGATCGCTCCATCCTGCAGTTTGCGCCTGCGCCCGGAGATCACGGCCGCCTGATTGGGCGAGACCTTGACGTAATTTTTGCCGAGCAGCGCCATCGCGATCAGCAACCCCACCAGGAGGACGACAATAACGATTGGAATGAGCAAGGCTGTATCAAGCGTATCGAGCATAACTTTTACCCCATAAAGCTTCGTGAGCCGTCATCAACCGTGACAATCACGGATTCGCCGGCGATCTCTTCAATCCTGACCTGCGATCCTACTTTGATCTCTGAATCGTTTTTTGAGCGGGCGAGTTTCTCGACGCGCTCGGCGCCGATCCGGCAACTGATTTGCCCGACGCCCCCAG
>WNGA01004298.1_pt1 | contig 23216 bp, 23 predicted proteins | sample 5400061 | NCBI WGS metagenome assembly WNGA01 (sample SAMN13153366, study PRJNA577476) | soil metagenome | isolation source: 100 cm soil or saprolite under grassland replicate 2 | place: USA:California | collected 2016-06-15
CCCGGAGCGCCGCGCGGCGATGGGGCGCGCCGGCGTCGAGAAAGCGGCCCGCTTCGCCTGGCCGCGGATCGCGCGGCAGGAGCTCGCGGTCTACGAGCGCGTGCTGGGGCGGAGCGCCAAGGCGGCGAAGAGCCCCGCCACCGATCTGCGGTACGTGCGCGCCCCCATGAAGACGTCGGTGATGGCCTCGACCAGCCGCTGACCTACCCGCCGGAACATCCAGCGGCGCGCGCGCGGGTGCTCGTACAGCAGGCAGGCGAGCGTGCGGGCGACGCGCAGCTCGGCGAGCATGGGCCGGAGTGCCGCGTGGTAGCCGGCGCGCGCGCGCGGCGGGTCGAGCGCGCTCGCGATGATCGCGTCGGCCGCGAGCCCGCCGCTCCGCACCGCGAGACTGATCCCCTCCGCCGTCACCGGGTCCGCGAGGCCGGCCGCGTCTCCGACCAGCAGCATCCGCTCGCGGGCGAGCGGGCCAGCACGTGGTCGCACCGGGATCACGAAGCCATGGCGCTCCGTCGCCCGCGGCGCGAGCCCGATGACCCGCAGGTACTCTTCGAGCTGGCGGTGCAGGTTGATCGCGCCGCGGTGCGTCGTCAGCACGCCCACCGAGAGGTGCGCCGTCTTGGGGAACACCCAGGCGTACCCGTGGGGGATGACGCCCACATCGAAGCGGGGCACCCGGGCGAACCGGTCGAGCGTGGCGTCGTCGACGCGCACCTCGTACTCGAGCGCGGGGATCAGGTGCCGCCCGTCGCCCCACCCCGCGAGCCGCGCGAGCTCGCCCGTGGCGCCGTCCGCCGCGATCACGAAGGCCGCGGTCACGGGACCCGCGTCGGTGTCGAGCCGGACGTGACGCCGCTCGAGGCTCACGCCGCTCACGGTGCACGGCGCGCGGAGCACCGCCCCAGCGGCGGCGGCGGCCGACGCGAGCAGGTGGTCCAGCCGGTCGCGCATGGTCATCGCCATGATGGGGGGGCCGGGCGGATCGCGCGTGGCGCGGTAGTGCTGGTCCGCGTCGAGCAGGTGGAGCTCGGCCTGCCCGCAGCGCCGCTCGAGCACCCGCTCGACCTCCGGCGGCAGCAGCGCGAGCGCGCGACCGACGAGACCGCCGCCGCACGTCTTGTAGCGGGGGAGCGCGTCGCGCTCGAGCAGCGCGACCGAGAGCCCGCGGCGGGCGAGGGTGAGCGCGGCGGTCGCCCCGGCGGGGCCGGCGCCGACGACGGCGACGTCGAACATGGTGACCATTAAGTTACCCCTCATGACCAGGCTCGCTGCTGCAGCGCCGGCTGTGCTCGTCGCCCTCTCGGTCGCGGTCGCGTGCCGCGCCCAGAGTCCGGCCCGTGAAGCCGAGATGGACGCGATGGACTCGACCGACCAGAACGCCACCCACGCGGCGCACGAAGCCATGAGCGGGTCCATGTCCATGGATCCGCACATGACGCTCACGCCGCTTCGTCCGCGAAGCCCCGCCGACTCGACCCGGGCAGCGCAGCTGGTGGCGCAGATGCGTACGGCGCTCGATCGCTACCACGACGTGCACGCCGCCGAGGCGGACGGGTTTCGCAGGTTTCTTCCGGGGGTGAAGCAGCCCATCTACCACGTCACGAGCTGGCGCTGGGCGCTCTCCGCCACGCGCCGGTTCGATCCGACGCGGCCGACGTCGCTCCTGTACCGCGAGGGTCCGAGCGGAACACTCCTGCTCGCGGGAGCGATGTACACGGCCCCTGCCCGTACCTCGCTCGACGCGCTCGACCAGCGGATTCCCCTGTCCGTGGCGCGGTGGCACGAGCACGTGAACTGGTGCCTGCCTCCCAGGGGCCAACGGGATCGGTGGCGCGAGACGCGCGACGGGAAGCCCGTGTTCGGTCCCAAGTCGCCGATTGCGACTGCGGAGGCATGCGCGGCAGTGGGCGGGCGATTCCTGCCCCGCCTCTTCGGATGGATGGTGCACGTGATGGCCTTCGAGAGCGACGATCCGAAGGTGATCTGGGGCGGGGGCGCGGAGCACGACCACATGCACCAGTGACGCGACGCCCGTCCGCCCTGCGCCTAGGGCCCCTCGTGGCGGTGATGTTTTTCACGGTGTCCGGCGGGCCGTTCGGGTTGGAGGGGCTGGTCGGCTCGGTGGGCCCCGGCGTCGCGGTCCTGCTGCTCGTCGCGACGCCCCTCGTTTACAGTATTCCCGAGACGCTCCTCATCGGCGAGCTGGCGTCGATGCTGCCCGTCGAGGGGGGCTACTACCAGTGGGTGAAGCGGGCGTTCGGCCGCTTCTGGGGCTTCTGGAACGGCTGGCTCTCCTGGACCTATTCGCTCCTCGACATGGCGATCTACCCGGTGCTGTTCATCCAGTACCTGCGGTTCTTTGCACCGGGGCTGTCGCGGCTCGACGCCTGGCTCGTGGCGTTGGCGCTGATCTGGGGCGCGACGTGGCTCAACCTCCGAGGGACGCTCGTGGTGGGGACGGCGTCGGGCGGGTTCGTGGCGACGGTGCTGCTGCCGTTCGGGGTGCTGGTGGGTGTGGCGATCGCGCGCTGGATGGTGCAACCAGCCACGCCGTTCCCGGTCACGCCGTTCCATGCCGCCGGCAGCTCGTTCCTGGGAGCCCTGGGCCTCGGCGTCTCCCAGAGTATCTGGAACTACTCGGGCTGGGACAATGCCTCGACGATCGGTGGGGAGATCGAGCACGCGTCGGCGACGTACCCGCGGGCGCTCGCGCGCACGCTGCCGCTCGTGACGGTGGTGTACCTCCTTTCGGTCATTCCCGTGCTCGCGCTCACGCCCTGGACGGCATGGACTGACGGCGCGTGGCCGGATCTCGCCGCTCGCGTCGCAGGCTCGTGGCTCGGGGGTTGGCTCGCCGTGGCGGGGATGGTGAGCGCGTTCGCGCTCTTCAACGCGCTGCTGCTCGTGTACTCGCGCATTCCGTTGGTGCTGGCGCAGGACGGTCTTTTGCCTGGACCACTCGCGGCGACCGACGCGCGCGGCACGCCGCGCAACGCGGTGCTGGTCTCCGCGGTCGTGTACTCGGTGTTCGCGCTGTTGCCGTTCGGCGGCCTGCTCGCGGGGGACGTGCTGTTGTACACGGCGGCGCTGGCGCTCGAGTTCGCGGCGCTGGTGCGGTTGCGGCGCGCCGAGCCTGGGCTGCGGGGGGCGTTCCGCCTGCCGGTGGGCGTGCCCGCGTTGGTGGTGCTCGCGGCGCTGCCGATCCTGCTCCTCGTCGCGGGCGTCGCGCTCGAGGTGCAGAGCCGGGCGATCGGGCTGCCGGGGGTACTGGTGGCCCTGGTGCTCGCGGCGATTGGTCCCGCCGTGTACGCCGCGCTCGTCCAGCAGCGTGCCCGGCGGCGGGCGTCGGCGCTGACGCGTTAAAAGCGGGCGGCGCGAGGATTCCGCGCCGCCCGCCATGCTTCCCTTCCTTGGGCTGGACTCAGTAGTTGAACCGCAGCGTCGTCCCAAACGTCCGCGGCTGGTTGGTCAGGAAGCCCACCCGGGCCCGGGTTCCCCGCTCGCGGTCCAAGCCGAGGAAGGCACGCTCATCGGTCAGATTGGCGGCGAAGACGGCAATCTCCCAGCGCTCGCGGGCCAGGCCGACTCGCAGGTTGAGAATATTGTACGCCGGCAGCTCCGGATTGAACGTGAACAGCGTATCGGTCAGCGGCCCTCCGATGGTTGCTCCCCCGGTGTGCTGAAACGTGGTCAACGCGACGGTACCGAACGGACAGTTCGGTGTGTCGGCCGGCCAGCACTGACCCCGGCCATGGTCGTCGATCGCCGTGAAGCGCGAACCCACATGCTGATAGCTGGCGGTCACGGACGCGCGTGAGCCGGGGCCGGCATTCCACGCATACGTGGCGGCGGCCGACCCTTGAACCTGCGGCACACTGGGCAGGCGGTTGCCTGACGCCATGCCGGATACGACGCTCACGTTTCCGAGGGCGTCGGTCGATGTCACGGTGGACCGTAGCTTGGAGTTATTGAGGGCCGCAGAAACCGAGAAATCCAGGTGTTCGTTCGGGGCGGCCGTGACCTCGAGCTCCAGCCCCTGGCTGCGCGCCTTGGGCGCGTTGAAGATTAGTCGAGAGGAGCACGTGCCCGCCGTGACGGTCAATTGTAGGTCGCGGATGTCCATGTAAAAGGCGGACAGGTTGATGGAAGCGCGGCCGCCCGACACCTGGGACTTCACCCCCACCTCATAGTTCCACGCCTTCTCATCCTTCCAGGAGTTATGGCCGCTGAACGTGATGGAGTCCTGCGTCGTGCACAGGGGAAGGTTGAGGGGATCGTTGATCCCGCCCAGGCGGAACCCCCGAGACGCCTGAGCATTCAGCGTGAGCTCCTCGGATGCCTTGTAGCTGGCGATGAAGCGCGGCGCCACGCCGTTGGCCTTGGTGGAGCCGGGTTGCGACAGCAGCGCGGTCCCGGTGCTGTCCTGGGCGAAGATCCCGTCGAAGATCTGCGCGCGCTTCTCGTCGAAGTTGTAGTACCGCAGGCCGCCGGTGAGGGCGAGCCGTGGACCCACGGAGAGCGTCGCTTCGCCGAAAGCGGCGTACTGCCTCAGATCGTAGGAGAGGGTGGACCAGAAGAGGTGGTCCTTGGGCGCCAGCAGTCCCTGGGTGAAGCCGTAGGGAGCGCCAAGGATGGGCGCCGCGAGCGTGTCAAACCCCGACACGAACAGGTCCTGGGCATAGTGGCGCTTGTTCTTGCTGTAGAAGCCGCCCACGAGCCACTTGATGCGATCTCGTCCGCCGGACAGCCGCACCTCCTGCGTCCACACCTTGGAGTTGGTGGAGTCGTCGAGCGGCGCGTCGAGCGTGTAGATGTTCTCCGGGAGACCGATCGTGCCGCCCGTGATGCTCGCGGTCAGGGCGGTCGCATCGCGAACTACCAAGATGTCGCGGTGTGTGTAGGATGTGATCGAGGTCAAGCTCACGGGTCCGGCGTCGTATTTTAGGTTTAGGTCGGTGAGCAGGAACTTGTCGGTGAAGGGCTCCTCGATTTGCGTGAAAAGCTGGCGCTCGCCCAGCGTCACCGCAGGCCGCGTGGTGGTAGAAGGATTGGCGAGGATGTTGTAGGCGTCGATGCGGTTCCAGCCGTCCATTTTCACGTCTTGATAGACAACCCGGGGAGTGATGCTGAAGCGCCCGCTCGGAACGATACGGAACGCGGCCCGCACGCCGGTGCGCTCGCCGCCGTTGACAGCGTTGTTGACTTTCAGGTTGGGTTGCACCGCGTCCATGAAGCCGCCCGGCCGGTTGCTATAACCCGCCACGCGGAAGGCGGCCTTGTCGCCCAGGGGCACGTTGAAGCCGAGCTTGGCATTGTTGCCCGGAGCGCCGCCGTCGATCGTGCTGATCCCCGCCTCGCCAAAGGTGCTGCTGACGCCGAGCTCGGGCTGGTTGCTGATGTAACGCACTGTGCCGCCGAGTGAGCCCGAGCCGAACAATGTCCCCTGAGGACCGCGCAGCACCTCCACGCGGGACACGTCGAACAGGTCCAAGTCCGGCGTGAACAGCGAGAGGGAGATGGGTACCTCGTCCAGATAGGCGCCCACCTCTTCCTTGACCCCGGGCTGGTCACGGGCGATCTGCCCGGACGAAGCTCCGCGGATAGCGGGCTGACTCTGACCAGGGCCCAGGTTCTGCACGGCGAGCCCGGCCACGTTGGCCGCGATCGCCTCGATATTGTCCGCCCCCCGCGCGCGGAGGACCTGCGCGGTAGGGGCGGCGATGGAGAAGGGCACGTCCTTGAGCTCCTGCTCGCGCAGCATCGCCGTGACGGTGACCGCTTCGAGCGTCACCGGCTGCAGCACGAGGTCGAGCGAGACCGTCGCCCCCGCCGCGACCCGAACGTCCTTCTGGGGCACCGAGCGCACGCCGGGCAGCGACGCGGAGACAGTGTAGGCGCCCGGCACGAGGTCGGCGACAGTGTACCTCCCGTCGGCGGCTGTGGTGGTGCGGCTCGAAGCGCCCGTGCGCTGGTTCGTCGCCCGAACCGTGGCGCCCGACATCGCGCCACCCCCGGCGCTGCGCACCACACCGCTGATCCGACCGTTTTGGGCAAATGCCGGAACGGCGTACAGGGCGGCGACGAGTACGGCGAAGCTCAGGAACCGGCGTCCAGGGCTGACCATAAAACTCCTCCTGCTCGAAGCGTGGGCCCGCAGTGCGATTGGAGCAGCTTGGTAGCCTGAATACGGCTGTTGGAAAACCCTGTCAAGCCCGGCAGGAAGGTCTCGTCCCGCCTTGCGGGGTGGTGCTTCGGGCGGCAGCATATGGACTGCTCGTGCGGTTTCCCCGTCGTGAACTCCGAGGAGGCATCGTGGGAAGGCATCGTTCGCAACTCGCGCTCTGCGCGATCCTGCTCGTGCTCGCATGCACCCATCGGCTCGCCGCTCAGGGAGGCGTGATCCGCGGGCACGTCGCAGACACGAGCGGTGCGCCGCTCGCGCGCGCGACCGTCGGCATCGAGGCCTTGGGCGCGAGCGCCACGACGAGCGAGAAGGGAGACTATGAGCTCCGAGGCGTTCCCTCCGGGACGCACACCCTGCGCGCCCGGCTGCTTGGCTATGTCCCGCAGACCGTGCGCGTCGCCGTAAGCGAAGGGCAGCCGGTGCGACACGACTTCGCGTTGCGGGCACAGCCCATCGAGCTCGCGCCCGTCGCCGTGACGGTCGGCTCGCGGGCGCGCCACACGGCCGCCGAAGAGCTGGCCGTCCCAGTAGACGTCTTCAGCGCCGACGATATCAAGCGGCAGGGGACGACGGAGACGAGTCAGATCCTACAGGCGCTCGCCCCGTCAGTAAACTTCCCGCACCAGAGCGTCACCGACGCCGGGGATATCGGTCGCCCGTTCACCTTGCGGGGCCTGAGCCCCGATCAGACTCTGGTGCTGCTGAACGGCTGGCGACGGCACCAGACCGCTCTCGTCAACAACTTCACCTACGGCATGGGCGCCGGCTCGAGCGGTGTGGATCTGAATACGATCCCGCAGAGCGCGATCGACCGCATGGAAGTGCTGCGCGACGGAGCCTCGGCACAGTACGGCTCCGATGCGATCGCGGGCGTGGTCAACATCGTCATGAAGGAAGGACCGTTCACTCCGTACGTCAACGTTGACGGGGGCCGCCACATCCCCGACAACTACGCCGACGACGGCACCACGACGAATCTGAACGGCGGGTGGGGCCTGATGCTCGGCCGCGGCTCCCTTTCGCTGTTCGGCGAGTTCCTCGACCGCGAGCCGACCAACCGGGCGTGGGCCGATCCGTTCGAAAACGGTGGCACGGACGTCCCGGACTCCATCAACAGCCAGGGCCAGGTGGTGGTGAAGCGCAACGCCGTGCCGCAGCCGAACCACCACTGGGGCGATGGGCTCGAGAAGGACATCATGACGCTCGGGAACTTCCGCCTGCCGCTGAATGACGCGGGTACGAGCGAATTCTATGCGTTCGGCGGCTACAGCTATCGCCACGGCACGGGCAACGCCTACCGGCGGTACGGCACTAACGACCGGAACTGGTCCGCTATCTACCCGTTGGGCTTCCTGCCCGAGTTCTCCCCCAAAGTCACGGACTACTCGGCCGCGGGTGGCTGGCGCGCGGCAACCGGCGGCTGGTCGGTGGACCTGGGCACCAGCTTCGGTCACAACCACTTCGACTACGATCTTTCCAATACGCTCAACGCGTCGCTCGGGCCGTGCCTGACCCTCGAGCCTACCCTGTGCTCCGATCCCGCGCCGGGCCCGGACGGCACGCCCGGAACGGGGGACGAGATTCCGAACCAGACCTCGTTCTACGCGGGACGGTTGCGGCGTGAGGAGTTCATCGCGCAGGCGAACGCGACTAAGTCGCTGAATCTCGGATTGAAGGCACCGGTGAACTTCGCTGTGGGCGCCGCGTGGCGTCGGGAGCGGTACAAGATCGAGGCGGGCGAGCTGGCGTCCTACATCAACGGCAGGGACAGCACACAGAACGGCGGCGGCTTCGACGCCTCCGTCAGCGGCTCGCAGGGGTTTCCGGGGTTCACGCCTTCGGACGCGTCGGACAATCATCGCACGAACTTCGCCGCGTACGCGGACGCGGAGACCGAGCTCTCGTCACAGGTCCTCGCAGACCTGGCGGGGCGGTTCGAGCACTACAGCGACTTCGGCTCTCGGGTGACCGGCAAGCTGGCGCTGCGCTACCAGCCATCGAAGCAGTTCACCCTGCGCGGGGCGGCGAGCACCGGCTTCCGCGCTCCGGGGATCAGCCAGGAATACTTCAGCAAGGTGGTCACGAACGTCATCGCCGGAGTTCCGGTACAGGTCGGCATCTTTCCCGTGAATACTCGCCCCGCACAGGTCCTCGGGGCGAAGCCGCTGCGGGACGAGACGTCGGTGAATTTGAGCGGTGGGTTCGCCTTCTCTCCAACGGGCAACGTGACGCTCACGGCCGACTACTTCTACATCAAGATCGACCACCGGATCATGCTCAGCGCGACGTTCCTCCAGGACAGCACCGTCAGGATCCTGGTGGACAGCGGCATCACCGGCGTCGGGGCGGTCCAATACTTCACGAACGGACTGAACACCCGCACCCAGGGCGTGGATTTCACGGCCAATCTGCGAGTCCCGCAGGTCGGGGCAGGCACGCTCGATTGGACGGCGGCGGTCAACTGGACGAAGAACGAGATCACAAACGTCGATTCCCTGCCCCCGATTTTCACCGGCACCGGTGAGACAGGCTTGATCGATACGGTGACCTGGATCGGCATCACCGAGGAGCGACCCGACTGGCGCGGTACGCTGACGGGTCAATACTCCGCGAGTCGGTTCCACGCGCTGGCGCGAGCTTCGTACTTCGGCAAATTCTCCTCGGCACAGCCGGGCTTCTGCAACTTGTGCCGCGATCGGTACGGAGCGAAGACCCTCGTCGATGCCGAAATGGGGTACCGCTTCGGCCAGGTGGACCTTTCGATCGGCGTGCGCAACCTGTTCGATGTCTATCCTGACCAACCAAGCTCGACCGTCATCGTCGACGCACCGGGGACGGACACGTCCAGGGACTTCAACAACAACTTCGGCACGTTCCCCTGGGCTGCGGCATCACCGTTCGGATACAACGGACGCTACATCTACACGCGGGCCTCGATCCCGTTGAGCCAGTAGGTCTCTTTGGTGACCAAAAATAACGGAGGGGCGTAGCACGCTACGCCCCTCGTTTCTTGGTTTCCTCTAGACTTCCTTATACACGTACGCTCCCACCGCCCCAGCCACCGCGTACTGCACGAGCGCCACGATCGTCCCGACCGTGTAGACCTTCTGCGGGAACAGCCCCATCGGCCCCTCGCCCAGCGCGTGCAGCAGCCCGACGAAGAACCACACCGCCACACCCGCGATCACGGCCGTCTTCGCCCCCGGGCCGAAGCGCGGCCGGATCGCGGCGTACACCCACAGCAATGCAATGCCGGTGACGAAGTCCAGCGCCACGAACAACGGCACCAGACTGTCCATCGCCCCCGGCTGCTTGCCGAGCGCCTGCATCGCGGCGTCCAGGTCCTGTTTCATCATCACGCCGTAAAACACATAGTCCACGACGTTCAGCACGACGCCTGCCAGCAGCCCGCCCAGCACGACGCGACCCCAGTTGATCTTGCCCATAGTGACCTCGGGGAGGGAGGAGGAAATCGCACGCCGCGTCGAGAGTAGGGGCCGACGCAAGCGCCGTCAAGCAGGCCCCCCTGTGCGTCTGCGCGTCTGTGCGTCTAGCCTCATGGCACGATCAGCACGGCCACCATCCCACCCAGCCCATCCGGGACCGTCGCGACACCGTTGGGCACCACCCAGTCGGACCCGTCGACCTGCAGGTTGAAGTGGTACACGCCGCGCCGCAGTCCCAACGCGCCTTCCCAGATGTCGCCGCCCAGAGCGCGCAACTGCACGGGCTGCCAGGCGTTCCAGTTGCCCGCGATCGCAACCGTCCGGGCGCCGGGCATCCGGAACCGCACGACCAGGCTGTCGCCACGCGGTTCCGGCACGAGCGGGGCCCACTGGGGGACGGCGACAGGCGGCGGGCGGGGAGACTTGTGGAATCGCACGGCGAAGGTGATGAACCCCGCACGCGGAAGCCCCTGGTAGGGGTCGCTGAGCGAGCTCCCGCCCCCGACCTCCAGCGACACGCGTGGGCTCACGAACACTTGCAGGGAAGCGCTGCCCGCCGCGCTCGACGCGTACGTGGACGAGAGGCGTGCCACGGTCCAGAGGGATACGACCGCCCGACCGCGCTCGACGGTGGCCCCGGCGCTGGCGTCGGTGAACCAGCCGTCGGGGAACCGTGTGGGCTCGACGCTCAGCTGCAGCGCGGGCGACCCCGTACCCTCCGCTGGACGCCACCACAGGCGCGCGCGCGTGTGGAGTGCGGTGACCGGAGGCTCGTCGGAGATGCCGCCCGTGGAGGGGCCGGCGCCGATCCCAATCCCCCACGCTGGGCCGGACCACAGGAGCTCGGCCACACCGTGCGCCGCACCGGTCTCGCCAACATTAGTCAGGGTGGTGCCGGCGAGGATGACTTCGGCGCCGAGTCGCCAGCCGCGCGCGAAGGGGGGAGTGGCGCCCCAGCAATCCAGTCGCCCCAGAGTGGACCAGATGCTACCGGGGAGCGAAGCGAGCGCAGTCGACAGATCCGCGACGAGCGCTCCACTCGTGTACCGAACGCTGGGCGAGAGGATGGCCGAGCCGAAGCTCGTTCCCCCGGGATAGCGTACGGTACCCGCGCCCACGCCGAAGGACCCATCGACTTGGGCCGCTGCCGGCGCGGCGTGCGTACTCGCCGCCACCAGCAGCACGACGATCCCCCGCCTCACGGTGCAAAGCTAGCCCGCGCCGCGGAGGACGGAAACGGCGGGGAAAACAAAGTAGGGGCGCAGCGGACTGTGCCCCTACCCTATTGGCTGTGAGTCAGTAGCGGCCGACCGCTAGGGTCGGTGATTGCCTGACTGGCCGCCCTTGTTTGCGGGGACCGCCGGCGTGGCACGCGTGGCGGGTATCGTCGGGACAACGCCATGCCCGGGAACGGCCGGCGTGGCCCGAATGGCGGGCGTTGCGGCATTGGGGTTGCGCGCGGTGGGCGCGACCAGCACGACTTCGCCGCGGCGGTGCGTCGCGCGGTGCGCGGCACCTTGGGAATGCAACGCGACCATGGCCTTCGCCCTGTCGGACGCGTGCTCGTTGGGGATCTGCGGTGTCTGCGCCGCTGCGATCGTAGGCAGCGTGAGTGCCGCCGCCAGTCCGAGAAGCTTGCTGATCATCTAACCTCCTCGATCATCGTAATGTAAGGGCCCTGCCTGGGAGGCGAGCTCAGTCGTTCGGGCCATTCCCGCGCCAGAAGAAGACCACGGGCACGGCTGCGGGCGACGTCCTTGAGCCAGGTCGATACCGACCGATTCTCCGTGGCGAAGGACCGTGCGGCGGTGCACCACAGGTAAGCGAACGTCTCGGCAACCACCTCTTCCGCGTCGCCCGGGTCGACGAGCATGCCGTAGGCGAGCGCGTATACGCTCGTGCCGTGACGCTGGTACAGGGCGCGCAGGGCCTTTGCCTCGCCTCGCGCCACCCCGTCCAGTAGATATCCGTCCGCCACCAAGGTTGTGTCGTAGGGCATCACGCCATGAAGACTGTTGAAACGGGGGTCAGGTAACGCCTGCGGCTGCAAGTGCCTACGAGGCAGGGCGTTACCAAAGCTTCGGGTAGCGACTCTTTAGCGTGGGACTGGTTGCCCGCGACACCCCGGTCCTCTACCATCACCTGCATCACTTCTGGCGATGGGGGGTTCTGTTGGGTCTCGAGGGCGAGGCGACGGATGCGGAAGTCGTGCGGGCAGTGCTGGCGGGCGACGTAGAGCGCTATGCCGTCCTGGTCCGGCGCTACCGCGATCGCTACGCGCGCTACGCGTCGCGCATGCTCGGCTCCCGGGACGTCGCCGAGGACGCGGTGCAGGACGCGCTGGTCCGGGCGTTCGACCGGCTGGCGGACTGCCGCGAGCCGGACAAGTTTGCGGGGTGGCTGTTCCTGATCTTGCGGAACCGCTGCTTCGCGGAGCGGCGGCGCCGGCAGCGAGAGGAACGGCCGATTGATTCGACGGACGAAATGTTTGCGGCGCCCGATCGGCCGGACGGCGCGTACGAGCAGGTGGAGCGCGCGCGCGCCTTGGAGCGGGCGCTCCAGCACCTCACTCCGGAGCAGCGCGAGGTGTTCGTGCTGAAGCACACGGAAGGTCTGGCGTATGAGGAGATCGCGGGGATCACGGGCGCGACGGTGGCCTCGCTCAAGATGCGGATGCATCGCGCGTACGACCGGCTGCGGGAGTTGATGAAGGAGCATCTATGATCACGGGCTATCATCCTCTGGTGAAGCGGTTGCTCGACGGCGAGCTGTCACTCGCCGAGCTGCCGCCTGAGCTGCGAGCCGAGGGCGAGGAAGCGCTGCGCCTGGTCGGTGTGGCGGACCGCGCGCCGGTGGCGCTGTCGCCGGCGCTCGAGGAGCGCGTGATGGCCGCCGTCCGCCTCCACGCTGCGTCGCCCGCCCATCGCGCCTGGCGGTGGCTCAACACGCCCCGAGACGTCGAGCTGCGGCTGCGAGTGCGCCCGTGGACCGTGTGGGCCGGCGCCCTCGCGGCGGCGGCGGCTCTGGTTCTGCTGCTTGGGCGCCCCGCGCCCGCGCCACCGCCGGGATCCGGCACCCAGGCCCGCGGCGCGACGCGCGATTCGGTCTTGGTGCGGTTCGTTCTGTACGCGCCCGGCGCGCGAGTGGTCGCTGTGGCGGGCACGTTCAATCAGTGGGACCGCAGCGCCGCGCCACTCGTGCCGGCTGGGACGAGCGGCGTGTGGACGACCACCCTCGCGCTCCCCGTCGGCCAGCATCAATACGCATTCGTGGTAGACGGTGCACGCTGGGTAGTGGATCCGGCTGCGCCCGCGGTGGATGACGGCTTCGGTCGCCGCAACAGTGTCGTCGCCGTGACCGCGCAGGGGGCGCACACGCTGTGAGGACCATCGGACTCGCCCTTACGGTCGTCCTGGCGACGACCCTCGCGGGCGGAGTCAGCGCCCAGGACGTGCAGGCGCGCCTCGACGGACGTGTCTCACCGGAAGTGCAACGGGCGGTCCAGGGCATCGCGGCGGATGCCGCGGCGCGCGGGCTCCCGGTCGATCCGCTCGTGCAGAAGGCGGTCGAGGGCGGAGCGAAGCGGGTACCGAGCGATCGCGTGATCGCGGCGGTGCGCGCCTTGGCCGGACGCCTCGGCGAGGCGATGGACGCCGTGCGCGACGCGGGTGTGGCCGCACCGAGCGGCGACGTGGTGGAAGGAGGGGCCGACGCCCTCAACGCGGGTCTCAGTGGGCGCCAGGTGAGTGACTTGGTGCGGGCCAGCCGGCCGCCGTACGATCCTGCACTCACGCTCCGGGTAGCCGCCACGCTGGCGGCGCTCGGCGTGCCCGCAAAACAGGCCCTCCAGCTGGTGCAGGCGATGATCAGCGCCGGCCGGTCGCCGAGCGACCTGCTCGGCCTGCCCGGCCAGGTCCAGGCGGGCGTGGCTCGGGGCGCCACCCCGGAGCAAGCGGTTGCCGGCCTGGCGCGCGCGGCCGGCGGTCCCCCACCGGGGCGCGCCCCCGACTGGGTCCCCCCGGGGCAACGGAAGCCGCGCAACGAGCACAAACCCTGACGCTCGCCCCCGCTCGACGGGGGCGCGTTACTTCCGGCATCGGGCGTAGGTAGATTCCACAGCCTATGCCCATCGCCCACAATCTCGGATTCCCGCATCTCGGCGCCGCGCGCGAGCTGAAGCGCGCCACCGAGGGCTACTGGGGCGGCAAGGTCTCTTTGCCGGACCTCCTCAAGACCGGCGCCGAGCTGCGCGCCCGCCACTGGCGGTTGCAGCAGGATGCCGGCATCGATCTCATCCCGTCGAACGACTTCTCGTACTACGACCGCATGCTCGACACGTGCGCGCTGGTCGGCGCCGTGCCGAAACGCTACGGTTGGGCCGGCGGCCCGGTGGACATCGACACGTACTTCGCGATGGCGCGCGGCGTGCAATCGGGCGGGCGGGACGTCACGGCGATGGAAATGACGAAGTGGTTCGACACGAACTACCACTACCTCGTGCCCGAATTCGAACCGGGACAGGCATTCCGGCTGTCGTCCTCGAAACCCGTGGACGAGTTCCAGGAGGCGAAGGCGCTGGGCATCCCCACCAAGCCCGTGCTGATCGGACCGGTGACGTTCCTGCTCCTGGGCAAGACCCGCACCGCGCGGTTCGACCGGCTCACACTGCTGGACGCGCTGCTACCCGTGTACGCGGAGGTGCTGTCGCGCCTTGCCGCCGCCGGCGCGACTTGGGTTCAGCTCGACGAGCCGTGCCTCGCGCTCGACCGCACGACGCCCGAGCGCGCGGCGTTGGTGCGCGCCTACCGGTTCCTCGCGGAGCGGGCGCCGAAGGTGAAGCTCCTCGTCGCTACATATTTCGGGGCGCTCGACGACAACCTGCCGACGGCACTCGAGCTGCCGGTCGCCGGGCTGCACTTCGATGCGGTCCGCGCGGCCGGGGGGGGCCGCTTCAACGCGCTGCTCCAGGCATGGCCGGCGGGGGGCGGGCGCGAAGGGAAGGTGTTGTCCCTCGGTGTGATCGATGGACGGAACATCTGGAAGGCGGATCTCCCGGCCGTGCTGCGCCAGCTCGAGGACGCCCAGGAGCGCGCCGGCGCCGCGCAGTTGTGGGTGGCGCCGTCGTGCTCGCTGCTGCACGTGCCGATCGACCTCGACTTGGAGACGCGGCTCGACAGCGAATTGAAGGGCTGGCTCGCCTTCGCGAAACAGAAACTCGTCGAGGTGGCGACCCTCACGCGGGGCCTGCGCGACGGGCGGGACAGCGTAACGGCGCTGCTCGATGCCAACACGCGCGCGCTCGCCGGGCGGCGCACCTCGCGACGCATTCACAACCCCGCGGTGAAGCAGCGCGCCCGGGGGGTCACAGAGCACGACATGCGCCGCGCGTCGCCGCACGCCGCGCGGCGGAAGAAGCAGTTGCGGCTGCCGCTGTTCCCGACGACTACGATCGGCTCGTTCCCGCAGACGGCGGAGGTGCGGGCAGCCCGCAAGAAGCTGCATGACGGCAAACTGACGCCCGCGGAGTACGACGCGTTCATCGCCGAGCACATCACACGGACGCTCAAGCTGCAGGAAGAGCTCGGGCTCGACGTGCTGGTGCATGGCGAGTTCGAGCGCAACGACATGGTCGAGTACTTCGGCGAGCAGCTCGAAGGGTTTGCGTTCACGGAGCACGGCTGGGTGCAGTCGTACGGCAGTCGCTACGTGAAGCCGCCGATCATCTACGGCGACGTCTCGCGTCCCAAGGCGATGACGGTGCGCTGGAGCACGTTCGCGCAGTCCAAGACCGCGCGCCCGGTAAAGGGCATGCTCACCGGCCCTGTCACGATCCTGCAATGGTCGTTCGTGCGCGACGATCAGCCGCGGGCGGAGACGGCCAAGCAGCTCGCCCTGGCGATCCGCGACGAGGTGACGGACCTGGCGGCGGCGGGGATTCGCGTGATCCAAATCGACGAGCCTGCGCTGCGCGAAGGCCTGCCGCTGCGCCGGACCGAGTGGCCGGGTTATCTCGAGTGGGGGGTGAACGCATTCCGGCTCGCGACCGCCGGCGTGTCGGATGCGACCCAGATCCACACCCACATGTGCTACAGCGAATTCAACGACGTCATCCGCGTGATCGAGAAAATGGACGCGGACGTCGTCTCGATCGAGAACGCGCGCTCGGGGTCGGAGCTGCTCGAGGGGTTCAAGGAGTACCGCTATCCCAACGAGATCGGGCCGGGCGTCTACGACATCCACTCGCCCCGGGTGCCGAGCACCGCGGAAATCGTGCAGGCGCTCAAGCGCATGCAGGAGGTGCTCGGCGACCGGCAGATCTGGGTGAACCCCGACTGCGGCTTGAAGACGCGTGGCTGGGAGGAGACGCTGCCATCGCTCCGCAACATGGTGCAGGCGGCGCGGCAGATGCGGCCCGTGCCCGCGTCGACGGGCGCAGCGGGTTAAGTTTCGATCATGAGCGCCGCCGACGTCCGCATCACCGCCGAGCCGATCGACAACGGCCGCTGCAAGTTTCTGGTGAGCGAGCCGCTCGATGCGGGCGGCGTCCGGCGGTTCGCCTCGTCCGAGGAAGCGCGGGGCTCTCCGCTCGTGGAGGTGATCTTCGCCATCGCGGGGGCGGACGTGAGCGAGGTCATCGTGTCGGGCAACCTCGTCACGGTGGTGAAGCGGAGCCCCGCCCCCTGGCCGGTGGTGGGAAAGGCGGTCGGCCAGGCGATCCGCGCGGCGCTCGCGAGCGGCCAGCCGGCGGTGGCGTCCAAGCCCGCCGCGCCTGCCCCGGCGGGGAGTGCGACCGCCGACGATGCGCTGTACGAGCGCGTCGCAGACCTGTTCGACAGCCAAGTGAATCCCATGGTCGCCCGGCACGGCGGTCGCGTGGAGCTGATCGACGTACAGGACGCCGTCGTCATGGTCCGCATGGCCGGCGGCTGCCAGGGGTGCGGGATGGCGGACGTCACCCTGCGCCAGGGCATCGAAGCCATGCTGCAGCAGCACGTCCCCGAGGTGAAGGGCGTCGTCGACATCACCGACCACGCGGCGGGCTCGAACCCCTACTTCGCCGCCGCGAAGAAGTAAGGGCGCAGCATGCTGCGCCCCTCGCCCCGGCTGCTGCTGCTGTTGCCGACGGTCACCTACCGCACGGTCGCATTCGTCGAAGCAGCGCGCCGGCTCGGCGTCGAGGTGACCGTCGCGTCCGAACGTCCGAGCACCTTCGAGCGGGCCAACCCCACCGGACTCGTCACACTCGATTTCGCCGACCCGACACATGCAGCCGCGCAGGTGCAGGCGTTCGCGCGCGCGCATGTCGTGCACGGCGTCGTGGCGGTGGACGACGACACCGCCGTGGTCGCCGCCGCTATCGCGGCTGAGCTCGGGCTCCGCGGAAATCCCGTCACGGCGGCCCGAGCGGCACGCGACAAGCACCAACAGCGGCAGCTGCTCGCCGCCGCGGGTATGGCCGTTCCCCGGTTCGGGCTCCTCACGACCGCAACGGACCCGGAGAGCATGTCGCGCGACGCCGCGTACCCCTGCGTGCTGAAGCCGTTGCGGCTGTCCGCATCGCGCGGCGTCGTTCGCGCGGACACGCCGGCAGAATTCGTGGCAGCGTTCGAACGCATCAAGAGAATCCTCGAGCAAGCGGGATGCCATCCCGCATCTCGATCGCTTCTCGTCGAAGAGTTCGTGCCCGGCCGCGAGGTTGCCGTCGAAGGCCTCGTGACTCGAGGGGTGCTGCACGTGCTCGCGATCTTCGACAAGCCCGACCCGCTGGACGGCCCGTTCTTCGAGGAGACGATCTACGTCACGCCGTCACGCCTCGCGCCGACGGCACAGCAGCACATCGCCGCGTGCGCGCAGGCGGCGGTCACCGCGCTCGGGCTCCGGGAAGGACCGATCCACGCCGAGATCCGCCACAACGACGGCGGGGCGTGGCTGATCGAGCTCGCTGCGCGGCCGATCGGGGGACGGTGCAGCGGGGCGTTACGGTTTGACACCGGGGAAACGGGAGAGGGGAAAGGGGAGACGTTGTCCCTCGAGGAGATCATCATCCGGCACGCGCTGGACATGGAGCTGCCGACGTTGGAGCGCGAGCGGCAGGCCTCCGGGGTCATGATGATTCCGGTGCCGGGCGCGGGGGTGCTGCGGGAAGTGCGCGGGGTGGATGCGGCGCGGGCCGTGCCGCTCGTCGAAGAGGTGGTGATCGCCGCGCACCCCGGCCAGACGCTCGTGCCCTGGCCCGAAGGGTCGCGCTACCCGGGCTTCATTTTCGCGCGGGGGGAGACGTCGGAGGCGGTAGAGGCGGCGCTGCGCGCGGCCCACGCCCGACTCGAGTTTCTGACTGGACCGGCGGACTGACCTACGGTGCCCGGGCGACGCACTCCAACCAATTGCGCGGCACGCCGCACACGCCCGTCTCGTCCATCGCTCGCTCCAGCCCCTTCTCCAGAGCCGCGGAACCCTCCTCGAGCGGCACGCCAGGCAGCGCTCCTTCAATGAAGAGAGAGAACCGGCCAATGTCGCGCATGCTCTCGGGCGGCATCTCGATCCTGACCAGGTCGACGGACGGCCGGGCGAACCCCGCCTGCACACACAGGTCGGAGTACTCTTCGGGCGTGAGGAACTGCCGTGCAACCGCGCGGTCCGAATGCTTGACCTCAATACCGCGCTCCCGCAGCACCTGCACCGCCCGGACCACCCAGCGGCGCCAGAAAGCCCCCGTACCATCGACGTAGGCGCCGTTGAAGAAGGTCGTGTTGAATGCAAAGACGCCGTCCGTCTTCAAGGTCTTGCGGATCTCGGCGATGACCTGCGCTTTGTCGGGCACGAGGTGGATTGCATTGAGGAACACGACCGCGTCTGCGGAGGAGACGATGCGCGACACCCACTCGGCGCTGCCCTCGATGAACTTGACCATCTTGGAGTGGATCGCCGCGCGCGCCTTCGAGAGTGCCGACGGAGAAGGATCGATGCCAATCACTTCTACGTTGCGCGCGTCGCCGCCCAGGCGCTCGAGAATGAGCTTGGTGACCGCTCCCGGGCCGCACCCGAGGTCGACGATCTTGCGCCGACCGGGGCCGATCACCCGCTCCACGATCCACCGGTTGACTTCGGTGAAAAAGGGGTGACGGGTGAATGCTTCGAACGAGAACCGCTCGTCGTCAGCTTGGCAGTGAGCCAACATCCCACCTCCGCGGTCGAGCCCTCAAGATACATGACCGGGGCTGGATTCGCCCTGGTTCGCTGCTAGTATGGGAATCTAAGTGACCTCTCCGAAACGTCTTAGTCAAGAGCAGCAACGGTCCCTCGAGCGTCGGCTCAAAGCGGGGGACGAGGGCGCGCTGGGGGATCTGTTTGACCTCGTCGCGCCGTGGATCCTGGGTCTGGCGTTTCGCATTCTGCGGGACGAGGACGAGGCGGAGGAGGTGGTGAGCGACGTGTTTGTGCAGTTATGGCGCCATATCGACCAGCATGACGCGCGGCGCGGCCCGCTCGTGCCCTGGATACTGTCGATTGCACGCAACAGGTCGCTCGACGCCCTGCGCCGGCGGCGGCGGTGGTGGCGCAAGTCGGCGCACCTGGAGCAAGCCCACGCGGCGGAGGTGAGTGATATCGCGCCGGCCGCGCCGCACGAAGCCGCGGTGCCCGGGTGGCCGCTGCACCGAGAGGTGCACGCGGCGCTCGCGGCGCTTTCCGAGGAGCAGCGACGCGTCGTGGTCCTGTCCTACTTCGAGGGGCTGTCGCACCGGGAGATCGCCCGGCGGCTGCACCAGCCGCTCGGGACGGTGAAGACACGGCTGCGCTCGGCGCACCAGAAGTTGACGGAGGGTTTGGGGCACTTGAAGGACTGGGTGGAATGACGGACTGGTTGGGGATGCTGGTATCTCCGCGGACCCCGCGCCCCGAGCTCAAGGATCGGGTGCTCGTGCGCGCGCTGGCGCGCCGCCGGCGGGGGGGGTGGGGAGGCCCGCTCGCCGCCGCGGCAGCGATCACCATGGCCCTCGGGGGCGGTGCGTGGTGGGCGTACCGCACGATCGGCGCGCTCACCGCCGAGCGCGACGGCCTTGCCGCTCGGGTCGGGGCGCTCGAGGACACGGTCTCGACGTTCATTCACGCACCTACGACGCAGGTCATCCAGATCCCGGTCTCGACCGGCGGCCGCGTCGGCTCGGTGACGATCTTTGCCGACAGCGTGCGGCACCGCTGGCTGGTGCGCTGCGATGGGCTCGCCCCGAACGCGAGGGACCAGGCGTACCAGCTGTGGTTCATCACCGACCGGGGAATGGCGACCGCGGCGGTGATGCCGATGGACCAGGACAAGCCGATGGTGATGGCGCTGGAGATGCCCCGTGGCGGCGGGGAGGGGGAGGGGGAGGGGGGGGGAGCCGACCAGCGAGTGCTGGGGGCGGCGATGAGCATCGAGCCGCGGGCCGGCTCGGCGAGCCCGAGCGGCCCGATGGTGTTCCACCGGCTGCTTTAGCCCCGCTTGTCCGCGAGGTCGTGGACCGTCTCGAGCTCCATGACCTTCAGCCGTCGCTTCCCCATCGGTAGCGCGATCGTCACCGCCTGGCCTACCTTGGTACCGAGCAGCGATTTGCCCAGGGGCGACGCCATCGACACCGGGAGCTCGTCCGGGTCGTCGTCGCCCTCGATGAACTCGCCGAGCGTCAGGGCGTAGGTCTCCTTCTTCTTTGTGTCGAGGTCCTGGACCGTGACCCGAGACCCGAACCCGACACGGTCGCGCGGGATGTCGGATTCCCGCACGCCCGAGAGCTTGGAGAGCCGCAGCCGGAGATGGGAGAGTCGCGACGTCACGAATTGCTGGCGCTCGAGCGCCGCTTTGAACTCCGAGTTCTCCCGCAGGTCGCCGTGCGCGCGAGCCCGCTCGATCTCCTTCGGTAACACGAAGTTGATCTCGTGGTTCAGGCGCTCGACCTCGGCCTGCAGCTTCTGCTTGAGCTCGTCGATCATGGGACCGAGAAAATAGCGTTACCCGACGCTATGACGCTACGTTCTAAGAGGATCGTACAACGTAGCGTCGTAGCGTCGTACGACGCATCTTTTCGCCATGCCCCTCAACATCCGCACCTACCACGACTTGACCGAGCCAGACCGCTCCGGGCTCCCCGACCAGATCGCGACCCAGCGGCGCCGCGTCGCCGGCCGGCTCGCCACCGTACGGCAGGTGGTGGCGGTGCTGAGCGGCAAGGGCGGCGTCGGGAAGAGCTTCGTGACCGCCGGACTCGCCCGGGCACTGGCGCGGTCGGGGCGGGCCGCCGGCGTCCTCGATGCGGATTTCAACGGGCCGACCATCCCCCCACTTCTCAGCCTCCCCGTTGCACGTTGCACGTTGCATGACGATGCCATCGAGCCGGCCGTGAGCGCGGAGGGCGTGCGCTCCTAGAGGACGGCCGACCGCTCGCGTTCCGCGGGCCGGAGACCGAGGGCCACGTGTGGCGGGAGACGCTCGAGGCCGCGACCCTGCGCGAGTTCCTGGCCGACGTGGCCTGGGGCACCCTCGACCAGCTGCTGGTGGATCTCCCGCCCGGCGTGCAGCGCTTCCAGGAGCTCACCGAGCTGTTGCCCGCGCCACCCGCTGTGCTCGCCGTGACCATCCCGACCCCTGAGTCACGGGACGCGGTGCGCCGGGCGCTCCGCGCCGCCATCGACCGGAAGGCCACACCGCTCGGCGTGGTCGAGAACATGGTCGGCGGCCCGTTCGCGGGCAGCGCTGCGGACGAGCTGGCCGCCGAGTTCGGGATCCCGGTGCTGGCGAGAGTACCATTCCATCCCAGCGACGACGTGTGGGAAAACGTCGTCTCGAAGCTCGGGAGCTCGCTGTGAGCAATTCCGCATTCCGCACTCCGCATTCCGCACTATGAAGTTTCTCTGCGTCGAATGCGACCGGCAGATGCAATTCGAGGAGCGGCGCCTTCCGGGGGACGGCACCCTCGCGGCGGCATTCCGATGCCCGACGTGCGGCCGCGTGGTCGCGTTGCTCACGAACCCTATGGAGACTCAGCTCGTCGCATCCCTGGGCGTGAAGATCGGCGGCACGACGATCGACCCGCAGCCGATGGAGACTGTGCGGGGAATGGTCGTGACCGGAAAGGAAGACGCCTTCGACGAAGGGCGGGAGCGGGGAGCGGGGAGCGGTCCCGCTTGGTCAATGGAAGCGCAGGAGCGGCTTGCTCGTGTCCCCGGTTTCGTACGCGGGATGGTCAAGAGGATTTACGTCGACTACGCCAAGGACCGGGGCATCGGCGAGATCACGCCGGCGGTCATGGACACGGCGCGGACCGAGCTCGGCCTCGAGGGGATGTGACTCTCAGCGAGCAGACGGTGCACGGGCTGCGAATCGTGATCGACCGCGACCAGTGCGTCGGGTTCGGGGACTGCGTGAAGGAAGCGCCCGAAGGTTTCAAACTGGATGAGCACACGGTGGCGGTGTTCGTCGCGCCCGCGGCGGTGGAGCGCGAGCGCTTGCTGCGGGCGTGCGACGCCTGTCCGGTCGATGCCATAACCGTTTGGGACTCAGAGGGTAGGCAACTAGTCCCCCCGCTTACTTGACAGCCTGTCTGGTCGCTCACATACTCGCCCCGCCCTAAAGGGGGAGGTGCCGGGTGTATCGCGAGATCTTCGTCCCTGTCGACAACTCCGCGCATTCAGATTGGGCGGTCGATCGGGCCATGGAGTTGTGCCGCCAATCGGACGGCCGCATCACCGGCAACCATGTCTACGCCGCCCGTCTCCACGACGTCCGCTTCCGCCAGCTCGAGACAGGCCTCCCGGCTCGGTTCCAGACGCCGGAGGAGATCAAGAAGCAGCGCAAGATCCACGACAAGCTGATCGAAAAAGGCCTCCAGCTGATCGCCGACAGCTTTCTCGACCAGCTCGGCAAGCGTTGCGAGGCCGCGGGCGTGCGGCTCACCCGCCAGCTGCTCGAAGGCATCAACTACGAAGAGATCGTCAACGAGGTGAACCGCGGCGCGGGCCGGCTGCCGGGGTTGATCGGGTTCGACCCCGACCGCGCGGCGGGCTACGACGGCGGTGACAAAGTCCGCGCGGATGTGAAGGTCGGCGAGAACGGCAGGCTGGTCGCCGAAGACGAGGACACGGCGGCGCGCCTCGCCGGCTCGTCGGGCCGGCAGTACGACCTGCTGGCGATCGGGGCGCACGGGCTCGGCCGCCAGCGGTACTCGCAGCTCGGCGGCGTCGTGTCGCGAGTGCTCCGTGGGATCGCGAAGGACGTGCTCTTGATCCGGGACGACCGGCCGTTCGCGGGTGGCCGGTTCCTGGTGTGCGTCGACGGCTCGTCCTACAGCTACCGGGCGATGCGCATGGCGCTCGAGCTGGCGCAAGCGTTCGGGGGCTCGCTGTACGTGTGCAGCGCGTTCGACGTCGAATACCACCACGTCGTGTTCCACAACATCAAGGACGTGCTGTCCTACCAAGCCTCGAAGGTGTTCAAGTTCGAGGAGCAGGAGGAGCTGCACAACAACATCATCGACAAGGGACTGCTCAAGCTGTGTCACGCGAACCTGAAGCGCGCCGAGGTCATGGCCCAGGAGTTCGCCGACGTTCCCCTCAAG
>WNGA01006569.1_pt1 | contig 23215 bp, 23 predicted proteins | sample 5400061 | NCBI WGS metagenome assembly WNGA01 (sample SAMN13153366, study PRJNA577476) | soil metagenome | isolation source: 100 cm soil or saprolite under grassland replicate 2 | place: USA:California | collected 2016-06-15
AGGTCAACGTGGCCAGAGACATCGTCCGCGAGCCCTTGAAGTAATAGAGCTCAGCCGTGCAAGCGCCGGCGCCTCCGGTCCAAGCGGGCGATGACAGCGTCATGGTTTGTGTCCACGGCCAGGGATAGCCGGCGTAATAACCGGTGACCGTCTGATAGACGACAGCTCCGTTTTGCGTGCAGCTCAGATTGACATGTGGTTCGGTGGTCGCGCTCGTCGAAACCTTGAACGTTATCTGCTGGCCGTAGTGCGCCTGGCCGTCGGTCGAGCTGAGGAGCACGAGTGTCAGGCTCGACGTCGATGCGGCGCCCGAATGGTGTGACGCGGCTGGTACCAAGTTGATGCCGGTGATGCTCGTGACCAGGATGATGACCCAGATCCCAAACAGCAACGGGCCGGCTCTTAGCGCGAAGCGCTTGATCATAGAAACCCCCTGAAATCGAGATTGGCGCGTACAACGGCGATCGGCCCGGTTTCCTGCTGTTTGACGCGACGCGTCGTATTGCGATCAGGATCTGGCGCGGGACTGCAGCCGCATCCCACCTAATTACGAAACCCAAAGCGTCGTAATACGCTTTCAGTTTTCGGCCCAAGGGCTTTCGCCGGCGCGATGTCCGGCATACGTAGATTTGCCGGGTCAGCCGCTTGAGGCGACGCGAAGGTTAACGCAGCCGCGACGGGCCGCGTCAACCCGGGAACTGTTGTTCGAAGCCAGGCTACCGCAAGGGTTCGGAACCAAGGGAGACCGGGCGTGAGCTTCGGTGGAGAGGCTAGTGCGTGATCTCCCGCCGCCCACGATCTGGCGAGGGGCGCACCTCATACCCCAGGGCGCGTAGCGCCTCGTCGAGCCACAGCAGCGCCATCTCTTCCGTGTTTGACCACGTTTCGGGCGACGAGTCGGGCAGTCCGGTGTCGATGACCACCCGACCGGCGACCCGGAGCATGCGCCGCACCAGCAGAGCCGCCTCGGGCACCGAGAAGTCGATGTCCTCGAGCGCGCGCGAGAGCATGAAGCAGGCCGCATTGAATGCCTGAGCGTCGATCGGCTCCACGCTCGCAAGCTTCTCGGCCAGATCCGCCCTCAAATCGGTGGGGTCCATGTGCCCGTTATTATTTCTGAAGGCTGGGAGATGGACCTCACCGAACCTGTTCTACTGACTCCAGAGGGGCTGGAAAAGCTCAAGCGCGATCTCGAGGTCGCGTTGAGGCGGCGTGCCGAGGCGGGAGAGCGCCTGAAGGAGGCTTTTCAACCCGGCGACATCGAGGACAACCCCGAATACGAGCAGGCCAAGGAGGAGGTTGGCCTCCTCGACAGCCGCATCTATGAGCTGAACGAGATGATCGGGCGGGCCCAGATCATCAAGGAACCGCATTCAAGCGTGGCCGGTCCCGGCTCGACGATCGAGGTCGTAGACACCGACGGCTCGGCTGAGACCTACCACCTGGTGGGAGCAGTCGAGAGCGACCCGTCGGCCGGCCGCATCTCTGTCGACTCGCCGGTTGGCCGCGCCCTGGTGGGCAGGAAGAAGGGTGACAAGGTGACGGTCAGCGTGCCGTCTGGCACGCTCACGCTCACGATAAAAGCGGTCAAGTAGAGCTCGATGTCCGTCGCGACATCGACCCGCGAGCTGAACCCTGAGGCGATAGCCGACCGCACCACGGTCGGTGTCTTTTACAGCCAGGCGGCTCGCCTCAAGGACCGACCGTTTGCCCATCACCTGGTCGGAGAACAATGGGCCGTCGCGACCTGGGCGGAGATGGAGCGCAGCGTCCTCGCAGTGGCCTCGGCGCTGATCGACGCCGGAGTGAAGGCCGGCGACTGCGTGGTCATCATGTCGGAGAACCGGGTCGAATGGCTCTACTGCGACTTCGCCATCCAGTCCGTTGGCGCGATCGCTGTGCCGCTCTATCCGAGCACCCCGCCCGAGGTCGTGCAGAAGATCGTCAACAACAGCGAAGCCGTGTTGGCGATCGCTTCGAAGGGGACGGCGTCGAAGCTCAAGGTCGGTGGGTCACTCCGCGGCATCGTCACCATGGAGTCCGAGGTCGCCGAGTGGGTCTCGCGTCCCGCGCAGCAGCTAACCGAGATCAACTCACGCCTGACCCAGATTCGCCCCGACGACCTCTGCACCATCGTCTACACGTCAGGCACGACCGGTGATTCCAAGGGCGTCGAGCTTGCGCATCGGTGCGTGGTCGACATCTCGAAGTCGATCATGAAAGTCTTCCCGCTCAGCGACAGCGATTCCACGCTCTCTTTCCTGCCTTACGCGCATGTCTTCGAGCGGCTGAACGACGTGGATATCGCGCGGCGCCGAGCACCTGGTGAAGGAGCTCCCCGTCGTCCAGCCGACGGTCATGAACAGCGTCCCTCGGCTATACGAAAAGATGCACGCGGCGGTGATGGCACGCGTGCGCGAGGCGCCAAGCGTGCGCCGCGCTCTCTTTCACTGGGCAGTCGAGGTGGGAACGCGCTACTCGCACGCCACCCGCAAGGGACCACTGCTGCAAGCCCAGCACCGACTGGCCGACCGGCTGGTCCTGGCACCGCTGCGGCGACGGCTGATCGGCGGACGGCTGCGGTTCTTCATCAGCGGCGGAGCGGCGCTCGCGCGTGAGGTCGAGGAGTTTTTCTGGGCCATCGGCATCCCCATCCTCAACGGCTGGGGCATGACCGAGATGTCGTCCGGCGCGTGCTCGAACACTCTCTCTTATCACCGCTTCCTGACTGTGGGCAAGCCGTTCCCCGGCGTCGAGGTCAAGATCGCCGATGACGGCGAGATCCTGGTCAAGAGCCCTGGCAACATGCTCGGTTACCACAAGGATCCGGCCGCCACCGCTGAAACGCTCCGCGATGGTTGGATCTACACCGGAGACATCGGCGAGATCGACGCCGACGGCTTCGTGAAGATCACAGATCGAAAGAAGGCCCTGTTCAAGACCGCGGTCGGCAAGTACGTGGCGCCGCAGCCTATCGAGTTCGAGCTGATGCGCGACCCCCTGATCGATCGCGCTGTGGTGGTCGGCGAGAGCAGACCGTACGTGACAGCGCTGATCGTGCCCGACTGGGCTGCGGTCAAAGCGCTGGGACTCGACGATTCGGCGCTCAACGCACACGTCCAGAAGGCCGTCGATTCCGCGAACGCCGGTCGGGGAGATTGGGAAACGGTCAAGTACTTCACGCTCCTGCCCGAGGACTTCTCAGAGGCCAAAGGCGAGCTGTCGCTGAAGCTGGACATCAAGCGGAAGGTCGTCCACGAGCGCTACCGGGAGCAGATCGACGCCATGTACGCGGGCAAGAAGAAGCCGACGTAATCTGTCGTCGATGGCCGGCCCCGCCGACATGTCCGAGCTCCACGCCGCTCTTGACCGGCTGCGGCCGCAGCTCTGCCACTGCGGCCTCAAGGGCGAGTGCCTGGGCTGCAAAGGGATCGAGATGGTGCGCGTGCAGGCACAGGCGGTGGTCGCCGCCGCCAGCCAGCCGATCCTCATCCAGGTCGCACAGGAGGCGTCGATGAAGGACATGGCCTCTCGCTTCCAGGCCATGTCAGAGCGCCTCATGAGCGATCCGGACATCCGCCGCTCGGCCGAGGAGATGCAGGAGCGGCTCATGTCCGATCCAGAAACGCGGCAGCTGCTCGAGGAGCTGATGCGCCGCCTCGGCGGCCAGCTCGAAGACTGACCTCTTCCCGGTTATCCCTTGGTGCCGGCCGCCGTCCCCTTGCGCGCGGGCCTGTCCCAGTACGGAATCGGGCCGGTCTGCAGCTTCTGGATGATCGCCTGCTCCTGCGTCTTGGTCAGCTGGCCGTTGGCGACTGCTCTGTCGAGCACCGGGGTCAGGTTCTGGATGAGGCGCGAGCGGAACTGTGCTTCGGTCACGGGCGGCTTCTGTGCGGCTGCGATCTGCTTCAGGGTCATGCCTTTTGCCAGATCGGCCTTCAGCTGGTCCGTCGTGATGCCGAGGGCTGAGGCCGCGGCGCTGAGAAGGGCGTCTTTGTAGGCGCCGATGTTCGCGCCAGGGGCTTTGCTGAGACCGCCGGCGGCGATGAGCGCGCACGATGACTTCCCCGCCAGCCGCTGCTTGATGGCATCGGCCTGCGAGCGGGTCAGGTCTCCGTTCTTGACCTCATCATTGAGCGTCTGGCCGATGGCCTTCTGAAATGCCGCGTCGAAGTTGCTCTGGCTCGTGTTGAGGTTCGCGGCGAGATGCGAGACAAAGTCGTTGCAAACGGCGGACGCCCTTGTCGACTTCTCGGTGAGGGCGACGGTGCTCGCCTCGCTTGATGGTCTGGATGCGCCTGGCAAGGAGAAGTTGTAGCCGGCGGCCGAGGCCGTGATCCACACAGTCCCGGCGGCGATGCAGACTGCGCCGGCGGCCATGCCGGCAACGCGCACGAGGCGGGCGGACGGAAGTGTCTTGATCACTCCACTACTAAACGCCTGCACGCCCCCTCGTGCCCTCAGCTCGAGGTAAAGGTTTTGTAAGCGACCCCGAGCCTAGACTGACCCCATGGAGTCGCCTCCGCGAGCAGGGTGGGCGGGCAAGCATGCGGTCGAGCTCTACGTCCGCACCTACACGACCATGCTGCAGAGCTCTGGGGACATCAAGATCGATTCCCTCGTCCACGCACACCTGGCCATGGGCTCGGTCCTCCACCCACTTGCCGGCGAGCCTCAGATCGACATGGGCGCCCTCCTGTACGCGACCAGGCGCCTCCCCAGCGCGATCAGCCGCTCGCGGATGGTGGTCATGGGCCAGAGCCCCCAGGGCTTCAAATCGATCCTGGGCGCCGACATCCTGACCTGGAAAAAGCTGAAGGCGCCTGCGCGCCGCCGCCGCTGGTACCACGACGGCAAGTCCACGCTCGCCGTCCTCATCGCGTCGCCTTCCGACGTGGACGACCTGGTGCCGATCCTCGTCGCCTATCAGATCGAATGGAACAAGCTCCACCAGGCGCTGCAAGACATCGATCTCAGCGACTCGAGGGCGCGGGTCGCCGCCGGGGCCAGCGAGGATGACTGGGTTCGCCTGCACGAGACCTGGGGCGACGACTTCGATTCGATGCTCGCCGCCGTCAAGCGCGAGGAATGCAAGATCACGCTCCGCCTGATCGGCGGCAGTCATCTCGGCTACGCACGCAACGCGAGCCGCTGGTGGCTGCCGATCGCCACCGCGATGGAGGAGCTGGGCGTGCGCGAGTCGCCGATCTACTTCGTCTCGTCCAACACGCACAGCCTGGTCAACGTCTTCACCGGGGTGGCGCGCCAGTTCGAGAGCGAGATCCTGGACTGGATCCGAGTCCACGACCCGGATCTGGATGAGGAGAGGCGCAAGCTCGAAGCGGGACACAGCCGCGCGTCGCGCCTGAACTGGCTGTACTACGCCGCCCGCGACATGTTCGACCTCCACCCCGCCAGCGCGCGGCTGCGCCAGAGGCGAGCGGAGATGGAAGAAGCCTGCGGCATCCGCCATATCTCCGCCCGTGGAACCGGCGTCGACTCGGCCGCGCAGGTCTTCAAGATCTCTCAGCTCGACCCCGCGTCTATCGATCCACGTGTCGGTCCGGTGGACGAAAAGAAGCTGCGCGCGTCGGGAGCCTGCATCATCAACGTCGACTACCCCCTGGGCCTGGCCGCCTACCACATCCTCCGCCAGGTCGCCGAGCACGGCGCATGGGTGGCCGGCGTCTACGTGCTCGGTAAGGCCGCCACCCTCAACGCCGACATCGGCGACGTGATGATCCCCAACGCCGTCTACAACGAGCACTCGGACAACACGTACTGGCTTGACAACTGCTTTTCAGCGGCCGACGTGCAGCCGAACCTGGTCTACGGCTCGGCGCTCGACAACCAGCGGGCGGTCGCCGTCCGGGGCACGTTCCTGCAGAACCGCGACTACCTCGACTTCTACTACCAGGGTCGTTACACCGTGGTCGAAATGGAGACGGGCTCGTACCTCGACGCCTGTTACGAGATCACGCAGCCCGACCGCTACCCGCTGGGCGAAAGCGTGAACATGGCGCGGCTGGGATTCGATCTTGGCATCGTCTTTTATGCCTCAGACACGCCTTACACGCAGGCGCGCACGTTGGGCGCGCGCGGCCTGAGGTACCGCGGCATGGACTCGACGTATGCGGCCGCTATCGCCCTGGCGCGGAGGATCCTGCAGCGCGAGGAGGCTGTGCCGGCTCGATCGCTGGGCTGACCACGATCACATGGTCGTGCGGGTGGTTGTGCTCGCCCGCTCCGTGAAAGATCTCCCCGCACGGATGGCAGCTCTCGACCTGGATCGTGGTGTGTCCGATCGCGAACCGCTCGCAGATCCGGCTCTCGAGGTCGCGCACGACATGCTCTGCATCACCCAGCGGGCACTCCTCGAGCACGATGTGGGCGCTCAGCGCCATCTCCTCAGACGAGAGCGCCCACACGTGCAGGTCGTGCACGCCCGTCACGTGCCTGGTACGCGCGATCTCGCCCGTGACCGCGGCGAGGTCGATCTCGCGCGGCGTCCCTTCGAGAAGAAGGTTGACGGTCTCGCGCACGATCCTCCAGGCGCCGATCGCGATCAGGACCGCGATCACCACTGACAGCAGCGGGTCGATGTAGGTCCAGCCAGTGAGCAGGATCACGACGCCGGCTACGACAACGCCCGCTGAGGCTCCGATGTCACCGACCACGTGGAGCATCGCCGCGCGCAGGTTCAGGCTCCTGGTGTGGCCGCGCAGGCTGACCGCGACGTACGCGTTGACCGCGATGGCGACCAGAGCGGCGGCGACGACGACGGCGCCCTGCACGGGCTCGGGATTGGCGATCCGGCGTGCCGCCTCGAAGGCGATGGCGGCCACGATGACCGATCACGAAGACGGCGCAGGTGAGCCCCAGAGCCACCTTCAAAGCGGCGCCGCCGTCGCTGCGCGGGATCATGAATTCATCCTACCCAGATGTCTTAACGGTCTATCTCCACCAATCTTCGCCACGTTCCAGGTAGGCGAGGAGCATGCCGTGGCGGAGGCCCTGGTGGCTGATGTGGAGCAGGGCCAGCCCGTACCAGTCCAGGAACAGCAGCAGCGCCTCCACGCCGGCTCGCATCGCCTTGATCCGGTTCGCAGGCAGGTCGAGCTTTCGGGCCAGGTCAGCCGCCCGGCCGGCATCCAGCCGGGCCTCGCACTGCAGCAGGTCGGCGGTGGTCAGCACTTTCGGCGGGTTGCGCTTCGAAAGAACCACCGGGAGGTTGGAGGCTGTGCCTCCGGTGGCGACGAGGCGTTCGACGTCCCCGTCCGGGGCGTGGGCGAGCTCGCGTATCGCTGCCTTGCGCAGCCGGGCACGTTCGTCCGGCCGGGGCGGGTCTAAGAGGTAGGTGGAGGCCAGCACGCCGGAGCCGACCGGGAGCGTGGCCGAGCGCAGCATCTCGCGCCCGCGACCGATCACAACCTCGGTCGAGGCGCCGCCGAGGTCGACCATCACCCACTCGCGCCGGCCGGCGTGGCGGCTCGCCACGCCCAGGAAGCTCAACTCGGCCTCAGTGCGGGCGGGGATGATACGCACCGGGACGCCGATCGCTTCGCTCGCCTGCCGCGCGAAGGTCTCTCCATCCACGGCCTGGCGGACGGCCTCCGTCGCACCGGCGACGAGCTTGTCGTAGCCGTGCCTGCCCGCCAGCGCCAGGACCAGGCGTAGGGCGCGCATCGCGATCTTGCCGCGCGGCCCGATGGCGCCGGTGCGAGCGACGTACGGCCCGAGCTCGGGCATCTCGACGTAATGAGCAACGTCGGCGAGCTGGCCGCGAACCGCGTCGGCCACGAGCACGTGCACTGTGTTGCTGCCGATGTCGACCGCGGCCAGCCTCATCTTGGAAAAGTAACCCAGTGGAGATCTAGGCCGGATTCATTCCGGCCGTCACCGGGCGTGCTCCTACAAGGCGCCTGCAGACATGCTGAAAACGGAGGGGGCTCCGCGGGGGAGGCCTGACTCCCCCGCGCTCTCGACCGCGGCCAGCCTCATGGCCAGAAAGTTAGCCTGCTTACAATCGCTTCGTGGCCGCGAAGCGGAGTACGCGAGTCGAGCGCGACTCCATGGGTGAGGTCGAGGTGCCCGCGGACGCTTACTACGGAGCCTCCACCCAGCGCGCCGTCCTGAACTTCCCCATCTCCGGCCAGACGTTCCCGCGCGGCTTCATCCGCGCCCTCGGCCTGATCAAGAAGTCCGCCGCGGAGACCAACCACGAGCTCGGCCTCCTGTCGGACGAGCAAGCGCGCGCGATCACAGGCGCGGCGCAGGAGGTGATCGACGGCAAGCTCGACCACGACTTCCCGATCGACATCTACCAGACCGGCTCGGGCACGTCGACCAACACCAACGCCAACGAGGTCATCGCCAACCGCGCGATCGAGATCCTCGGCGGTGATCGCGGCTCCAAGCTGATCCATGCCAACGACCACGTCAACCTTTGCCAATCCTCCAATGACGTCATCCCGACCGCGATCCAGATCTCGTGGGCGGTGGCGATCAGTGAGCAGCTCATCCCCGCGCTGCACCAGCTCCACGAGGCCCTGGAGGCGAAAAGCAACGAGCTGTGGGGCGTCATCAAGACCGGCCGCACCCACCTCCAGGACGCAACGCCCATCCGCATGGGCCAGGAGTTCAAGGGTTATGCGGGCCAGGTCGATGAGTCGATCCGGCGTGCACAGGCCGCCATCGACGAGCTCTCGAACGTCCCGCTCGGCGGCACCGCCGTCGGCACCGGGCTCAACTCTCACCCTGACTATGCGCGCCTGACCTGCGCGCGACTGGCCAAGGCCACCGGGATTGCTGTGCATGAGGCCACGAATCACTTCCACGCCCAGGCCACCCTGGATGTGCTGGTGGCGGCGCACGGAGCGATGCGCACCACCGCGACCAGCCTGTGGAAGATCGGCTCCGACGTCAGGCTGATGGGCTCCGGTCCCGTCGCCGGTCTAGGCGAGCTGCGCCTTCCCGAGACGCAGCCAGGCTCGAGCATCATGCCCGGCAAGGTCAACCCCGTCATCGTCGAGTCGATGACCATGGTCATTGCCCGGGTCTTCGGCAATGACGTGACTGTCGCCTTCTGCGGCCAATCCGGGAGCCTGTTCGAGCTGAATGTGATGATGCCCGTCGCCGGCGTTGCAGGCCTCGAGTCCATCAACCTGCTCGCAGCCTCGGCGCGCAACTTCGCCGTGCGCTGCGTCGAGGGGCTGCAGGCGACGGATCGCGGGCCAGACCTGGTCGAACGAAGTCCAATGGTCGCGACCGCGCTCAACCCTGTGATCGGCTACGACGAAGCGGCGAAGATCGCCAAAGAATCGATCCGCACTGGCCGCTCGATCCGCGAGCTCGCTCGTGAAAAGGGAGTTGCGGATTCGGTCCTGGACGAGGTGCTCGATCTCGGAGAGATGACCCAGCCGGGCCTTGAAGGTCCCGGCGGAGGCGCCTGACCACTGTGCTTTGCGCATGCGTGACCTCCGACTGACGGTCGAAGGTGGGGTGGCGACGATTGCAATCGATCGCCCGCAGGCACGCAATGCGCTCGCCACGCAGACCATGCGCGAGCTCGACGAGGCGCTCGCAGCCATTGGTGACAAGGACGTCAAGGTGCTCGTGGTCCGCGGCGCCGGAGATCGCGCATTCTGCGCCGGCGGCGACCTGAAGGAGCTCGAGCACATGCGCTCGGAGGCCAAAGCGGCAGAGATGGCGAGCGCCATGAGGGCCACGCTCGATCGCCTTCCGCAGCTCTCCATCCCGGTCATAGCGGCGCTGAACGGCGATGCTTTTGGTGGGGGCGCGGAGCTTGCTGTCGCGTGCGACTTCCGAGTCGCGGCAGCTCATGCGCGCATCGGCTTCACGCAGGTCACGCTCGGGCTCATGCCGGCGTGGGGTGCTTCCGAGCGTCTCGCCGCACTTGTCGGCAGGGGTCGCGCCATCAACATGCTGGTCACAGGCCGCACCATGGCCGCGATCGAAGCTTTGGATCTCGGATTGGTCGAGGAGGTGTTCCCAAGCGAGGCCTTCGACGATCGCCTGGGTCTGCTCACGCAGTCCATCGCGGCCGCGCCGGCCGCGGCGCTGGCAGGCATCAAAGCCTCCGTCAACGCGGTCCGCCCGCACCGGAACCCCGAGCTGGCGGCCGGCACCGTCGAAGCCTTCGCCCGGACCTGGGCCGACCCTGCGCACTGGGAGGCGGTGCGAAAGATGGAGAGGCAGAGACAGACGAACACTTGAAAAAGCGCCTGCCTCACCCGCTGACGCGGTTCCGGCTGCCCGCCGTGCTCCTGGCCGTGATGATCTTGTACGGCATCACCGGGTACATGGTCATCGAGCGGTGGAACTTCCTCGACGCGTTCTTCATGACCATCATCACGATGTCGACAGTCGGCTATCTGGAGGTCCACCCGCTGTCACGTGCGGGCGAGCTCTTCACGGCGACGCTGATCGTCGCGGGGGTGGGTACGATGCTCTACGGCTTTGGCGTCTTCGCCCAGGTGCTAACCGACAACGCGTTCATCGCCTACAGGAGACAGCAGCAGTTGGAGCGTGCGCTGCGCGAGCTTCGTGACCACTTCATCATCTGCGGCTACGGCCGGATCGGGACTCAGATCCTCATCGAGTTCGAAGAGCACAGGGTGCCGTACACCGTCATCGACCAGACCGAGGAGGCACTGGTGCGCCTGCGCAATGAGGACCGCCTCCACGTCGAGGGCGATGCCTCGAGCGAGGACATACTCAGGCTCGCCGGCATCGAGCGGGCTCGCGGGCTCATCTGCGCAGTCGATGCGGACGAGCGTGCCGTATACATCACACTGGCCGCCCGAGCGCTCAATCCGAAGCTGTACGTGATCGCCCGCGCCGGCCGGCCGGAATCGATCCGGCGCCTCGAGCTTGCTGGAGCCGACCGCGTGATCTCGCCGTACCGAATGGCCGGCCACCTGATGGCCGAGCTGGCCGTGCGGCCGGCGTTGGTGGACGTCCTGGACACGCTCCACCACGGCGGCTCCGACATCGGGGTGGAAGAGATGATTGTCGGCACCGGCATGGCGGCGGTGGGCAAGACGATCCAGGACGCAGGCCTCCTCGATTCCGCGCGGGCCAAGCTGCTCGCCGTGCGGCGCCGCGACGGCACCCTCCACCTCAACCCGACCGCTGACCTTCAGCTCGAAGAGGGCGACCTTGTGATCGCGCTCGGGTCGGAGGAGCAGCTGATCGCCTCGGCAGCCTCGCTGAAGTAAGGGTCGGTGTGAAGCTCTGAGAGCGCTCGCCAACCGGCCCGTCCTGGTTGCGCTGGGCTCCGTCTTCATCGGTGTGGTCCTCGTGATCGGCAAGCTCGTCGTCGGGCTGCTCACCGGAAGCCTGGGCATTCTCAGCGAGGCGGTCCACTCCCTTTTCGACCTGACCGCGAGCACGTTCACCCTTGTCGCGGTGCGCACGGCGCGCAAGCCGGCCGACAGCGAGCACCCATATGGCCACGGCCGCGCTGAGAACCTGGCTGCCTTCTCCGAGGGCTTGCTGCTCATGGTCGCAGCGGCCGGAATTGCTTTTGAGGCGATCCGGCGCCTGGTCGCCGGCGGGCCGCCAGTGATTCCAGCCGGCTACGCGTTTGCGCTGCTGTTCACAACGCTGTTCGTCGAGACCGGCCGCGCGATCGTGCTCCGGCGGGTCGGACGGCTTGCCTCCAGCGAAGCAATGCTGGCCGACGCCACGGACCGGCTGGCCGATGTCGTCGCCACCCTCGGAGTCCTGGCTGGACTTGCCGGCGTCAGCGTCGGTCTGAGCTGGGCCGACTCAGCCGCGGCCCTGCTCGTGGCGGCCATCATCGTCAGGCTGGCCGGACTGGTGGCCTGGCGCTCCGGCGACATCCTGATGGACCGCGCCCCGGCGGGCGCCGAGAGGCAGCTTCGATCCGCCATCCAGCGGATCGATGGCGTCCGCGAGGTGCGTTCGATTCGCCTTCGCCGATCGGGACCGGAGCTGATCGGGGACGTAAAGGTCGCGACCGCTCGCATGCTGCCCCTGGAGGCGGCCGGCTCGTTGGTCGAAGACGTGAAGCGCGCGGCTCGATCGGTGCTGCCTGCGCTCGACCTCACGGTTCTGGTCGAAGGCCAGTCACAGCCGAGCGACCTGGTCGAGCGGGTCCATGCCGCCGCCGCCCGCGACGGAAAGGTCCGCGACCTGCACAACGTGACCGTTGAGCGTGAAAGTGACGGCTCTTTGCACCTGACCATGCACGCCAAGCTGCCCGGTGACATGACGCTCGAGGCCGCAACTCTCGCCAGCGCGCAGCTGGAACGCAACTTGAAGGCTGAGCTGCCCGAGGCGACCCGCATCGACATCCACCTCGAGCCCATGGAGCCGACTGTCGTCAGCGGCGAGGATGTCACCAGGCGCCGCACGCAGCTCGCTGCGAGGCTGAAGGAGGTCGTCGAGTCTCACACGGCAGTCAAGCGGTGTGCTGATGTCGAGCTCAGCGACCGCCATGGCCGGATCCACGCCCACGTCGTTGCCGAGCTCGCCGGCGACGTCAGCCTCGAGCAGGCCCACCAGGTCGAGTCCGAGCTGGAGGAGCAGATCCGGCGAGCCCTGCCGGAGGTCGCCGAGGTCACCGCCCGAGCCACTGCCTGAAAACGTCGTGCGCATATGAGGTGACATCCCCACCCGGGGTCTGGGAAGCTACTGCCTCGTGAGAGGGCCCGTCGCGATCGCAGCCGCCGTCATCGTCGCGGTCGCATGCGCCGGTTACGGGTCGCCAAGCCCGTCCACCAACCACAAGGCCGCGGCACAGCCGAGTCCTCCGCCTGCGACGCTGACTGCCGCAATCCGGCAGGCGGTGGACCTCGGCCGCGCGGGTCCCAGCACCCAGGTCAGCTTGAGCCTGGCCCTGAAAGGCCGCCAGCCGAAGCGGCTGGCTGCTCTACTCGCCGCCGGCAAGACCGTGAGCCCGGCGACCTACGACGCCGAATTCGGTCCCGATCCTGCTCTGGTGGAGCGCGCACTGCTGGCGCTGAGGTCCGCCGGCCTGGCTTCCTCGTGGCATCCGGGCTCGATGCTCATCGCCGCAGATGGTCCGGCGCCTTCCGTGGCAGCGCTGCTGAGGATCGACATCGAGGAATACCGCCTCGTGGATGGCACGAGCTTTTACGCGTCGCTCGACGTGCCCATCCTTCCGCCAGCCGTGAGCGCGGTCGTGAGCAGCGTGACGGGCCTCGACAACTACCGGCACACGACCACCTTCGCCGTGCGTCCGGGGGGCCTGCTGCCGGCCGACGTCCTCAGCTTCTACAACTTGAAGGCGCTCCGTGACAGCGGGCTCGACGGCTCGGGTCAGACGATCGTGCTGCCTGAGATCGACGACCTGCCGAATCTGAACGACCTGAACAAGTTCGCGAGCAAGTTCGGCCTGCCTCCTTACGAGTCGTTGCTGACGATCAAGCGCGACCCGAGCTGGGGCACGCCCGTAAAGCCCGTTGGCGAGACGGTGCTCGACCTCGAGATCATCCACGAGGTCGCGCCATACGCGAAGCTCGTCATCTACCTGTCGGCCGCTGATTTCGCGCACGGCGACCGCGCCTTCGACCGGATGGTCACCGATCACCTCGGCTCGATCATCTCCGAGAGCCTTGGCGCGTGCGAACCGGAGACGCCCAGCGGCCACCGCGACCTGTACGCGCGCATACAGGACCGGGCGGTCGCATTGGGGATGGGGCACTACGTGGCCAGCGGAGACAGCGGGGCGTACACATGCGGCCAGAACTTCGATCCCGCCGGCAGCTTCCCGTCGACCCTCCCCAGCGTGACGTCGATCGGCGGCACCAGCATCTTCCAGTCCCAAGAGGGGCTCTACTTCAAGGAATCCGCGTGGGGAAGCCCCATCGACCAGAGCGGGACGGGCGGCGGTGCAAGTCTTTTTTACCCTCTCCCCGACTATCAGAAGATCGTCGGGCAAGCGGCCGGTCATGGACACCGACAGGTGCCGGACGTCTCGGCTGCCGCCGATCCCAACACCGGGTTCCACATCCTATTCGGCGGCCGCGAGGGCCAGGCCGGCGGGACCTCAGCTTCGGCTCCGCTGTGGGCGGCGACCGTGGCGTTGGTCAACCAGGACCTCAAGCGCAAGGGCCTGCGCGAGACCGGCTTCGCCAATCCCGCCCTTTACTGGATGGGCGAGAACGCCTCCAGGCTGCCGGCGCGGCCTTTCCACGACGTGACCACCGGCAACAACCTCGCATACGACGCGGCAGTCGGCTGGGATTTCGCGACTGGCTGGGGAAGCATGGACGGCGCAGCGCTCGACGCCGCCTGGATCCTCTACATAAAAGGTAAGGGCGCGTGAGCTCTCACAGCCGCCAACGCCGCACGACCAGCAGGAGGCCCGCTCCGAGCGCGGAATCCGCCGGGCCTGCACTTGTCCTCTGCCCGCATTGCGGGTCGATGGTCCCGTCCGGAAACTACTGCGGGCACTGCGGAGCGCACCTGATCACGGCCAGCTCCTCGCGGCGCCACGCGTTCGCAGCGGTGCCTTCGGAACCGGTTGTGCACCTCTCCATCGTGAGCACGCTGTTTCCGCACCTGGCGCACCGGCGAGGGGGCGCTTTTCGTTGGGCGCTGCTCGCTGGTTCCGCCGCGGTGGTCGTGCTCGCGGCGCTGCACCTCTTCGCGCCCGCAACGGCAACCGCAGTGTTCCTGCTGCCGGTGCTGTACCTGCTTTACCTGTACGAGGTCGAGGTCTACGACTCGGATCCCTGGCTCCTGATCGCGGCCACGATGGCCGCTGGAGCGGCGCTTGGCTACGTTTTCACCCTCGTCACCGGCGACACGGTCGCCCGCCTGAACCTGACCGGTGACAGCGCCGACAGCTTCCTGCTCGCCGCAGTTGCACTTCCGATCGCTGCCCAGAGCCTGATGCTCGCTGGACCGCTCTTCCTCTATTTCTTCCGCTCGGAGCTCCGCGAGCCGATCGACGGTGTGACTTTCGCCGCGGCATCAGCGCTGGGATTCACCCTGACCACGACGCTGACCGCGATCTGGCCGCTGCTCGGTGGACCGCTGGTCGGGACTGGCTCACCAGTGGACTGGGCCCTGCGCCTGCTCAGCGCTGGAATCCTGACCTCGTTGATCAACGCGGGCACTACCTCGCTTGTGACGGCGGCGGTCTGGCTCCACCGATACGACCGCCGCCACGCGGCGAGCGGCTGGGAAGCAAGTGTCTTGACGACGCTGGTCGTCGCCGTCGGGGTGCAGGTCGGCCTGGGTGTGCTGATTGCGGTGATTCCCGACGTCCTCCTGCAGGTTGGTGTCCGCGGACTCGCGGCTGCGGCCCTTGTCATCTATCTGCGCCTGGTCATTCACCGGGCCTTGCTCGCGGAAGGAGCCGAGCATGAGATCGGGCCCGACGCCAGGTGCCCGGAGTGTCACCACGTGGTGCCCACGATGTTGTTCTGCCCCTCTTGCGGCGTCGCGCGATCCGCGGCCAGGGCGCCAAAGCGGCGGGCGAGGACGCCGCGATGATCGCGCAGCCGCGATTCTGCGGCCGGTGCGGCAATCCGGTTGCGCCCGGTGCGCCGTACTGCGGCCGGTGCGGCGCGCCCCAGGTCCCGGTGGCGGTGGCGGCCCAGCCTGGCTACAGCTACCCGCTGTCGGCGCCTCGCCCTCCGAGCGGGTTCGGCCGGGTCAGCGCCGGTCAGCTGGCGATCGCAGCCGGCCTACTCATCATCCTGGCGGTGACCACGATGGCTGTGACTGCGTTCGCGGTTTCGCGGGTCATCAACCCGCACAAGACCTGCACGGCGAACTGTGGCGCGAAGATCGTGACCCCTTTGCCCGAATCGAACACCTATCGAAGCTCCACCTACAGGTATGAGGTCGACTACAGCTCTGAATGGAAGGTTCGGAGCCAGGACGGGAGCAGCCTGACGTTGGGCACGAAGATCGGCCTCGTCCAGGTGACTGGAATGAAGACGAAAGATGGGGCCGGAATTGTGATCTTGAACACCGTCGCCGCTCTGCCCAACGCCGAGTGGCAGGACGTGACCCGGGTGTCGGATCTGAAGGGCGCGCACCTGGGCGATCAGGACGGCACGGGGGCTGTCTACTCCGCAAACCTCGTCGGCGCCAACGCAAAGGCGACGAAGGTCCGCTTCGTGGTCATCGTCGCCTCAAGGGGCGGCGTCACGGTGGTGTTCTTCGCGGCCAACCCGGCCGACACCAAGAACTTTCCCAACGGCATCCCGGAAGGTCAGCAGTTCGACTACGTGTGCCAGGAGTTTCGCTGGGGGAGCTAGACCCACATTTCCGCGTTTGCCGGCACTGGCGGGCTTCGAGTGCCTTTCAAACCCGCGACTGCATGCACTGGCGGCGAGCGGCTAGACCCGCTCCAGGGCCAGGCGCGCTCCAAAGCCGAGCAGCACAACGCCCGTCACTCGCTGCATCCACTGGCGTACTCGCGGCGCGGTGATGAAATCGCGGATGCGCGCGATCAGCAGCCCGTACACGTTCATCCACGCCCAGCCGATGACCGCGAAGATGAGTCCCAGCTCCAGCAGCTGAGGCAGGAGCGCCTGGCCTGGGACGACGAACTGGGGCAGGAAGGTCACGAAGAACACGCCCAGCTTCGGGTTCGAGATCGCCGACAGGAATCCCTGCCTGAAGATCGCGTGCGCCGGCGCCGCAGGCGGCGTGCCCGCAGCGGGGTCAGCCTGGCGGTGCCGGGACTCAATCAAGGCCCGGACCCCCAGATAGGCGAGGTAGGCAGCGCCGACCAGCTTGAGCGCGAAAAGCAGCTCGCCTGAGGTCCGCAGCAACGCCGAGATGCCGACCGCCGTGGCCGTGACCCAGATCGCCAGGGCCAGGGCGATGCCGGTCGTGGTGAAGATCACCCCCCGCCGCCCGTGGGCAAGCGCGTTCTTCGCCACCACGGCCATGTCCGGGCCCGGCGTCACCGCCAGCAGAAGGGAGATCCCGCAGAAGGCCAGCAGGCGCGCATCCACGCTATGCCACCCCCGGGAGATCGAAGCTGATCTCGTACACGCCGCCGGTCAGCTTCGCGTGATGGATCCAGCCCATCTTGCGTAAGAGGCCGAGCATCTGCTGGTTCTCCGGCAGCACGATGAGGGTGAAGGTCTTGATCCCATGGTCGCGCGCGACCTTGGCCAGGATCGTCAGCAAGGCGCTCCCCAGGCCTCGCCGCTGAAACTCGTCGATGACCGCCACAGCCGTTTCTGCAACGTCTGTGCTGGCGACCCGATCGTAACGGGCGACGCCGACGATCCGCTCCCGACCGGTGGGCTTGTGCGTGGTCGCGACGATGGCAAACCGATCTTGATAGTCGACGACCGCGAGCCGGTGGGCGAGGGCGTCGGGCAGCCGCTTGAGCGGCGAGAAGAACCTGAAGTACACCGTTCGCTCGGACATCGCCGCCACCGCCTCATGGAGCCGCGGCTCGTCATCTGGAACGATCGGACGCACGTGCACGACCGTGGAATCGCCCAGCTCCAGCGTGCGCGGCTCGAAGCCTAGTGAAGCCATTGCTGCAACAAGGTACGGGAACCGCCATCTACCATCGGAGCGGCATGGACCTGGCCCAGCGCTGGCGCAACCTCGGCGTGGCGTCAGCCGCGCTGGCGGCGGCGATGTTCGCGGCCTTCGACGTGTACCAGTGGTTGGTCGCCTTCGCGTCCGACCACTTCCACAACGACTTCACGTTCTATTACGCGGCCGCAAGGATCGGGGTGAGCCATGGCTGGCAGTCGATCTATGACCTCGTGGCTCAGCAGCAAGAGCTGAGCGCGCTCGGCGCGGGCATCCAGATCGCGGAGCTGGCGCGCTTCATCAGCCCGCCACCGGTGGCGTGGCTCGCCCTCCCGCTGACGCTGCTCCCGTATGACCTCGCCTACTGGACCTGGAGCTTCCTGCTCCTCGGTGCGATTGCGTGGTCGTGGTACCTGGTTTCGCCGGGTCGCGGGCGCGCGCGACTGATCCACCTGGTCGCCGCGATCGCCTGGGTGCCGGTCATCTACGTCCTGCAGCTCGGCCAGCCCGGCCCATTCGTGGCCCTGGGAGTCGCCGGCTGCTTTGCCCTGCTCAGCGCCAACAGGCCATTCGCTGCGGGACTCGCCCTGGGCACGCTGGCGCTGAAGCCGCAGCTGGGTTTTCTCATCCCCGTCGCACTGCTGATCGCTGGGCGCTATCGCGCCTTCGCGGGCGCGGCCATGGCGCTCGGCCTTCTGGTCGCAGCGGCGGCCGTCAACATCGGACCGTCGGGTATCGCCGCCTACCAGGAGCGCCTCGCCTTCGCTGCCGGCGTGCCCGTCAATCGTGAGTTGACACTCGCCCCGCTCATCGGTGACCTGACCCTGACGCGAGTGGTCCAGGTCGGGATCGCCATCTGGGCGCTTGCGCTCGTGTACCGCTTCCGCAGAGGGCCGCTCGAGCTGACCTTCATCCTGGCCATCGTCGGGGGGCTCCTGGCGAGCCCTTATCTGCACCTCGACGACCTCGTGATGCTCGGCCTCGCGGCCTGGCTCTACCTCAGGCTCCCCAACCAGCCTCGGTGGGCCTGGATTTTCGTCCTTGCTCTCATCCTCGCCGCGGAGGGAGTGCCGGTGTGGGGCCCGGTGCCGATCGTGGGCGGCGAGATCGCCGCTCTGGTCTTGCTCTCAGTCGCGGCGCTGAAACATGAGGACGGCAATCCCGAGCATGACCGCTCCGAAGGCAAACATGATGCCGGCCTCGAGCGGGATCGCCAGCGCTTGGCCGCCGATCGACAGGCCCAGACGGTCGATGACAGAGCTCGGCAAGCCTGAGTTGGACAGGACGACCCGACGCAGCGGGTCGATGCCGTAGGAGGCCGGGTCCAGGCGGGTGAGGACTGTCATCCAGCCCGGCAGGCCGGTGAGCGGAAAGAGCGCTCCGGAGAGAAAGAACATAGGCATCATCAGGAAGTTCATGACGACCTGAAAGCCCTGCAGCGACTTCATCATCGAGGCGAGCATCACGCCGAACGCCGACAGGCCGAAGGCGAGAATGGCGGCGAGCGGGATCATCTCGAGGATGGTCAGCAGGTTGAGCTTGACGCCGACAAAGGGCGCTAGCACGAGGAGGATCAGGCCCTGGATCATTGCTTGCGTGGTCCCGCCGAGCGCCTTGCCGATGGCGACCGACGATCGGTCGATGGGCGCCACCAGCACCTCTTTGAGAAAGCCGAACTCACGGTCCCAGACGATCGACATGGCGCCGAAGATGGCCGTGAAGAGGATCGCCATCCCGATGATGCCTGGATACATGAACTGGATGTACGAAAGACCGCGGCCGAACGTGGCTCCGCCGCTCAGCGCCGAGCTCAGTCCGGAGCCGAACACGATCAGAAACAGAAGCGGCTGAGCCAGCGACGCCACGAGCCGCCAACGGTCGCGCCAGTACCGAAGGATGTCGCGGTACCAGATGATGTAGATCGCGCGCAGGCTCGCCATGCGCGTGTCGACCGGCGGCGGGGCCGATGCGACCACCTGCGGTTGAACCACGGTGCTAACGCTCATCGCCGCCTTCCCATCCAACGGCTCGCCATCGCCCGCATCTGGTCTTTGGTCCCAGCCTCTTCGTCTCGAATCGCATGACCGGTCAGCTTCAGGAAGACGTCGTCGAGGCTCGGCCGGCGAAGGGATACCGTGTCTACCGGGGCCATCAGCTCACGAACCAGGCGCGGCACGAAGACCTTGCCGTCCGGCACCTCCATGCGCAGGGCGCCGTTTTCGCGCATGGGCGCCACGCCCAGCAGCTCTTTGATCTCGGCGGCTGCCTCGTCAGGGCGGCTCGAGGTCATGGTCACCACGTCCCCACCGACCATCGCCTTGAGCTGGTCGGGCGTGCCCAGCGCGACGATCTTTCCGCGGTCGATGATCGCGATCCGATCGCAGTACTCGGCCTCGTCCATGTAATGAGTGGTCATGAAGATAGTGATGCCCTTGCTGCTCCGAAGCTCGTTCAGATGCACCCAGATCGACTGCCTTGTCTGCGGGTCGAGGCCCAGCGTCGGCTCGTCCAGGAACAGGATCTGCGGCTGGTGCAGCATGCCGCGCGCGATCTCGAGCCGCCGCTTCATTCCTCCTGAGTAAGTGCGCACCTGGGAGCCGGCGCGGTCGCTCAGCTGCAGGAGCGCAAGCATCTCGTCGATCCGCGCTCGGCGCACCGCGGCGGGGACGCTGTAGATGAACGCATGGAACTCGAGATTCTCGCGACCAGTGAGCTGGTCGTCGAGCGACGGGTCCTGGAATACGAGACCGATGCGTTGGCGCACGCCGGCGGGATCGTGCACGACGTCGATCCCGGCTACGCGAGCGGTGCCCGCGGTCGGGACCAGCAGAGTGCACAGGATGGAGATCGTCGTCGACTTGCCGGCGCCATTGGGCCCGAGGAAGCCGAAGATCTCGCCGGCCTTGACCTCAAGGTCGATGCCGCGCACCGCTTCGAGCTGCCCGTACTTCTTGACCAGGCCTTCGGCCTGGATCACAGGCTCCGCTTCCCTCATGCCCTCATCCGGATGTAACTGCCCGCTCATGCCTGCATCTTCCTTGCGTTTTCGCGAAGGCGCTTCAGCAGTGATGTCAGCTGCTCGACCTCCGTCTCAGTGAAGCCTGCGAGGAGCTGCCGGTTCAGCTGTTCCAGCTGCGGCGCAGCACGGCCGGCGATCGCCTTGCCGGTTTCGGTCAACTCGATGGTGATGAAGCGCCGGTCGCCTGCCATGGGGCGCCGAATCACGACTCCCTTGGCTTCGAGCCGGTCGATGAGCCGGGTCATGCCGGCGCCGTCGGTGCCTAGGCGCGCGGCGATCTCGAGCTGCCGCGCCGGACGCTCCGGCCTGGCGGGCCAGCCGGACTTCTTCTTGCGCTCCCATCCGCGCAGGAGCCGCGCCAGCGTGGCCTGCTGCGCAGTGATGCCATGAGATGCCATCCGGCGCTCGAGGGCATTGCGCATGTCGCGCGTCAGATGGAATACGAGCGCCGAAACGGAATCGTCATCGTCGCGCTCCCCCACGAATGCAAGGATAATTGTCTAGACAGTAATTGTCAAGACAATCGTTTTCGCCAAACCCGCGAGTGCATGCAAACCCGTGTCATTCCGGCTCGCGAAACCCGCCGGTGCATTCAAACGCGGGTTGTGCGCGGTCGGGCTATTCCGCGTCCATGTACGGATACCGGTGATCTGTCGGCGGCGCGTACGTCTCCTTGATCACCCTAGGACTCGTCCACCGGATGAGGTTGAGAATCGATCCCGCCTTGTCGTTTGTGCCCGATGCGCGCGCGCCGCCGAACGGCTGCAAGCCCACGACTGCGCCGGTCGGCTTGTCATTGATGTAGAAGTTGCCGGCTGCGTTCACAAGCGTCTCGGATGCGGTTCGAATCGCCTTGCGGTCCCGCGCGAAGATCGCGCCAGTGAGCCCGTACGGGCTCGTCCGGTCGCAAAGCTCGAGGGTCTCCTCGAACTTGCCATCGGCGTACGGATAGACGGTGAGGATCGGACCGAAGAGCTCTTCGCGCAGCAGCTTGAAATCGGGATCGGTGGTCTCGATGACGGTGGGCCGCACGAACCAGCCCACCTTGTCGTCTCCCCGTCCGCCTGCAACGACTTTGGCGCTCTCGGACTTGCGGGCGTACTCGATGGCTGTCATGTGCTTCGAGTAGGCGTTGCCGTCGATGACCGCGCCCATGAAGTTGCGGAAGTCTGCGACATCGCCCTGCGGGATAGCCTCCACCTGGTCGGCAAGCTCAGAGCGAAGGCGCTTCCACATCGTTTGCGGGATGTACGCGCGCGAGGCGGCCGAGCATTTCTGGCCCTGGTACTCGAAGGCACCCCGCACCAGCGCAGTGCGCAGCGCTTCGGCGTCGGCGGACTCGTGCGCGACCACGAAGTCCTTGCCCCCGGTCTCGCCCACCAGCCGTGGGTATGTGCGGTACTGGTCGATGCCCTGACCCACCGTCCGCCACATGCCCTGGAACACCTCGGTGGAACCGGTGAAGTGGATGCCCACCAGCTCGCGGTGCGACAGCAGCTTCTCCGAGATCTCACCAGCCTTGCCGCTCACCATGTTGATCACGCCGGGCGGCAGGCCCGCCTCGTTCAGGATCTCCATGAGGAAATGGCTCACGAGCAGCGTCTGCGTCGCGGGTTTGAAAACGACCGTGTTGCCCATGAGGGCCGCGGCGGTGGGCAGGTTGGCGGCGATCGATGTGAAGTTGAATGGGCTCACCGCGAAGACGAAGCCTTCGAGCGGCCGATACTCGAGCCGGTTCCAGGCGGTGCCGTCGTTGAAAGGCTGCTGGCTCAGCAGCTGGTCGCCGAAATGGGCGTTGAAGCGCCAGAAGTCGATCGACTCGCAGGCGGCGTCGATCTCGGCCTGGTGAACTGTTTTCGACTGGCCGAGCATGGTGGCGGCGTTGACCGTGTCGCGCCAGGGCCCAGCCAGCAGCGCGGCCGCGCGCAGCAGCACCGCAGCCCGCTCGTTGTATGAGGTCGCAGCCCACGATCGGCGCGCCTTGAGCGCCGCCTCAACGGCGTCGTCGAAGTCCCGGGCCGCGCCGACGGCGTACTCCGCGATGCTCAGCTCGTGGCGGTGCGGAGATCGAATCTCGCTTCTAGATGCCCCCCAGCGCTTGGCGCCCCCGATCTGCATCGGGACCTCCGTGCGAGCGTCCGTGAGCTCGGCCAGCCTCGCTTTGAGGCTCTTACGGTGGGGATCGCCAGGCGCGTAGGCGCGCACCGGTTCGTTGACGGGAGTGGGGACCCGAAAGTGTCCATCGGCGGTCATGGAGCTCTCCTGGGGTGAAAAGCCGGCCTGTGTACCTACCGATGATGCCGCAAACTGTCGGACGACGTAACCCGGGTCCGTATCCCCTTGATCGCGTCTGAAACTGCGGGAGGCGCTGCGGTGGTCGGCTTGATTGCCCCCCAATCCACGGCGACGTCGGATCGAGTCCACCAGACGGTCGCGCTGCTGCGCCGCCGCGGCTACGCGCTCGGCCCTGCCCGTCTGGGTGGGGTATGCGTCGGAGGCGCGCTCTCGGAGAGCGATGTGCGGTGGGCGGTCGCCGCCAATCCCGACCTCGCGCTGGTCGAGGGCCTGGTCGTAGAGCGTGACGCGGGCCGGCAGGCACGCTCCATCCAATCGCGCGCCCTGGGCCACGACGCCGATGCACCGCCTTACATCGAGATGACGCAA
>WNGA01006412.1_pt1 | contig 23212 bp, 20 predicted proteins | sample 5400061 | NCBI WGS metagenome assembly WNGA01 (sample SAMN13153366, study PRJNA577476) | soil metagenome | isolation source: 100 cm soil or saprolite under grassland replicate 2 | place: USA:California | collected 2016-06-15
CTCTCCCACGAACCGCCTAGTTCGCGTTGCAGAATTAGCCGGCGACCAGGCTCGCCTCAAACGGCTTCACTAGACGCTCGAAGTCCGCGTACTTCATGTGGACCGTGTCCTCGTGCGTGCCCGCGTTGAAGATGATGGTCTCATCCTGGGCAAGTTCCGTGTCCACATAGACAGGAATTCCATACAGATTCCCGAGGGGTGGCATCGCGCCAACCTCGCAATCCAGGAACGCTGCCCCGAACTCGTCTTCGTGGGCGAGCCTGACCTCCTTGGCGCCTGTCGCTTCAGCTACCTTAGTTAGACTCACGTGTTTGGGAGCGGGCACGGCGAGCATCACCATCTTCCCGTCCGCCAAGGCCATAACCACTTTCACCACCGTCCTCCCGCTAACATGCTCTGCCTGCGCGACTCTCTGGGCTGTATAAGCAGGAGGATGATGGTGCACCTCAAAGGGAACCGCGTTCTCTCTCAAGTGGGCCTCGAGTTTCTCTTTGCAACTCATCGTCATACCTCCATCTCCTCAGAAGCGTAACAGCGCGCCCAGCCCGCCTCTGGCGATGAGGCCTTCGCGCGCGGCGCCGAACATTACCTCGACGCGTCCCCCTTGTGCGTAAACTTTCTCCGTGGCCCGCTCTATGATGTCGTCCACCCGATCAAGGCTCGCGCTACATCTCGGACAGGAGTCCAGGCTCTCAGCGTCCAGGTGACCGCAGTCCGGGCACTCCCGCCCTGCAGCCGAAACACCCTCGGCAACGGCCAGCTCATGGACCCGGCCATCGCCAACCGCTGCCAGCGTTGCGTCCAAGCCCAGCACGGCATGCCCGCCGCCGTCCGCGAGCTCCGATATCTTCGACAACAGTGCTTCCTCGCGGCTCCTCTCGAACTTCTGAACGGCCGGAGTTACAGCCGCCATTACGTCTTCACGGCTCGCGGTCGGGCACAGAACGGCGGCAACGAGACGGTCTCTGAGCGGTGTGGTGAGAAGGCCTACGAACTCGGTCGTTACTTCTTCCGGCCCCGCAACGATCAACCGCCGGAACGGCCGCGAGCGAAGGTAATCGTTCAGGGCAGCGAGCGTCCTCTTGAGATGCTCGCCCACGTGGAACTCGTGATGACGCTGATAACGCGCTTGCGACCAGCCTCCTTGGTCATGGCGACCGGGCACCTCGTCTGAGATGGCCCGCTCCTCCTCGACGTCACCCATCGAGATTACGAACAGTTTGGAGTCTTCCTTGCTGACGAAGACCGCGCAGTAACGCTCGTATTCGTCGGCAACCTGCGCCAGAGGGCCGATTCTGGGCCTGGCACCAAAGAACGCCTGGGTGGGAACTCGAACGTTCAGCGGTATAGTTTTCCATAGACCGGCCGGCTGCGACGAAAAGATCGCGATGCTTCGGCTCTCGTGTGTCCATTCATGATCAAGGAAGTCCAGGAGTCTATCGCGCTCCCTCTCGAGATTTGGCCGCTTTTCCGCGGCGAGTGTGTGCTCCAGCCCTCGAAGAGCCGACTTCGCGGCTGCGACTTCGTGGCCGCGCCTGTACGAATTGGTCGGGTCCACGCCCACGTAGAGACTAAGCACTCCCTCGCTGCTGTCAACCTTGCTGAGCCTTTCGATCTCCTCTTTCAATGCCATTTGCGGCCTCTCCTTGCTCCGATCAGATGCCACCGTCAGTCTCTAATTTCGAGATGGAAATCGGGGTGAGGTGAATCTGGAGCGGGCGACTGCCGGGGTAACCACCGCCTCATGGGGCCGCCTGCCTCCTCTTACAGAGGTCATCGAGGCCTGAGAAGCCGCAGCCAGCCCGCTGGCTTACCGCCTTCTGCCAGCTCACCTCACCTCCAGTGACAATATTGAACGGAACACTGTTGCTTGGTCGAGGGCCGCTTGGCCTTGGTTCCAGGGGCCAGTTGGCCGGAACGCCAAGGAGCGCAGGGCATATCTGGTTGCTTGTCCGTACTCGAAGATGGAGGATAGGCCTACTGCAAAGAGGGGTGTTGCTGAGGACGTGCTCGAGAACATGCCGAATGGCCTGCGCCTGGGGTGGCCAAATTGAACCGTGCTTTCGTGCAAGAGAGCGCCCAAATGGGAGGGAAAGAGCGGGTATTCTGACACATAGTGAAGTGAAGGAGATCACCAATGACAAGGACCATCCTGATCGCTCTAGACGGTTCCAAGCTGGCGGAGCAGGTGATACCTGTCGTTTCCGCGGTCGCCGCCAGCACCGGATCCGAGGTGGTTCTAGTTTCGGCCGTCGTCCCGCATGATGGTTGGACGGAGGGGCCCGTCGCTCAGGGCTGGGAACAAGAAGAGCAGGGCGCGGCGGCGTCTTACCTCAGGCTTGTAAGACGACAGCTGCAAAAGCCGGGCCTAAAGGTGCGGGCAGTTCGTGTTGAGTCGGGACACCCGCACGCCGTCATCAGCGCGATAGCAGACGAAGAGGCCGCCGATCTCATAGCGATGACCACGCACGGCCGCTCCGGCTTTGTACGATGGGTGGTCGGTAGTGTGGCCGATAAGGTTCTGCGAACGTCGCGTAGGCCCTTGCTTCTGGTCCATATGCAAAAGGAGGGTGAGATCCCGGAAGTTCGGCTTAACCGAATTCTCGTGCCGCTCGACGGATCGCCTCTTGCCGAATCGGTGCTTCCCTTTGTTCAGGATCTCGCGGTGAGCCTCCACGCCTCCATTCTGCTGCAGAGCGTGATCGTCCCCACAGCCACGCTCTATGCGGGCACACTCTTGCCATCGATGGCCCCAATTCTTACGGAGATAGAAGAGGCCATGAGGGAGTATCTCGGTGGGGTCGCGAAGAGGCTCGAGCATGAGGGCATAGGCGTAGAAACGAGCGTGGCGATCGGCTACGCGGCCGAGACGATACTCGACGCAGCCAAGCAGGGCAGCGTCGATCTGATAGCGCTCAGCACTCACGGCCGTTCCGGTCCGGAGCGCTCGATCCTGGGCAGCGTCGCGGACGCCGTGGTCAGACATGCGGACCGGCCATGTCTTGTGATCCCTGCACGTGGCTCCCATCGGGTCGAAGAGGAACCAGAGCCGGGGGAAGCCGGCGCGCCAATGGCAGGAACCTCTATCGTGCCGCCGCCGGCCCTGACCGAAACGCCCATGGACCAAGAGCGCCGCCGCGACCGCGTTCCTGAGGAGCGAGCGCATCGTCCAGAGAGGAGTCCTGGCCGCTAGGTCGGGAGTTGGACGCCCGTAGTTGCATCCGAACGACGCAAGGTCGCAAGGGAGGCGGGCCTGATCGATGAGAAACCTCACTGCCGGTGACACTCCGTCCCCTGCCTCCGGAAGCTCTGGATGGCGGGCGGGATGGGACGGCATGCCTGGCTCGGGGCAAGTTGAGCTTCTCGTGGACCTATACGAGCTGACCATGGCCCAGAGCTACTACGATCACGGAATTCAAGATCGGGCCACCTTCAGCCTTTTCGTCAGACAACTCCCGCCTAACCGCGGCTATTTGGTGGCAGCCGGTCTCGAGAGCGCCCTTCGCTTCCTCGAAGATTTCCACTTCTCCCAAAAGGCATTGGGCTACCTCAGCTCGCTTGGCATGTTCTCATCGGGTTTCCTGGCATTCCTCACGAATCTGCGCTTCGCTGGAGATGTATGGGCCGTCCCTGAAGGACGGCTGGTATTCGCCGAGGAACCACTCCTGGAGGTTAGCGCGCCGTTGGTCGAAGCGCAGATCATCGAGACGTACTTGATCAACCAGGTCAACTTGCAGACTATGATCGCGTCGAAGGCGGCGCGATGCATCTCCGCCGCGCAGGGTCGCACGCTCGTCGACTTTGCCCTTCGGCGAACGCAGGGGGTTGATGCGGGGCTGAAGACCGCGCGCGCCTGCTACATGGTCGGCTTCCAGGCAACGAGCAACATGCTTGCTGGAAAGCTGTACGGCATCCCCGTTTCCGGGACTATGGCTCATTCCTTCGTCACGGCCTACGAGCATGAGCTGGACGCCTTCCGCGCCTTCGCCGCTACGTTTCCTGAGCGTTGCGTCCTCCTGATCGATACCTATGACACGGTTGACGGCGCGCGAAAGGCTGTTCAGGTCGCACGAGAACTGGAAGAACGAGGCGAACGGCTGGCCGGCGTTCGCCTCGACAGCGGCGACCTCCTGGCGCTCAGCAAGGAGGCCCGTCGCATCCTTGATTCGGCTGGTCTGGAGTACGTGCAGATCGTAGCAAGCGGAGGCCTTGACGAATACGAAATCGATGACCTCCTCAAAGGAGGCGCCCCGATCGGCGCCTTTGGAGTCGGCACCAAGATGGGCGTCTCCGGAGACGCACCCTGGCTTGACATGGCGTACAAGATGGTCTCGTTCGGCGATCGCCCGGTGCTGAAGCTCAGCACAGGCAAGCTCTCGCTTCCAGGGCCGAAGCAGATGTACAGGCTCTGCGATGAGCACGGAGACTTCCAGCACGATGTTCTGGCGCTGCGTGAGGAGAAGATCGAAGGGGAGGCTATGCTGGTGAAAGTGATGGAGACCGGCAAGCGGCTAGCTCCGTATCCTTCCCTTGACGCTTTGCGGGGACGGTTCGCGCAGGACTTCCGCCGCTTGCCGGTCGCCTACCGACAACTCCGGCGCCCGCCCGGGTATCAAGTCAAAATCAGCCCCGGTCTGCGTGAGCTATCCCAGTCCATCGGAGAGCGAGCCAAGTTGTTGTCTGCGAAAGAGTTGGGCGAGAGCTAATGACGAGGGGACAAGACGAGAGGATTTGGGCCATCCAGGCAGAATCTGCCCATAAACCGGTCAAAACCCGGGTCTCACTGACGGGCGGAGGCGGCACTTCCCAAATGAGTTTGACTGAGTGAAAACAGCCTTCTTTAGTACAGAGGAGCGCTCTGATGGAAGATGAACGAGTCATGGTATTCATCGACGGCAACAATCTCTATCACGAGCTCAAAGGCCATTTTGGCCGATCTGACCTTGACTTCGGGAAGTTCTGCAAGAAACTTGCCGGGGACCGAAGCCTCGTCCGCACCTACTACTACAACGCGCCCGTTGACCGAATCCGTGAGCCTGACCGGTACCAACGGCAGCAGGGGTTCTTCCGTTCGCTTCAGAGCCTACCGTACTTCGAGCTGCGGTTCGGCCGCCTTGTCTACTTCGACTGGCCAAAGCAATCGCCTATCGAGAAGGGCGTCGACGTGAAGCTGGCAACGGATATGCTCGTACACGCATTTCGACACAGTTACGACACCGCGATCCTGGTCAGCGGGGATACGGACTACTCTGCTGCGATCCAGGCAGTCAAGGACCTGGGCAACCACGTTGAGGCGGCCCTGTTCGGCGGCCGTCACACATCCCAGCATCTGAGGGAGATAAGCGATCGCACAATCCACATCGACAAGAAGTTCCTCCAGGGATGCTGGTCGTAGCACCCCTAGCTTTCACTACTCCGACCGGCCGCACAAGGCAGACCTTCTTCGCGATCACGACGCCGTCGAGGACATAGACAACCTCGGCCCTAATCGCCGCGAACGTAAGAGGGCCAACTAGAGGACGGAAGATCGCTTCTGAAATACGGTTGCCCTGACGATGCGAACTGGTAGGATCCGCCCCCAGACGGCTGCGATTACGGAAGCAGGACGGGTGGAGTCGCACGCGCTTTCGAGCACCGACGCTCTGCAGCGCCTGAATAGCAATGGCGAGCGCGGGCTGTCTACGGCCGAAGCGGAACGCCGCCTGACCCTCTACGGACCGAACGAGCTGCCACGCCCAGCGCGTGCCTCGGCGCTACGGCTCTTCGCTGCCCAATTCACAGACCTCTTTGTCCTGCTGCTCCTGGCGGCGATTGCGGTCTCACTGGCCCTGGAGGAGTGGCTCGACACGGGAGCTATCGGCGCAATCCTTGTCCTGAATGCTGCTCTCGGTTTCGTGCAGGAATACCGGGCGGAAAGGGCGCTGGCGGCGCTGGAACGGCTTGCGGCTCCCCTGGCTACCGTGATACGAGACGGTGAGCCTCGGGTCATCGAAGCCTCACGGCTCGTTCCCGGCGATATTATCCAATTGAGCGCCGGCGACATCGTTCCGGCTGACGGCAGGCTGATCGCGAGCGAGTTCCTGCAGTTGCAGGAGGCTTTACTGACCGGCGAGTCACTCCCGGGGGAGAAGCAGGCAAACGAGACGTTGCCGGTGGCAACCCCTCTCGCCGACCGCACGAACATGGTCTACGCAACGACCCAGGTGACGAGGGGAAGCGGGGGTGCGCTCGTGACGGCCACGGGCCGTCAGACGCAGGCCGGCCATCTGGCCTTGCTTGTGACGATGTCACGCCGCAAAGCAACGCCCCTCCAGCGCCGGTTGGGCGAAACGGCTCGCTGGCTCATCGCTGCCGCCCTGTCGCTTTCACTGCTCCTGTTCATCATCGGCCTCCTCAATGGGCAAGAGCTAGGCGACATGTTTCTTACGGCAGTCGCCATCGCCGTCGCTGCGGTCCCCGAGGGCCTTCCCGCCGCGGTGACCATCGTCCTGGCGCTCGGCGTACAGCGCATGGTTCGCCGTCACGTCATCGTCCGCCGCCTCGAATCAGTGGAGACCCTGGGGACAACCACAGTGATCTGCACTGATAAGACCGGGACACTTACACAGAACCGCCTCACCGTCAAGGAACTGTTCATCGACGGGGAGACCATCACCCTGGACCCAGGTCTTCCAGCGGAGGAGCTAACGGCAGCTCCGGGAGACGTGGCTCGGAGCGCTGGCTTCCCTGCTGATTCCGTTGGCGATTCCTATCGCCTCCACGGTCACATCCCCTTCGACTCGGACCGCAAAATAATGACGGCCGTCTACCTCTCACCACGGGGGACGCCGCTCGCCTTCACGAAAGGCGCGCCTGAGGTGATCGTCGGGCGGTCCGACACTGTCTTATGGGGAGGTCGGGAGCGGGCTGTCGGCGAGGAGGAGCGCACCCTGATCGAGAAACGCACGGTGGAGATGTCGACTCGCGGACTCCGAGTCATCGCCCTCGCTTATCGCACGCTGTCCACCACAGAAGTGTCGCTTGAAATAGAGAATCACCTCATATGCGTCGGGCTTGTCGGCTTAGCCGATCCGCTGCGGCCAGAAGCACGTCAGGCGATCGAGCGCTGTCAACAGGCGGGGATTCGCGTGCTCATGCTCACCGGTGACCACGTGCGCACGGCGCTCGCGGTCGGGCGGGAGCTTGGCTTGCCAGAGAGTGGGAATGAGCGCGCGCTATCGGGCCAGGAAGTAGAGGCCATGTCAGAACAAGAGCTCGAACAGACGCTTCGAAGTACAGCGATCTTCGGGCGGATCAGCGGCGAGCACAAGCTGCGAATCGTGCGCTCGCTGCACGATAGCGGAGAGATTGTCGCCATGACCGGCGATGGCGTGAATGACGCGCCTGCTCTTAAGGAGGCTGATATCGGCGTGGCGATGGGCCGGGCTGGGACTGATGTAGCGAGAGAGGCCTCGGATATGATCCTGACCGACGACAACTTTGCGTCCGTGGTCGCCGCAATTGAAGAGGGCCGTACGATTTACGCCAATATTCGGCGTTTCGTCTACTTCCTTCTCTCGTGTAACCTCGGCGAGATCTCCGTGATGCTGGCGGTCGCCCTGGCCGCCGGCGAATCGGCGCTGCTCCCGGTCCAGATCCTGTGGGTGAACCTGGTCACCGATGGGTTCCCCGCCCTGGCGCTCGGCCTCGAGCCGGGAAAGCCCGGGCGGATGCTGGAGAAGCCGAGGGCGCCCGGCAGCCGGCTGCTCGATTTCGACGCCGCTGCCCTGCTGCTTCTTCAGGCCACACTTGTCGCAATTCCCGCGCTTGCGACATTCGCCTACGGGAGGACAGCAGATGGCATCGAGAAAGGGCGCGAGCTGGCGTTTATGACCCTGGTGGTCGCGCACCTCTTCGCTGCTCTCAACTACCGGAGCATCTCCGTTCCGTTCTTCCGGATGAACATCTTCTCGAACCCGCAACTCCTCGTGGCTCTCGGGGCGGCGTTCGCGATGCAACTGGCCCCGTTCTATGTCCCGCCGCTGAACGACGTCTTCGACGCCTCTCCGCTTGATCTCTGGGAGTGGGCTCTTCTGCTACCACTGGCCAGCGTTTCGTTCTTCGGCATCGAAGTGTTCAAAGTGGTGCGGAATCCCAACGATATCGAAGCCCAGTCGTGAATCCCGATCAAGACTACCGAGACTGCGCCAGCTACGGGCCATCTGGCCCGGACGAGTCGGTACGGTCGGCACTGAACGGCCCCAATACTTTCGCATATGGTCTGACTAGGGAATGCGTTGGAAAGGAACGGAGCTATGCGGAAGATTCTGCTGCCGCTGGACGGGTCCCCCCCTTCGGAGGCGATCATCGGGAAAATCGCCGAGCTGTTCCAGGCTTCCGATACTGAGATAGTCCTCCTCACCGTTGTCGATAGTTCCGAGGCGATCATGAGAGCTGGCGCCGGCGACCTCCACCCGCTTGCGGTTGTGGGCTCGACATTGCCAGCCACTGTATCAGCTGTCATCGGCAGCGTCCGCGCAGAGCTGAAGGGACCCGGGTTTAGAGAAGTTCGTGCCGAGTTGCAGGCTTACCTCGGCCGCCACGCCGAGACGTTCCGCAACAAAGGCTTTCGGGCTCGCTGCGCCGTGGAAGTCGGTGACGCTGCCGTCGTTATCGCTGATTACGCGAGGCAGCAAGATGCCGATCTCATAGCAATGTCTACGCACGGCCGCAGCGGCGTATCCAGACTCGAGCTGGGTAGCGTCGCCGGCGACGTTGTCAAGATGGCGCACCGGCCGGTTCTACTGTTGCGGCCCCAAACCGAGCCCACATCGGACATCGAAGAAGCAGAGCAGTAATGGCCACAACCTTCCACGTCAGCGCCTATCCCAAGGAAGTATCCCTTCGCGATGGGTCGACCGTGGTCCTCCGTCCCCTGGACTCCGCAGATGAAGCGCCGTTGCTGCTGTTCTTCGGAAGCCTCTCCGAGGACGATAGATACTACCTCAAAGACGACGTGACATCACCGGCCGTCATCGGCCAGTGGGTGCACGACCGCGACCTCGGGAAAGCGCGGACGATTGTGGCCGTGGCGAACGACGGCCGCCTCGTTGCTGAAGGGGCGCTCGTGACGCGTCGCGGAGCCGCCAGAAGGCACCTGGCAGACGCGCGCCTGGTGGTAGCGGACGACTTCAGGAACCGCGGCCTGGGAACGGCCCTTTTAGGAGAGCTGTGCGATATAGCTCGCGGCGTTGGCCTCAAGGGCGTCCTCTTGGAAGCGGTCGAGGATAAGCAGGCGGACGCCTTGGCCGCTGCCGATTGGTTGGGCTTCGTCCGGCTCGGGCGGATCGCCGGGGGAGCGATGGACAACGACTGCCGACTGCATGATGTCGTGCTCGTTGCCTTGCCCATAGCCAGGTGGCGACACTCGCCGGAGTTCTAGGGCGTGGCCCATGCCCACATAGCCCGCACGCGGCGACCCCGGATCGCCTGTGATCGCCCCAGTCGTCTCAACAGGCGCTCCCGACGTATCGAACATCACGAATGACCCCGACTTGACCGGCTCGCCAACCCATTCAGCGAGGGCGATCTTAACGTCGCCGCTCCATTACTTGATGAGCGGCGCCTTGGGCGCAAACGTCGGCAACAGGTTATAGGTCATTCGAACTCATCAGGAGGTCGTCGGTTCGAATCCGACCGCCCCGACCACGTTTGCAAGCAGTCAAGCAAGGGCCGCCTCCTTCTCCGACGCATCTGGGACCGAGGAAGGGAGGAAAGGACGGGTCGATCAGCCTGATCCGCAGCCGTCTCAGTGGGAGATGGCAGCCCACGACGCCGGGCACATTAACAGGATCGTGGGCGCCGCAATCGCCGTCGCCGCCGCTCTCCTTGTCCTGCGCTGGATGCCCTCCGGCGAGCCTGCGGGCCATGCGGCAGCCGAAGAAGAGACTACAATAGGACCAAAGCCATTACTCGCGCCCGTGATGGGAGGCGCGAACGGAGAAAGGAGAATCGCCATGCTCCAAGGACTCAGCGGCTCCACCACCTGGAGCGAAGACATCCAGAAGAACCTGCTCCCCTTCTACCGTGACACGCTCGGTCTGAAGCCCAGCGTTGAGACACCTGGCTTCGTCGTCTTCGGCGACGAACAAAACGCCCCCGCTTTCGCCCTCGGCACGCACAGCGAAGTCAAAGGAGAGAACACGGATCCCGCGCGCCATATGGTCGGCTTCCGGACCGATGACATCGATGCCGAAGTCTCGCGGCTGAAGTCGAAAGGCGTGGAGTTCGTCAGTGACCCGGAGAAGTTCGATCAGGTCACCGTCGCCACGCTGAAGGACCCGGAAGGGAACTACATCCAGCTCTTGCAGTTTGCGTAGCGTCCCGCTACTCGAGCCGGGCAGCCCCAGTTTCCACGGCAATGGGCGTCGCCTGCCGGCGGGGATGGTCAAGCCGACCGGCGTTCCCGGCGCGCCTGCGCCCATCCAGTGCGAGGCGAGCAACCGACCCTTCGCATTGCGAAGATGGCTGGTATCATGACGCTCGCTATGACAACGGAATCAGGGGACCCGGCCGGAATTGCCGTAATCGGAACGGGCGCGATCGCCGAGGCTCATCTCTACGCGTACCAGCGCGAGCAAGGGCGGGCGCGGCTCGCTGCGGTCGCCGATGTCGATGAGGGCCGTGCACGCGCTGCTGCCGCTCGTTACGGAGTGCCGGACGTCTACACAGACTACTGTGAGCTTCTGGCGCGCGATGACGTTGACGCCATCAGCATCTGCGCTCCCCCCTTCCTTCACGTTCAGATGTCCGTCGATTCGCTTCTCGCCGGCAAGCATGTTCTCTGCGAGAAGCCGGTCGCGCCGACTCTAGCGGAGCTCGACCGCATCGAGGAGGCGGCACGGAAGAGCGGCAGGGTCTTTTCCGGGGTCTTCCAGCTCAGGTTTGGGAAGGGCGCGCAACAGCTCCGCATCCTGCTGGACGAAGGCCGGTTCGGAAAGCTGCATCTGGGCGTCGCTAACACCCTGTGGTTCAGGGATGATGCGTATTACGACCAAGTCTCCTGGCGGGGGACGTGGGCGCAGGAATGCGGGGGCGTTACTGTCAGCCAGGCGATCCACCTGATCGACGCGCTCGTCTGGTTCCTCGGCGAGCCCAGGAGCGTGTTCGCGCGCGCCGGGTCGTTCCGCCGTAACATCGACGTGGATGACACTGCCGTGGCGGTGATCCAGTTCGAGGGCGGCGCCATCGGCCAGGTGACCTCGACCGTCTCCGCCGCCGGACCGGAGCGCTCCCGGCTTGAGATCTACGGCTCGGAGCTGTCAGCCGTTTCGCACGGGCCGGTGTACGACTCAACCAGCGAGCCTTTCGCGCTTTCATCGACTATCGCCGCCGATGCGCAGGCGATTCGGCAAGAGGTCGAAGAGCGCGTGCCCCGAGGGTTTAAGCTGCTCCACCGCGGCGCCATCGACGACTTCCTGACGGCGATAAACACGGGCTGCCGTCCTCTGGCCGATGTCGAGGCTTGCCGCGAGGTCCTCCAGGTCACTACTGCCATCTACAAGTCGGCGATGACCGGACAGCCGGTAAACCTGCCCATCGGACGGGACGATCCCTTCTACAGTGCGCTGCCGCCGGCCGGCTACGATCTACCGAGCGTCGCTTGACAGACTCGAGCGGGCGTTGGAAGCTCATCTAGAAGTCAGGGCATGAAGACGCTGGATCTGGCCGGAATAATTCCCGCTGTCGTAACCCCGATGAACGCGGACGGCGCCGTCGATGAGGGAGGCCTGCGACGGTACATCAAATGGCTGCTCAGCTACGAAGGCCTGAAGGGACTCGCCGTCAACATGGACACCGGCGAAGGCCCGCAGCTCACGCGAGATGAGCGCCGGCGCATCCTTGGCATATACACCTCGGAGGTCTCCGGGCGAGTACCCGTCCTTGCCGGCATCGGTGCTCCCAGCACGGCCGCTGCCATCGATCTCGCTCGCGACGCTTCGGACGCGGGCGCTGACGGCCTCGTAGTCTTCCCTCATCCCGTGTTCTTGGGCGAGCCACTGCCCTGGCAGGTCCCGTACGAATACCACAGGGCAATCGCGGATGCGGTTGATCTGCCGATGGTCATATTCCAGCTTCAACCGGCGCTCGGCGGGGTCCTGTTCTCGCGAGAGGCGCTGCTGAAGCTCGTCTCGATCCCGAACGTGGTCGCCATAAAGGAAGCCTCCTTCGATGCCGTCCGGTTCGTCGAGACCGTGCGCGTACTAAAGGAGGCGCTGAAGCCGATCCAGGTCCTTACCGGGAACGATAACTTCATCCTCGAATCGTTCCTGCTTGGAGCGGACGGCGCCCTGATCGGTTTCGGCACGATCGCCATCGCCGAACAGATCGAGATGTTGAGGCGCCTACGCTGCGGCGATCTCGTCGGCGCCCGCACCTTGTACGATGAGGTCATCCAACCGCTCGTCAGCGTGATGTTCGCGCCACCGGTTCGTGACTACCGCGCGCGCTTGAAGGAAGCTCTCCTCGCGCTCGGTGCACTGGATGCCTGTCACGTTCGGGCGCCGCTGTTGCCGCTCGACGCGGACAACGCCGATGCCGTCAGGCAGGCCGTCCACCGGGCCGGCCTCCAGGTAGCTTCCGGGGTCGGCGGAGCATGACGCTCGCACGTGCAGTTAAAGCGCGTCTCGAAACGAGCGCCGGCGCTCGAAACTGCGTCGCGCTCGCTGAACTGCCTGCCGGGGCAGCGTTTGCCGGGGCGTATAGCTTCGATCTGGACGGTGCGCAACATCCTGCACAGATCAGCGAGCTGTCTGACGGGCGTCTGGTCGTGGCAGTCTACATATCGGAGCTGAAGGCGGGCAAATCGGCTGATGTACAACTGAAGAGGGTCGAAGGCGCCGCAAGCCGCGGGATCGACCTTCTCGATCAGCCGGAGAACGGTCGCGTCGTCGTCAACTATAGCGACTTCCTGCAGACGATTTATCACTACGGCCGCAACAACTTCAAACCTCGCTTCTACCCCATGACCGTGCCCTGCGCGCGCCTGGGCGAGATCGATGGTGACGATACGGTCTATCCTAAAAGCATCACCGACGACAGCCCGCCCGACCACATCTGGCACCGTTCCATCTGGTACGCGGCCGGCGTTGTGAACGAAGGTCAGGACTTCTATCTAGAGAACGGCGGCGAGGGCCGGATCGTCCACAAACGTTTCGTGGACCTTTATTCGGGTCCGGTGTTCGGCGGCTTCGAAGAGGAGTTGACCTGGGTTACACCCGATGGCCGCGAGCTGGTTGCCGACCGTCGCTGGTTCCGCATGTATCGGATCAAGGGCGCTTTGCGTATCTTCGATATCGAAGCCGTGTTCACGGCGCTCGAGCGGCCGGTGACTTTCGGGCAGACGAACGAAAACGCCCTCCCCCTAATTCGCGTCGCGGATATGATCGACGAGTGGGATGGAGGCAGGATCACGCTCGCCGACGGCACGACCGGAGGGAAAGCCGCATTCGGCAAGCGCGCGGAGTGGGCCGACTGCAGCGGACCGCTGGTCCGCCGTGGGGAAAAAGAGGAGGTGTGGGGGATAGCAATGCTCGACCACCCAACGAACCGCAACCACCCGAACGCCTGGTTCGCGCGCTCCTACGGGCCGCTGGGAACGAACCTGCCGTTCTTCGACGGCCCCCTCACTCTTGAGCCGGGCGAAACGTGGGGCTTGAAGCACCGCATAATCATCCACAGCGAGGATCCGTGGACCGCGGACGTACCGGCGCGTTTCGACGAGTACGCTAGGCCGCCAAAAGTTACCGTAGCCTGGGAGGGGTAGCGATGGAGAGCACACAAGCCAAGCGCGCAGCTATATTGCGGAGCGTCAAGGACACGCCTGAGGAGCGTGGCGTTTGCGGCTTTCGCAGGCGCCTGATCACAGATGAAGACAACGACGCAGCAAACGTCACGTTTCTGCGTGTCCACGAGTCGAAGGTGCATTACCACAAACAGATGAGCGAGTTCTACTACGTCCTTCGTGGCGGCGGCACCATCACGCTCGACGGCGAGACAAAGCCGATAACGGAAGGCGACCTAGTGATGGTCCCGCCGGGCGTCAGGCACACGTCCGACGGCGATATGGACGTCCTGATCGTGGGCGTGCCGCCTCAGGAGACCGAGGACGTCCACTTCGACTGACGCTTGATTAAGTACTTCACTTATCGTTCGCTGGACGACCTCCTCAGTGATGCCGAGCAGCGAGGGGTAAGCGTTCGTGTTTCAGAGGACGCCCGCCCTCTCCTTCAACCGATCAAGATCGGCCGGCTGACTGCCGGCAACCGCATGGCGGTCCACCCGATGGAGGGCTGCGATGGAACATTGGACGGCAGCCCAGGGGAGCTCACCTTCAGGCGATGGGAAGCGTTCGGCGCGGGTGGGGCGAAGATCATCTGGGGCGAGGCCACGTCTGTGGTTGCGGAGGGCCGGGCGAATCGGCGCCAGCTCTTGCTAAACGAAGGTACACTGCCCGCTTTCGAGCGGCTGTTACAGGGCACCCGCAGGGCCCACCGGAGCCGGTTCGGCCGCGACAATGATCTCGTGGTCGGACTGCAGTTGACCCACTCCGGGAGATGGAGCCACTCACGTCCACTCATTGCTCGCCAGCATCGAGATATCGACCGGGTAAGGGGAGCGGGCTGCGAAGTCGTCGACGACGCTTATCTCGAACGATTGGAGGACAGATATGCGGAGGCTGCCGAAGGGGCCGCCTCCATCGGCTTCGACTTCGTCGACATCAAGCAATGCCATACGTACCTGCTCAACGAGCTGCTGGACGCCCGCGATAGAGAGGGCGCGTACGGCGGTTCGCTCGAGAACCGAACACGGTTCATCACCAACGTCATCGGAAAGATTCGCGCACGGGTCGGGCCCAACCTCACTCTCGCTAGCCGACTAAACGTCTACGACGGTCCACCGTTCTCCGCGGGCCCCGACGGCATCGGAGTCCCGAACGTGGATAACTCAGCCGGTTTCGGCGTCAATGAAGCAGACTGGAGCAGCCCTGACCTAAGCGAGCCGTTGTCAGTCGTCCGCGGGCTTCAGGAAGCCGGCGTGGCGATGGTCAACGTGACCATGGGAAGCCCGTACTTCAACCCGCACATCGGCCGGCCGTTTGAGCGCCCGCCTGTCGACGGGTACACGCCGCCGGAGCACCCGCTGTTGGGCGTAGACCGCCACTTCAGACTCACCGCCGAAGTGCAGAAGGCGTTCCCTGACCTCGTCGTCGTCGGCACCGGCTACAGCTGGCTGCGCCATTACGCGGCTAACGCCGGGGCCGCGAACGTTAGAGACGGTCGTGTCAGCGTGATGGGGCTCGGCCGCGGAGCGCTCGCCTACCCGGACTTCGCTGCCGACCTTCTCGATCACGGGCGGATGATCGATCGTAAGTCGTGCATCGGTGTGAGCTTCTGCACAGCATTGATGCGCGCGAAGAACAACGAGCTGGGCCAGTTCCCCGCAGGCTGTGCTCCCCGTGACTCCTTCTACGCCAAGCAGTACAAGCTGTCGCAGGCGGGCCGACCCGTTCGATGACGAGCCGGCCGCGGGCTTGCTGGGCGCGAACTTTGCAACCAATCTCTTTGCTGACGCGAACACGTTTAGAGCTGCGGCGAACTCGTCGATAATTCGCTTTCGCTTAAGAGGTCTGCCCAAACGTAAGACTCCGTTCCCTACATCCGAATTTGCGTTGGAGTGAATGGGGTTCAGGAGGTCGTCGGTTCGAATCCGACCGCCCCCGACCTTATGCGAGCTTCCACGAGTCCGCTTAGCTCACCTTCGATTCCCGAGCAAGGCAATCGGCGGGCCTGGAGACTGCCGCGCGACGAAACGCCGTAGCTGATTCCCGCTATGGTGCCACCGCGTTAACTCGCGGGCGAGCACTGACTCGGCTGTTGCCCAAGGGACCATTATCGTCATCGGCGAGCGCCGCATAACAGGCGCCGCTCAACACCTGATCGATCGTCGCACACGATTGGAAATCGTCGGCATGGACGTCTGCAATCGCTGTCAACGTCCACGAAAGGCGATCAACGGCAGCAGGATCCCCGCACTGCCACCCCGGGTAAGTCGTGAAGGTAAATGTGGCCCGCGGCGGGAGGTTGATCGCCCCGAGGACCGACATGCCAATGGGAGAGCAGGCGCCTAGATCAACCGTGCCACCAGGAGGCAGAAAGCCCAGATATACCCCAACGAGATCAAGGTGGTCGCCGCCGTTTTTCGCAACGACGGTGACCTTCCCTGCAGTGGCCTGTACGGCAGGGCGTAATCGCACGGTGGCGGACGAGCTTAGTCGAGATATCCCGGCATCGTGGATACCCGCTGGAGTCGGCGTCCCGGTAAATATGGGGGTTGGCGTCGGAGTCGAAGTCGGCGTAGGCGTCGCAGTTCGGGTCGGCGTCGGGGTTGCCGTGGGGGTGGGCGTGAGCGTCGTAGTAGAGGTGGGTGTCGGTGTCGCAGTGGGCGTTGGAGTGCGGGTCGCCGTCGGCGACTGAGTGGCAGTCGGCGTAGGCGTCGCAGTTCGGGTCGGCGTCGGGGTTGCCGTGGGGGTAGGCGTGAGCGTCGGAGTAGACGTGGCCGTTGGTGTCGCAGTGGGCGTTGGAGTGCGTGTCGCCGTCGCTGTCGGCGTCTGAGTGGCAGTCGGCGTAGGCGTCGCAGTTCGGGTCGGCGTCGGGGTTGCCGTGAGGGTAGGCGTGAGCGTCGGAGTGGACGTAGGTGTTGGTGTCGCAGTGGGCGTTGGAGTACCGGTCGCCGTCGCCGTCGGCGTCTGAGTTGACGTCGGCGTGGGCGTGAGCGTCGTAGTAGACGTGGGTGTCGGTGTCGCAGTGGGCGTTGGAGTGCGGGTCGCCGTCGCCGTCGGCGTCTCAGTGGAGGTATGCGTGAGCGTCGGAGAAGATGTGGCCGTTGGTGTCGCGGTGGGCGTTGGAGTACCAGTCGCCGTCGCTGTCGGCGTCTGAGTGGACGTCGGCGTAGGCGTCGCAGTTCGGGTCGGCGTCGGGGTTGCCGTGGGGGTAGGCGTGAGCGTCGCAGTTCGGGTCGCGGTTGCCGTCGGCGTCTGAGTGGGGGTCGGCGTAGGCGTCGGAGAAGATGTGGCCGTTGGTGTCGCGGTGGGCGTTGGAGTACCGGTCGCGGTAGCCGTAGGCGTCTGAGTGGATGTCGGCGTGGGCGTCGCAGTTCGGGTCGGCGTCTGGGTTGCCGTGGGGGTAGGCGTGGGCGTCGGAGTAGACGTGAGTGTCGGTGTCGTAGTGGGCGTTGGAGTGCGGATCGCGGTAGGCGTCGGCGTCTGAGTGGACGTCGGCGTGGGGGTCGGCGTAGCAGTGGCCGTTGGTGTCGCAGTGGGCGTTGGAGTGCGGGTCGCGGTCGCCGTCGGCGTCTGAGTGGGAGTCGGCGTGGGCGTCGCAGTTCGGGTCGGCGTCGGGGTTGCCGTGGGGGTGGGCGTGAGCGTCGGAGTAGACGTGGCCGTTGGTGTCGCGGTGGGCGTTGGAGTACCGGTCGCGGTAGCCGTAGGCGTCTGAGTGGATGTCGGCGTGGCGGTCGCAGTAGCCGTGGCCGTTGGTGTCGCGGTGGGCGTTGGAGTGCGGGCCGCGGTCGCCGTCGGCGTCTGAGTTGACGTCGGCGTGGCGGTCGCAGTAGCCGTGGCCGTTGGTATCACCGTGGGCGTTGGAGTGCGGGTCGCGGTCGCCGTCGGCGTCTGGGTGGCAGTCAGCGTGGCGGTCGCAGTAGCCGTGGCCGTTGGTATCGCCGTGGGCGTTGTTGTGCGTGTCGCGGTCGCCGTCGGCGTCTGAGTGGCAGTCGGCGTGGGGTTCGGCGTACCCGTGGCTGTTGGTGTCGCAGTGGGCGTTGGAGTGCGAGTCGCGGTCGCGGTCGGCGCCTGAGTGGGAGTCAGCGTGGCGGTCGCAGTAGCCGTGGCCGTTGGTATCGCCGTGGGCGTTGGAGTGCGAGTCGCGGTCGCGGTCGGCGCCTGAGTGGGAGTCGGCGTGGGGGTCGCAGTAGCCGTGGCCGTTGGTATCGCCGTGGGCGTTGGAGTGCGAGTCGCGGTCGCGGTCGGCGCCTGAGTGGGAGTCGGCGTGGGGGTCGGCGTGGGCGTCGCAGTTCGGGTCGGCGTCGGGGTTGCCGTTGCGGTAGGCGTCGGCGTCGGAGTAGGGGTGGGCGTCCGTGTCGCAGTGGGCGTTGGAGTACGCGTGGCGGTCGCTGTTGGCGTTGGGGTCGGAGTGGGTGTTGCTGGGTCCTGGGACACCCTTATCGCCATCCGTCCAGAATCACCACGGTAGCCGCCAACCTGTATCCAGTACGTCGTATGAATGTCCACCACGAACTGTACCTCTGAATGCTTACCGGCGGCATCGTCGTTGCATGTCAGTTGTACGAGAGTATCAACCGGGATCGTATAAACCGCCAGAATCGTGTCATAGTTCGAGCCAATCGTTGTGATGTCGGCGGTGCCGGTTTCCGTTGGAGCGAACGTGTACCAGACAGTCCGCCCAATAGGAAAGCCTTCACAGCCGAACGGCTCGCCACTCTCCTCTGTCGCCACCTGCGTATCCTGGATGTCCGAATAGGGGAGCGTTAGGACCGGAAACGCGTTGTTCCGATTGTCGTTAAGTGGAGGATCGCCCCAGAACACATCCACTGTGAGGGATCCGCCGGTGAATTCGACATCCCCAATCTGTATCAGGTATACCGAGTTCGCAGTTACGCTAAAGTTGATGGCGGACTGGAATCCGTCGCCGGTATCATCGTTGCACTTTATTAAGGACAGATCCAAAAATGTCGAGCCTGTATAGGCCGCCACGGTTGTGTCGTAATTGGACCCGAACGTTGTGATCTTGACAGTTCCGTCCTGATCAGGTGTGAACGAGTACCACACGGAGTGAGAGGCGAGGCTGCAATGCTGTGGTTCCGAGCCAAGCTGGAACGTTGCGCCGGTGGTATCCTGCGTGTTCGTGTAAGTGGGGGATAGCTGAACGACGAAGGCCCCCACGATCTCGTCGTTCAGCGGTGGCAGCTGTGTGGGTGTAGGCGTCGGACTCTGTGCAAGCGCGACTACGACAGGGAGCGCGGCCAGCACTGCAAGGGGAACTGCCACCACCCGTAGGTACAGTATTACGCTCACAATCATGGTAAGTCGTTCGCTAAGTGACAAACGGCGGGCCGCGGCAATCTGAGCCTCGGGCGGCGCGAACGTGAACCGCGGTCCTCAGAACGCCCCAGTGATGCCACCCAAAAAGCCAGAGATCGCCAAACCCAGCGCGGTAATTGCGATGACGCAGACGGCCGCGATCAGGGCTAGAAGTAATCCGTATTCAGCCAGCGCCTGAGCGTCCTCACCTTCCAGGCGCGAGGCGAGCCTCGCCAAACGCCGACCCATCTGAGAAAGCAATCCCGCCTCATTTCCGAGCCCCGCGGCGGCCTCTGGAGGTTGCCTACCCCAAAATAGATGAGGTTATGGGCTACCCGTTACAGGTTATCGACAGGGTTAACGAAGACTTCACCAGGTGGCTCTCGCGACTTAAGCTCCACGAGCATGGGCGGGTATGTTCTTGGACGCTCACCTCATCTCTTGAGTGAAGAGGTGATCGCCATCCGCTTGACTGACCCTGGACGGACAACAATGCCCCGGCTGTTCTGGATCCTCTGGGAATTAGATGGATGGGATGGTGGGGTCCGCCCGCTGGAAATTCGCGAATTACGAGTGCATCCCGGCGCCGCTGTCGACCGCCGTCGCAATCCTAACGACACCGCTGCGACATCAATCGGGTAGACTGGTTAATTGGCGCTGGCGGCCTCGCTCAGCGAGACTCTGAGAGTCGCCACACGCTGCGGGCAGACATGATAGCAACGAGCACGCACGGGGGTTCCGGTCCGGGCCGGTAGGTTCCGGTTTCGCGGCGTACGTCATTGACATCCGAGCGCATTGGCACCCGCAGCGCTGATCAGCACCGAGACAGAAGTCTAACTTGAGCGGTTTCCGCATCGGCCGCATCGCCGGTATCGACATCTTGATCCATCCGAGCTGGTTGCTGGTGTTTGCTTTGCTTACCTGGTCCTTGTCCGAGGGCCTGTTCCTTGAGGAGAACCCGGACTGGGACCCGGCGGCCGGCTGGGCGGCGGGCGTCGCGACTAGCCTCTTGTTCTTCAGCTCGATCCTTCTGCACGAGTTGTCTCATTCGCTCGTGGCGAGAAGGCACGGGCTCGATGTCCGAAGCATAACCCTGTTCATCTTCGGCGGCGTTTCAGCGCTGAAAGACGAGCCGAAGAGGCCCGCCGACGAACTTCAGATCGCGCTCGTTGGACCGCTCACGAGTTTTGTCCTCGCTGCGCTATTTGCAGTCGCCGGCGTCGCGCTATGGAATACCGCGGTTGACAGCGCGGCATTCTACCTCGCCCTCATCAACGCCTTGCTTGGGATCTTCAACTTGCTTCCCGGGTTTCCCCTCGACGGCGGACGCGTTCTCCGTGCGACGCTCTGGGCGCGTAGCGGTAGTCACCTGGGCGCCACTCGCACCGCCGCGCAGGTCGGCGGCGGCATTGCGTTTCTGCTCATGGGCACCGGCGTCTTGATTGCCATCGCCGGTGCGTTCCTGACCGGCATCTGGTTTGTCGTTATCGGTTGGTTCCTCCGCTCCCAGGCGGACGCAAGCTATCGCGACCTGATCACACGTGACGTCCTCCAGTCGACTTCCGCCATCTCTGTTATGGATTCTTCCTATCATGCGGTTCAGCCGAGCACTACTCTCGATGGCCTCCTGCACGAGTACGTCTTGCACTACCACGAGCGCTACTACCCGGTTTCATTCGATGGAGACTTCCGCGGGCTTATCACGCTCAGTGACCTGAGCAAGTTCCCCCGACAGGAGTGGGCGCAGCGGACAGTCTCGGACGCGATGACTCCGGTCGGAAATCTGCACACGCTCACGCCTGCCGATAACCTGAGGCGCGCCCTTGAGCTGATTGCCGGAACGAATGTCCATCAGCTGCCCGTTGTAGATGAGGGCAGGCTCCTGGGCTTCGTCACTCGCGCCGGAGTCATGCGCGTCATGCAGGTCCACGAGGAAGTTGGGGTCGCACCGAGCGAGCCTCACCGAACCTCTGCGAGAAGATAGGGCCGGGTAGAAACTCAGGGACGAACTCGAGAACTTGATAGGTTCGTCAGGGCGGACACCATCCTAGTTCCTGCACGGACGAGATTGGGCGGGGCCTACCGGCCGTTCGCGTGCCCGTGAAGCAATTCAGGACCGACACTTGGGCGCGTTGACGGTCGAACGGAAGTGTCGTTACCAGCGTTCGTGCGGAGCGGCTCCTCCGCCGCGCTTCAAGAGAGGCCTCAGTCGCGCCATGAGGACGACTAGAGCGAGTACGGCAACCACGCTGCCAAGCAACCAGGGCCAGTAGTCGCCGGCAGTTTCGAGAAGCCCGCCGCCATCCCCGGAACCTCCCGCCGTCGCAGCCGGCGCAGGGGTCGCCGTTGGCTCTCCGTTCGGCGATGCGGTCGGTGGCGTCGCAACCGGTGAAGCTAGCGGGGAAGACGGCGATGGTAGATGCGTGGGAGTAACGGTCGCCACAGACACAGGCGCCGGGGTCCGGGACGGCGTTCGTGCAGGCGTCAGCGTTGCGCCGACCGTTGGGGAAACGGGCGCGCTCGTGAGGGTAGGCGTAGGAACTGGAGTAGCTGCCGCAGTGAGGGTCGCGGTTGGAGTTAGCGTCGGCGTTGGCGTGGCCGTCGGGGTTGGCGTAGCTGTCGGCGTCTGAGTCGGCGTAGCTGTCGGCGTCGAGGTGGGAGTCGGCGTCGCCGTCGGGGTCGGGGTCGGCGTCGCCGTCGGGGTCGCGGTGGGCGTGGGCGCGGAAGTCGACGTCGAGGTGGAAGTCGGCGTGGAAGTCTCGGTAGGCGTAGACGTTGGCGTCTGCGTTGGCGTGGGCGTCGGCGTAGCTGTCGGCGTCTGAGTCGGCGTAGCTGTCGGCGTCTGAGTCGGCGTCGAGGTGGGAGTCGGCGTCGCCGTCGGGGTCGGCGTCGCCGTGGGGGTCGGGGTCGGCGTCGGCATCAGAGTCGAGGTAGCTGTTGGCGCGGGTGTCTGTGTCGCCGTAGGAGTGGGCGTCGGCTCGGTCGGCGTCGCAGTAACGGTGGGCGTCGGGGTCCCAGTCGCAGTGGCCATCGGGGTGTCGGTTGGCGTAGGCGTCGGCGTCGGACTCGGTGTGGCTGTCGGCGTTGGAGTCAGCGTCGGAGTAGCCGTCGGCGTCGGAGTCGGCGTTGGAGTGGCCGTCGGGGTGTCGGTCGGCGTAGGCGTCGGCGTCGGACTCCGTGTGGCTGTCGGCGTTGGAGTCAGCGTCGGAGTAGCCGTCGGCGTCGGAGTCGGCGTGGGGGTAGCGGTCGGCGTAGCCGTCGGCATCGCCGTTGGTGTCGCCGAAGTGGTGGGCGTGGGGGTCGCCGTGGGCGTTGGCGTCGGACTCGGAGTGGCCGTCTGGGTGTCGGTCGGCGTAGGCGTCGGCGTCGGAGTAGCCGTTGGAGTAGCCGTCGGGGTGTCGGTCGGCGTAGGGGTAAGCGTCGGCGTGGAGGTGGCAGTCGGCGATGGCGTTGGAGTGGAAGTGGGTGTGGGCGTCGGAGTCCCCGTTGGTGTCGGAGTCTCAGTCGGGGTTGCGGTCGCCGTTCCGGTGGGTGTCACGGTAGGCGTCGGTGTCGACGTCGGTGTCGGCGTAGGAGCGGCCGTCGTCGTCGCCGTGGGCGTCGCCGTTGGAGTAGCTGTTGGCGTTTCGGCCGCCGTAGGTGTGGGCGTGGGAGTCTGAGTAGGCGTCGCGGTAGGCGTCGGACTAGGCGTAGCTGTCGGAGTCGGCGTAGCTGTTGGCGTCTCGGTCGCCGTAGGAGTTGGCGTCGGCGTCGGACTCGGCGTAGGCGTCGCCGTTGGCGTAGGCGTGGCCGTCGGGGTCGACGTAGGGGTAAGCGTAGGCGTAGGCGTCCCAGTAGACGTCGCTGTCGGGGTCGGTGTGGCCGTTGGCGTCGCCGTAGGGGTTGGCGTGGGCGTCTGAGTCGGCGTCGCCGTAGACGTGGATGTGGGCGTGGGAGTCGCGGTCGGCGTGGGGGTCGGCGTCAGCGTCGACGTAGGTGTAGGCGTTGGCGTCAGCGTAGGAGTTGGGGTAGGTGTGGCCGACGGTGTCGGTGTCGGAGTCGCTGTTGGTGTCGCCGTTGGCGTCGGCGTCTCAA
>WNGA01003598.1_pt1 | contig 23208 bp, 26 predicted proteins | sample 5400061 | NCBI WGS metagenome assembly WNGA01 (sample SAMN13153366, study PRJNA577476) | soil metagenome | isolation source: 100 cm soil or saprolite under grassland replicate 2 | place: USA:California | collected 2016-06-15
CGCACGGGCCACCGCTGCGCGATGCTCTGCTCCGTCACGCCCACGGAACACCAATTCATCTCGACACCCTCTGCCGGGGGAGGCTGCGGCGGCTGATCTTCGAGACTGCTGCGCTCCAGCCAATCGATGTCTCGACGCTCCTTCGGCGCTCCGTTATGCTTTCAGCGTGGCCACGCACGATTTCATTTCGCCGCGGGGAATCATCGCGGGAGCTGAGGCTTCGAGTTCACTGCCCGGCAGTTCGACCGTTACAAACGGCTCTCCGCCCGCCGCAAAGATTGCACTGTTCCGTTCCTTATTTCGCGGCAGGGAAGATGTTTATCCCAGACGGTTCGAGAGCCGCAAAACCGGGAAATCCGGTTACGCGCCGGCTTGCGGCAATGAATGGGTTCCAGGTGTCTGTGAGAAACCGAGAATCAAATGCGCCGATTGTCCCAATCGCCGCTTTCTTCCGGTCACCGATCAAGTAGTTCGCTGGCATCTTTCCGGGCGCGACGAACTGGGCCGCAATTTTGTCATGGGCGTTTATCCCATGCTGCTGGATGAAACCTGTTTTTTCCTCGCGGCTGATTTTGACGGCGAGCATTGGCAGGAGGACGCAGGCGCGTTCGTTGAGACGTGCCGGGGCATGGATGTGCCCGTGGCACTCGAACGCTCGCGTTCCGGCAGCGGCGCTCATGTTTGGTTCTTCTTCGAGGAAGCCGTCGCGGCGAGCCTGGCGCGCAAACTGGGTGCGCACGTTCTGACCGAGACGATGGAGCGTCGACCCGAGATTAGCCTCGGTTCGTATGACCGGTTCTTCCCAAACCAGGATACTTTGCCCAAAGGCGGTTTTGGCAATCTCATCGCATTACCACTGCAAAAGCAGGCGCGGGAGCGGGGCAACGCCGTTTTTCTGAGCGATGATTTCAGACCGCACGCGGATCAATGGTCGTTCCTGTCGTCCGTGCGGAAGATCAGCCGGGCGCAAGTCGAGGCTGTCGTGCGGGAAGCGGAACCGCGCGGGCGAATCCTGGGCGTGCGGGCGGCCTTGGCAGAGGAAGAAGCCGACGAAGCGCCCTGGGCAATGCCGCCCTCGCGCCGCCACAAAGAACCACCCATCATTGGGCCGTTGCCGCCAAGTCTGGAACTGGTCATCGCGGATCAAATCTTCATCGCCAAGGAAAATCTCCCGCCAGCGCTTCGTAATCGCCTGCTCCGGCTGGCCGCGTTCCAGAACCCCGAATTCTATCGAGCCCAAGCCATGCGGTTGCCGACCTACGACAAGCCGCGAATCATCCATTGCGCCGAGGATCATCCCAAACATTTTGCCTTGCCGCGCGGGTGCCTCGACGAAGTGCAGCAACTCCTTCAATCCCTGAAAATCAAAGCGGTTGTCCGGGACGAGCGTTGCAGTGGTGTTCCTTTGAATGTGTCGTTTCGCGGCCTGCTGCGTCCCGAACAGGAAGCCGCCGCGCGGGCGATGCTCGCGCACGATAACGGCGTGCTGGCCGCCACGACGGCTTTCGGCAAAACCGTTCTGGCAGCGTGGCTCATTGCCCAACGTGGGGTGAATACCCTCGTTTTGGTTCACCGCCAGCAACTGCTCGAACAATGGATCGAGCGCCTCCGTGCATTTCTGGATTTGCCGGTAAAAAGCATCGGCAGGCTGGGAGGCGGGAGAAAGAAGCTCACGGGTGTTTTGGATGTGGCGCTCATGCAAAGTCTTGTGCGCAAGGACGCGGTGGATGATCGGGTGGCGGAGTACGGCCACTTGGTTGTGGACGAGTGCCACCATCTTTCAGCCCGCAGTTTTGAACTGGTCGCGCGCCGGGCCAAGGCTAAATTCGTCACCGGCTTGTCCGCCACCGTTGCCCGCAAGGACGGGCATCACCCGATCATCTTCATGCAATGCGGGCCGGTTCGTTACCGGGTGGACGCCAAACAACAGGCCGCCGCGCACCCGTTTGCACATCACGTGTTTGTCCGCCCCACCGGCTTTCGCGACACCGTATCCCCGGCACAATATGCAACGCATGCCACTGAGGATTCGCGTGGGGAGTTTCATCGACTGTATGAGGCGCTCCACCATGACGAGCGGCGGAACGCGCTGATTTGTGCCGACGTGGTCAGCGCCGTGCGCGAAGGCCGTTTTCCGCTGTTGCTGACCGAGCGAACGGAGCATTTGCAGAAGCTCGCGGCAATACTGTCCGCGGAAATCCTGCACGTGATCACCTTGCAGGGTGGAATGGGGCGGAAAGAATTGAAAGACGCACTTGATCGGCTGGCGAAATGTTCAGTGCCAGCATCTCAGATTTTGGGTGGCGGAGACGACCCGCCTGGGCCGTCGGGTGGCCCGCCCGCGGGAACGGCAGGACGCGCGACACGGAAAGACTCAGTCATTCCGCAAGAGAACGTCATTCCCGTTCCGCTCGGCGCGTCGCCGAGCGGGGCGGACGAGTTGCCCGCGCCACCCGCGCCTGGCGGTTGCGTTGTCCTGGCGACCGGACGGTTCATCGGCGAAGGGTTCGATGATCCGCGGCTCGACACGTTGTTTCTCGCTTTGCCGGTTTCATGGCACGGGACAATTGCGCAATATGTGGGCCGGCTGCATCGGCTGCACGAAGGCAAACGCGAGGCGCGCGTTTATGATTATGCCGATCTCGACCTTCCGATGCTGGCGCGGATGTTTGATCGGCGCTGTCGCGGTTACGAAGCGCTCGGCTACACCATCCTCCTGCCAGCCAGCGCGATGCCTGGATGGCCGGTCGAAGTGCCGCTTCCCATCGAGCCTGAATGGAAGCGGGATTACGCCGCGAGTGTCCGCCGGCTCATCCGCGATGGGGTGGATGTGCCGTTGGCAGATTTATTCGTTCATGCGGCCCGTTTCCCGTCCCGCGATGCCGAAGGCGCAAGCCGCGCCCGAAGCGCCAGTGAAGCGTTTCTCTATCGCCGGCTGGAAACGCTGCCTGAAACGGCCGGACGATTCCGCCTGAACGCGGAACTGCCCATTCCGTTCGACAACCGGGGATGCATGGAGGTGGACCTGCTGTGCAAGGATGTAAACCTGGCCATCGAACTGGACGGCGCACAACACCTTGCCGACGCCGAAGCGTACCGGCGCGACCGCCGGAAGGACGCGCTCTTGCAGCAAAACGGTTTCTTTGTCCTGAGATTTCTGGCTGAAGACGTTGGCAAACACCTCGACCAGGTCCTGGATACAATTCTGGCCGCGCTGGTCCACCGGCAGAACCGCCGGCGGTGAGCAGATGGCTTTGCTCAATGTGTTGACCAAGTTTTAAGATCGCGCACTTCCCTGCCGCCCAAGAGCGCCAACACGCTGCACAACCACATCCGACAGGAGGAGTTTGTCGTCTGGAAGAACTGCTTTCAGATCCTTGTCGATTGGGAATCCCCTTGCGACAATAGAAAAGTTGGCCGATGCGCTTGAAGCAAAAGTATGAAGAACATTACTAGCAATAAAAAACAGTTGTCACCAGAACAACGTGAAGAACTACTCAGAGCATTGAAAGACCGTTTTGAGAAAAACATGAACCGCCATAAAGGTCTTGAGTGGGCTAAAGTCCAAGTAAAGCTGGAAGCGAATGCCGAAAAACTGTGGTCGCTCAATGAAATGGAAAGAACCGGCGGTGAACCGGATGTGGTTGGTCATGATAAAAAGACGGGCGAATACATCTTTTTTGATTGTTCAGCGGAAAGTCCTAAAGGCCGCACAAGCGTTTGTTACGACCGTGATGGGCTTGAGTCCAGGAAAGAACATAAACCAGAAAATAACGCTATGGATATGGCAGCGGCCATGGGCATTGAGCTTTTAACGGAAGAAGAATATCAAGAGCTGCAAAAACTTGGAAATTTCGATACGAAGACGTCGAGCTGGGTGAAAACACCTTCTGATATTAGAAAACTCGGCGGCGCGCTCTATTGTGATCGCCGCTACGGCCGCGTCTTCGTGGGTCACAACGGAGCGCAGTCTTACTATGGCGCCAGGGCATTCCGTGGCTCGCTAAGGGTCTGAATTTTGCACAGACAGCTAAATTTGAATTTGAGAACGGAGGAAAAAAGAAAGAAATTTTCGCAGATTTAGGTTCGAACCTCACCCGCAATTTCGGAAAACTCTTTGTAGTAATCGGACGCGCCGCAGAGCGTCTCGCGACCTCTCGGAAATTTTATGAAACCCATTCAAGGTTGCCATCTCATCAAACCGGAAGACCTCTCCTGGCGGCCCTCCAACCTGATGGGTATCCCGAACGCGGATTATCTGGAGCGCACCGGGAGCGAGAATCTCGGCGCGCGGCTCTGGCGGTTGCCGCCCCGGAGCGCGAACACGCTGCACAAGCACATCCGCGCGGAGGAGTTTTATTTCGTGCTGGAAGGCGTGGGCCGCCTGCGCGTGGGCGACGAGACGTTGACCGTGCCGAAATACGGCGGCGTGCTGGTCGGGCCGGACCAGTTGCGCCAAGTGTTCAACGACACCGACGCCGAGGTGCTTTGGCTCATCGTGGGCGCGCCGGAGGAAACTGAATTTCTGCCCGGTGCAAAGACCAAGCCCGACATGTCGCTCATTTACCCGGTTGACCCGACGCAATTGCCCAAGGAACTCACCGGCGCGGAATGGCCGCCGAAGGCCTGAGCGCGAGGCAGGACGCTTTAGTGGAGCGCGGTCCTGTGAGCCGCAGCAACGTCCGCTGTTCCACACACTCGAACTTATTCCCACGCGTCCCGGCCGGCGATGCTGCTGCGACTGGCTTCCAGCACAGTCGCACTCCGATCCTACCACACGACCGGTTTACGGTTGATCGGGTATTTCCGCCTCGACCAGTTTGGCCAACAGCGTCAGCGATTCCTGCCAGCCCAGATAGCACGCCTCGGCGGGAATGGCCGCGGGGATGCCTTCCTGCGTGACGTTCAACTCCGTTCCGCAGAATACTTTTTTCAAGGCGATCGTTGTGATCATTTCTCCCGGGAGATTCCCGTCGTCGAACTTGTCCGTGTAGCGGAGGAGTTCGTGGGGCTTGAGTTCGAGATACTTTCCGCCAAAGGAGTGGCTCTTGCCGGTGCTGAAATTGGTGAACGACATCTTGTAGGTTCCGCCGACTTTGGCGTCCGCTTGCTGGACTTTGCCCGTGAAGCCGTTCGGCGGAAGCCACTTGGCCATGGCGTCCGGATCCAGGAACGCGCGATAGACCCGCTCCGGCGTCGCGCGGAGCACTCGGTGAAGTCGAACGGTGTTTGTGTTGTTGGTTGTCATATTCGTTTTGTGTTTTTGCAGTTCAATATTACGACGAACGGCGCGGACGCGTCAGGACAATTGAAGCGTTTGTCGAAAAAGGCTCGGAGCTTTGGCGAAGGCGTGAACTTTCCTTTGCGCTTGAATGCGCAAAGAGCGAAAGTCCCCGCCAGCATGGCAAGACGCATTAGTGCTGAAATGAGAGAAGCCGACCGCGTGTTTCAAGGCCAACCTGCCTGCTGGCAAAATATCCAGCGCCGCTCCCGTTACTTCATTTGGTGGGTCGTCACATTGCTGCCGGCCTGTTCCTTCGGCGAGGCAGTTGCGAGAGACGGCGCGGTAACTCAGTCAAGCGAGGCGTCTTTGGGCACGGTGGAATTTCCCATCTCCTGTTTGGGTGCGGCGCAGCCGCAGTTCAATCGCGCGGTTGCTTTGCTGCATCACATGACCTATCCGCAAGCCCGAGCGGCGTTCGAGCGGGTGGCCAAGTCCGATCCAAAATGCGCGATGGCGCATTGGGGAATCGCCATGACGCTATTCCAACCTCTCTGGCCGACACGACCCGGACCGGAGGAGCTTCGGCGTGGTTGGGAAGAGGTGCAAACGGCCAAGGCCCTCGAGCCGCCGACCGAGCGCGAGCGTCTCTTCGTGGCTGCGGCCGAGGCATTCTTTCGCGAACCCGCCTCGCCGGATTATTGGGAACGCATCCGCCGGTGGGAACAAGCCATGGGAAAAGTCCATACCGCCTTTCCGGAAGACCCTGAGGCGACGGCGTTTTACGCTCTCGCACATCTGGCGACGGCGCCGGCCAACAAGATTTCACGGACGCACGCGGATCTGGCCGCGAAGCTTCTGCTTGGCGTGTTGAAACAAAATCCCGATCACGCCGGCGCGATGCACTATCTGGTCCACGCCAACGACGTACCGGGACGGGAACAGGAAGAATTCGAAGTTGTTTGCGGGTACGAGAAAGTCGCTCCGCGCAATCCGCACGCGCTTCACATGCCGACGCACATTTACACCCGCCTCGGGGAGTGGGAACGAGTCATTCGAGGAAACCTGCTGGCCGCTGAAGCGGCTTTGGAGCTTCCCGCCGGAAACGGTCAGTTTGTGTGGGATGAGTTTCCGCATGCGCTTGAATACCTGAGCTACGCGTATCTGCAAAAGGGCGACGACGATCAAGCCGCCGCGCAATTGAAGCGCCTCCAAGGAACGCAACGCCTGGAACCGACGTTCAAGACCGCATTTCACACCGCGTCCACTCAGGCGCGTTACGCGCTGGAGCGTCGTGCCTGGCAAGAGGCGATGTCGCTTGCCCCTCGCGAGCCTGCGACGCTTGATTGGGATCGGTTTCCCTGGCCCGAGGCAGTGACGTGGTTCGCCCGCGGTCTCGCCGCCGCGCACCAGGCAGCAGTTGGCGAGGGGCAGCGTTCGGCCCGGCGACTGCAAGAGCTCGAAAACGTCGCCGCGCGGAGCGGCGAGGAACTTTTCACGCGCAACATTCGCGTCCTTCGCCTCGAAGTACAGGCCTGGCTGGCGCACGCGCGGGAGGATGAGCAATCCAGCGTAAAGCTGATGCGCGAGGCGACCGAACTCGAAGGATCAACGCCCAAACATTCCGTGACACCTGCGCCCACTCTGCCGGCCTATGAACTTCTGGGAGACCTTCTGCTCGAACAGAAGCAACCCGCAGAAGCGCTCGCGGCCTACCAGCGGTCGTTGGAGGCTTACCCGCGACGCTTCAATACGCTCTGGGGAGCGGCCCGCGCGGCCCGGGCCACGGGGGCCGACGATTCGGCTGAAGCGTTCTACCGCGAGTTGCTGAAGGTCGCGGAAGCTGCCGGCAGAAAACTCGCCCTTCAGGAGGCAAAGGAGTTTGTGGACGGAAAGCGGCGACTCGCTTTGGCCTGCGCTCGTGAGTGCGTCGCAACGGAAACCAGCACCGCAGGAGCGCAGGAGTAATGTGAAGACACATTGATTACGCTGCGCCTCGAAGCGGAAACGCTCAAGGGCGGAGTGGCGAGGAGTTGCACGCGTGGCCGTTCGCGAATGGCCGCCAACCGAGTGAGGCGGAAATCGAAGTGTGGAATGCGTTCATGACCAAACGCGGCTGGCGTGACGCCGGGACGCAGCGCTTGAACGAGCGTCTGGCCGAGCTCGGCCCGCCGCCCGGCACAGTGCAGACGATGTTTGAATTCATGGATCTGGATGACGGCCGGCGCGCGCCGCCAGACTGAAAATGCGTCCGATTCACTCCTCGCCGTCGTAGTATTCCAGCCCTTCGCCGCGAAACACCCGGCGCTCCGGGGAGCGCACGCCCCACTTCTTACTGTCCGGGTAGTAGGTGGACTCGCCGACCGGATTATCGGCCACGACATAGAGGACCAGATCCTGCGCGCCATCGTTGATGAGTTGGTGGGGTTCGTTCGGCTTGAAGAGAAAAGCATCACCCGGCCCGATGGGCGTCGTTCCATCCTGATGCCGCACACCACCCGTCCCGGAGAGCACGTGATAGAATTCCCATTGCGCGCTGTGCAGGTGAAACGGGTACGGCGTCTTGCCGGGCGCAATGCGGACAATCTCCACGTCGAACGGATGACGCTCCATCAGGTCGGTGGAATGGGGATTCCGTCCCAAGGCTTCCGAGACTTCCTTGCCCGCTCCGGCGAATTTGCCCTTTGGCGACGACCACGTTTCCTCGGCGAGTTCATTCGTGTTGATCTTTTTCACGACTTCGATGTTGCCTCCGCCTTAAAGCGTGTCAATGGCGCTCGGTTCGACGTACGCTCCGACTGGTTGTGACCGTTCATACTCGTGCTGGATTTTGCGCGCAGGCGTGAAGAGTCAAACGAGTGCAGGCCCGGACGCCAGCGACATCACGGGCGCGACGCTTAACGTGGATGGCGGGCAGAGCGCATCAACCAGCCGCCAAACACAAACCAACAAACCATCAGAAACACAAACATGAAAAAGCTAATCGGAAACGTCGTGCTCGTCACGGGCGCATCCAAAGGTATCGGCGCGTTAGCGGAGCGCGGTGCGGAGCGCGGCTCATTCTCAAACAACGCCCGCGCGCGTTCGCTGATGGTAGTTGAGTTCGCAGCACGGCTTTCGTAGTACTTCGCCCCGATGCTTCGACCGCGCAAGAAATACACCGTTTACGATCTTCAGCAGCTCAAGGGCAAACGCTGCTTGACGCACATTCACGTAAAGTCTCCGGAGGAAGCGGTAGCCGCCGAGCAGGCGGGAGTTGACCTCATGAGTTGCAGTTTCGACTCGCCCGAGGCGCAGGCGCGGCTGCCGTTGCTCGTTGCGGCGGCGCCGAACAGCTTCCTCTCCACGGCAACCCCGCACGGGCTGGCGGCGCCGGAAGAGGCCATTCGAGTCGCCTTTCGCGCGCTGGAGATTGGCGCCAGTTCGGTCTATTGCTCCGCCAGCCCGTTTATCGTCGAGGCGATGGCCCGCGAGCGGATTCCCGTCGTCGGGCATCTCGGCATGGTCCCGCGTCACGTCACCTGGACCGGCTACCGGGCGATCGGCAGGACGGTCGCAGAAGCTCGAGAGCTCTACCGCCGCATGAAGGAGCTGGAGAGTGCGGGCGCCTATGCGGCGGAAATCGAGGTGGTTCCGCACAACCTGGCGCGGTGGCTGTGTTCACAAACGAAAATGATCCTCATGTCCCTCGGTTCCGGAAATGGATGCGACACACAGTTTCTTTTCTCCGACGACATCCTCGGTGATTACCCGGAGCGCCCGCCCCGCCATGCGAAGGCGTACCGCAATTTCCTCGCCGAAAACCGTCGCCTGCAGGAGGCACGCCTTGCGGCCTTCAGCGAGTACATCGCCGACGTAAAAGGAGGCCGATTCCCCGAGCAGTGTCATCTCGTAGAAATGGAATCGCAACTTCTCGACGAAGTTATGCGCTCCATCCCGGCACGGAATAACGCCGCTGGAAAAATCAGTTCAACCTGGGCGCCGCCGAACAAGGCATCGCCGAAGCGGAAGCGCTGAAGAAAGGCATGGCAGCGAAGTCGAAGGAGTTCGTGGAAAAAGGCGCGGACCTTTACGCAAGGGCGTAATGGCTGGAGCGCGGCTCGGGGAGCCGTCCGGGCGCTCGACACAGCGGAGGATTTCCTCTCCTTCGCCCGCCGACAGATCACCGACCACCGCGCCAACTTTCAGCTCGGCGAGGCCCAGGCCCTGCCCGTGGAAACGGCCTCCTGCGACGCGGTGGTCTCGGGACTTATGCTTAACTTCGTTCCGCAGCCCGCCCAGGCGGTCAGCGAGATGGCGCGCGCCGCCAAACCGCGCGGCATTGTGGCAACTTACGTGTGGGACTATGCCGGCAAGTTGCAGTTCATGCGGCACTTCTGGAATGCGGTTGCAGCCCTTGATCCCACTGCCGCTGCCTTCGACGAAGGGCGGCGTTTTCCGCTCTGCCATCCCCAGGCGCTGGCAGACCTGTTCCGCGGAGCCGGACTAACGTCCGTCGAGACCCTGCCGATTGATATCTGGACGGAGTTCAAAGATTTCGACGACTTCTGGTCGCCGTTTCTGGGCGGTCAGGGGCCCGCACCGGGCTACGTTGTGTCGCTCAGCGAGGAACGCCGGATTGTGCTGCGGGAACGCCTTCGTGGTGCACTGCCCATCGCGATTGACGGCTCGATACCGCTAATGGCTCGGGCCTGGGCGGCCCGCGGTGTCCGTTAGCTCGCCCCGGCGGAATACCGTGCTCACCTGGATGGATCGTTCGATCGGCGTCTGGGCTGGGCCGCCGAAGCGTCACGTGCGGCAACATGGAGAAGTTTTGCCTGCGTTGAACCGAGTTATCTCCGAGATCATCGCCCCACCCCGATGCACCTGATCAAGGAAACATGGCTTGGGTGGCGCGGGCGACCCGCCTGCGGTCTGAGGCGGCTCGCTTCAGACATTTCCTCTTCTGCTACGCGCTTCTTGCGTTCGCAAGTCCTTTTGGCTTCGACTATCAACTGAGAAAGTGAAACCGCTGGTTTTTTCGCAGCGGCCGTGGCGCCATAAAGTGGGATGCCGCCGATTTGCGCGAAAGCGAGGAAGGCGGCTGAGGGGAAACCGAAGGTCGGTTCGCGTTTCGACGCTTTTCTGCCGCCAAATCCGAAGCTGGGTTCGGCAAACTTCCAGCGAGTCGCCTTAAAATCCGCTGGCACAATGATTGCGTGGGGAGAGTCGAAAGATTCAGTTAGTTATGATGACCTACGCGTCCCATGTTGAATCCCCTTTCGAGGAAGCTGAAGAAACCGAACTCGCTGCCGATTTGCTCGCGGTCAACAACGAGCGGGAGCTCGATCAATTTCTCGGCAATCTGCTGCGCCGGGCCGCGTCCGCAGTCGGCGGCGCTCTGCGTTCGCCCATGGTCCATCCACTCGGCGGACTAATCAAAGGTGCCGTGCGCAGAATTCTTCCCGGTGTCGGACGGGCGTTCAGCGGTTTAGTAGGTCGCGGAGCCGGCGGGCAAATAGGACATCTGGCCGCCGGTGCTTCGCAGATACTCGGCATGGAATTCGAGGGTTTGAGCGCCGAAGATCAGGAATTCGCCGCTGCCAAACAACTCGTTCGACTCGCTGGAACGGCCGTAGCCGAAGCCGCCGCAAATCCTTCGCCCGAAGCACCGGCCAACGCCGCGCGACAGGCCGTGATGCACGCCATCCAACTTCACGCTCCCGGCCTTGGGCGCTCTGCCCAGCAGCGCCAAGACTGCGGCTGTGGCAGCAGAGGCACGGACGTGCAGGCCAATGACGGTCCATGGGTCCGAAGGGGGCGCGAAATCATTCTGCTCGGTCTTTGAAGCAGGACCCTATTGCAGATCAACCAACGATAGTCATTCAACCTTAGCAAGATTATGCACGACATTGATTCGACACGATTGGAAACCAGCCAGGACCATAACGAGTTCGAGGAATACCAGGAATTCGAATCTCACAACGGCCCGGGCGAACTCGAAATGCCCATGACCGAAGCGGAGGAGGAGGCGCTCGCGGCCGAACTGCTCGGGGTGAGCAGCGAATTAGAGATGGATCAATTTCTCGGCGGCCTGTTTCGCAAAATCAAACGTGGTTTGGGTGGAGCGGCCAAATTTCTCAATCAAAACGCCGGGCCATTGGCCGGGGCGCTGAAAGGTCTCGCGGGCAAGGCCCTTCCGTTCCTCGGAGGCGCGCTTGGAACGGCCATTCCCATTCCGGGCGTCGGGACCGCGTTAGGTTCCGCGCTCGGCCGGGCTGCGAGCAACTTGCTTCAGTCGGAACTGGAGAACCTGGAGCTGGAAGAGCAGGAATTCGAAATGGCCAGACGCTATGTGCAACTCGCGTCGCAGGCCATGCGGCAAGCGGCCCGAATTCCCCCCCGCGCCAATCCTGCTGCCGCCATCAATTTTGCTCTGCGCAACGCCCTCCAAAGAATGCGCGGCACCGGTGGCTTCCGGCCCCAACCGATTTATGTTCGTTACCGCCCGTGTGCGCCCTGTCCGCCGCCCGAGCCGTGCCCCGCCTGTCCGGCCTGCGCGCAACCTCTGCCCGCTGGCGACTCTTCACCGCCCGCCGGTAATGGAGATAGCGGCACCGCGCCGACCGGGGATACAGGTAGAAGCGCCAGCGGAGAATTCGAATTCGAAGAAGGAGAATTTGAGCGCGAGGGAGAATTTGAAGGCGAACGGGAATTTGAAGACACCGGGGAATTCGAAGACGCTGGCGAACATGAAGGCGAAGGAGAGCGTGAATACTATGAAACTGACAATGAACTCTTCGGGGCCTCGGGTACGGGCGGCGGTCGCGGCGGCCGGTGGGTTCGTCGTGGCCGGAAGATCGTTCTCTACGGCCTTTGATGCGCGCACGCATGAAGGCCACCGCTTCCTTGAATTCGAAGCCCAGGCATTACTGACCCGATTGAATCGCGTGAAACCATTCGCACTCCAGATGACTTCCGTTCCCGCCGCCGCCGTCTCGCTCCAGGCGCAGGAGGGCATCGAGCGCGTGCTGGCCCGTGGCCGGCGCGAATTACGCGAGCGCGTGGGGCAATTTTTGGAATGGCTCAAGTCCGCCGCTGGCCGAGTCGCGACGGCCGCCGATGCGCAACGCCGTTTCACACTGCTGCGGCTTCGTTTCAATGGTGTTCTCACGCAGGTGGATTTGTTCGCCGATGCCCTGGTGCAACGCAGCGAACACGAATATGGAACCTGGCTCGGCGGCCTGGACGTGGTCGCGGCGGACGCGCTGGCTTTGCCTGGATATTATGATGCGCCGCCGGTGATTTGTTATCTGGACCGGGGCGCGGGCGCTGCGATTCGGCGCGCGCGCACACGATTGCCCGGCGGCGGTGAAAGTCCCGTGGCTATCGTTCGCGTGCCCCGCGAACGGATGATTGGCAGCGGCATTGCCTCATCGCTCGTTCATGAAGTCGGGCATCAAGCGGCAGCATTGCTCGATCTGGTGGATTCGTTGCGGCCTGAATTGCAGGCGAGACAACGACGCGGCGCGCAACAGGAGGCGTGGCAGTTATGGGAACGCTGGATTTCGGAGATCGTGGCGGACTATTGGGCCATCGCGCGAGTCGGCGTGGCCTCGACGACCGGGTTGATGGCGGTGGTTTCGCTGCCGCGCGCCTTTGTTTTCCGCGTCAGCATCGGTGATCCGCATCCCTTCCCGTGGGCGCGCGTCAAACTGAGTTGTGCGCTCGGTCACGCGCTGTTTCCCGATGGGCAATGGGAACGGCTCTCGCAACTTTGGGATTCTTTCTATCCAATCGCCGGTCTCGACACTGCGCGACGCGATCTGATTTCTACGCTGCAACAGACGATGCCGGAATTCATTCAGATTCTCCTGCGACACCAGCCGGCAGCATTGCGCGGACAATCACTTCGGCAAGTTCTGGCGGTGGAGGAACGCACTCCGCAGCGCTTGCGCAGTGTCTGGCAGACCTGGCGGTCTAACCCTTCGAGAATGAAATCCGCGAAACCCACGCTCGCATTTGCCGTCATCGGCCAGGCACGGGCGGATGGCGCCATCTCACCACAACAGGAAAGCCGGACGTTGGGCGAATTGCTCACGCGCTGGGCAGTGGACGACGCCATTGGCCGGGGCAGATCCACGGCATCCTCTCACAGCAGAACGATGCAAATACCCGCAATCTCAAACGCATAACCAACAACAAAAAGAAAAGTTATGGGCAACGTGAACATCAATATCGAAAAGGACAAGAAAGGCATTCCCAGCAAATTGACGGGAACCATCTCCGCAGAACCGAGGCTCTTTGCGGCAGGGACCCCGCAGAAGATCGCTTTGGTTCCGGCAAGCTCGGCCGATCCTACGGATGATCAGGCCGTGTGGGGCGCCATCCGCAACCGCGCCAACGCGGCGAACTTCACGAACTTTGAGAAGTTCATCGACGTCATATTCTGCCATGCGCCAGTCAGAAATTCGGAGCTGGAAGCTACGCGTAGTAAGCTCAACCCGGCCGCGCCAAGAGCTGCAGCCCAGCCGTGTTATCACGGCCTGGAGGCATATAATCTCCTGAAGGCGGCAGCGGAGGTGTTCCTGGCACTTCAGTGCGGAATCAAAGTTAAGCCTCCTTTCAAAGACGACGGAACTCCTGGCGACCCAGAGGCCAGAATTCCCGGAGAAGCGGGTCGCGGATCCACCGCGGAAACTTTCGACGAATTGGCAAACGCTTTGGCGAACTTTCTCTCCGGCGGCTCTCGCTTGTACCTTCACACGATTCTCAATGCGTTGAAATTCAACAAAGCCGCCTCGCCGTTGTGTGAAGGAATTCTGCGCCCAACGCTTCCTTTCACGCTTCCATCGGACTGCTATCCGTGCATGCTCGAACTGATCTGGTCCTATTGGCACGAGGAGGGGATGTTGGTGCAGAGCCTCAATGCGCTTTGTCTCCGCTTCCAAAACAAGCGCGGACCTCGGACGCGCGATCCGCTTGCCAATCTTCGCCTCGATCCCCTCCGACCGCTCAATACACTCTTATGGGGTTATATCCAGGACGAGATCAATCGTTTGACCGTGGCGCGGCGGGCTTATGAATACGATCACGAGTACGGCCTGCGTCTGGTGGGCAAGGCCGTTGCCGATTTGCAGCCCGTGGACAGTCGCTCCAAGTTTCTTGAGGCCTTCCACAACTTGCTTTACGTCACGAGCCGCTTCTACAAAGAGGCGGATGACACGACGGTACGTGCCGATGCCTTCCCGGTGCTCAACGCGCTGAAGGAATTGCACCTCATCCTCGCGCAAGGAGCACACAATCAATTCGGCGACCTGCCTTGGACAGCTCGAGTTGAGATGCTCATTCAAAAATGGTTGCTGGCTCGTCCGGAAATCCGGGAGTTCCTCGGCGGTGCTCCGATGGTGCCTTACAAGGAAAGCTGGATGGCCCACGCAGATTCCATGAAGACACTGCAAGGCTGGACCGATGTCTCCGTCTCGCACTTCCGCGACCTCGGCGTTTTCGGCGAACAGATTCTTCTGTCCGTGCGCCACGCGGATTGGAACAGCGACGATGTTACGCAAGCCAACGCCAACAACTGGGCGATTTACTGGCGGCCGGAGATTCAGTCTTACATTCACTCGTATCGCGCGGTCACAGGCGTGGACTTGTCTTCCGAAGTCACCGACACGCGCTCCGCCGCGGCTCGCTACGTGCAGCCGGCGATTCACCAAATGCGCCGATTGAATCTGCAACGCAATGGCGGAAACGGTTTGATTGCCGCGAGAAACGGAAACGGCTCGGTCTATTCGAGGTAGTCGTGGCGCATTTCCAAAATCAGCACACGATCTTGAGATGAACACCGCATAACTGATTCCTATGAATACCCTATTGGAAGTACCCCCCATGCCACGAACTTCGGCCGGTCCCCTGCCCAAAGTGGTGCTCGACGAGTTCGAATTCGACAGAGCCAGGCTGCGCTCGAAACACATTCACCAGCTTCAACGGTTGGCTGGACAAATCGCCTACAGTCACCAACACAGCGACCGACCAATTATCCAAATCGTCGTGGTCGGCCACACCGACAAGCGCGGAACAGACGTCTATAATTGGGGGCTGGGCTTTCGCCGAGCAATGGCGACCGCGGATTACCTGCGCAGAATTTTGGAACAGCAGTACAACCGGCAGTTGAAAGAACCGCTGTCCATGCGCGCCGAAACGGAGGGCGAGTTCGCTCCGGTTTCGCACGACCATGCCAAAAACCGCCGCGTGGAAATTCACTTGCTCACCCAAAGGATTCGCCGTGCCGCGCCGCCACCTCGGTTCCCGCAGCCGGCGAGTTATGAATTCGAATTTGAGCATCACGATGAGGTTGGAGATCAAATTGGTGAGGGCAGGTACGGCCAGGGCGAGTTCGAAGCTCACGAGATGGAATTTGGCGGCAACGGCCAGGCCTGCTGCAAAACTTGCGGCCAACAACGCGAGGGAGAGTTGGAAATGAATTGGGAAGGTGAAGTGCCTGCGGCACCTTCCTATCTGAGAAACTTTTCCGGTCCCAACGCGGAGTGTGTGGCGGCTCTCACCCGAGCCGGCAAGACCAGGGCGCAAGCCCTGGCGATTATCAATAGTCAAATTGGTTCGGCTATCAGGATGCTTCGAGTTGCCGCCAACAAACTGAAACGAGGCAATCGCTCTTCGCAGACCAATGCGATTTTTCGCCGAATCTTCCGCGTGCCGCCCAGTTTTGTCCCATCCTGGTTAAAGCAAACCGCCACCATCAAAGATCGCGGCGATGTGGTGGCCGTTCGCTGCCGGCGCGTCGCGGACCTGCTCGCGAGCGGAAGGATTCGCTTCTTCTGCGCCGTTACCTCGACGAACTGCCCTGATTGCGGCAATGACAACTCGCCGTACGCTTGTTCGAGTTGGGGCGACGAAAGCGCGGCGCCGAGGAACAGCAATGTCATCTGCTTCGGCAACGCATTTTGGAATGCGATGAAAAACGGTGACACGGCTTCCATTTTATCGACAGTAATGCACGAACCCTTCCACATCTACTTTGGAAAATACGTAACGGAGCACGCGCATCCCAGCGGACGATCTGTCGGCAAGTTTGGAGGAATTTTCTGTATTGTGCAGTTCGTATTCGAAGTTAACGGTCGCGTTGCGCCGCACGAGGATGTTGACGCGTGTAGCGGAACCGTGGTGCGCAGCGCCGCCACAGGTTACTAATCGGCCGCGAGACTGGTCGGCTGCTCGGTGAATCCCGTGGACGCTCGCACACATCTTTTCGCAGCCTGTGATCATCGACTGCCATTGCCATGCAGGTGAAGGCGACGGGCTGACGGGACCATGGGACACGCGGGCGTCGTTGAAAGATTTCCTGCGCTGGAGCGCGGAAGCGGGCATTGAACGCACGGTTCTGTTTCCGGCGTTTCATACGGATTACCGGGTGGCGAACCGGGCTGTCGCACACAGCGTCGCGCGGCATCCAGGTCGGTTCTTTGGATTCACGTTCCTCCACCCGGAGCGGGATCGGGGTCGGGTGCGCGAAATGGTTCGGGAAATGGTGGAAGCACACGGATTCCTGGGCATCAAGGTTCACCGCCATGACGCGCGGATTACACGGGAGATTTGCAAAGCCGCAGAGGCATACCGTTTGCCGGTGCTTTACGACGTGATGGGGGAGGTGTCGGTTTGCGAGTTGCTGGCCACAGAGTATCCCGACGTGGCGTTCATCATTCCGCACCTGAGCAGCTTTGCGGATGACTGGCGCGCACAGCTCGCCTTCATTGATCCTCTGGTGCGGCACCCGAACATTTTTACGGATACTTCCGGCGTCCGGCGCTTTGACTTGCTCCAACAGGCGGTGCGACGCGCGGGCGCCCGAAAGATTCTCTTCGGATCGGACGGACCGTGGCTTCATCCGGGCGTGGAACTGGAGAAAGTGCGCGCCTTGAAGTTGCCGCCGGAAGACGAGGCGATGGTGCTCGGCGGCAATTGTCTTCGGCTGCTCCGGCGCGTGCGGCGGCGTCCTGTGCCGGGCGCCGGAATCACGCCGCGGGCTGCGCCGTCGGCGGACGAGTTTCGCGATCCGTGGACGAAGTCGGCGCTTCCATCCCTCTAATACAGTTGCCGGCATCGCATTCGTTGACGTCCCGTTGGGCTGCGCGCCGCATTTGCAAGGCGCGGTCGGTGACGCCGAGTTTCCGCGCAGCCCGTTGCAGGTTGCCCATTTCGTCGTCCAACGCGATGCGAATCGCCACTTCAGCGGCGCCATTGCTGATTTGTTTCAGACTGACCCCCAGCGCCAAGGCGCGGCGTACAGCGCCCTTGAAACCAGAATCCTTCCAGTCACTACGCATCATCTCGGCGGCAAATGGATTTTCGTCCTCGGGAATGTCCCCGACGGTGATGGGGCCGTGACCGACGTGGCGTTTGGCCATACGGGTAACGAGTTGGCGAAGGTCCCGAACATTGCCGGGATAATTCCGCAGCAACAGATAGTCCCGCACAGCAGAATCGAGCTCGGGCGCTTCGGCTTCGCCGTGAATCTGACGGAGGAAGTGTTGAGTGAGGCGGATGATGTCCTCCCGCCGCTCGCTCAGCGAAGGCAGCTTGCAGGTCTAACTGGCGATGCGGTGGTAGAAGTCGAGCCGGAAGGTTCCGCGGGCCTTTTCCTCTTCCAGGTTGCGGTTAGTCGCGCAAATGAGGCGGAAATTAACACTTTTCCAAACATTGCTGCCGATCCGTTTGTAAGTGCGTTCCTGAACGATACGCAGCAGTTCGGCCTGCAAACTGAGTGGCAGTTCCCCGACTTCGTCGAGAAACAGCGAACCGCCATCGGCCAGCCCAAACGCACCGTCCCTCGAGGCCACGGCATGAGTGAACGCACCCCGTTCATGGCCGAAGAATTCGCTGCCCGAAAGTTCTGGAACGACCGTGGTACAGTCCAGCACGACCAAGTCATGTTTCTTGGGGCGGGTATCGAGCGTGTGAATCAGACGCGCAATCAGTTCCTTCCCGGTGCCGCTCTCGCCGGTAATTAGCACGGAAGTGTCTGTGTAGCGTGCCACCTCCACCACCTGTCGCAATACTGACACCCAGGCGCGACTTCGACCGACCAAGTTATCCTTCACGAGCGCGGAGTTGACCACATCCTCCACGGCTTGCCAGCGGTGGAGCCGCGCTGCGATGGTAGCCGCAGGGTTGTTCGAGCTGTTCCAAGCCAACACATCGGAAGCGCCGGCCTGCATGAGCTTCCAAGGAATTGCGCCCGCCAGAGCGGCCTTGTCAACGGCGACAACCATAATCCGATCGGAACCGTTACGAGTGGATTGCTGCACGAATTCCAAAAGATCGGGGCTCTCCTTCTCGAAGATGGTCAGGCCGAAGGGCGGATCCGAACCTGTGCCACAGCCTCGGCAGGCTATCCCCTCCTGAGCCAAGGCGTTCGTAATGTGGTCGCGCGAAAGCTGGTTGGCGTCATCTTGGAAGTGGAACCACACTTGCATGGGCTCTGGTCGAACACTCATTGGTCTCTCATGCGTGGATGGCTTCGCCGTCGGCATGGTTGAGAGCAGAGCCGTTGAACCGCAGTGTATTCATCAGAATCCGATCAGCGTTCCAGCACTTGGCATGTTGCAGGCCGAAGGGGCAGAGGAAATGGCAGGTGGCGAGAAAGTGCCGGCAGAGACGCAAGCCGTTGTTTTGGTTCGTTTGGACGAGCGCTCTCACCTCGTCACTGCGTGAAGGTTTGCCCATTTCGGCTAGAATCTGCCTGGAGTCGTAAGGAAGAACGGCGTGTATCCTTTGCGGCTCGCTTCGATTAGAGCGACCACGAAACCTCATGTAAGCGTGTGATTCGCGACATTTGTAAACCTAACAGCCTTCTCGTCAATGAAAAAATCCGAGAAATCCGGAAAGGAAATGCCCGCGACCGCCTCTCCCCGGAATTGGCAGAACTTCGGCCCGTGCGACTCTTTCACATCATGTCCCCCTATGACGCGAGCTTCAGCATCGGCGACGGCCTGCGACCCGGCTCGACCCGCCGTGCTCGCGCACTATCGCGGCAGGTGGCCGACGCCAACGACGAAGGTGCGAGCCGCACGTGCCATCAATTCGGCGAACTCAAAGTGCAGGGCGAACTGACCGAGCGCGCCTGGGCCAAAGACGTGGAAGTGATGAACGAAGGCCCGGGCCACCCCTGAAAGCTTTCGGGGATGATCGAAGATAACATGGACTGGGTAGCGCGGGCGACCCGCCTGCGGTCGGTGGCGACTCGCCGCAGACATTTCCGTTTGTGTCACGAAGCGCCGTCTGCTCGCGACGTGTCGGAGTTCTACACGCTCGGGCCGCATGGAAGCGAAGTCGAAGGATTTCGTGGAAAAGGCGCGGACGTTTACGTAAAGGCGTAATTGCCGGAGCGCGGCTCTGTGAGCCGCAGCAACATCTGAACTTCAAGGCGCTTCAATTCATTTCGCACGCGCCCTGTCCGGCGAAGTCGCTGCGGGTCACAGACCCGCGCTCCGTCCGCGCTTCAAGCCTTCTTCACGAAACAGGCTTTCAGGCCCATGAGAATTACATCCCATTTGCGGGGAGGTCTCGTGATCGCCCCACCAAACGAAACAATCAAATAATCACGCCTTCACGAGACCGGCGAAATTTGTCCGGTAACGCCATAGCAGGAACAGCGCGAGGACCGCCACGAGGATGGCCATCGGTAGACCGGAGGGTTCAAGGAAAATGTGGAAAAGAAGGATGTTCACGATGACCGGTCCGAGCAGCGTCAGACCCAGCGGAACGTAGCGTCCGATCAAGAGCAGCAAACCGCCAATGACTTGCAGCAGTCCGACCACGTACATGTAATGGCTTTCCATGAGCGCTTTGCTGAAGTCTGTCGCGAGCGATGGCTTTTGTGGCGGCATCGGCAGAAAGTGCAAAAAGATGTTCGAGCCGAAGACGACGAACAGGAGTCCCAGCAGGAGGCGAGCGATGATGGTGGCGATTTTCACGGCGTAATCTTGGACAGTAACGAAGATTTTTCAACCCCCGAATACGCACGCGATGGGATTGCGCCATGGTCTGACTTTTCCGCTCCCCACGGCACTGGCGGTCGGCCACCTGGATCGGCAGACCGTGGATGCTGGCGCAGCGGAATTTCAGGCAGCCGGGTTTGTCGAACTCCCGGTACTCCTTGCCGCAGGCGCGATACCATTGGCCGGAGTCGCCGGGAAATCCATACTCGCAGCGCACGGCGATGCCGTGGCCGGTGTCAGCCCGGAGTTCCTGCTTCAATCTTTCGGCTTCCTCTCCAGTTCAGCGATGCGTTGCTTCAGTGGCTGCACCAGCGCTTCGATCTCGGCCATCGTGTAGCGCGGCGTGATGTATTTGGGGCAGTTCCAATCAAACGAAACGACCTCGATGAAAAACACGCGTTCGACGAGGCGCTGGACGTCCGGCGCGGCGAATTGCGCGACGAGTTCGGAATGTTGCCGCGCGTCCTCGACGCGGGCGTGGCCGAGGATTTTCAATCTCGTGCGTTGCGGATAATCCATCAAAAACAGACACACGCGGTCGTTCGTGGCCAGGTTGCCGGTGGAAAGCATCTGCCGGTTGCCTTTGTAATCCGCAAACGCCAACGACGTGGGGCTGACAACGCGGAGAAATCCCGGCTGGCCGCCGCGGTGCTGGAGGTAGGGCCAGCCGGATTCACTCACCGTCGCCAGGTAAAAACTGTCGCGCGCCTGGATGAAATGAATCTCCTCATCGGTGAGCGCGTCGCGTTCCGTTGCGCCGTGCCGGCGCTGGGACGTCCCGTAGTAATGCTCCTGCGCTTTGCGCACGGAATCCGTGAAGGTGATTTCGAGGAATTTGTCGGCCATAGGAACGCATTGGTTGTGAGCTTCAGTTATTTTCAAAATTCCCCTCACCCTTTCCCGCTCCCCATCGGATGGGAGAGGGCGGCCCATAGCCGGGAGAGGGTGCGCATATTCAAAAGACCAGCGTCTGCCAGCCTTCGGCGAGATAACGCCGGATGTTGGACAAGCCGGGCGTTCCCGCGAGCGCCTTGTCCTTGAGCAACGGCAGGCCACACGCCTCGATGCTCTTCGTTGCGCCGAAGGCGGCCGCGCAACCGCACGACGCGCCTTTGACAGTTTCGCGCACGGCCTTGTAAAGGCCGTTGGCCGGGTGCGACAGTTTGGTGAGTTCCTCGGGCCAGCGCGTGCCCGCGCCGTTGAACACAACTTCCACTTCGTCGCCGGCTTGTAGCGCTTCGTGGGCGGCGGCGAGGGCATTGAACACGCGGCCGAGCGCTTCTTCGCCGGCTTTGGGATCGGACAGGATGATGATGGCTATTTTCATTTTCAGTTTGGTTCTGATTATTGTTATCGTGTCGCTGTTCTTAATCGCGGCGACGCTCGGAACAATGCATTGCTTTCACGAAACTGAATAGCGGGCACAAACTCGGGGGATACCCACAAATCGGTGTAAATTTATGACTGCGAGCGATAAAAAATTTCTGGCCGTCATGCCCCAATTGAACTCCAGGCGCGTGGACATGCTGCTGGAAGACGTCATCGGCTGCCGCTGGACCATCAGCGTGTTGCGCGCGGTGTCCAAAGGCGTGCGTCGTCCCGGCGCGCTGGAACGTCACATTGATGGCATCAGCACCAAGGTGCTGGGAGACCGGTTGAAGCACTTTACGCGAGCGGGAATTTTTGAGCGGGTCGTGTTTCCAGAGATTCCACCGCGCGTGGAATACCGCCTGTCAGACTTCGGGAAGAAATTTCTGCGACTGTTGAAGGAGGCGGAAAAATTGCAGGCAGAATTGGATGGAGACATTCCCAAGTGAGCAACTGAACTCCTGCGAAGCTGCTGCGGGTCACAGACCCGCGGTCCGGAGGCCGACGAGGGGTCGGTCCTAAACATTGACACAGAGTTGTAGGTAATGCAGGCGCATGCCGCGCAAGCTGCGTCGGAAAGGGGTCGGAAAGGGGTCGGTCCTAAACGTTGACACACGCTTGATGGTAGGTAATGTAGGCGAATGCCGCGCAAGCTGCGTATCGAATATCCAGGGGCGATCTATCACGTGATGAGTCGGGGGGATCGGCGGGAGCCGATCTTCAGGGATGACGAGGATCGGAAACTGTTCCTGGCTACCTTGGGCGAGTGCTGTGGCAAGACGGACTGGCAGGTGCATGCCTGGTGTCTGATGCCCAATCACTTTCATTTGGTAGTGGAAACGCCCAGGGGAAACCTGGTGGCGGGGATGAAGTGGTTCCTGGGCACTTATACGGCGCGGTTCAACCGTCGGCACAAGCTCTTCGGGCATCTGTTCAGCGGGCGCTACAAGGCCTTGGTGGTGGACGGCTCGGGCAACGGGTATCTAAAGACGGTATGTGACTACGTCCACCTGAATCCAGCGCGGGCGAAATTGCTGGGGGCAGAGGAGTCGTTGAAAGTGTTTCGGTGGAGCAGTTATCCGGACTACCTCAAAGCGGCGGCGAAGCGGAAGGGGTGGCTGCGGGTGAACCGATTGCTGGGCGAGCACAGGATAACAAAGGACAGCGCGGTTGGGCGCGTCCAGTTCGAAGCCCAAATGGAGCAACGCCGGGCAGCTGAGGACGGGCGGGCGTACCAAGCGATCCGAAGGGGCTGGTGTTTTGGCGAGAAAGCGTTTCGGAAGGAATTGCTTGAGCAGATGGCCGAACGGGTAGGAGAGTATCACTACGCGGAGGAACGGCAGCAGAGCGGGGAGCAGAAGGCGCGCGGGATCGTAGCGGCGGAATTGAAGCGGATAGGCTGGACGGCGGAGGACCTGAAGCGTCGGCGCAAGGGCGACGCGAAGAAGGTGCGTATTGCGCAACGGTTGCGGGCGGAGACGACGATGACTCTGAAATGGATCGCAGAGGAGTTGCGGATGGGTACTTGGACGCACGTGTCGAATTTGCTGTCCTGGCAGCGGCAGAAGCGGAAGTGAGATGATGAACAGCCAATTGTGTCAATGTTTAGGACCGACCCCT
>WNGA01005649.1_pt1 | contig 23203 bp, 18 predicted proteins | sample 5400061 | NCBI WGS metagenome assembly WNGA01 (sample SAMN13153366, study PRJNA577476) | soil metagenome | isolation source: 100 cm soil or saprolite under grassland replicate 2 | place: USA:California | collected 2016-06-15
CGTCACCCACGATGAACGTGATCCGGTCCTCGAGCCCCGCATCGCGCGCGTGCTGCCGTGCGAAGCCGATCGCGATCTCGTCCAGGTCGAACCCGTCCACGACGACGCCCGGATAAGCCAGGGCCATCGCGATGCTCGACCACCCGCTGCCCACGCCCACGTCGGCGATCCGGGCCGGCGGCTCGGCCGACAGCCGTTCATGCAGGTCCGGTACGGCGGGCAGCCAGCGGCTCCCGAGCAGCTGGAGATACGCAGCCCGGTTCTCGTCCGGCCGCCCCTCCTCCCAGTGGTACGGCTTGTCCAGTCCTGCCCCGGTGCGGAACGCCTCCTCGGTGTCCGCCAGCCGGGTCACCGTACGCAGGACGTCGTCGGCCATCGGGGCGCAGAAGCTCAGGCTGTCGACGTCGGTGAACGCCTCCCGCGCCGCCTCCGTCAGCCGGTACCGCCGCTCATCCGGCGCCTCAGCTGGGTCCATGAGCTCGGCGAAGCCGGTCACGGCCTGCTGCTCCAGCCACTCCCGGACCATCCGCGGGTCCAGCCCGGTCCGCTCGGCCAGCGATGGCGGGGTGACGGTCGCGCCGTCCGCCATCGCGTCGTACAGGCCGAGCCGGCGCCCGACCCGGACCGTCATCAGGTCGAGCGTGGCGGTGGCCGCGGCGCGGATCCGCAGGTAGAGGTCGCCGGCCGGCGTGCCCGTCCGGTCGCCGGGGCTCAGCGGTGGAGTGGGGTTCACCGGACCATTCTGACCACGCCTCGCCGGCACGCGAGGGTTTTCCACAGGCGGGACGACGCAGACGAGCGGGAGGACCCCGGCGGCTGACAAGATTGGTCGCGCCGCGTGGCCGGGCACCCACGCTGTGCCGACCACATCTGAGCCGACGACGACGGGGAGACGATGGCTGCTGACAGGGTCGCCGCGCGCCGTACCGGCCGCGCGAACGCCGTCGAGCTCATCGACGCGCAGGTGCGCGACATCGTGCGGCGCGAGGGCATCGACCCGCTGCGCAACCCGTCCGCGGTGCGGTCGATCGTCGCCTCCGTCATCAGGGAGTACGACGAACGCAGCCTGACCGGGAACGTGCCTCCCCTGGAGGACCCCGGGTCGGTGTCCCGCGAGGTGCTGGACCGGGTCGCCGGCTTCGGCCCGCTGCAGCGGTACCTCGACGACCCGGAGGTCGAGGAGATCTGGATCAACGAGCCGTCCCGGGTGTTCATCGCCCGCGGTGGCCGGCACGAGCTGACCACAACGGTGCTCACCGAGGAGGAGGTCTCCGATCTCGTCGAGCGGATGCTGAAGACCACCGGCCGCCGGATCGACATCTCGCAGCCGTTCACCGACGCGCAGCTGCCGGACGGGAGCCGGGTGCACATCGTGCTCGGCGGTATCACCCAGCGGTTCGCGGCGATCAACATCCGCAAGTTCACGGTGCGCGCGACCCGGCTCGGCGATCTCGTGCAGCTCGGCTCGCTGACGCCGCACGCGGCCGCGGTGCTCGACGCGTCCGTCGCCGCGGGTCTCAACATCCTGGTTTCCGGCGGAACGCAGGCCGGCAAGACCACCATGCTGAACGCGCTCGCCGGCTCGATCCCGGGTAGCGAGCGGGTGATCTCCTGCGAGGAGGTCTTCGAGATCCGGCTGCCGATCCCGGACTGGGTCGGGATGCAGACCCGCCAGGCCGGTCTGGAGGGCACCGGCGAGGTCCGGCTGCGCGACCTGGTCAAGGAGTCACTGCGGATGCGGCCGTCCCGGGTGATCGTCGGCGAGGTCCGCGGCGAGGAGTGTCTCGACCTGCTGCTCGCGTTGAACTCCGGCCTGCCCGGACTCTGCACGATCCATGCGAACTCGGCCCGCGAGGCGCTCACCAAGATGTGCACGCTGCCGCTGCTCGCCGGCGAGAACATCGGGTCCCGCTTCGTACTCCCGACCGTCGCGGGCTGCGTGGACCTCGTCGTACACCTCGGGATCGGCGCGGACGGGCAGCGGCGGGTGCGCGAGGTGCTCGCGGTGAGCGGCCGGATCGAGGAGCAGATCATCGAGACCGAGTCGCTGTTCCACAGCATCGACGGCCGGCTGGTCCGCGCCGAAGGACAGCTGCCGCACCCCGAACGCTTCCAGCAGGCCGGCTACTCGCCACACAATCTGCTTGCCGGAGGCAACTGATGGGTTTGTTGCTCGGGTTGGTCTTCGGGATCGGCGTACTGCTGGTCGTCTGGTCGTTCATAGTCCCGCCGGCGGACAAGGTCCGTACCGAGGGACGGCTGGTCCGGTCCAGCCGCGAGCTGCTCGCGAGCTCCGGGGTGGAGGGCGTCAGCCCGGTCGCGTTCATGAGCGCCTGCGTGCTCCTCGGCGCGATCGGCGTGGTCGTGATGTATGGCGTCAGCGGGGCGCTGCCGGTCGGACTAGTGTTCGGGGTGATGGCCTCGGGCGCGCCGGTGGCGTTGCTGAAGGGCCGGGCGCGGCGGCGACACGCGGAGTTCCGGGAGCTGTGGCCGGACGTGGTGGACAACGTCGCGTCCGCGGTGCGGGCCGGGCTGTCGCTGTCCGAGGCGCTCGCGCAGGTGGGCGAGCGCGGGCCGGAGGCGCTCCGGGAACCGTTCCGCCGGTTCGGCGCCGACTACGCGTCGACGGGCCGGTTCGCGGACTCGCTGGACCGGTTGAAGGCGCGGCTCGCGGACCCGGTCGGCGACCGCGTGGTGGAGGCGTTGCGGATCGCCCGCGAGGTCGGCGGCGGTGATCTCGGCCGGCTGCTGCGGTCGCTGTCGTCGTTCCTGCGCGAGGACGCCCGGACCCGGTCGGAGCTGGAGTCGCGGCAGTCCTGGATGGTGAACGGTGCCCGGGTCGCGGTGGCCGCGCCGTGGCTGGTGCTGGCGATGCTGTCGTTCCAGCGCGACGTGATCACCCGGTACAACTCGCCGACCGGCGCGGCGATCCTCGCCGGTGGCGCGATCTTGTGCGTGGTGGCGTACCGGTTGATGCTGCGGATCGGCCGGCTTCCCGAACCCGAGCGGGTGCTGCGATGAACCCGTGGCTGACCGGCGGGCTGCTGGGCGTCGTACTCGGGTTCAGCCTGCTGCTCGTCGTACGGCGGCTGCCCTTCCTGCGGCGGCCCGCGGCCGACGAGCGGATCGCGCCGTACCTGCGGGACCTGGCCGGTGGGCACGCGCCGTTCGGCCTGGCGGAGTCGAACTCGCCGTTCTACGCGGTTTTCCGGTTGTTCGAGCCCTCGCTGCGCGGCGGCGCGTCCCGGCTGGAGCGGTTGCTCGGCGGCGCGACCTCGATCCGCAAGCGGCTGTCGCGGGCCGGGATCGACCGCACCGTCGAGGAGTTCCGGATCGAGCAGGTGCTGTGGGGCGCCGCCGCGTTCGGCGCCGCGCTGCTGGTGTCGCTGGTGGCGCTCTCGACCGGGACAGGCGACCCCGTCGGGCTGATCCTCTTCTGCGGCGTGGCCGGAACGCTCGGCGTGCTGTCGCGGGACACCTACCTGTCGACCCAGGTGAAGCGGCGCGAGCGCCGGCTGCTCGCCGAGCTGCCGACGGTGGCGGAGCTGCTCGCGCTCGCGGTGGCGGCGGGCGAAGGCCCCGCGGCGGCGCTGGACCGGGTCGCACGCTCGTGCCGCGGCGAGCTGTCCGCCGAGCTGCAGCGGGTGCTGGCCGAGACGCGTACCGGCGACCCGCTGGTCCGGGCGCTGGACCGGCTCGCCGAGCGGACCGGGTTGATCGCGCTGTCCCGCTTCGCCGACGGCCTCGCCGTCGCCCTCGAACGCGGTACGCCGCTGGCGGACGTGCTGCGCGCCCAGGCGGGTGACATCCGCGAGGCGAACCGGCGCGAGCTGATCGAGTCCGGCGCGAAACGTGAGGTGGCGATGATGGTCCCGGTGGTGTTCCTGGTGTTGCCGGTGACCGTGATCTTCGCCTTCTACCCAGGGGTGGTCGGCATTCAGCTGATCGCCGGATAACGAGGAGAACTCCACCATGTTGACCAAGTTGTGGGTGCGGCACGTGACGCGTCCGCGTCCGGCCGAGTCCGAGCGCGGCGACGTGCCCGGCTGGGTGCTGATCACGCTGATGACGGCCGGCCTGGTGGCCGCGCTGCTCGCCGTGGCGAAGCCGCAGCTGACCTCGATCTTCGAGCGCGCCATGGACCTCGTGAACCCGTGAGATCCGAGCGTGGGTCCGCCGTCGTCGACTTCGTGCTGGTGTCGACGATCGTGATCCCGTTGTTCCTCGGCCTGCTGCAGCTCGGGTTCTTCCTCTATGTGCGCAACACCATGACCGCCGCCGCGTCCGACGGCGCCCGGCTCGCGGCGACCGCGGACCGCCGACCCGAGGACGGGGTGGCGCGAACCGAGTCGATGATCGGCGCGGCGGTGTCCAGCCGACTGGTCGACGGGGTGACCGCCGACACGCTCGAGATCGACGGCCAGCCGGTGGTCGAGATCGTCGTCGACGCGCACATGCCGGTGCTCGGGCTCTGGGGCCCCGCCGTCGAGTTCACCGTGCGCGGCCACGGCATCGAGGAGATGCCGTGAAATCGCGCGACGAGCGGGGCAACGCGGTGGTCGAGTTCTCCTGGCTCGCGGTGCTGCTCCTGCTGCCGTTGCTCTACCTCATGCTCACCGTCTTCGACGTGCAGAGGACCGCGTACGGCGAAACGGCCGCGGTGCACGCCGCCGGGCGCGCCTTCATGCTGGTGAAGCGGGGCGAGGGCGAGGACGTCGCCCGCGCGCGTGCCGTGGAGGCGGCCAGGCTGGCCCTGCGGGACCAGGGCGTCGAGCTCGACCCGTCGGCCCTCGACATCACCTGCGACCCGTCGTGCCTGGCACCCGGCTCGACGGTCACCGTGACGCTGGTGACCCAGGTGGCGCTGCCTCTCGTGCCGGACTTCGTCGGTGGCGACCGCCCGTCGGTCCGGGTGACCGCGCGGCACACCGAGACGTACTGCCAGTACTGCGAGGCGGGCGGCTCATGACCCGCCGCCGTGACGAGCGCGGCCAGCTCACCTTGCTGATCGTCGGCTTCGCCATCGTCGTACTGCTCTTGCTCGTCGTCGTCACCGACGTGTCGAAGGCCTTCCTGGTACGCCGCGACCTCGCCCAGCTCGCCGACGGCGCCGCACTGGCAGGGACGCGCGGCGTGTCCGGCTCGGTCGTCGAGGGCGCTGACGACGACACCCCGATCGAGCTGGACCCGGACCGGGCGGCGCAGCAGGTTCGCGAGTACCTGGACAGCGTGGATCACGGTGGCTACGGCGACCTGACCTGGTCGGTCGACGTCGACGGCGCGGAGGTCCACGTCCGCCTCGACGCCGTCGTCGCCCTCCCGCTGGTCTTCCCCGGCACCACCGGTACGACGACAGTCTCCGCCGACGGCTCCTCCGAACTGAGACGCCGCTGATGCGCCGCCGGTCGGTCTCCGCGGATGATCGCTCCCTGTGGACAACCGAACGCGCTCTGCACCCGAAGGTCGTTATGGTCGATGGCGACTCGAGACCACGAACAGGGAGACGGCATTGACTCCGCATGTCGCCGCACGCCGAGCGATCCTCGCCGCGGCCATCTTCACGTTCCCCCTGGTGGCGTCGTGCGACGGCGATCCAGAGGCAACACCGTCTACCTCGGTCACCTCGACGACACCCACGCCGTCACCCGCGAGCAGTTCACCCGCAGACCCGAAGCAGGTCGCCTCCGACGGCGCGATCGCCGGCTACAAGCATTGGGTGGCTGAGGTGTATCGGATGCAGGCGAGCGGAGGGCGAGATGTGTCGATGCTGCCGGCAGTCTCGGCCGGAACGCAGCTCAATCTCGACAGATCTCAAGCTCGCCAACTGGCTCGCGAAGGCGTCCGTGCACAAAGTCCGGCCAAGATCCTGTGGGCACGGGCTGCCAAGACAGAAGCCGGGCCTTCCGGCTCGATTACCGTGGTTTCCATCACGGCATGTGAGGACGTGTCCGTCGCCAGATGGGTCGATGCGAAGGGCCATTCGGCCGTGGTCAAGGGTCGGCCGCCTCGCCTGATCGACACAGCTCGAATGAGTCTGATCGGGACGGTTTGGAAGGCGGCGTTGGTGACTAACAAGCAGGCGACATCATGCTGATGCGGCTCATCGGATGCGTTGCTAGCGCCACCCTGGCCTCCGTCGCAGTCGCCTTGCCGGCCGCGGCTGAAGGCGGTGGAGAGTGCACGGCGTACAACTCGCGCGGACAATGTCTCTTCAGAGCAACCTCGGACGATTCGACGAACGCGCGTGAGGCGAAGGACGAACGGCAGACCGTCCGCGTCAGTTCGTGCATGTGGAACGGCTCACCCGTTCCTTGCTCCACAAGCGATGGGTGGTATGACGCCGCGACGGGGTGCTATCTCAGTCTGGATAGCGACCGGCCGCTGCTCGGACCGGATCCGAGCAAGACCGATCCCACGATCCAGAGATACCGCTGCACGCTGATCGTGGCGATCGTCGATCAACGCCCGGCTGTCGAAGTGATGATTCAGCCAGTCTTTCGCCGCAAGGGCCGCGCAACTCCGGTGGTCGATCCTCGGGAGGTGGCGCGGGAGGTTGTCGCCGAGATGACGATGCGGGCGATCAAGATCGGGATGGTGCCGAGGCCGGGCCGGACCGGGTACGTCAACCTGCCGGTGTGGATGTGGGTCGCCGACCCGGGGCCGGAGACGACCGGTCCGCTGACTGTGACCAAGGCCGAGCAGGGACTGTCGATCACGGCGACGGCGACGCTCGACCGGATCGTGTGGGACATGGGTGACGGGTCCACGGTCACCTGTGGCGCCGGTACGCCGTACGTGGAGACCGAGCAGGTCGAGGACTCGCCGGACTGCGGCTATCGGTACCAGGCCACGTCGAAGCACGTGCCTGGCGGTAGGTACACCGTGACGGCGACGTCGTACTGGAATGTGCACTGGACGGGCGGCGGCACGGAGGGTGACATCAACGGGCTGGACTTCGGCCAGTCGGTGCGGGTGCCGATCGGTGAGCTCCGGCCGGTCATTGTTGCGCCCGGCAACTGAGGCTGCCTGCCGCGCCCGGCCGGCGTCGGAGGTGAGGCGGCGGATTCGGGTTCGGGTCGTGGCAGGGCGTAGTCTGTTGCGTTGTGGCTGGACCTGACTTCGATGCTGAGCTGAAGAATCTCGACGCGACCCTGACGTCGGTCGAGAAGGTGCTCGACCTGCCCAAGATGCGGGCCGAGATCGCCGACCTCGGTGAGCAGGTCGCCGCGCCCGACCTGTGGGACGACCAGGCGAACGCGCAGAGGGTCACGTCCCGGCTGTCGAGCCTGCAGGCCGAGGTGGAGCGGGTCGCGAGGTTGCGCATCCGGGTCGATGACCTGGGCGTGCTGATCGAGATGGCCCGCGAGGAGAACGACGCGGACACGCTCGCCGAGGCGGAGAAGGAGCTCGCCGACCTCGGCAAGGCGATCCAGTCGCTGGAGGTTCGCACGCTGCTGTCCGGCGAGTACGACGAGCGCGAGGCGCTGGTCACGATCCGGTCCGGCGCCGGCGGGGTGGACGCCGCGGACTTCGCCGAGATGCTGCAGCGGATGTACCTGCGCTGGGCCGAGCGGCATGGTTACGCCACCGAGGTCTACGACACGTCGTACGCCGAGGAGGCCGGGCTGAAGTCGACCACCTTCGCGGTGAAAGCGCCGTACGCCTACGGGACGCTGAGCGTCGAGTCGGGCACGCACCGGCTGGTGCGGATCTCGCCGTTCGACAACCAGGGCCGGCGGCAGACCTCGTTCAGCGCGGTCGAGGTGGTTCCGGTGCTGGAGCAGACCGACGAGATCGACGTGCCCGAGGAAGAGCTGCGGATCGACGTGTACCGCTCCTCCGGCCCGGGTGGTCAGAGCGTCAACACGACCGACTCCGCGGTCCGGATCACCCACATCCCGACCGGCACCGTGGTGTCCTGCCAGAACGAGAAGTCGCAGCTGCAGAACAAAGCCAGCGCGATGGTGATCCTGAAGGCCAAGCTGCTCGCGCTCAAGAAGGCCGAGGAACGGGCCCAGCTGGACGCGCTGCGCGGCGACGTCGCCGGGTCCTGGGGTGACCAGATGCGGTCGTACGTGCTGCACCCGTACCAGATGGTGAAGGACCTGCGCACGCTGTACGAGTCCGGCAACACCAGCGCGGTCTTCGACGGCGAGATCGACGACTTCATCGAGGCCGGCATTCGCTGGCGCCGCACCGGCCAGATCGCCGGCCCCGCCACCTCTTAGGCGTTCATTCGTCGCATCTCGTGGTGGCTGTGGACAACCCCACAACGTGACCGACTGTGGTCACCCGACCGGTTGTCCACAGCCACCACGAGATGCGACGAATGAACGCGAAAAGGGGGATGGGGTGGGCCACTAATCAGCGGAGCGTAGTCCGCGGCTGAGCGGGATCAGCACCACCGACACCGCGGCGATGATCAGCTCGACCAGGGTCAGCGCGTCACCCGCACCCCAGCGCGAGGTCATCGAGAGGTACGCCGTCCCGACCATCGCCGCGCCGAGCGCCAGGCAGGTCTGCTGCGTGGTGATCAGGATCCCGCTGCCCAGACCGGCCTGCTGGACCGGCACCTGCCGGATGACCACGCCGAACATCGGCATCATCACGAACCCCGAACCCAGCCCGGCGACCAGCATGCCCGGCGTCAGGACCAGCGCGTTCACGTCCGGCCACGCGAGCTGCGTCGTTGCCGCGAGCAATAGGTAGCCGACGGTCTGGACGACGGCGCCGCGGGTGATGATGCCCGCTCCCCAGCGGGTCTCGAGCCGTGGCCCGACGATCGACGCGACCAGGAACGCCGCGCCCATCGGCAGGATCGCCAGCCCGGCCTCCAGCGCGGTCAACTTCGCACCCACCTGGGTCGCCAGCGCGAACGCGAACATGAACCCGCTGAACGTGGTGAAGAACAGCACCGCGATGCCCAGCCCGACCCGCATCCCGCGCAGCCGCAGCACCGACGGCGGCACCAGCGGCGCCCGCTCGGACCGCTCCACCCAGGACTGGTGCGTCCCGAGCAGCGCCGCCAGCGGGATCACCGCGGCCAGCAGCAGCCAGGTCCACAGCGGCCACCCGAGCGGCCGTCCCTCGGTCAGCGGCAGCAGCAGTACGACGAGGGTGACGGCGAGCAGGCCGGCTCCGACCAGGTCCAGCGGCACCCGGTGGGTCGCCTTCGTCTCCGGCAGCAGCCGGCGGCCGGCGATCGCCGCGAGCACGCCGAGCGGCACGTTCAGCAGGAACACCGAGCGCCACTCCAAGTCCCACAGGTTCGCCTGCACCAGCGCGCCGCCGAGGATCTGGCCGAGCGCGGCCGCGACCCCGCCGCTGGCGCCGAACAGGCCGATCGCGCGGCCGCGGCTCTCGCCGGTCAGTGTCGCCGCGATCGTCGCGAGCACCTGCGGCGTCATCAGCGCGGCCGTCGCGCCCTGCAGGACGCGGGCGGCGAGCAGGACACCGATGCTCGGCGCGATCGCGCACAGCAGCGAGGTGATGGTGAACCCGACCATGCCGGTCAGGAACAGCCGGCGGCGGCCGAACGCGTCGCCGAGCCGGCCGCCGGCCACGACCAGGCAGGCGTTCGCGATGCCGTAGGCGCCGACGACCAGCTGCAGCGCGCCGTCGGACGCGTCGAGGTCGCGGCCGATCGAGGGCAGCGCGACGTTGAGGATGAAGAAGGACAGGATCGGCAGGAACCCGCCGCTGAGCAGGGTGAGCAGCGCGGCGAGGCCGAATCGCTCCGTGCGTTCGTCCGCGGCGACCCGCGGCGGCGTGGTGGCAGTCAGCTCGGTCATGGGGATCAGTCTGGGCCGATTCCTAGCCGGGTGGTGAGAGCCTGGTTATCCTGGTATCAGAACCACCCGCCACCAGGCTTTTCTGGGCGTGCGGCACCGTCGACCATGATGAGATGACCACCATGGCCCTTCGCACCGCTCCGAGCACCATCACTGTTCCGGCGCCGGTCGACAGCCAACCACGGACCACCGACAGTTCTGGTTCCGCGCCGAGCTCACGTCGTACCGAGTTGGCGTCGTTCCTGCGCAGCCGCCGGGAGCGGATCCGGCCGGAGGACGTCGGACTGCCCCCGGGCGGCCGCCGTCGTACGCCGGGACTGCGGCGCGAGGAGGTTGCCCAGCTGGCCGGTGTCGGGGTGACCTGGTACACCTGGCTCGAGCAGGGCCGCGACATCAACGTGTCGACCCAGGTGCTGGACGCGATCTCGCGGACTCTGCGGCTGGACCGCCTCGAGCGCAACCACCTCTACACACTGGCCGGGGCGCCCCTCGCACCGGGCAAGGTCGAGTGCTCGGTGCTGACGCCGACGACGATGCGGGTGCTCGAGCAGTTGTCGCCGTACCCGGCGTCGGTGCTGAACCGCCGGTACGACGTGCTCGCGTGGAACGCGGCGTACCGCGACATCTTCCTCGAACTGGACGAATACCCGGTCGAGGAACGGAACCTGCTGTGGCTCGCGTTCACCGAGCACGACTGGAAGTGTGCGTTCCTCGACAGTGACGACCTGCACGCGGCGCTCGTCGCGGGATTCCGGGCGAACATGGCTCAGCACATCGGCGAGCCTGCCTGGCGGGAGCTGACCGAGCGGCTGCTGGCGGCCTCGCCGGAGTTCGCGGAGCTGTGGTCGCGGCATGACGTGGCCGGCCCGAGGACGCGGGTCAAGCTGCTCGAGAACGCCGAGGTCGGGCTGCTCCGGCTGGAGCCGTCGAGCTTGTGGATCGGCCAGAACGCCGACTTCCGGATCGCTGTCTACGCACCCGCCGACGACGAGACCGAGCGCAAGCTCCACCGGCTCTGCGAGGCTTAGGCCGTGTCGCACGCACACCCCTCGCGCCGCCTCGTTCGGCGTGTCAACGGCCCCTTCCGGCCTGGTCGCGATCCACGATCTGAGAAAAGCGCGGTACGGTGGCGCCGCAGTACATCCGCGACCTCGCAGGGGGAGATGTGACAGCAGGCGGGCTCGGTTCAGACACTCCCGATCCGTCGACCGTGCACCTGGACCTCCCGACGCTCGAGGGCCGGCGGAGCCTCCGGGAGGAGGTGGCGCGGGCGCTGCGGGCCGCGCTGGTGGCCGGGCAGATGCGCCCGGGGGTGACGTACTCGGCTCCCGCCCTCGCGGCACAGTTCGGCGTCTCGCCCACCCCGGTCCGCGAGGCCATGCTCGACCTGGCGAAGGAAGGGTTGGTCGAGGTCGTCCGCAACAAGGGTTTCCGCATTACCGAGCTGTCCGACAGAGACCTGGACGAGATCACCGACCTGCGGGCGCTGATCGAGATCCCGACGGTGACGAGGCTCGTCGGCGTCGTCCCGGCCAGCCGGTTCAATCCCCTAAGGCCGCTCGCCGACGCCATCGTCGAGGCGGCCGAGCGCGGTGATCTCGTCGCCTACGTCGAAGCCGACCGCCGGTTCCACCTCGATCTGCTGGGCCTGGCCGGCAACGAGCACCTGGTCGAGGTGGTGGGCGATCTGCGTAACCGCTCGCGGCTCTACGGCCTTGACGCGCTGATCAAGCGCGGGGTGCTGACGAAGTCCGCCAACGAGCACGAGGAACTGCTCGATCTGCTGGCCGCGGGCGACGCCGACGCAGTGGAGGAGCTCATGCGCCGGCACCTGCGGCACGTCCGCGGGATCTGGGCGGAGCGGCCGGAGCAGTAAGCGCGGGTCAGTCCAGCGGCACGATCTCGCCGTATCCGAAAGGCGCCGGTACTCAGTGGACGCGTCCTGGGGCGGAGCGCGAAGGCGGAGGGGGCCTCCGCCCCAGGACGCAGCATGGGTTCAGTTCTCGTTGTAGGTCACTTGCACGTCGTCGATGATGAAGTCGGTCCGCATCGTTGCGTCCTCGTCGGCCATGAACCGCAGCGACACGTTCCTTCCACGCCACGCGGAGAGGTCGTATGTGCGGAACACGTACCCGTTACTGCGGCTCTGGTTCGAAAGCTGCGGAGCCGCGCTGGTCACGATGGCGCCGTCGACGACCTGGATCTGGAGGATGTCGTAGGGATCGGCCCCGACTGCCTCCTCCGACCAGATCCGGCTCCAGAACGAGAGGGTGACCTTCCCGTCCTTCCCGTTCGGCGCCGCCGGGGTACCGGCACCCTGCGTGAGCGAGGTGGTCGTGTCGTAGCCGTAGCCGCCGAGCCAGGCGTACCAGGTCCCCGTCCTCGGCGCGTAGGTGTTCCAGGTGCCGATCACGTTGTCGGTCCCCGGAGCGGACCAGGACCAGGTGACCGCACCGCTCTCGAAACCGTTGTTGCCGAGCACCTGCCGGTAGTCGATGGTGTGGTTGTACAGGCGGGTCCGGCTGGTCGACGTGAGGTCCAGGTTCTGGTACCCACGCTCGTTGAAGTACTCGAAGAACGTCGACTGGGTGTAGTTCGACAGCAGCGTGATCGTGCTGTTCGGGCCACCGTCCACGTTCCGCCAGAGGTCGATCATTGAGCCGGCCACCCGGCCTTCGACGGCGTCCCCGTCGTTCCAGTTGGTCGAGCTGACCGCATACCACGAGTTGAACCACGTGGTGTTCATCAGGCTGATCCACGAGCCGTCGGGCCAGACGAACCGGTCGTCACCCTTGATGTAGCCGGCCAGCGCGTTGGCGAAGCCCTCGGTCCACGCGCACCCCATGTTGCTCGCGATGTGGATCTGGTGGTTCGCGCAGCTGGGGTCCGGCCACCAGAAGTTGTACAGCCGGTGGTGGAAGGCGTGGGCGGCCTCGTGCAGGACCATGTGTTCGGAATCCGGGTCGGCATCCTTGAGCCGGACGTAGGACGTGGCGGCGCTCGGGTTGGGCTGGTAGAAGGCGCCGTCGTTATTGCCCGCCCACCACTGGAGGTAGATCATGGCGCACCCGTTGGTTTCGTGCCTGGTCCAGCACCCGTTCGGCGAGTTTCGCGCGCTGTAGAGCTGGTTCATCGTGTCGAAGGCGTGCCAGGCCCGCTCCTGGCCCGCGTAGGGGGTATAGGTGCCGGCGTTCCAGTCCGTCCCGGTGTAGGTGTTGTAACGCACCGCTGACCAGGACGTGTAGTACTGGCTGTTGTTGTTGCGTACCTCCCACACCCCGTTGGTCGTGCCGTGCGAGACCTGCAGGGCGTACATAGGGTTCGCCGGGGCCCAGAAGCAGATGTTGTAGGTGCCGTTGGCCGCGGTCTGCCCGGTCGCCACCACTTCCCACGCACTGTTCGCCGTCCGCAGGCCGTGGATACTGATCTTCGCGTTGGCCACGTTGTGGGTGACGCCGCTGTACGTGTACTGGAAGCCGCCGTTGACGCAGATCTGGCCGGCTGGGGCGAGAGCCACCTGGTACTTCGTCTTCGCGGGCGGCGGCGCCTGCTGAGCCTTGGGGTTGCTGACTCCACGGCTGGTCGCCGCCTTGCCGGGCAGCGAGGTGAAGTCCGCGCCGGCCCGGGACGAGCCCTTACCCACGGTGACCTGGGTGGAGTCGAAGGCACTGTGCTCCGGCGAGTTGACAGCGGCGTCGTTGACGCTGGCCTCCACCTGGGCCGGGCCTTCGGCGCGCGCGCGGACCTGGAACGTCAGGGTCCTCGATCCGACCGGGAGCGAAACGGTGCCGGTGGCCTTGCTCCATCCGCCGTCGGCCTGCGGCGCACCCAGTGCGGAGCCGGCGGCGAGGATTTCTAGCGACTCCGTCACGCGCACGGTGAAGTCGACACGGCCGGCGGCGACCTGGGAGTCGACCTTCACCCGCACTGTCGCCGTATCACCGACGGCAGGGAGCCGCTCCAGGGAGACGTGGGCGCGGAAGCAACTCGGCGGTGTGGTGTCGCGGATGCTCACCGCGGTGGCAAGCGAACACTTGGTCGGCGCGTTCGAGGGAGCGGCGGCTGTCGCGGCCGGTGCGAGCCCGATCGTAGTCGCGGCGGCGGCTGTGGCAGCGATTACCAGGCGTAATCGCTGCCATGAGAGTGGGGGTTTGTTCATCACTCGAGGACCTTTCCCGATCGAGCCCCGGGTCCGAGTGGAGCGGGGCAGCCCCCCTTGCGGTAACAGTGCGATGCTGACAGATCAGGAGGATGTGTGCAATATCACATGTGACACGCTTCACTCACTCTCCGTGCGGATCGGAGATATCATGTGCAATGTCACGTAGCACTGTTACGTTTTCGTAACAATCTCTCTTGAGGTGCTTCGCCCCTTCGCCAGCGCGCCTAGAGTCGCGCCGACCGGTGTGGCTGTGCGGGGGCGGCGCACGGGCCCGTCCCAATCAGCAACGGCGCGGCTCCGCGCCGGAGGTCCCTCACCCAGTCCGGGTGGGAAGGGGAAAATGTGAGACCCACGAAGCATCGGGGACTCGGCAGGCGCCTGACGGTGGCCGGGTCCGCACTGGCGCTCGTCGCCGCCGGGATGACGGCCCTCGGCATCAGCACGGTGTCGGCTAGCGAGGCTGCGCCGCAGTACCAGCCACAGGCCAGCGACTTCTACGTCAACTACGCGCCGCCCATGGTCGAGAAGGACAGCCACGGGGCGGAGGTCAAGGACGAGAACGGCGTCTACCGGCCGCGTTTCGACGACCTGGCCTTCGCGATCGACCGGAAGTTCTCCAAAGGCAACCCGCGTGCGGCGAAGCAGCTCGCGAAGCTCGAGTCCGAGGCGATCCGCACGGGCAAGAACCCGCGCCAGATCAAGGAGGCCCGTGGCACCCAGGTGGCGAAGCTGCTCACGCTGCTGGTGGAGTTCAACGAGAACGCGAACGACGACTTCTCCGGGTTCCGCCACCCCAAGACCACCGGCGACGTCAACGACTGTGTCACCGAGCCGGCCGGCACCCTGCTGAGCGGGCCGCTGCACAACGAGATTCCCGACCCGGCAAAGGCGCCGATCAAGGACAACAACACCTTGTGGCTGCCCGACTTCTCGCCGGGGCATTACAACAAGATGCTCTACAGCAAGGACGGCGTGACCGAACGGGCCCGCACGGACCTCACCGGCCCGGACGGCAAGCCGGGTGTGAGCCTTGCCGGGTACACGATGCGCAACCTGTACGAGGAGATGTCCAAGGGTGCCTACACCGTGGACGGCGAGGCGGTCGGCTGGTTGAAGGTCCCGCACTCCGAGGCCTGGTACGGCGCGGCGCGATGCGGCACCTATCCGCAGGAGAACGCCGGCCACCCGGACAACCCGCGCGGGGTCCAGCAGTTGGCGATCGACGCGGTGGACGTCCTCACCAGGCAGCGTCCTGACTTCCCGTGGGCGGACTACGACCGCGAGGACCCGGGCGACGCCGACGGGGACGGGAACTACGTCGAGCCGGACGGGATCGTCGACCACCTCGTGCTGGTCCACGCCGGACGGGGCAAGTCCACCGGTGGTGGCGCGCAGGGCACGTATGCCATCTGGGCACACGCGAGCACGGTGCTACCGGGCTACACGGTCCCCGGCACCTCCATCAAGATCTCGAACTACATCATCAACCCGGAGGACTCCGGGGTCGGCGTCTTCGCCCACGAGTACGGCCACGACCTGGGCCTGCCCGACCTCTACGACATCTCCGCCAGCGGGGACTCCGACGTCGCGTTCTGGGACCTGATGGACGCCGGCCCGCTCACGGGCCCGCTCTCCCAGACCATCCCGTCCCACATGGGACTGTGGGACAAGTTCGTCCTCGGCTGGGCCGACCCGGTCACCCTGAACCCGGGCGACTCCGCGCAGGCGGTCCAGCTCGGCCAGAGCGCGCGGACCCCGGTCGGCACCAGGGACGGCATCCGGGTGAACCTCCCGCCGAAGAAGTTCACCACTGCCACGCCGCACGGCGGGCAGGCAATGTGGTACTCCGGCGCCGACCAGGACTGGGCGGACGTGAAGGTCACCCGCAGCCTGACCGTGCCGAACGGCTCGGACGTCCGGTTCTGGACGTGGAACAACTATGTCGCCGAGGCCGACTGGGACTACGGCTTCGTCGAGGTCTCCACCGATGGCGGGCAGACGTGGTCGGAGCAGAAGGTCTACGACTCCGCCGGCGCGTTGGTCTCCACCGGGGACGGTTACACCGATCCGAACGGGCGGATGAAGGATTACGGCGGCAAGAAGTACGGGCTGACCGGCACGAGCAACGGCTGGCGCCACGACTACGTCGACCTGACCCCGTACGCCGGCACCTCGATCAGCCTGCGCCTGCGGTACGCCACCGACGCCGGCTTCCTGGAGAGCGGCTGGTACGCCGACGACTTCTCGGTCACCGCCGGCGGCACCACCGTGTGGAGCGACGGCGTGGAGAGCGGCGCGAACGGGTGGACCGCCACCACCGGGTCGTGGACCGACACCACCGGTAAGGGCTGGCAGATGACCAGCGGCACCGAGACGAAGGCGCACTACTACCTCGCCGAGTGGCGCAACACGGTCGGCTTCGACGAGGGCCTCAACCACACCTACGACACCTCGTACCTCCGCGACGGTGCGTGGAAGGTGGAGAAGGCGAGGTACAACGCGCCGGGCATGCTCGTCTGGTACCGGGACACCGTCTACGGCACCAGCCAGGCGGTCGGCTCGGGCCTCACGGCCCTGCCCAGCTCCGGGCCCAAGGGCGGCCTGCTGATCGTGGACTCGCACTTCGACCCGATGCGGCGGGCCGGGACCGCGGCGGCGAAGGACCCGTCCCTGCTCGACAACCTGCCGGGCAGGGCGCAGGCGGGCAACGCGGCGTTCTCGCTGCAGCCGACCAAACCGTTCCGGGAGTGCTACGAGGCGGCGGGGGAGCCGTTCAGCGAGTACTGCACGGACATCCCGGCCGAGCCGCCGGTGCCGACCTTCACCGACGCGAAGGGCTGGTACCCGGGCCTGGAGCACCGCAACGGGCTGCTCCACTGGCGCGACTACGACGCCTCGGTCACCGTCGCGTCGAAGGACGGGAAGCGGTACTCGACGCGGATCGTCGAGCAGGACGGCACGCCGATCACCGCGTGGTACGGCACCGACTACGGGTGGGCGCTGCTGGGCTCCGGCAACCCCGCGGACCACGGTGCCGCCCTCGGTGTGTCGATGACGGTCCGGCAGGCAGCGAAGGACAACTCCTACGCGGTCGTCTACGTGACTCCGCCACCGGCCGGGTGACGGACGCCGGGCGGTCGGGGATTTCCGCCCCCCGACCGCCCGGCCTCACGGACGGCTGCCCCGGGGTGTGTCCTAGGCCGTGTCGCGGGCGCGCCAGCCGGTGCGTAGGGCGGCGACGGTGACCGCGACGGCGGGGCGCCGCATCGCGACCGTGCGCCAGACGGCGTAGATCCGGCGCGACGGCGCCGGACGCAGCGGTACGGCGACGACGTCGTGCGGCAGTGGTCCGCGACCGAGGCGTGGGATCAGTGCGATACCGATGCCGTGGGCAAGCATCGCGAGTTGGGTGTGGTACTCCGCGACCGAGTACGCGACCTGTGGATCGGTGCCCGCCCCGCGCATCGTGCGGACCAGCCAGTCGTGGCAGATCGAGCCCTCCGGCTGGCAGATCCAGCGCTCGCCGGCGAGGTCCGCGGGTTGCAGGAACTCCTTGTGCGCAAGGGGATGCGAGGCCGGCAGGATGATGTCGGCCGGGTCGGTGCCGAGCTTCACCCGGGTCAGCTCGTCGGGCACCGCGAGCGGGGTGTTGTGCCAGTCGTGCACCACGCCGACGGTCAGCTCGCCGCGGGCGACACCGGTCACGGTCTCGGGCGGGTCGAGCTCGATCACGTTCACGGCCAGCGCGGGGTGGCCGGCGTGCAGGCTCGCCAGCGCGGGTGGCAGAAGCCCGCGCGCCGCGGTCGGGAAGGCGGCGAGCGTGACCTCGCCGACGGCATCGCCACGGCGTTCCTCCAGGGCCAGCTCGGCTTCCTCGACGAGGCCGAGGACTGCTCCGGCCGTGCCGGCGAGCTCCTCGGCCGCATCGGTGAGGACGACGCCGCGGCCCCGTCGCTCCAGCAGCGTCGTCCGGGTCTCGCGCTCCAGCTTGGCGAGCTGCTGCGAGATCGCGGACGGCGTGTACCCCAGGGCGGCGGCGGCCGCGCCGACCGAGCCGTATGTGGCCACAGCACTCCTACACAATGCGCTGTAGTAGTCCGTGCTGGTGCTTAACGATAGCTCACCACAGACTGGCCGTCGTGAACCCACGTCATATCGCCCTCGCCGTCGCCGTCGCGGTGGTCTGGGGTGTGAACTTCGTCGTCATCGAGGTCGGTCTGGAGGACATGCCGCCACTGCTGCTGTCCACACTGCGGTTCGCGGTCGCGGCGTTCCCGGCCGCGCTCGTGCTCGGCCGGCCACGAGTGCCGTGGCGCTACGTGGTGGCGGTCGGGCTGATCCTCGGCGTCGCCAAGTTCGGGCTGTTGTTCGTCGGCATGGACCACGGCATGCCGGCCGGGCTGTCGTCGCTGGTGCTGCAGTGCCAGGCGGTCTTCACGCTGCTGTTCGCCGTCGTGCTGCTGGGGGAGCGGCCGCGGCCCGCGCAGCTGCTCGCGATCGCGACCGCGACCACGGGGATCGCGATCCTTGCCCTGGGCAAGGGTCTGACGGCGCCCGCGGGCGCGTTCGTGCTGGTGGTGGCGGCCGGCGCCTGCTGGGGGTTGTCGAACATCGTCACCCGGCACGCCCGGCCGCCGGACACGCTCCGCTTCATGGTCTGGGTCAGCGCGGTGGCCGTCGTACCGCTGTTGCTGCTGTCGGTCGCGACGGAGGGCTGGCAGCGCGACGTGTCAGCGCTGCGTGGCTTCTCGTGGAGTGCCGCGGGAGCGGTCGCCTACCTGGCCGGCGCGGCGACGCTGTTCGGGTTCGGCGCCTGGGGGTACCTGTTGCGGCGGTACGACGCGAGCACGGTGGCGCCGTTCTCGCTACTGGTTCCCGTGGTCGGGATGGCCGCGGCGTGGTTGCTGCGCGGTGAACGGCTGACGGTGATGCAGCTCGCGGCGTCGCTGCTGGTGATCGCCGGGATGGCGGGAACCGCCGCGCGGCGGCGCAAGCCGGCGGCGACGGTACCTGTCATTCGTACGGGTCAGCTGGTGCCTTGACCTGGCGGATCGCCGTACCGTCGAGCGCGGCGACGTCGCCCTGCGGGTGCTTGGTCGGCTCGGCCCACTGGCCGGTGACCTCGACCCACTGGTTCCGCGGCGGGGCCTGCTGGCCGCGGATCTCGACCATGTACGCCATCGCGTCCGCGACACAGCAGGTGATGCCGATCCGGGTCAGGTACCACTTGCCGTTCTGGCTGGGCGTGACGAACCCGGTCAGAGTGAAGGAACGGTCCTTCATGCTGTCCTTCTCCCACACCGCCCAGACCGAGTAGTCGCGAACCGGCAGCACGACCGGCGTCGTCCTGTCGCCCTTCGGCAGTAGGTTGTCGACCTGCGGCACCGTCACCGGCTTGGCCGCGATCGGCGACTGGCGCTGCGCGGCGTCCGCGCCGAGCGCCGGCGGGTCCACGACCAGCAGCGCGAACACGGGCAGCAGTAGCAACCACGCCGCGCGCGGCATGCCGTGGTGCGAGTGCCCGTGGTCGGCGTCGATCTCGCCGAGGTGCACGTGCCCGGTCTCGGCCGCCTCGTGGGCCTCGTATGCTGTGGCGTCGACGCTCGCCTTCGGCTTGGAGTCCGCGAAGACGTCGAGCACCGCGAGTACGACGAGGACGAGCCCGGCGGCCAGCAGCGGCAGCCGCATCGACGGCTTGACGTAGCGCAGGTACGCACCCGAGGCCGCTACCTGCAGAATGGCGGCGCCGACGAAGACGACGACCAGACCGGCAACATTGCGCTTCACAGCAGCCACCATCCGACGAGCAGGCTGGACAGGATCGCGACGACGAACGTCGCGGGTGCGAACCGGACCGCGAACCGCGGGCCGTAGGTGCCGGCCTGCAACGCGATCAGCTTCACGTCGACGACGGGCCCGACGACCATGAACGCGAGCCGCGCGGTCAGCGAGAACTGGGTCAGGCTGGCCGCGACGAACGCGTCCGCCTCCGAGCAGATCGCGACGATCACGGCGAGCAGGCCGAGCAGCAGCGCCGACACCAGGGTGTTGCCGGCGACCCCGCCGATCCACTCGCGCGGCACCACGACGTTGAGCGTCGCAGCGACGGCGCCACCGAGAACCATGAACCCGCCGGCGTGCAGGAAGTCGTGCAGCACCGACGACCGGAACACCTCGAACTTCGGCGTTCCCTCCGCGTGCCGCTGCGCCGGCGGCTTCAGCCAGCTCGCGCTCTTGCCGCGCAGCAGGAACAGCCAGCCGATCAGCACCGACACCAACAGCGACGCCGTCAGCCGCGCGACCGGAACCATCGGCCTCCCCGGGAACGCGACCGCCGTCGAGGCCAGCACGACCGGGTTGATCGCCGGCGCGGACAGCAGGAACGCGAGCGCCGCCGCCGGCGTGACCCCGCGGTTCATCAGCGCTGCCGACACCGGTACCGACGCACACTCACAACCCGGCAGCACCGCCCCGGACACGCTGGCCACCGGTACGGCGAGCGCGGGGTTCTTCGGCAGCGCCTTCGCGAAGAACGACGCGGGCACGAACGCGGTCAGCGCCGCCGACAGCAGCACGCCGAGCACCAGGAACGGCGTCGCCTGCACCACCACCCCGACGAACATCGTCGCCCAGGTCCGCATGCCCTCGTCGGTGAACAACCCGCCGAAGATCCGCCGCCCGAACAGCGCGAGGAAGACGAGCAGCACCAGCGTCGCGGTGAACACCGCGGACGCCCCGGCCGACTCGCGTTCCGCACGGACGGTGGCCGGCTTCCCTGGACCAGGTGTGGTCTCGGTCTCTTCCTGAGTCTCGGACTCAGCTGACGTGCTCATGGGCCGGAATGATGACACGCCGAGATGACAACTGGGCAGACGGTATCCACAGAATTCCGCGTCAGGCGGCCCTCGCAAGGGAAATCCGTCAGCGCAGACCGAGCCCGGGCAGCCAGCGCTCACCCGGCCGGCGCGAGCACCATGCTGATCATGACGGCGCGGCTGGCGGCGTCCGTGACCGCCGTCAGCCCGCCGGCGCTGCCGGTGGGCACCGGCGCTCCACTGTCCGCGACGAGCGAGGTGATCCGTCCGCTACCGGATCCGATCCGCTCATCTCTGGGCACGGATGTGGCGGGAGCCGTCCAGTTGGTGGTCGACGACGACTTGTCTGCCCAGTAGGACAGCAACCACGACCCGCCGACGCTCACGTTGACCACCGGGGTCACGTGCGCGGTCGTGTAGTCAGCGTCGGACCGTTGGCTCACCGCGCCCAGCGGGGTGGGCGAGGTGCCGCCGTATCCCGTCAGCTGCATGGCGACCTTGGTGTACACGCCGAAGGTCAGGCGGACGGCCTGGCCGGCGTCGCCTTGGGACGCGATCTTCCACCACGCCATGGTCCGCTGCGAGCCGGACACGACATTGACGACGGCGGTCCAGCCGCCGACCCCCGATGGTCCGGCGACCGACGTGGTGGTCACGTTGAGCGTCGCGAACAGCACCAACGCATCGCCCGCACGCACGGTGCTCGGCACGGTGACGGCCGGGGCCGTCGTGTTGGCGACAAACCCCGCTGCCCCGCGGAAGGCGATGCCGGTGGACGATCCGACCGTGACCGGATGCGTGACCTGGTTCGTCGCCCCGGCGGCGTCGGTCACCGTGAGCGCGACGGTGTACGTGCCGGCCGTGGCGTAGGTGTGGGTCGGCTGGACTCCCGAACCGGTGGTGCCGTCTCCGAAGTTCCAGGCGTACCCGGCGATGGAGCCCTCAGCGTCGGACGACCCTGAGCCGTCGAAGGTGCAGGACAAGCCGCTGCAGGCGGACGTGAACGCGGCGACCGGCGGGGTGTTCCCGGTGGGCGTGGTGTAGGCCATGTGCAGCACCGGGGCGGCGTTGCCGTCGACGGAGGATGCACGGCGCTCACCTGTGCCGGTGAAGACCAACGCCAGCGCGTTCCCTCGACGCCACCCGGGCCGACTGAGCACCTGCTGCGCCACGGCGCGTACGTCGGACGTGCGCTGTGCGGTCCCCGACAGTCCGGCCGCTGTCCAGGCGACCGGGCTCCAGGTGGCGCGTGCCTGGGTCCATGGGCGCGACGTCACGGTCGTGGGGGACGTGGTGAAGGATGGCGTGTCGTCCTCGGCGATGCCGCCGATTTGGACCGTGGTTGTGCCGGAGTTCGCCCCTACCGACGTGAACTGGACCCATGCCTCGGTGACCGTCGCGCCCTGGGGGACGTCGACATTGTCGAAGCGGATTCCCACCGTCTGCGTGGTCCCACCGTTGTTCGGGATGTTCAGCGTGGCGGTGGCCCACTCGGCGTATCCGGTGGGACGCTGCTCGACATCGTCGAACGCCCTCGACACCGGAATGTCGAGCGGAAGGGCCCCGCCGGCAGCGACCACGGTGACCAATAGATCGTCCGACCCGGTGAGTGCGGAGTCGCTCGCCACCGCGCGTACGACGTACGTCCCCGCGGCGCTGAACGTCGCAGAGGTCTGGGCCGACTGCGGCGCCCCGAAGGTGACGGTCCCGGGACCGCTCACCGCCTGCCAGTTGACCGTCGTCGAGGAGGTCGGCAGCCCGTCGTCCCGTACGACGGCCTGCAGAGAGAGCGGTTCGCCGACGTGCGTGGGCCGATCCGGTCCCACGGAGACGACCGGGGCGAGGTTGGGGATCGGCGGCAGCTGGACCGCCATCTCGTACAGCTTGCCGTCGTTCTCGCTCGGGTTCGCGTCGTTGTCCACCCCGCGGTCGACGATGTAGAGGTTCCACTGTGACGGGTTGTTCGTCGCAGGGGCGACGGTGATGCCGGCCGCGAAGACCTCGTTCGAGGCCGAGATGTTGATCCGGTTCACCAGCATGAGGTTGCGGTTGAACTCGTACGCCGTGTTCGACGCGCTGTCCACGACCAGCAGTGTGTTGCGCCCGGGGTGGAAACCGATCCCCTCCGGGTCCACCACGCCGTACCGCCCCACGTCGAACTCCGTGTCGACGTCGTCGCCGGTCGGCGCCGTGCCGTTGAAGACACCGTCGGGACCGGGCGACACACGATGGACGTCGTTGTCCGCGCCATCCAGGACGAACAGCTCACCGGTCGGCGGGAAGTACTCCACGTCTTCCGGATCCTGACTCTGGAAGGCCGTCGCGGTACTGAACGACGTGCGGGTGTCATCGGTCGTTCCATAGCGCCCGTCCGGCCCCGCCGCCACTTCGTACACGCGGAACTGGTCGTCGTCCGACAGGAAGATGTGCCCGTT
>WNGA01010453.1_pt1 | contig 23187 bp, 26 predicted proteins | sample 5400061 | NCBI WGS metagenome assembly WNGA01 (sample SAMN13153366, study PRJNA577476) | soil metagenome | isolation source: 100 cm soil or saprolite under grassland replicate 2 | place: USA:California | collected 2016-06-15
CGGGGGCCGCAAGGCCGCCGTCGCCGAGCTCCGCGAGCCGGTCGAGCGAGATCTCGACGTACGGCGGCGGGAGATCCTCCGTGATGCGCTGCGCCTCGCGGTAAGCCCTCCGGGCGGAGCGGGTGAGCGGGTCGCGCTCGCGCAGCGCGTCGAGCACCTGGCCGCGCACCCGGCGGGCGGCGTAGGCGCCGAACGACGCACCGAGGTCGCCGCGATAGCGCTGCGCCGCCTGCACGAGACCGACGATCCCAGCTGCGATGAGGTCCTCGCGATCGGCCCCGCGGCACCGGGGATCGAGCGATCGCGCTGCGACCGCGCGCGCGAAGCCTAGGTGCGCGAGGATCCGCTCATCGACTTCGCGGGCACTCATCTCGCGAGCGCTCTGCGGGATTCGGATCGTTCGTCTTGACCGTGCGGGTGGTCCTTCCGCCAGCTAAGCCTCTCAGTTTGCCTTTCGGCCGCAACCGAGGAGTTCCGCGAGACGCCACAGTGAATAGCCAAACTCATTTGGCGAAGGTTTGACTCCGAATTCGCGCATGCATAGGTCGGCGAGTTCGGTCTCATCGAGCGTCGTGATATCGAAGAGTGTTGTCTCGTCGGTGATGACGTAGGGCTGCTCATCCTTAGGGACGACCGCCCGGATAAGTCTGTTGACTAGCTCCGCCGACCTCTTCGTTTGGCTCTGTCGTCCGACGCGAAACTTCTTCAGCGCCCAAAATCCTATTCGGGTCGATTACGCCGCCCTGTCTCCGAAGCCGTACGGCCAGTGGCTTGAGGCGCTGCATCTTGCGCCCCGCGTGCACCAGACCCACGACGCCCCACGCGATCAGGTCTTCGCGGTCTGCCCCGCGACAGCGCGGATCCAGTGACCGGCCGGCCACCGCTTTCGCGAAGGCAAGGTGGGCGATGATGCGTTCGCCGCTGGCGGGTCCGTCCAAATCGAGGTCACGCTCCCCGCCGGCAAGGTATTCATGCCTGAACCTGGTGTCAATAGCGAATTGACGAGATATCCACAGGAACCGCGCGCGCGACGGCGCATAACCTTGCGAGCCGTGCTCGCGCTCAAAGCCTCGGCGGTCCTGATGTGGTTGGTCGCTGCCGGCTTTGGGATCCCCGCGCCGTTCGTGGCGTCCCACTTCTTGCGCGAGCGCACGCTTCCGAGCTTCATGGGGCTCTTTCCCATGTACGGCGGTGGCCTGTTCGACCGCTTCTCGCCCGAGGTCTTCGGCGTACTCCTCGGACTGTTCACCGCGCTGTGCGCGTTCGAGGCGTACGCCGGATGGCTGCTCTGGAACGGCGAGAAGCTCGGCGCAATCATCACACTTGCGCTTCTGCCCATCGAGGTGGTGTTCTGGGCGGGGTTCGCCGTACCGTTCCCGCCGCTGATCGCGGTCGCCCGTCTCGGACTGCTCGCGGCCGGCTGGTCGATCCTGCGCTGAAGCCGCGGCGCCCAGGGTCTCAACAGGAAATTGACGAAGATATCGACAGAAGCCGAGGACTTTTTCGACCGGTATGCGTATCCGGATTGGCTGCGCATGCACAGCCTGCTGGTGGGTCGGATCGCGGAGACGCTCGCCGCGGAGCACGCCGGCGTCGGCAGCGGGGCGCGCGACATCGCGCTCGCCGGGTATCTCCACGACATCGGGCGCAGCCCGCTCGTCGCCAACGACACGCGCGAGCACAACGAGCTGTCGGCGCTCATCATCGCCGCCGAAGGGCTCGCGGGTTCGGTCGAGCCCGCTCGCCGGCACGCGATCTACATGGTCCTCGATCCGGCGACAGCGCCCGCGACGCTCGCGGACAAGATCGTCTACGTCGCGGACCGCCGCGGCGGCATGAAGGTCGAGACGGTGGAAGTGCGCGCACACGACACCGCCCGCCGGCATCCACGTTTCGCGGGCGACATCGAGCGCGCGATCCCGGCCGCGAAGGCGCTCGAAAAGGAAGTGTTCGTCAGGTTACCGTTTGCACCCGAAGAGCTGGAGGCGCACCTCATCACGTGAGCGACTTCTTCCGGCTGCAGAAGCACATCGACGAGCTGTCCGCGATCGGCGCGCGTGACGGCGCGGTCACGCGCCTCGGTCTGTCGTCCGAGGAGCAGGCGGCTCGCGACCTTGTTGGGTCCTGGTGCGCAGTGCGGGGCGCGGAGCTGCGGCGCGACGCGGCAGCCAATCTGTTCGCGCGATTCCCCGGCGAGCGCGACAAGGATCCGGTGGTGCTCGTCGGCTCGCACGTCGATTCGGTGCCCGAGGGTGGTCGATTCGACGGCGCGCTCGGCGTGATCTGCGCTATCGAAGCGATCGAGTCGCTCCTGGACGTCGGCACGCGCTTCCAGCGGCCGATCGAGGTCGTGGCCTGGGCCGATGAGGAGGGCGCGCGGTTCGGCATCGGCCTGTTCGGATCCGCGGCCGCGTTCGGCCGCCTTCCCGCTCGCGCGGCCGAGCGCACCGATCGGAGCGGGATCTCGATCGCGAACGCGCTACGTGCGCTCGGTGAGCAGGGGGATCCGGCGCTCGCAGCCCGCGATCCGCGTGAGATCGCGGCGTATCTCGAGCTCCACATCGAGCAGGGGCCGCGACTGGCGGAAACGAATCGCGCGCTTGGCGTCGTGAGCGACATCGTTGGCATCGTGCATGGTCGCGTCACGGTGAAGGGGCGCGCCGACCATGCGGGCGCGACGGTGATGACCGCGCGGTCGGACGCGCTGCTCGGTGCTGCCGAGATGGCGCTCGCGCTCGAGACCGCGGCGCGCTCACGCGACAACACGGTCGGCACCGTGGGGGAGATCGGCGTCCGTCCGGGCGCGAAGAACGTCGTCCCGGGCGAGTGCGTCTTCTCGATCGACGTGCGGGCGCCGGATCAAGCGCGCATCGACGCCGTCATGGCGGATCTGCGCGAGGCGGTGAAGCGCGTGTCGGACGCACGCGGACTCGCGACATCGATCGACCTGTTCAATGCCGTACCGCCGACGCAACTCGACCTCACGATGCGCGACATGTTCGCGAGGGCGGCGGCCAGCGTTGGTGTCGAAGCGCCGGCCCTCTCGAGCGGTGCGGGGCACGACGCGCAGAACCCGGCGCTGGCCGGCGTGCCGACGGGGATGCTGTTCATCCGCTCGACCGGCGGCAGTCACACGCCTCGCGAGTCGGCCGCCACCGTGGATGCCGCACTGGCCTCCGACGCGCTCGCGTTCGTGCTCCGTCGCCTCGCGGGCTGACTATGAACCTGACCAATTTGCCGATGTTGTAGTATGCAACTATGTTGACCGTTCCGGAGGCGGCACGTCGCGTCCGCAGGAACCCGGAGACAGTGCGGCGCTGGATCCGCGAGGGAAAGCTCGTGTCGCGGAAGGTCGGGACACAGCACGTGATCGAGGAGCGCGACCTCGAGCGTCTCACCGAGGGCCGCGAGCCCGAGGTCACAGCACTTCCGAAGGGGTGGCGTCGCACTGCGACGGGCGAGCCGATGCCTAACGCGGTCGCGGCGATCTGGCGCTCGCGCGAGGGCCGTTGACACTCGTTCTGGACGCGAGCGTTGCCTTTCAGGCCGGCATCAGCGCGGACGGTTTTGCTGTGTTCGGCCGTGAGCGACTCATCGCGCCACCGCTGCTGTGGCCGGAGGTGAGGTCGTCCTTGCACGCGGCGCTGTGGCGTCGAGAGATCTCGCCCGCTCTTGCGCGAATCGCGTTTGAGCGAGTTCATACGGCCCGTATCAGCGTGCGCTCGCCAGCTGGACTCGCTACGGAAGCGTGGCGCATCGCGGACGATTTCGGTTGGGCGAAGACGTACGACGCCGAGTACCTTGCGCTGGCTTCACTTCTTCACTGCCGGCTGGTCACGGTGGATGAGGCGTTGCGAAGAGCGTCGGCTCGGCTTGGTTTCGTGATCCGTCCGACCGAGCTCTGAGCGCGGTACACTCGGCCCCGCCAGTTGACGTGAACTGGCAAAGTAGCTCCGAGGAGACGCGCATGGCGACGACGGTCGGCCAGTACCGCATCGGGGAGCTTGCCGCGAAGCTCGGGTTGACCGAGCGGACCATCCGCTACTACGAGGAGCTCGGTCTTCTCGAATCCGTGAAGCGCCTCGACGGCGGCGTGCGCGTCTACACCGACGAGGACGTCCGCAGGCTCAAGTACATCGGCAAGCTCAAGATGCTCGGTCTCACGCTTCAAGAGATGCTCGAGCTCGAGCGGATGTACCAGCGGCATCGATCGAACCGCAACGTGCTGCCGCGCCTGGTCGAGCTGCTCGACGCCCACCTCGCCACACTGAGTGATCGGATGAGCGAGCTCGCCGCGCTGCGCGACGAGATCCGCGCGTACCGCGAGCACGTGACGCAGCGCCTGTTGGAGGAGGAGAAGTGAGCGAGGTCGTCATCGTCGGCGCAGCGCGAACGCCGATCGGCGCGTTCCTCGGCGGGCTCGCGCCCCTCGCGGCGCCGAAGCTCGGCGCGATCGCGATCCGCGCCGCGCTCGAACGGTCCAGGGTTCCCGATGACAAGATTGACGAGGTCTACATGGGCAACGTCGTCCAGGCCGGCGTCGGTCAGGCGCCGGCGCGCCAGGCCGCGCTCGGAGCGGGCCTGCCGCAGAGCGTTCCGTGCACGACGGTGAACAAGGTCTGCGGCTCGGGCCTGAAGAGCGTCATGCTCGCGTCGTCGCAGATCCTCGCCGGCGAGGCGCGCTGCATCGTCGCCGGCGGGATGGAGTCGATGTCGAACGCGCCGTACATCGCGCGCGGCCTGCGCAACGGACTGGCGCTGGGCGAGCACCGCATCGAGGATGCGAATCTGGTGGACGGCCTTGTGGACGCGTACGGCGGTGGGCACATGGGTCTCGGCGGCGAGAAGGCCGCGGAGTGCTGCGCGCTCACGCGTGAGGACCAGGATCGCTTCGCTGTGCGCAGCTACGAGAAGGCGCTCGCCGCGCAGCGCAGCGGCGCGTTCGACGATGAGATCGTGTCGGTGGACGTCCCCGGCCGGAAGGGCGCGGTCACGACGGTGGCGAAGGACGAGACGCCGCGCGAGACGAGCCTCGATGCGCTCGCGAAGCTCGCCCCGGCTTTCAAGCCCGGCGGGACGGTCACCGCGGGGAACGCGTCGAAGCTGAACGACGGTGCGGCTGCCCTCATCGTCGCGTCGGCGGACCGCGCGCGCGAGCTGCGCGCCGCGCCGATCGCGCGCGTCATCGCACAGGCGCAGTACGCGCGCGAGCCCGAGCTCTTTCTGCTCGCGCCGAGCGGCGCGATCGCGCGCGTGCTGGGCCGCGCCGGCTGGACCGTCGACGCGGTGGATCTGTTCGAGGTGAACGAGGCGTTCAGCGGCATCGAGGGCGTGCGCCGCGAGCTCGGGATCCCCGAGGAGAAGTTCAACGTGAACGGTGGCGCCGTCGCGCTCGGGCATCCGATCGGCGCGTCGGGCGCCCGCCTCCTGGTCACGCTGCTGTACGCGCTTCGCGCGCGGGGCAAGAAGCGCGGCATCGTGTCGCTCTGTCTCGGCGGGGGCGAGGCGGTCGCCCTCGCGGTGGAGGCGCTGTGAGCGACGAGGCGGTGCCCGGCCTCGGTCCGGTGATGGCGTTCACTTCGAAGCGAGCGGAGGTCGTCCGCTTCTACACCGAGATCGCCGGGCTCAAGGGAGACGCGCAAGGGGGGGCGACCTGGCTCGCCGCGGAAAACGCGCAGCTCGTCGTGCACGATCCCGACGACCGCCAGACCGAGCCGGACGTGCGCGGACAGCGCGGCTTCGTCGTCTGGTTCGGCATCGACGACGTCGTGACGGCATACGCGCGAGCACGGGCCGCCGGCGCCGCGATCGGCGAGCTGCATGGCGACTATTTCTTCGCCCGCGACCCCGACGGCCGCTACGTCGGCTTCCACGCGAATGAAGAGCATGGACACGGACACGGACATGGTCACGACCACTGAGACGGTGACCGGCTTCGACCTGGCGCTCAGCGAGGGGCAGGAGCTCGCGCAGCGCACGGCGCGGGATTTCGCCCGCGAGAAGGTCCTGCCGCGCGCGCGTGAGATCGACGAGCAGGGCAAGGTGCCCCAGGAGCTGCTCGCTGAGATGGCGTCGCTGGGCTTCCTCGGGATCTACGTGCCCGAGTCCTACGGTGGCGCGGGTCTCGACGCGCTGAGCTACGCCCTCGTGACCGAGGAGATCAACCGCGCGTGCGCCTCCACGGGCGTCGTCATGTCGTCGCACGTGTCGCTGGTCGTCGATCCGCTGCTGCACTACGGCAGCGACGCGCAGAAAGACCGCTTCCTGAGGCCGCTCGCACGCGGCGAGAAGCTCGGGTGCTTCGCGCTCTCTGAGCCGGCGTCAGGGAGCGATGCGGCGGCGATGCGAACGTCCGCGCGCCGCGACGGCGACGAATGGGTGCTGAATGGGACGAAGAACTTCATCACCAACGGCGCAAGCGCTGACATCGCGCTCGTGTTCGCGCAAACGGATCCCAACGCCCGCCATCGGGGCATTGCCGCGTTCGTCGTCGAGAAGGGCACACCCGGCTTCAGCGTGGGCAAGCTGGAGCACAAGCTCGGCATCCGCGGGTCCGATACCGCGCAGCTCGTATTCCAGGACTGCCGCGTGCCCGCCGCGGACCTTCTCGGCGAGGTCGGTGAGGGCTTCAAGATCGCGCTCTCCACGCTCGACGGCGGTCGCATCAGCATCGCGGCGCAGGCCGTCGGCATCGCGCGCGCGTGCCTTGAGGACTCGCTCGCATACGCGAAAGAGCGCGAGGCCTTCGGCAAGAAGATCGTCGAGTTCCAGGCGATCCAATGGAAGCTCGCCGACATGGCGACGGAGATCGACGCGGCGCGCCTGCTGGTGTGGCGCGCCGCCACGCTGAAAGACCGCGGCGAGGACCACATCCTCGCGGCCGCGCAGGCGAAGCTGTTCGCGAGCGACGTCGCGGTGCGCGCCGCGCGCGAATGCGTGCAGATCTTCGGCGGCTACGGCTATCTCACGGATTTCCCGGCCGAGCGCCACTACCGCGACGCGAAGATCACCGAGATCTACGAAGGGACGAGCGAGATCATGAATCTCGTCATCGCCGAGGAGATCCTGAAGGAGTGAGCCCTCCGACGCAGGGGATCTGGGCGATCGTGCTCCTCGTCCTCGCGGTCGCGGCTGCGGTCGTGTTCGGCTATCGCGTCTGGGGGCTCTACCGCCTGCTTCGACTCGGCCGCGACGAAGCGCGGGTCGACCATCCGTGGAAGCGGCTGCGCGACGAGATCGTTGTCTATCTGGGTCAGCGGAAGCTGCTCACGCGCCCGTATTACATCCGCGGCATCGGACACGCGCTGATCTTCTGGGGCTTCCTCGTCATCACCTGGGGCAGCGCCGACCTGCTCCTTCGCGGGATCCTCGGCTGGCAGATGCCCTTCACCGAGACGACCGCCTACGCGTGGACGCTCGATCTCTTCGCTGTGGCGGTGCTCGTCTCCGTCGCCGTCGCGATGTTCCGCCGAGCGGTGCTGCACCCGCCGCGGATGCATCGCATGCCCGAGGGCTACGTGATCCTCGCCCTGATCGGCTTTCTGATGCTCACGCTGCTCGTGTTCGAGTCCGCGGCCGAGGCCGCGACGCGGGATCAGCTCGGGGCAGACATGTTCCGCGTCGTGCCACCGGTCGCGGCGGTCGTCGCCCCGCTGATTCCGACGGCCGCCGGCCCGGCGATCTTCGCGGGCGCGTGGTGGGCCCACATCGTGACGATCCTGGCGTTCGCCGTCTATCTCCCGCGCACCAAGCATCTCCACATCGTCACGACGCTGCCGAACGTGTACTTCCGCTCGTCCCGTCCGCGCGGCGCGCTGCAGATGATCGACGACATCGAGAACAAGGAGACGTTCGGCGCCGCGAACATCCGCGACTTTTCGTGGAAGCAGTTGCTTGACGGCTACACCTGCACGGAGTGCGGCCGCTGTTCCGACAACTGCCCCGCGCTGGCAACCGGCAAGACGCTCGATCCGCAGAAGATCGTCCTGGACATCCGCGACCAGCTGCTACGCGAGGGACCGAAGCTGCTCGCCGACGCGAAGGCCGAGACGACGCCGCCCGCGCACTGGGTCGAGACGAAGCCGGACGAGCTGTGGGCCTGCACGACCTGCGCGGCCTGCGTCGAGGCCTGCCCGGTGACGATCGAGCACATTGACAGGGCGCGGCGCCGGCCGAGGCCCAGCGCGCGATGACGAACATCGAGCGCGCCGGGAATCCGTGGGGCGAGCCGCGCGAGACGCGCGGCGACTGGGCGCAGGGCCAGGGGATCCCGACGTTCGCGGAGAAGCCCGACGCCGAATACCTGTACTTCGTCGGCTGCGCGGCGTCGTACGACCGCCGCAATCAGCGCGTCGCTCGCGCGCTCGCGACGATCCTGAAGTCAGCTGGCGTCTCGTTCGCGATCCTCGGCGCGGCGGAGACCTGTAACGGCGATCCCGCGCGCCGCATGGGCAACGAGTACCTGTTCCAGCTGCAGGCGCAACAGAACATCGAGACGCTGAACGCGGCCGCCGTCAAGAAGGTCATCACCTCGTGCCCGCACTGCTTCAACACCCTCGCGAACGAGTACCCGCAGCTCGGCGGCAACTACGAGGTCGTGCACGCGCTGCCGCTCGTCAAGAAGCTCCTCGACGAGAAGCGGATCACGATGAGCGACGGCGCGACCGCCGAGGTGGTCGCCTACCACGACCCGTGCTACCTCGGCCGGCACAACGGGATCTACGACGCGCCGCGCGACGTGCTCGACGCGGTCCCCGGCGTCACGCGAGCGGAGATCGCTCCACACAACCGCGAGCGGGGGTTCTGCTGCGGCGCTGGCGGCGGCCGGATGTGGATGGAAGAGAAGATGGGACAGCGCGTGAACCATCGCCGTGTCGACCAGCTGCTGGCGACGAAGTCGGGCGCGACCAAGGTGGCGAGCGGTTGCCCCTACTGCCTGATCATGCTCGAGGAGGGCGTCGGGGCCAAAGGCGTGCAAGAGTCCATCAAGCCAGTCGACGTGCTCGAGCTTGTCGCCGCGCGCTTGGAGACGAACTGATGGATCTAACAGACGGCGGGACGATCGCGTGGATCGTCGGGGCCCTCGTCGCGATCGTGGTCGCGGTGTTCGCGATCTGGGTCGGTCTGCGCTACGCGAACGACGAGGAGATCGTGTGACATGAAGTTCCTCGTATGCCTGAAGCAGGTGCCTGACTCGACCGTGCGTGTGAAGGTCGCTTCCGACGGGAAGTCGGTCGCGACCGACGGCATCACCTGGTCCATCTCGCCGTACGACGAGTACGCGATCGAGCTCGCGCTCGAGCACAAGGACGGCGACCCCTCGACGACGGTGAGCGTCGTCACGGTCGGCCCGGCGCGTTCGCGCGACGCGCTGCGCCAGGCGCTCGCGATGGGCTGCGACGACGCAACGCTCGTGACCGCGGACGACAAGGTCAGCGGTCTCGATGTCGCGAAGGCCCTCGCCGCCGTCGTGAAGGAAGCGAAGCCGGACGTCGTCTTGTGCGGGAAGCAGGCCTCCGACGACGACCAGGGTCTCGTCGGACCTGCGCTCGGGGAGGCACTCGGCTGGCCGCACGTCGGGATGCTCACGAAGATCGCCGCGGGTGGCGACGGCGTCGAGCTGTGGCGCGAGATCGAGGGCGGCCACGAGGTGTGGAGCGCGCCGCTGCCGGTCGTCGGTCTGGTCCACAAGAGCGCGAAGGAGCCGCGCTACCCGAGCCTCCCGGGGATCATGAAGGCGAAGAAGAAGGAGATCCCGGAGAAGGATCTCGCCGCGCTCGGCGTCACCCCTGGCGCGCCGCGGGCCGAGGTCGTCGCGATGGAGCCGCCGCCGCAGCGCGGTGGCGGGAAGATCCTCAAGGCCGATGGCGACGTGAAAGCGCTCGCCGTCGAGCTCGCGCGCCTACTGCACGAAGAGGCGAAGGTCCTGTGAAGATCCTGATCGTCACCGAGCGGAACGACGGCAAGCTTCGTCGCGTGAGCGCGGAGATCGCGGCCAAGGCGAAATCGTTCGGCGATACCGAGATCGTCGAGGTCACCGGGACCGACCGCTATCACCCGCTCGCGCACGCGAACGCGGTCGCGGAGCACGCGAAGGCGAGCGGCGCCGACGTCGTGCTGACCGGCGCGACGCTCAACGGGCGCGATCTCGCGGCGCGCGTCGCAGCCAAGCTCGGCTGGGCATACGCCGCGGACTGCACCGATGCGTCGGTGAAGGACGGCGCGTTCGAGGCGAAGCGGCCGATGTACGCGGGTAAGGTCCGCGCGACCCTGCGCGTGCCGACGCCAGCCGTGCTTTCGATCCGCCCCGGTGCGTGGACGCTGCCGGCCGGTGCGGCCGAGGTCGCACCCAGGGCGATCGCGGCGGACGCGAGCGCCGAGAAGCTGAAGTTCGCGCGCTTCGAGCCGACCGCGACGACGAGCAAGCGCGTCTCGCTCAGCGAAGCGCGCGTCATCGTGTCAGGGGGCCGTGGCCTCAAGGGCCCGGAGAACTGGAAGCTGCTCGAAGAGCTTGCCGACGCGCTCGGCGCCGCGACCGGCGCGTCGCGCGCGGTGACGGACGCCGGGTGGCGCCCGAACGAGGAGCAGGTGGGGCAGACCGGCAAGACCGTGACTCCCGATCTCTATATCGCGCTCGGGATCTCCGGCGCGATCCAGCACCTCGCCGGCATGACGTCGAGCAAGGTGATCGTCGCGGTAAACAAGGATCCCGACGCGGACATCTTCAAGATCGCGGACTACGGCGTCGTCGGCGACCTGTTCGAGTTCCTGCCCGCCTTCACCGAGGCCGTGAAGCAGACGAAGGCCGGCGCCTGATGCGACCGGAAGCGGGGCAGACCGAGCGCGAGCTGGCCGAGGCAGTGCGCGACTGGGCATCCAGCGCGTTGCTCGCCCAGCGGATCGCTGACGCGGAGCGCGAGGGCGCGCTGCCCGCGGACGTCATCCATGACCTCGGCGAGCTCGGTGTCCTCGGTATGTGCGTGCCCGAAGAAGACGGTGGCCTCGGCGCATCCACGGTCGTGTTCGCGCTGGTCCTCGAGGAGCTCGCCGCGGCGTGGCCGTCACTCGCGGTCGGCGTGTCGGTCAACAGCGGGATCGTCGCGGGCTCGATCGTCCGATACGGCACGCGCGAGCAGCGCGCGCGCTGGCTGCCGCGCCTCATCAACGGGTCGGGTCTCGGCGCGTTCGCGCTCACCGAGGCCACGAGCGGAAGCGACGCCGCATCGCTCCGGGCCAGCGCACGGCGCGACGGGGACGAATGGGTCCTCAACGGGCGGAAGCAGTTCATCACCAACGCGAAATACGCGCCGCTCGTCATCACCTTCGCGCGCGTCGGCGCGGCCGAGGAGGGAAGGCCTCACGCGGGGATCACCGCGTTCATCGTTCCCACCGATGCGCCCGGCGTGAGCTTCGGTCCATCCGAGCTCAAGATGGGCCTGCTTGCCTCGGACACGAGCGCGCTCGTGCTCGAGGACGCCCACGTCGGCGCCGACGCGGTGCTCGGCGAGGTCGGCCGCGGCTTCGGCATCGCGCTCGCGGGCCTCGACGGCGGGCGCATCGGGATCGCGGCGCAATCGATCGGGATCGCGCGCGCGGTGATCGACCGCGCGATCGCCTACGGCCGCGAGCGGCGGCAGTTCGGGAGGCCGATCGTCGAGTTCGAAGCGATCCGCTTCTCGCTCGCGCGCGCTCGCACCGAGCTCGACGCCGCCCGGATGCTCGCGCTGCGCGCGGCATGGCTGCGTGACCGCGCCTGCCCGTTCACGCGCGAAGCGTCGATGGCCAAGCTCTACGCGAGCGAAGCGGCGCAGCGCATCGCGTACCAGGCGCTGCAGATCTTCGGTGGCTATGGGTACATGCGCGAGTACGAGGTCGAGCGCTACGCGCGCGATGCGCGCGCGACGACGATCTACGAAGGAACGAGCGAAGTGCAGCGCATGGTCATCGCGCGCTCGCTGGTGGCCGCATGACTCGCCACCGAGGGGCTGCGCCCCCCGAGACGCGCCACCGGGGGGCTTCGCCCCCCGAGGACCCCCCACCGAGCCTTGCCGAGACCAAACAGCGGTGGCTCGACGAGGTGTATGGCCCGGCGGTGAAGAAGCGCGCGGAGCGCAAGGAGCGCTTCACGACCCTCTCCGAGGTCCCGATCGAGCCGCTCTACACGCCCGACGACCTCGAGGGCTTCGATCCGGCGGCGCAGCTCGCCGCGCCGGGTGAGTTTCCCTACACGCGCGGCATCCATCCGACGATGTACCGCTCGCGTCTCTGGACGATGCGCCAGTTCGCGGGTTTCGGCTCGGCCGAGGACACCAACGAGCGCTTCCACTACCTGCTCGCGCACGGCGTGACCGGTCTGTCGACCGCCTTCGACATGCCGACGCTCATGGGTCGCGATTCCGACGATCCGCTGTCGCGCGGTGAGGTCGGCCGCGAGGGCGTCGCGGTCGACACGATCCGCGACATGGAGATCCTGTTCGACGAGATCCCGGTCGACCAGGTCACGACGTCGATGACGATCAATGGGCCCGCCTCGATCGTGTGGGCCATGTACCTCGCCGCAGCCGGGAAACGCGGCTATCCGCTGACCGCGCTCGGCGGCACGATCCAGAACGACTGCCTCAAGGAGTACATCGCGCAGCGCGAGTGGATCGTTCCTGAGCGGCCTGCGATGGACCTCGTCATCGACACGTTCCGCTTCGGCTCGCGCGAGGTGCCGAAGTGGAACACGATCTCGGTGTCGGGTTATCACATCCGCGAAGCCGGCTCGACCGCGATACAGGAGCTCGCGTTCACGCTCATCGACGGTCTCGAGTACGTGAAATGGGGCGTCGCCGCCGGCCTCGACGTGAATGACTTCGTGCCGCGGATGTCCTTCTTCTTCGACGTGCACAACGACTTCTTCGAGGAGATCGCGAAGTTCCGCGCGGCGCGCCGCATCTGGGCGCGCGAGATGGAGCGCCGTTACCACCCGACGAACCCGCGCGCGCTGCAGCTACGGACGCACGCGCAGACCGCGGGCGTGTCGCTCACCGCGCAGCAGCCGTACAACAACGTCGTCCGCGTCGCGCTCCAGGCGCTCGCGGCGGTGCTCGGTGGCACGCAGTCGCTCCACACGAACTCGCTCGACGAGACCTACGCGCTCCCGACGAAGGAGGCCGTGATGCTCGCGCTGCGCACGCAGCAGGTCATCGCGCACGAATCGGGGGTCGCCGACACCGCGGACCCGCTGGCCGGCTCGTATTACCTCGAGCACCTCACCAACGTCATGGAGGAGGGCTTCGACAAGTACCTCGGCGAGATCGAGAAGATGGGCGGGATGGTCGAGGCGGTCGAGCGCGGCTACCCGCAGCGCGAGATCACCGAGGCGTCGTTCCGCTTCCAGGAGGAGGTCGAGAAGGGGGAGCGGACGATCGTCGGCATCAACAAGTACGCGACCGAGGCTGAGCCGGCGATCCCGCTGCTGGAGCTCGATCCGGAGGTCGAACGCGAGCAGGTCGAGCGCCTGAAGGACGTGCGGGCGAAGCGCGACGGCGGACGCTGGCGCGAGGCGATGGATCGCTTGCGAGCCGCGGCGAAGGCGCGGGGCGAGCTCATGCCGGAGTTCCTCGAATGCGCCCGCGCGAACGCGAGCGTCGGCGAGCAGGTACAGGTCCTCAAGGAGGTGTTGGGTGTCTACCACGATCCCGGCTATTTCTAAGAGCGACCTCCTCGCGAGGATCGAGCACGGCTACGTCTCCACACGCGCCGTCCTCGACGCCATTCCGGCCGATCGTTACGACGAGAAGCTTCCGTCCGGCATGACCCTGCGCGAGGTGCTCGCGCATCTCGTGGCGTGGGAGGAGACCGTTCCACCGCGCGTCGAGAGCGCGCTCGCGGGTGGCGGCGACGTCGGCGACTACAGCGACGTCGACGGCTTCAACGCGAGGGTCAGCGCGGAGACACGCGAAACGAACATCGACGACCTGAAGGCACGGCTCACGAGGTCGCACGCCGCGGTGGTGCAGGTCGTGCGGTCCTTCGAAGGTCGCGAGGTGCCCGAGCTCGCGGTCCAGATTGTCGAATGGAACACCACGCAGCACTACCCCGACCACTTCGGCGACCTCGGCGCATCGATCAAGACCGCGAAGGACCTGACCCTGGCCGTGAATGCCGGCTGGATCAACTTCCGCCTGGCCCTGATGTCACTCGGAGCGTCGGGCCTTGAGGCAACGACTCCGATCGGATGGACCTACAAGGCCCTCGCCCAGCACGCCGCGGGCTGGGAGGAGCTCGCCGCAAAACGTCTCGCCCGCCTTCGCGAGAGCGGCGAGTTCGCCACGAGCGGCGTCGAGACCGACGCGTTCAACGCCGAGATGGCCGACCGGGCGAAGGAGCGATCGGGATCCGAGGTCCTCGCCGACCTCGACGCCGCGCACACGCGACTGGTCGCAGAGATCGAGAAGCTCACGCCCGAGCAGATCCGCGCGAACGACGAATGGGCCATCGCCGTCACCGCAGGCGACAGCTACGGGCACTACGGCGAGCACCACGCCGAGCTCTTCGCCGCGGTCCCGAAGCGCCCTGTCGAGCTCCTCGAGCGGATGCGCGAAGGGTGGCGCCCGTTCCGCCGCGCGCTCTCACGCGTCGGCCTGCGGCCACTGGGCGACAAGACGACTGCCGGCTGGACAGCAAAGGCGCTCCTGTCGCACCTCGCGTTCTGGCTCGAAGCCCTCGAGGAGGCCTTGCCGGAGCGCCTGGCCGGGCGTCGCGGACGGATCCGGAATGTGCAGGCAGAGAACGATCGCGAGGCGGCGGCCGCCGACGCCCGTCCGGCGCACGAGGTCGTGAAACGTCTCGACGACGCGTACAAGACGGTCGTCGGCATCGTGGAGGCCCTCCCGCCGGACGAGGACGTCCCCTTCATGGCCATCCGGCTGATCGCCGGTGAGAGCTACGGTCACTTCGCCGAGCATTTCCCGGAGATCGAAGGCTGGGTGCCGGCGTCGACGACGAAGGCGCTTCGCCGCTTCGACGAGACGTGGACCGCGTTCCGCGGCGCGATCCGCGAGCGCGGCCGCGCGGGTCTGATGGACCCGACGCCATCGGGATGGTCGTATCGCGACATGTGCGCGCACGCCGCGAACTGGATGCAGCATGCGGTCAGCGAGCTCGAGGGCGAGGCTCGCAGCTGGACGGCCGGAACGATCCTCGCGGAGAACGCGCGGACCGTCGAGGCGCATCGCCTCGTCGGACCTGAGGCGATGCTGGATGAGCTCGACACGTCGCACCGCCGTGTCCGCGAGACGATCGCGAGGATCTCCGACGAGCGCATGCGCGATCCGAAGGTCTTCGGGATCGTCGGCTTCTACACCTATCTCCACTGGGAGGAGCACCTGCACGAGGACCTCGGAGTGAGCTATTGAAGCGGCCGATCCGCGTCGTCGTCGCGAAGGCCGGGCTCGACGGTCACGACCGCGGCGCGAAGGTCGTGGCACGCGCCCTGCGCGACGCGGGCATGGAGGTGATCTACACCGGCGTGCATCAGACCCCCGAGCAGGTCGTCGAGACCGCGCTGCAGGAGGACGCCGATGTCATCGGCCTGTCGCTCCTGTCCGGCGCGCACAACTACCTCTTCCCGCGCATCGCAGAGCTCATGCGCGAGAAGGGAATGGACGACGTGCTGCTCTTCGGCGGCGGCATCATCCCCGAGGCGGACGTCCCGGGACTGCAGAAGCACGGCGTAGGACGCATCTTCCCACCGGGTGCGTCGCTCGACGACATCGCGAAATACGTGCGCGAGGCTGTACCCGCAAAGCGAGGCAAGCACGATGGCTAACTACGACGGCGGACCGCTGCTGCGTCAGCCGGCGGAGCAGCCTTCAGGCACGCAACGAGAGAACGAGCTCGCGAAGGACTTCAAGACGGCCCAAAGGAGTACGAACAAGATGGCTGGTCTATTCGGCAGCAAGAAGGACACGCGACCGATCGACGTTGGTCTCGCATCGCTCGTCGGAAGTGATGAGGCCACGGCGGTGGAGTTCTGGAAGAAGCGTTTCGAGATGACGGCGGCGGTGCCCAACGACATCGCACGCGTTGGAGCGCTGACCCCGCAGATGCGCGAGCTTACGCGCATCGACAACCTCGAGGAACGCAAGCGCCTGACGCGCGCCCGCCTCATAGCGTTCACGAAGCTCGCGCCGGAGCAACGACAGCTGATCACGGCCGCGCGTCGCAAGGCGTTCGAGGTCGATCGCGGGGTCATGGAGGCCGACCAGAAGCTGGTCGACGAGCTTTTGCCGACCCTCGACGCTTCGGTGCGCTCCGCGTACCCCCAGAGCTAGTGCGGTTCGATTACCGGGACGATCAGCTCGCGATCCAGGGCGCCGTGCGCGACTTCGCGCGCGGCCGCATCGTCCCGAACGCCGAGAAGTGGAGCGAGGCCGGCGAGTTCCCGCTCGAGCTGCTGCCCGAGCTCGCGCGGCTCGGTCTCACCGCACTCGCCGTTCCGGCGGACCTCGGCGGCGCGGGGCTCGACACGGTCACGATCGCTCTGGTCATGGAGGAGCTCGGCGCGGCTGACGGATCGGTCGCGCTCACGCTCGCCGCGCACAACAGCCTCTGCATCGGACATCTTCTCGTCGGCGCGAACGAGGAGCAGAAGCGGCGCTGGATCCCGCCGCTCGCCCGCGGTGAGTACCTCGGCGCCTGGGCGCTTACCGAGCCGTCATCCGGGTCCGACGCGATCGCGGTGCAAAGCCGCGTGATCCGGGACGGGGACGGCTACGTCATCAACGGGACGAAGCAGTTCATCACCAACGGTGGGGTCGCTGGATTCGCGGTCGTGACCGCCGGTGCGGGAGAGCGCAAGCTGTCGGCGTTCGGTGTCATGCGCGGGACGCTCGGATTCCGCCCGGGCAAGCGCGAGAAGAAGATGGGTCTGCACGCCTCCGACACCTCGCAGCTCGTGCTCGAGGACTGCCGCGTCGCGGAGGGCGACCGTATCGGTGCCGACGGTGAGGCCTACGAGGCCGTGAAGAAAGTGCTCGACAAAGGACGCATCGGCATCGGCGCGCTCGCGCTCGGGCTGGGGCGCGCGGCGCTCGAGACCGCGATCGCGTACGCGAAGCAGCGCAAGCAGTTCGGCCGGCCGATCGCCGAGTTCGAGATGACGCAGTGGAAGATCGTGCGCGCGCGGACGCAGCTCGACGCCGGGCGCCTCCTCGTGCACCGTGCCGCGATGCTCGCCGACTGCGGCAAGCCGTTCGGCGTCGCCGCGTCCAAGGCGAAGCTCTACGCGACGGAAGCCGCGAGCCGGGCCGCCAACGACTGCCTGCAGATCCTCGGCGGTTACGGCTACCTACGCGACTATCCGGTCGAGCGCATCGTGCGCGACGCGCGCCTCATGGAGATCGGCGAGGGGACCAGCGAGGTGCAGCGCATCGTCATCGCGAAGGACCTGGCGCGACAAGTCTCGTGACCGTCGCCGCGTCCGACCTGCTGGACCGCGCTCGGGCCGGCGACAAACGCTCGACCGCGCGTCTGCTCTCCGTCGTAGAGAACGACGAGCCGGGGGCCGCGGACGCGATGCGCACGCTGTACCCGCTCACCGGTCACGCGGAGATCGTCGGCATCACCGGCCCGCCCGGCGGTGGCAAGAGCACGCTCGTGAACCGGGTGGCGGGCGCGTACCGCGCGACGACCGACCGCGTCGCCGTCGTCGCTGTCGACCCGTCGTCGCCGTTCACCGGCGGCGCGATCCTCGGCGACCGCATCCGCATGCGCGAGCGATTCCTGGACGAGGGCCTGTTCATCCGCAGCATGGCGAGCCGCGGTCATTCCGGCGGTCTCGCCCGCGCGACGTCGCGCATCGTCAACGTGCTCGATGCGCTCGGCTATGGCGTCGTGCTTGTGGAGACGGTCGGCGTCGGCCAGGAGGAGGTCGAGGTCGTGCGCGTCGCCGACACCGTGTGCCTCGTCACGGTGCCCGGACTCGGCGACGACATCCAGGCGATCAAGGCTGGCGTGCTCGAGATCGCCGACGTCCTTGTCGTGAACAAGGCCGACCGACCAGGCGCCGACGAGACCGCGCGCGATCTGGCGCAGATGCTGACGCTCGGCGCGCCGCGCACCGCGTGGAAGGCGCCGATCATCCGCACCGTGGCCGCCACCGGTGAGGGCACCGATGAGCTGATCGCCGCGATCGCGAAACATCGCGCGTGGGCCGCCGAGAGCGGCGAGCGTGACGAGCGGCGGCGCGCCTCGGCACGCGCCGAGGTCGAGGCGCTGCTGCGCGATTCGCTGGTGCGGCGTCTGCGCGACCGTCTCGGAGAGGACCGCGTCGAGCAGGCCATCGCGCGGGTCGCCGAGCGCGCGATCGATCCCTACGCGGCGGTGGACGAGCTGCTGCGCGAATGAACCACGCGCACGGCGCGACGCCACCGGACACGACTCGTCTTGCACTGGACGCGACGCGCCACTGCCTCACCGGTTGCGCGATCGGCGAGGTCGTCGGTCTCGTGATCTCCGGCGCGGTCGGGTTCACGATGGAAGCGTCGATCGTCGCGGGCATCGTGCTGGCATTCGTGTTCGGCTACTCATTCACGTTCGTCCCGCTGCTGCGCGGGGGAATGGCGCTCGGCCGCGCCGTCGGCCTGACGCTCGCCGCCGACACGATCTCGATCGCGGTGATGGAGACCGTCGACAACCTCGTCGTCCTGCTCGTCCCGGGCGCGATGGCCGCGGGCCTGCTCGACCCGCTCTTCTGGGGCAGCCTCGTCGTCGGTCTCGTCATCGCGTTCGCCGTTGCGTTCCCCGTGAACCGCTGGCTCATCGCTCGCGGGCGCGGCCACGCGCTTGCACACGGGACACATGGATGATCGAGCTCGTCCTCTTCCGCACCGGCGCGGTCGACATCGCGCGGTCGGCGTTCCAGCCGTGGACCCTGGGCGCCGCGCGCGATGAGCGTGTCGTCGCCCCGGTGTGGTCGGCCTTGCTGCGCACGAACGAGGGCAACGTCGTGTTCGACACGGGCCTGCATCCCGTGCACGTCGAACGTCCCGACGCGACGTTCGGTCCGCAGAGCGGGCTCAAGGTGCTGATGGAGAAGGAGGACGCGATCGTCGCCCGTCTCGCCGCGGTCGGCGTGAAGCCGGACGACGTCGCGATCGTGGTGAACAGCCACCTCCATTTCGACCACGCCGGCAACAACGGGGCGTTCCCGCACGCGACGTTCGTCGTGCAGGCGGAGCATCTCGCCTTCGCGAAGGGGAAGCCGAACTTCCCCGGCGTCTACTGGGACATCGCCGAGCTGCGCTATCTGCCGGTGACCGGCCGGACCCGCGTCGCGAGCGGCGTCGAGGTCGTGCCCACGCCGGGTCATGCGCCGGGCCACCAATCGCTGGTCGTCGACCTCGCCCAGGGCGGACGCGTCGTGCTCACCGGCGACGCGGCGTTCACGCGCGAGAACATCGAGCGCGGCGAGATCCCGGCGATGGATCAGGTCGCGGCGAAGGAGTCCCTCGCGCTCATCCGCTCCATCGTGGGCGGCGATCTGACGCGCGTGTTCAGCAGCCACGACGCGGGCGCGTGGGCGACGTGGCGTCACGCGCCGGCCGCGTACCGCTGACGGTACGATCGGCGCATGGCGCGTCCGCAAGCGCCCCGCATCCCGATCTCGCGCTGGCGCGGCCGCGCCTGGGAGCACGTCGACGACGCGGTCGCGGCGGAGGAGCCGCTCCAGCTTCTCCTGAACGGCGAGCCGCTCAGCATCGTCATGCGAACGCCGGGGAACGACATCGAGCTCGCGCTGGGTCTCCTGTCCGCCGAGCACGTCATCGGCTCGCTCGCGGACGTGACGGGGATACGCATCAGCGCCGAGTCCGGCGAGCGCGAGGCTCGCGTGCCGGTCGCCGACGACATCGTGGACTCGAACCAGATCGACATCCGCGTGCGCGACGGCGCCGGACGCCGCCCCGAGCGCTCGTTCCTCGCGACCTCCGCTTGCGGCGTGTGCGGCGCGACGACCGTCGAGTCGCTTGCGCACGATCACGCGCCGCTCGCGGATGGTCCGCGTGTCGAGGCCGCGACGCTGCCGCCGCTCGCGCAGCAGCTGCGGGGCGGGCAGCGTGTGTTCGACGCGACCGGCGGCCTTCACGCCGCCGGCCTCTTCAGCGCCGGCGGCGAGCTCGTGACGCTGCGCGAGGACATCGGCCGGCACAACGCCGTGGACAAGGTCGCCGGACGCGCGCTGCTCGACGGTCGCCTCCCGCTCTCCACCTCGGTCCTCGCCGTGAGCGGCCGCGCCCGGTGGCGACCGCGCTGCGGTTCGGGCTCACGCTCGTCGGGTTCCTGCGTGACGATCGCTTCAACGTCTACTCGGGGCAGGAGCGCCTCGTCGGTCTTCAAACACCTGTGGCATAACTTCGGGCGTGCTCGGCTCGCTGGAGCGTCACGTCAAGTGGTTCACGGATCCGTCCCGACACCCGACGGATTACTCGCTGCTCCTGACCTTCCCGGTGATCGCCGCGTTCGCCGTCGCGGCGCTCGCGATCGGCGCCGCGGCGTTCATACAGCGCACGGTCCGCGAGCCCCGCGTCTTCCGGGCGCTTGAGCGCTTCGCGTGGCTCGGGCCGCTCGTGCTGGGCGTGCATCTTGGGATCGCGCTCATCGCGGCGGCCGCCCTCGGGATGCTCTTCGTCCCGTCGCTCCGCGTCGAGCGCGATGCGTTCGGTTTGGCGCTCCTCGTCGCGGAGGGCGTCTGCGGCGTCCTGCTCCTCGTCGGCTTCGCGACGCGCCCCGCCGCCGTCGCGCTGGCGCTCCTCGGCGTCGTCGCGATGGAGCCGTTCAACTTCGAGTCGATCCTCGAGCAGGTGCACATCCTGGGCGCCGCGATCTTCCTGTTCATCACCGGCCGGGGCGCGATCTCGATCGACCGCGTGTTCCGGCAACAGAAAGCGCTGCCCGTGACCGAGGCGCCGGCGATCGCTCTGACGCTGCTGCGCGTGTGCATGGGCGTCGGCATCGCATTCGGCGCGCTCACCGAGAAGCTGCTCGACCCGGGGCTGGCGGGTGCGCTGCTCACCGAGCGGCCGTACCTCAACTTCGTTGCGGGCCTTGGCGTGTCGAACGGCCAGTTCGCGTACCTCGCCGGCCTGATCGAGCTCGTGATCGGCCTGGTCATCGTCTCCGGCCAGCTGACCCGTCCGGTCATGGCCGCGGGCGCGGTGCTCTTCACCGCGACGCTCCCGATCTTTGGCTGGCTCGAGCTGCTCGGCCATCTTCCGTACTACGGGATCATGCTCACGCTGTTCATCGCGCCGAGCGCGGATCCGCGGAAGGTGCGCGAGCAGCTGCGGGAGGGTAGGGCGGCATGAGGCGGTCGGCATGACTACTGCAGGCCAGCGCAACGTGCGAACGCAGTTACGGCGATTCACCGCTCTGGCTCTCGCGGTGCTTGTCGCGATAAGCGTTGCCTCGGTCTCCACGGCGTGTGGTGGTCCCTCGGATGGTCCGAAGCCGTCGGGCGGAGTTCCGAGCTACTGAGGCGGCGCGCCTACCCGAAGGACAGCTTCAGGTCGTCGCGCGCTTCGATGATGTCGGGATTGCGCAAGAGGTCGAAGAGGCGCGGATCGTTCGGCAGCACGACGCCGGTCACGCCCGCCGCGCTGCTCGCGTTCCGAAGCTCGTCCCATGCCGCGCGGCTCGCCGGGAACGCCGACTCGTTCCAGCGCTCCTCCGATTCTTCCGCAACGACGAGTCGTCCGCGCGCGAGGTTCGCGCAGGTCTCGCGCGCGGCGATATCTGAAGGTGCGCCACGTGCGACCAGCCGCACGCGCCACGTGACCGCCGCGAGCGCCGCGAGCGCGACGTACGGATCGACGTCGGCGGCGTCGATCCACAGCGAATCGGCTCCCGCGGCCTCGATCGCTTTGGCGTCGGCGAACAGCTCACCGGCATCGCCCCTCGCGGAAAGCCGGACGCCGATAAGGAGGGCGGCCCGCGTCGGCGCGGTCGCGTTCGGCGTGGCCTCGGTCATGGTGAGGGCGCCTCGCGCTCCAGCGCCTCACGCACCTCGCGGATGTAGGCAGCTGTGGCGCCCGGGTCGAGCGTTCCTTTCGAAGCGCGCAAACGTTCCGCCGCGACGCCCGCTGTGAACGTCGCGAGCGGAGCGAACCGGCGCTCTTTCGTGTGCGAGACCACGCGCGCGAGCTCCAGGATCTCTTCGGCGACGCCTGCGTCGAGCGTAGGGTCGTCGATCGTCGCGCCGCGACTGCGCGCCGCCGTGCTCCAGCGCTTGGCGAGGACAGAAAAGAATTCGTTCACAGGCTAGCGAGGGCGAGACCGGGAGCCCGAAGGCTCACGGGTGAGGACGAGCGACGCCTGTATGGCGAAGCCATATCGCCCGACGATAGCGCGCGTACGACTTGACGCAGAGCGATGCCAGGAATAGAACGCCGCTAAGGACGTGAGCGACCTTACCCGTCGTCAGCTCCTCAAGCTCGGCGCCGCCGGCGCCGGTGCGACCGCACTCACTCCGCTTGCCAACCCGCTCGGCTTCGACCTGCGTCTTGCGAAAAAGCGGCAGATGGACTTCCGCATCGCGGGAGCGAAGGAAGTGCACTCGGTCTGCCCGTATTGCGCGGTGGGCTGCGGGCTCATCGCGTACACGAAGCAGGATGCCGGCGGCAAGACACAGTTGCTGCAGATCGAGGGGGATCCCGACAACCCGATCAACGAAGGCCGCCTCTGTCCAAAGGGTGCGACCGCGATGCAGCTCGCGACCAGCTCGCGGCGCGTCGAGAAACCGCTCTACCGCGCTCCGGGCAGCGCGAAGTGGGAAGAGAAGTCCTGGGATTTCATGCTCGACAAGCTCGCCCAGAACCTCAAGGCGTCCCGCGACAACACGTTCGTCGCGCAGGACGCGAACGGCAACATCGTGAATCGTACCGAGGGGGTCGCCTTCGCCGGCGGCGCAGCATTCAGCAGCGAAGAGGGTTACTTCGCGGCGAAGATGATGCGCACGCTCGGCGTCGTGCATATCGAGCAGCAAGCTCGGGTCTGACACGGTCCCACGGTGGTCAGTTTGGCCGCCACATTCGGACGAGGAGCGATGACGAACCATTGGCGTGACATCAAGCACGCCGACGTCATCCTCATCAACGGCGCGAACCCCGCTGAGGCGCACCCGGTCGGCTTCCAGTGGTTCGTGAA
>WNGA01004715.1_pt1 | contig 23179 bp, 23 predicted proteins | sample 5400061 | NCBI WGS metagenome assembly WNGA01 (sample SAMN13153366, study PRJNA577476) | soil metagenome | isolation source: 100 cm soil or saprolite under grassland replicate 2 | place: USA:California | collected 2016-06-15
TCGCCGTCGACACAGCGGCGAGCGCGGCGAGCGCGGCGAGATACGACCCGGCCACGACCGGCGGCCTCGCCGCAACGGGCGTTGCCGCCAGGCCGAACAGCGCGAGCCCCGCCGGCAGACCGACGGTCAGCATCAACACGCGCATGGTCTGGACGATCGCGATCGCCCGCAGATCGAGGCCGTACTCGGCGGAGAGCACCATCACCTGCCCGAGCGAGCCGGGGCTCGCGCCCATCACGGCCGACAACCGGTCCCATCCATGCACGAACCGCAGGTAGGATGCGGTCGCGACGATCATGCACAGCGCCGCCAGCACGAGCATGGCGACGCTGAGCGGCCACGCGGCGATCCCCTTGAGCGTCTCGGGCATCACCACGGCTCCCAGCAGAATGCCGAGTAGCACGAAGCTGACGCGGGCGACCGAGTGGGGAACAACGACCGGGCGCCCCATCAGCGCGGCGACCGCCACCGCGAGCATGGAGCCGGATATCAGTCCGGCGGGAAACCCGATCAGGGTCAGGCCAACGCCGCCGGCGGCCGCGATCGTGAACGTCTCGGCGAAGCGAAGCAAGGCAACGTGCGGGGGAACGAATGATGACATGAAACGAAGGAAATACGCCGAATCAATTGCCTGGAAACCCGTGCGCGGGCAAAATCAATCGCCGGCCGCAGCCGCAACCGCGCTCAGTGGCCGCGTCCTTCGGTCATCACGATGCGGACGAGGTCCGCCGCGTTCTTGGCCCCGAGCTTCTCCATGATGCGTGCACGATGCACCTCGATGGTGCGCGGAGAGATGCCGAGGTGGCGCCCCGCCACCTTGTTCGATGCGCCGGCCGCAATCTCGGCGAGCACCTCGCGTTCGCGCGGCGTCAACGAATCGCGGCCGGGGAACTGCATGGAGATGATATCCGAAGCGCCGCCGGCTTCGCGGCGCCTGCTCCACGCCTCGATCGCCTCGCGCACGCGCGTGACGACGGTCGCGGCATCGAACGGCTTCTCGATGAAATCGAGGGCGCCGCTCTTGATCGCATCGACGGCCATCGGAATGTCGCCCTGACCGGAAATGATGAAGATCGGCGCCCCGTAGTCCTGCGCGTTGAGCTCCTTGAGAATGTCGAGTCCGGACCGGCCGGGCATCTGCACGTCGAGCAGAATGCATGACGGTGTCCGCGCACGGGCCGCGGCCAAAAGGGCCTGGCCGTCGCCGAAGCTCGTCACCCGATAGCCTTCCAGCGTGAATACCATCGACAGCGCGTCGCGCACGGCCGGGTCGTCATCGACGATGATGATATCGTGGTCGGGAGACATCTCGTGTCCTCCGTTCGGTGTCGAGCACGTGTCGCCAACTAGTGCGGTGGATTTGAAGTTCCTATCAGATCATGCGGCAAGGTCCGTATAGGAACTTCAAATCCAAAACCGCACTAGAAACATATACTTGCTAGTGCTCCTTTGATTCCGAAGTTCGCACGAGAGGGTGCCGCGAGTGATGCGAACTTCGGAATCGGAGCACTAGGCTTCGGAGACGGTCGGCACGGGCAATCGATGTCGAATCTGTCGTTGGTTGCAAATTGCTGTCTCCGCAGTCAAAAAGCAAATGATCTTCCGGCATGCGGTATCGGATTGTGGGATCGATCGTCATCGCGACAGGGCGGCCGTCAGCAGCCGTCCGGCCGTCTCCAGCTGTTCCGCGTTCCGCGCGAAGCAGAGCCGGAGAAATCCCTCGCCTCCCGCGCCAAACGCGGTTCCCGGAGCCAGCCCCACTCCGGCTTCGTCGATGAGACGGAGCGCGAGCCCGCGGGTATCCGTCTCGCCGTCGACGGCGAACAGCAAGTAGAACGCGCCCATGGGAACGGCGAACCGGCAGCGTCCGGTCGCGGCGAGCGCGCGGCACATGATGTCGCGGCCGCGGCGGGCACGCGCAATCTGATGGGCGACGAAGCCTTCGCCGCGCTCGAGGGCGACGACCGCGGCGCGCTGCATGAACGCGGCCACCCCCGAGGTCGCATACTGGATCAGGTTCTCGATCACTTGGCCGAGCGAGGGATCGGCTGCGATCCAGCCGATGCGCCAGCCGGTCATCGCCCAGTTCTTGGAGAACGTGTTGACGAACAGGATGCGGTCTTCTCCCTCCATGACGTCGAGGAAGGACGGCGCCCGCTCGCCGTCGCCGTACCAGAACCGGGCGTAGGTTTCGTCGGCGATGATCCACAGCCCGTGCCGACGCGCGAGCTTGAGGATGGCGCCGAGCTCGTCGCGCGTTGCGGTCCATCCGGTCGGGTTCGAAGGGGACACGATGAACAAGGCCCGGCTGTGCGGACCGATCGCCGCGACGAGGCGATCGTGGGGAAACGTCCAGCCTTCATTGCCGAAGCCCATCGGCACCTCGACCGCCCGCGCGCCGAGTATCCCGGCGGCCGCCGCGGCATTCGGCCAGGACGGCGTTGGGATCACGACCTCATCGCCTGCGCCCGCCGTCATGGCGAGCGCAATCGCAATCGCCTGCATGCCGGAGCCGGTAATGAAGAATTCCTCAGGCGAGAAGGGACGGCCGTAGAGCCGCGCGTGGTAGCGCGCGAGCGCCTGGCGCAGCTCGGGAATGCCGCGCTGCCACGTATAGAACGTCTCGCCGGCCGCGAGCGAACGCGTCGCCGCCTCGGCGACGAAGGCGGGCGTCGGCATGTCGCCCTCGCCGGCCCACAGCGGAATGACGCCTTCGCGCAGCCGGCCGTGGTTCATCACCTCGACGATGCCGCTCTCGGGCGCGCGCCGCGCCTCGCCACGCAGCGCATCGACGAGCGCCTTCGCCGGTAGAGCCGGCTCAGTCATGACGGTCTCCAAGCGGCGGCTTGCCGCATTCTCGCCCGCCGCACGGCGCATCTCATCAAAGGACGGGGATTTCGTCAGTTCCGCCGAACCGGTCGTCGCCACACCGATTCAGGTGCCTATCAGCTTCTTGGCGAGGATGTCTCGAATTTCCTCGAGCAGGACCTCCTGCCGGGAAAGGGGCGGCGTTGACGGCTTTTGCGCCTCCTGGTGCTTCAACCGGTTGATCACCTTGACCGCCAGGAACAGGACCCAGGCGACGATCAGGAAATTGATGGCGACGGTGACGAAGCTCCCCCACGCGAGCACGGCGCCCTGCTTCCTCGCCTCGGCGAGCGTGTTGGCCGTGACCGACGACAGCGGGATGAAGTAGTTGGAGAAATCGAGCCCGCCGGTGATCGCGCCGATGATCGGCATGAAGACGTCGCCGACGAGCGACTCCACGATCTTGCCGAACGCCGCGCCGATGATGACGCCGATGGCGAGATCGACCACGTTGCCCCTGAGGGCGAATTTTTTGAATTCCTCGAGCATCGAGTCCTCCTCCGCCACTGCGGCTGCGGAAAACGGCGTCCTTCCGGGGAGGAACCGAACCGCAAGACCGCGAGCGCTCGCAGCTTCTAATCGCATGAATGCGGACAGGTTCCGTCCTGCGGGGGCCAGGCCGGCGTCTGTGGCGAGGCTTGGCCGGCCCCTGTGCGCTCCCCCAGCATCCGGCGGTGCCGGCGCCCGGATCATCGGGCCAAGCGTGGATTGAGAAAATCGCGTAGACTGGGCGGGCGCCCGGCAGCGCGACGAGGCTGCGGGGCTGCCCGGATTTCTCACAGGATCGTGTGATCATGGCGCAGAGATTTGGCCCGCCAGCGGTTTTGAGCTCCGCCGCCAATACTGGACGTATTGGCAAGGAGCGAAAAGGCTATGGCGGGACAAAGATCAAGCCAGGGCGCGTCGAGACTGTGAGAAATCCGGGCTAAGTGGCGCGAGAGCCCTCATGCTGCAAGCCTGGGTCGTCATTGCGGTTGCGCTCGGCTACATCGGGCTCCTGTTCGTCGTAGCGAGCTACGGCGACCGGATGCGCCTGCGCGACCGGGCGAATCGCTGGCAGTTGCTGATCTATCCGCTCTCCCTCGCCATCTACTGCACCTCCTGGACGTTCTTCGGGTCGGTCGGGCTCGCCTCGCGCACCGGCTTCGACTTCCTCACGATCTATATCGGACCGATCCTGATGATCGGCCTGTGCTGGCCGCTGATCGTTCGCATCCTGCGGCTCGCCAAGGCGCAAAACATCACCTCGATCGCCGACTTCATCGCCGCCCGCTACGGCAAGGGGCAGGCGGTGGCGGCCACCGTCGCGCTGATCGCCATTATCGGAACGATCCCCTACATCGCCCTCCAGCTCAAGGCCGTGTCATCCTCGCTCGGCACGATCCTCGCGCAGATCTCCGACACCCCCGGAGTCACTCAGCCGGTGCTGGGCGACATCGCGTTGTTCGTCGCCTTCGCGATGGCGACGTTCGCGGTGCTGTTCGGCACCCGGCACATCGACGCGACCGAGCACCAGGACGGCCTGATGCTGGCGATCGCGACCGAGTCCATCGTCAAGCTCGTCGCCTTCCTTGCGGTCGGGATCTTCGTCACCTTCGTCATGTTCGACGGCCCGGTCCACCTGTTCTCCCGCGCCATGGAGCAGCCGAGGATCGCGGCCGTGCTCACCCGCGAGCCGCAGCTCAGCACGCTCATCGCCATGACGCTCTTGTCGGTATTTGCGATCGTGCTGCTGCCGCGGCAATTCCATGTCGCCGTGGTCGAGAACAACAGCGAGGCCGAGGTCAAACGGGCCGCCTGGCTGTTTCCGCTCTATCTCGTCCTGATCAACCTCTTCGTCGTGCCGATCGCGGTTGCGGGTCTTTTGACTTTTCCGCCCGGCCGGGTCGAAGGCGACATGTTCGTGCTGGCCCTGCCGCTCGCGGCGGGCTCCGATCTCCTGACGATTGTCGCCTTCATCGGCGGTCTCTCCGCCGCGACCGCAATGGTCATCGTCGAATCGGTCGCGCTCGCCATCATGGTCTCGAACGACATCGTCGTGCCGCTGGTGCTCAAGCGCCGCCGCGCGTTCATCGCGGGCCGCCGCGACATGGGCGCCTTGCTCCTGGGCGTGCGTCGCGTCGCGATCTTCGTCATCTTCTTCCTCGCCTACATGTACTACCGCTCCGCCGGGGAGGCGCAGCTCGCCTCGATCGGATTGCTGTCCTTCGCCGCGGTGGCGCAGCTCGCCCCGGCGTTCTTCGGCGGCCTGTTCTGGCGGCGCGGCACCGCGCTCGGCGCGATCGCCGGCATGATCGTCGGCCTCCTGGTGTGGAGCTACACGCTGCTGCTGCCGAACTTCGCCGCCATCGGCATCATCGGCCACCAAATCCTCACGCACGGGCCGTGGGACCTGGCGCTGCTGCGTCCGCAGGCCCTGTTCTGGCTGGACCTGCCGCCCCTCGTCCACGGCGTGGTGTGGAGCCTCACCTTCAACGTCCTCGCTTACTTGGCGTTCTCGCTCGCCCGCGAACCCGCCTCGATCGAACGCCTCCAGGCCAACCTGTTCGTTCCCTCCGACCTCGCCCCGATCGCGCCGAGCTTTCGGCTGTGGCGTTCCTCGGTGACGGTCGAGGAGCTGACCACCACGGTGGCGCGCTATCTCGGCGAGGAGCGCACCCGCGCCTCGTTCGAGGGCTTTGCGGCGACCCGGCGCATCAGCCTCGACCCCCAGCACGAGGCCGATTTCCATCTGCTGCGCTATGCCGAGCACCTGCTCGCGTCGGCGATCGGCGCCGCTTCGTCGCGGCTCGTTCTCTCGCTGGTTCTGCGCAAGCGAACCGTGTCGACGCAGGCGGCCCTGAAGCTGCTCGACGACGCCAACACGGCGATCCAGTACAACCGCGAGATCCTGCAGACGGCGCTCGACCACGTCCGCCAGGGCATTGCCGTGTTCGACAAGGACTTGCAGCTCATCTGCTGGAACCGGCAATGCGGCGAAATCCTCGATCTGCCGCCGGAGTTCGTCCGCGTCGGCATGCGGCTCGACGAAATCCTGCGCTTCAACGCCGAACGCGGTGCGCTCGGCCGGGGCGAGGTCGACGGCCTCGTGCACGAACGGATCGCCGGCTACGTCTCGGGCGCCGAACCGTTCCTGGAGCGCTTCGCCGACCGCGGCCTGGTGGTCGAAGTGCGCGCAAACCGCATGCCGGACGGCGGCTTCGTGATGACGTTCACCGACATCACCCCGAGCGTCGAAGCGGCGGAGGCCCTGGAGCGCGCCAACGAGTCGCTGGAACGCCGGGTGCGCGAGCGAACCGAGGAATTGACGCGGCTGAACGCGGCGCTGGCGCGCGCCAAGGCGGAGGCCGACGAGGCGAACATCTCCAAGACGCGCTTCCTCGCCGCCGCCAGCCACGACATCCTGCAGCCGCTCAATGCGGCGCGCCTCTACGTCACCAGCCTGGTGGAACGGCAGGGCGGCGGCGAGGACGCCCGGCTCGTGGGGAACGTCGATGCCTCGCTCGAGGCGGTCGAGGAGATCCTGAGCGCGCTGCTCGACATATCGCGGCTCGACACCGGGGCGATGAAGCCCGAGTACGCCAGCTTCCGCATCGACGAGATCCTGCGGCAGCTGGAGGTCGAGTTTGCCCCGCTCGCCCGGGCCAAGGGGCTGGAACTGGTGTTCGTCGCGTGCTCGCTCGCGGTCAGGTCGGACCGGCGCTTGCTGCGCCGGCTGTTGCAGAACCTGATCTCGAACGCGATCAAGTACACGCCGAAGGGACGCGTGCTGGTCGGCTGCCGGCGCGACCGCAAACGCCTGCGCATCGACGTCTATGACACCGGGCTAGGCATCCCGCAGTCGAAGAAGAAGGCCATCTTCAAGGAGTTCCACCGGCTGGATGAGGGTGCCAAGATCGCGCGCGGCCTGGGGCTCGGACTCTCCATCGTGGAACGGATTGCCCGCGTGCTCGACCAGAATGTCGATCTCAAGTCGGTGCCCGGTCGCGGGTCGCACTTCTCGATCGAGGTGCCGCTCGCGCCGGCGCTGCCCGGCGATGCGCGCGCCCGGGAGCCGCACCGTGTCGACGCCGGGCAACTGACCGACATGGCGGTGCTCTGCATCGACAACGATCCGCAGATCCTCGATGGCATGGAGACGCTGCTCGGCGGGTGGGGCTGCAGCGTCTCCAAGGCCGCGGACTTGAAGTCCGCCGTGTCCGCGCTCGGCGAGGCGAAGGCAAGTCCGCACGGTCTCCTGGTCGACTATCATCTCGACGAGGGCAACGGCATCGAGGCCATCGTTCAGCTGCGGTGGCGGTTCGGCCGCGACCTGCCGGCGATCCTGATCACCGCCGATCGCAGCCCGCACGTGCGCGAGGATGCCCGCGCGCGCAATATCCAGGTGCTCCACAAGCCGGTGAAGCCGGCGGCATTGCGGGCGCTGCTCGCGCAATGGCGCGTGCACCGGGTCGCGGCGGAGTAATATCACCCGTTCGAAGCGGTCTGCGGCCACTGGCCGGCCTCGATCTTGGCGGCCGCGATCACCGCCTGGGTCCGGCTCTCGACCCCGAGCTTTTGCAGGATTGCCGACACGTGGGCCTTGACGGTCGCTTCCGACACGCTCAGTTCGTAGGCAATCTGCTTATTCAGGAGGCCTTCCGACAACATCATCAAGACGCGTACCTGCTGCGGCGTGAGCGTCGCGAGCCGCTGGACCGTCTCGGCGGCTTGAGCGTCGGACCCGCCCTTGAGGTCCACGTCCGGCGGGGTCCAGACGCCGCCTTCCAGAATCCGCGCGATCGCGGCCCGCATCGACTCCACGCCGAGCGTCTTGGGAATGAACCCGGAAGCGCCGAATTCCATGCAGCGGCGAATGACCGCCGGGTCGTCGTTGGCCGACACGACCACCACCGGCACGCTGGGATATTGCGCCCTGAGATACATCAGTCCGGAGAATCCGCGCACGCCCGGCATGGCGAGGTCGAGCAGGACGAGGTCGGCCTCGCCGCCGCGATCGAGGATCTTCGCGACTTCGTCAAATGAGCCCGCTTCCGCAACCTCGATGCGGCCGAGCAGGCCGGACAGGGCCTCACGCAGCGCCCCGCGGAACAACGGATGGTCGTCCGCGATGACAAAACTATAGGATAAGGTCGTCTCCACCGGTCGCATTCCCCCGGACGTGCCGCCCTAGACCAACGCTACCTCTGGAACGCTCGACCAACCGCCGCTGCCGAGGGCCGGTGTCGCGTTGCAGCGTAAAATCCCGGCAATTCTTGCACATATTCGATTGCGCCAAAAGTCGCATAGCGCCGCGGCGTGACGCACACGGGGGGCCGCGAGCCGGAAACCCGGCGCACTGCGCTCAAGCCCTGCGGCCGCACGCGGGTGTTGCATGTCGGCAACATCCGTAATCAATCGGTCACAATCGTTAGTCCTCGTTAACCATTCGGCCTCACACTTGCTTGCTGGCAAGACGGCTCATGGGGGCCGGATTCGCCGGTCGCGGAAAAGTTCTCGCGAGTGTGACGGGCGCCACACACACGCGATGCCCCCGCGGGTTATGCAAGGCGCACACGGCCGGACGATGCGTTAATCGCCTGCGCCGAGAGAAGGATGCGAACCATGCTGACCGTATACCAATGGGCTCATTGGCCGAGGTTCAAGAACCTCATGCTGGTCATGTTCGGGGCATGGCTCGTGTTCTTCTTCGTGATCAGCACGTTCGTGCGGACGCTCAACAAGATCACGGTGCCGGTCGTCGAGTTGCCGCTGGGCTTCTACATGCCGGTCCAGGCCGCGATGGTCGTGTTCGTGGTCACGCTGTTCTGGCTCGCCCGCGCGACGCGTTGAGTCGACGCGCGCGTTCGGGTGATCAGTTCGGCCTCATGCTGAGGAGCCCCTGCGCCTCTCCTTCGAGACGCCTCGCTTCGCTCGGCTCCTCAGGATGAGGCGCAGGGGCGTCTCGAAGCAGAGGCCGAACTGATCACCCGAATTCAGCTCTTCCTGCGGCCGATGAATTGCAGCACCACCTCGCGGCGGTGCGGCCGCATCCGGTGCTCGACGAGATAGATTCCCTGCCAGGTGCCGAGCCCCGGTTTGCCCGCCATCACCGGGACATGCAGCGACACGCCGGTCAGCATGGTCTTCACGTGCGCCGGCATGTCGTCGGGTCCCTCGGTGTCGTGCACCCAACCGGCGTCCGCGGGCGCGAGCCGCCGCAGCGCCGAGATCAGATCGGTCTGGACGTCGGGATCGGCGTTTTCCTGGATGGTGAGCGACGCGGACGTGTGGAGCAGATAGAGGAACAGCGCGCCCTCTTCGGCCTCGATCTCGCGCACGAAGCGCGCGACCTCGCCGGTGATCTCGGAAAAGCCCTCCCCGCGCGTCTCGATCGTCAGGCTTGCGGTTGCGACGAGGTCGGGGGCGATCTTGTTCGCGGCGGATAAGCGAGCCGTCATGGCGTCGGATCTTGCAGGAGCGGATGTCGGCCCGCTCAGCCTTTCTTGTCGATGTCCTTCTGCAGGTTCTGCACCATGTCGATGAGGCGGCGCCAGATCTTCTCCATGAACGTCATCAGCCGGTCGATATCGGCTTCGCTCGGCAATTTCAGCTCGATCTCGGGCTTGACCGAAGGCGGACCGGTCTTGACGCCGCCCGGCAGCGGCATGCCGCGGGCGATCATGTCCTTCTTCAGCGTGGCGTTCTCGTTCTGCAGCCGCGCGATTTCGCCTTCGAGCGCGGATCGCTCGTCCGGCACCGCCTGGCAGGCCCAGCCGACGGCGTGCTTGCTGCACAGCGAGACCTGGCCGGTGCGCGTGTCGAGGCGAAGAAGACCGTCCTGGACCTGATTGAACGTGAAGCGCCCGTTCTCGCTATCGGGCGTGGCGGTCTGGGCCTGCGCCATGGGCGCGACCAGGGCAAGGACCGCGATGACAAGGACGGTGCGCATCAAAGTGGACCTCCGTTACCGAGTGCCGCGGTGAACCGGCATGCATCTGCGGCAGTGGCGGCGCCCAATCTATCATCGGCGCGTGGGAGAAGAGAACGCCGACGCGCGGCCCCGCGTTGAGATGTGACGCTCTATCGCGGTTCCACGGCTTTTCGGAGGCGTTCCGCCGGCTCAGCCGAAGGCGATATTTCCAAATCGCGTCAACGGTTTGCGCGAGAATCCCCAATTCTTGACAGGGGTTGGCCCGCTTGAGTATGGTCCGCGCGGCTTTTGACGGCCGGCGGGGTCTGCCTGACGTTCGCGGGTGTCGGGACATGAGCGACGGCACGCGCAACGACCATGATGGCGGCACCAAGTCGGCCGAAGAGGCCGCTCTCTCCGCGAGGCTCCGGCGTCTCGGCGAACGGCTCGACCAGGTGGGTCCGCGCCGCCCCGTCGAATCCGGCGCTGCGTCCCGCTCGACCGCCGACGTCTCGGCGTTCGCCCGCGGCATGCGGATGTCGGCTGAGCTGGTCGGGGGCGTCGTGATCGGTTTCATCTTCGGCTGGCTCATCGACCGCTGGCTCGGGACGTCGCCGTTGGGGATGATCGTCTTCCTGTTGCTGGGGTTTGCCGGCGGCGTTCTCAACGTCATGCGCTCGGCCGGCGTGATCAAGACGCGCTCGCTCGACGGCGACCGGGGAAATCGATGAGCTGCCGGAAACGCTCTGCCGGCAGCGCGCAAAGGTAAGGATTGATCCGGGCATGGATGACCCGATCCATCAGTTCAACATCGTCAAATACGTTGTCCTCGGGCACATCGGCGGGCACGAGATCGCCGTCACCAACTCGGCGCTGTTCATGGCGATCGCCGTCGTGGGGATATCGCTTCTGCTGATCGGGGCGACGCACCGGCAGAGCCTCGTTCCCGGGCGGCTGCAATCGCTCGCCGAGATGTCCTACGAGTTCGTGGCCGATACGATCAACAGCACGGCGGGAAAGGAAGGGATGAAATTCTTCCCCTTCGTGTTCTCGCTGTTCATGTTCATTCTGTTCATGAACCTGATCGGCCTGATCCCGTACACGTTCACGGTCACGTCGCACATCGTCATCACCGCCTCGCTCGCGCTGATGGTGTTCCTGACCGTCATCGTCTACGGCTTCTGGCGGAACGGGATTCGCTTCCTGAAGCTCTTCGTGCCGAGCGGAATTCCGATCTATATCCTCCCGCTGGTGACGGCGATCGAGGTGATGTCGTTTTTGTCGCGCCCGATCTCCCACAGCGTGCGGCTGTTCGCCAACATGCTGGCCGGCCACATCACGCTGAAGGTGTTCGGGGGCTTCGTCGCTATGCTGGCCGCGTGGGGAATTGCCGGTTGGATCGGCGCCGTGGTGCCGCTGGCGCTCACCGTTGCGCTCACCGCGCTCGAGCTTCTGGTCGCCGCCCTCCAGGCCTATGTCTTCGCCATCCTCACCTGCATCTATCTCAACGATGCGATTCACCCGGGCCATTGACCGCCCGATCGTCCCAACCGCGAAAAGGAGCTTTCCATGGACCCGCTGGCCGCAAAAATGATCGGCGCTGGCATCGCGTGCATCGGCATGGGCGGCGCCGGCGTCGGCGTCGGCACCATCTTCGGCCACTACCTGGCGGCGGCGGTGCGCAACCCGTCAGCCGCGCAGGGCCAGTTCGCCAACCTCATCTTCGGCTTCGCCGTGACCGAGGCGCTCGGCATCTTCTCGCTGCTGATCGCGCTTCTGCTGCTGTTCGCCCTCTGAGGCGACGGAAGGCGCAGCCGCGCCGCGGAGTTCACCGATGGCGACAACCGCGCATACCGAAGCTCCTTCCGGCGGGCATAAGGGTCCCTTTCCGCCGTTCCAGAAGGACACGTTCGCCTCGCAACTCCTGTGGTTCGCGGTCTGCTTCGTCCTCCTCTATCTGCTGATGGCGAAGATCGCGCTGCCGCGCGTCGGCGGCATTCTCGCCGCGCGGCGTCAGCGCATCGAGGACGATCTCACCAAGGCCCAGCGGCTCAAGGAGGAGTCGGACGCCGAGCTTGCGGCCTACGAGAAGGCGCTCGCCGACGCGCGCACCCGGGCGCAGACGATCGCCAACGAGACCCGCGACAAGCTCAACGCCGAGGCGGAAAAGGCGCGCAAGATCCTGGAGGGCGAGCTCAACGCGAAGCTCGCCGAAGCGGAAAAGACCATCGCGGCGACCAAGCAGGCGGCGCTCGCGAACGTACGCGGCATCGCGATCGAGGCGGCCGCCGCGATCGTCGAACGGCTGATCGGTCTGCAGCCCCCCGCACGGGCGGTCGAAACCGCCGTCGATACCGCGCTCAAGCGCTGAGGCTCGTCATGATCAACGCCGAATTCTGGGTCGCGGTCGCCTTCGTCATCTTCGTCGGCTTCGCCGTCTACATGGGCCTGCACCGCACCATCCTCGACGCCCTCGACCAGCGCGGCGCGCGCATCAAGGCCGAGCTCGACGAGGCGCTCCGCCTCAAGGAGGAGGCGCAGAAGCTGCTCGCCGCGTACCAGGGCAAGCACCAGGAGGCCGAGCGCGAGGCGCAAGCCATCATTGGCAGCGCCAGGATCGAGGCCGAGCGCGTCGCCGCCGAGGCCAAGGCCAAGATGGAAGACTTCGTCGCCCGCCGCACCAAGATGGCGGAGACCAAGATCGCCCAGGCCGAGGCGCAGGCGCTGGCCGACGTGCGCGCCGCCGCCGCCGATGCCGCCGTCGCCGCGGCGGAGAAGATCTTGAGCGAGACCGCCAAGGGCAAGGTCGCCGACGAGCTGATCGCGCAAGGCATCCGGGAGGTGAAGGGAAAGCTGAATTAGGCTGCGTCCGCGCAACGAACGGCAGTGCCGTAGTGCCGTAGCCCGGATGGAGCGAAGCGCAATCCGGGATTTGATTTTGGCGGATGCTTCCCCCGCATTTCGCTCCGCTTCATGCGGGCTACTACGCTGGCTTCATGCAAAGGTTCGCACAGAACCGGTCGTCCGAATTCACTCCTCCGTCTTCGTCGCCGGCGGCGTCCACCGCAGCACCGGCTGGCGCGCCGCGCGGGTCTCGTCGAGGCGGCGGCGCGGGGCGTAGCGCGGCGCGCCGACGAAGCGGTCCTTGTCGCCGCGCCTGGCGGCCATCGCCAGGTCGCGCAAGGTCGCGATGAAGAGATCGAGCGAGGCCTTGCTCTCCGATTCGGTCGGCTCGATCAGCATGGCGCCGTGCACGACCAGCGGGAAATAGACCGTCATCGGATGGAAGCCCTCGTCGATCATCGCCTTGGCGAAGTCGAGCGTGGTGATCCCGGTGCCGTCGAGCCATGCGTCGTCGAACAGCACCTCGTGCATGCAGGCGCGGTTGCCGAAGGGGAGCGACATCAGGTCGGCGAGCCCCGCGCGCACGTAATTGGCGTTGAGCACCGCGTCCTCGGACGCCTGGCGCAGGCCGTCCGCCCCGTGCGAGAGCATGTAGGCGAACGCGCGCACGAACATGCCCATCTGGCCGTGGAACGCGCATAGCCGCCCGAACGGCTGCGCGCCGGCCGGCGCATCGCCGGCATGCTCGACGTAGCGCAGGCCCTCGGCGCCGGCGGCGAGATAAGGCACCGGCATGAAGGGCGCGAGCGCGGCTGAAAACGCCACCGGCCCGGCGCCCGGGCCGCCGCCGCCATGCGGGGTCGAAAAGGTCTTGTGCAGGTTGAGGTGGATGGCATCGATGCCGAGATCGCCGGGCCGCACCTTGCCCATGATGGCGTTGAAGTTCGCGCCGTCGGCGTAGACGAAGGCGCCCGCCGCGTGCACGGCCTGCGCGATCGCGACCACGTCGCGCTCGAACAGCCCGCAGGTATTGGGATTGGTGAGCATGATGGCGGCGACGTCGGATGAAAGGCGCGTCCGCACCTCCGCCGCGTCGACGGTGCCGTCCGGGCGCGCCGGCAATGCCGCCACGCGGTAGCCGAGCAGCGCCGCCGTCGCCGGATTGGTGCCGTGCGCGGATTCCGGCACGAGCACGACCGAGCGGCGCTCGCCGCGCGCCGCCAGCGCCGCCTTGATCGCCATCATCCCGGTGAGCTCGCCGTGCGCGCCGGCCTTGGGCGAGAGCGCGATCGCCGGCATGCCGGTGAGCTCGAGGAGCCAGCGGGCGAGCTCGTTCATCAGTTCGAGCGCCGCCGGCACGGTCGACAGCGGCGCCAGCGGATGGATGTCGGCAAAGCCCGGCAGCCGCGCCAGTTTCTCGTTGAGGCGCGGGTTGTGCTTCATGGTGCACGAGCCGAGCGGATAGATGCCGGAATCGATCCCGTAATTGGTGCGCGAGAGCCGAACGTAGTGGCGCACCGTCTCCGGCTCGCTCAGGCCCGGCAGCCCGATCGGCGCGGTGCGCGCAAGCGCGCCGAGGCGCGGCGTGAATTCCTCTGGCTCATCGAGATCGACGCCGCTCACCTCCGGACGGCCGGTCTCGAAGATCAGCGCCTCCTCGATGCGCAGCGCGCGATTGCCGGTGAAGGTCGCGGGCGCGGTCGAGGCACTGTCGCCCGGATCGGTCGGTCGGCCCTGACGGTTCAGCATGCCAGCACCTCTTTCAGCGCTGCGGCGTAGGCCGCGCGGTCCTCGTCGGTGTTGACCTCCGTCGATGCTACGATGATGAGATTCGCCAGTTCCGGACGTCCCGGATCGAGCCGCGAGAACGGCACGCCGCCGAGCACGCCTTTCCGCGCAAGCCGCTCGATCACCTGCGCCGCGTCGCCGGGGACGCGGATGGTGAACTCGTTGAAGAACGCCTCATTGCGCACGGTCACGCCCGGGACGCCCGCCAACCGGTCGGCGAGGGCGACCGCATTGGCGTGATTGATACGGGCGAGCCGTCGCAAGCCCGCCTCGCCGAGCAAGGTCAGGTGGATCGAAAAGGCAAGTGCGCACAGGCCGGAGCTGGTGCAGATGTTCGACGTCGCCTTTTCGCGGCGGATGTGCTGCTCGCGCGCCGACAGGGTCAGCACGTAGCCGCGCCTTCCCTCGGCATCGACGGTCTCGCCGGCGAGCCGGCCCGGCATCTGGCGCACGAATTTCTGCCGGGTCGCGAACAAGCCGACGTAGGGGCCGCCGAAGGTGAGCGGATTGCCGAGCGACTGGCCCTCGCCGACCACGATGTCAGCGCCCATGTCGCCGGGCGGGACGGTGAGGCCGAGCGATACGATTTCGGTCACGACGGCGATCAGCAGCGCGCCCGCCGCGTGCGCCTTGTCCGCTAGAGATTTGAGATCGTGCAGATGCCCGAACACGTCCGGCGTCTGCACCACCACGCACGACACCGTGTCATCGATCGGGATCTCCTCGTGTCCGCCTGCCTGCGGGGCGCCGAGGGCGACCTCGTCGTCGGCGAGCCGCGACACCGTGGCGATCGTCTCGCGATAGTGCGGATGCAGGTTTCCGGCGAGCACCGCCTTGCCCCGCCTGGTGATGCGGTGCGCCATCAGCACCGCCTCGGCGGCGGCGGTCGAGCCGTCGTACATGGAGGCGTTCGCCACCTCCATGCCGGTGAGCATCGCGACCTGGGTCTGGAACTCGAACAGATACTGCAGCGTGCCTTGGGCGATTTCCGGCTGATAGGGCGTATAGGAGGTCAGGAACTCGGAGCGCTGGATCAGGTGATCGACCGTCGCCGGCACGTGATGCTTGTAGGCGCCGCAGCCGACGAAGAACGGCACCGACCCTGCGGCGGTATTGTTCGCCGCCAGCCGGGCGAGCGCGCGCTCGACCTGGATCTCGCTCCGGCGCCGCGGCAAGTCGGGCAGCGCGCGCAGGAGCTTGTCGGCAGGCACATCGGCAAAGAGATCGTCGATGGAGTGAACGCCGATGCGCGCCCGCATCTCGGCGCGATCCTCGTCGGTGAGGGGGAGATAGCGCATGAAACTCCGGCCGTGTTCTTTTTCACCGCACCCGCGCGGGGCGGGCGGGTTATTGGATCGTCTCGAGAAATGCCTTGTACTGCTCCTCGGTCATCAGCGCGTCGACCTCGGTCGCATTCGTCACCTTCAGCTTGAGGAACCAGCCGCCGCCCTCGGCATCCTCGTTGACGGTGGCGGGGGCGCCTTCGAGCTCGCTATTGACGGCGATCACCTCGCCCGCGACCGGCGCGTACACCTCGCTCGCCGCCTTGACCGACTCGACGACCGCCGCCTCGTCCCCCTTGCCGACCGCTTTTCCGATCGGCGGAAGCTCGACAAAGACCACGTCGCCGAGTTGGGTCTGGGCATAGTCGCTGATGCCGACCGTGCCGATATCGCCGTCGAGCCGGATCCACTCATGATCCTTGGTGTAGCGTATGCTGGCCATCCGGTGCCCCTTCCTTACCGCGGGTTTGCATACCAGATTCCACGGTGTCGCGAGCAGGGAGACATTGCAACAGATGAACACGGGCGCGACCGACCATCGGCCCTCCCCGATCGTGGCCGGGCTGGCCTGCCGCTGTCCGCGCTGCGGCAAGGGCAAACTGTTCCGGGGCTTTCTCACGCTTCGCCCGAAGTGCGAGGCGTGCGGGCTCGACTTCGCGTTCGCCGATGCCGGCGACGGCCCGGCGGTGTTCGTCATCTTCTTCGCCGGCTTCGTGGTGGTGGGCCTCGCGCTCGCGGTCGAGGTTCTCTATGAGCCGCCCTACTGGGTCCATGCGCTGTTGTGGGGGCCCCTCATCCTTCTGGCCACGCTCGGCCCGCTTCGCCCGTTCAAGGGCGTCCTCATTGCGCTGCAATACCATCATGACGCCGCCGAGGGCCGGGTCGATCGCGGAAGCGGCCGGTGATGGCGCGACCGCGCGGTCTCGTCGTCCCGAGTCTGGCGGCGCTGGCCGCGCTCGCCGTGCTGCTCGCGCTCGGCGCCTGGCAGATGGAGCGCAAGGCCTGGAAGGAGGCCCTGATCGCAACGCTCGCCGAGCGCGGCGCGAGGGCGCCAGCGGATCTGCCGGCGCGCGATACCTGGGAGCGCCTTGATGCGGGCGAGATGGAGTTCCGGCGCATGGCGTTTCGCGCTGAATTCCTCACCGGGGAGGAGGCACTCGTCTATACCGCCGGCTCGAGCCTGCGCAGCGACGTCTCGGGCCCCGGCTATTGGGTGTTCACGCCCGCGCGGCTGACCGGCGGTGGTCTGATCGTCATCAACCGCGGCTTCGTGCCGGAGGGCCGGCAGGACCCGCAGACGCGGTCCGAGGGGCAGGTCGCCGGCATCGTCGACATCGTCGGGGCGATGCGCTGGCCGGAGGCGCGCGGGCTGTTCACGCCGGCCGGCGAGGGTGCAAAAAACCTCTGGTTCGTGCGCGACCACACGGCCATCGCGGCGGCCAAGAACTGGGGACCGGTTGCCCCCTTCTTCATCGACCAGGAAGCGCCGCCCCCGCCCGGCGGCCTGCCGAAGGTCGGCAAGATCGCGCCGAACCTGCCCAACAACCATCTGCAATACGCGCTCACGTGGTACGGGCTTGCGCTCGTGCTCGTTGTGGTCTTCCTGATCTGGGCGCGCAGCCGTCAAACGTCGTAGGGTGGGCAAAGGCGCGGCCCGTGCCTTGACATCTGAGCGATGACGCTGTCCCGCGCCGTGCCCACGCGGCCTACTGCTTGGCCCCATGGTGGGCACGGCGCGGACCGTTTTCATCACGCCAATCTGAAAGGCAGGGACCGCGCCTTTGCCCACCCTACGGTTTCCGCGGACGCTTAAGGAAGCGCTCCATCAGGCGGCGCGGCTCGTCGCTCGCATAGCTCGACCGGAAGCTGGCGATGCCGGCCTCGATGGCGGCGTCGGGGGCAAGCCTTTCCCACTCGCGCATGAGCGCCTTTTGCAGGCGCACCGCGCGCGCGCCGGCAGCGAGCACGGCCTCGATCCAGGCTGCGACGGCGGCATCGAGCCCGTCCGGCGGCGTCACCTTCTCCACCAGCCCGATGCGGAGCGCCTCGGCCGCGTCGATACTCTCGCCGAGAAGCACCAGTTTGGCCGCATGCCCCCACCCGACAAGGCGCGGCAACAAGGCGGCCTCGATCACCGACGGGATGCCGACTTTCACCTCGGGCATTCCGAACACCGCGTTGTCGGAGGCGACGCGAAGGTCGCATCCCGCCGCGATTTCGAGGCCCGCGCCGAGGCAATAGCCGTTGATGCGGGCGATGACCGGAACCGGGATGGCGCGGATTGCCACGATGGCGCGATGGAGCGCGGTGATGAAGGCCTCCGCCTCCCCAGCGTCGAGGGCCGCCATGGTGGGGATATCGGCGCCGCCGATGAAGGCCCGGTCCCCGGCGCCGGTCAGGACGACGGCGCGCAGCTCGACGTCCGTCGCCAGCGCCTGCGCCGCCGCGGCGAGCGCCGCGATGGCCGGCCCGTCGAGGACGTTGAGCTTGGCCCGATTGTCAACCGTCAGGTGGGCAACGCGTCCGCGGTCCGGATATTCGACGTGACGGGTTGAAACCGGCGGGGTGGGAGAAGACATCGGCCGTTTTCCAAAAACTCGTGTGCCTCGGGGGTTTCGGGTGCGAAATCCCGCCTTTCTTGTGAAGCCGCAAGCTTGCGACTAGTGTCCCGATTCCGAAGTTCGCAAACACTCGCGGCACACTCTCATGCGAACTTCGGAATCAAAGGGACACTAGCAAGTCTATGCTGCTAGTGCCCCTTTTGAACCCGAAGTTCGCAACTGGAATTCCGGCACGGCTGTGCGAACTTCGGGTTCGGGGCACTAGTGTCCGCCCGACCGCAAGGATTGGTTCGTGCGCTACGTTTCCACCCGGGGCGAGGCCCCGCAACTCGGCTTTGTCGAGGCCACGCTCGCCGGGCTCGCCCGCGACGGCGGTCTCTATGTGCCTGAATCCTGGCCAGTTTTAACGCCGGACACGATCGCCGCCTGGGCCGGGCGCCCCTACGCCGAGGTCGCCGTGGAGGCGATCCGCCCGTTCGTCGGCGAGGCGATCCCCGAGGCCGACCTCGCCCGCATGGCGCGGGAGACCTACGACGCGTTCCGCCACCCGGCAGTGGTCCCGCTGGTGCAATTCGGGCCCAATTGCTTCCTTGCCGAGCTGTTCCACGGACCCACCCTCGCCTTCAAGGACCTGGCGATGCAGCTGCTGGCGCGGCTCATGGACCACGTGCTCAGCGTACTCGGCGAGCGTGCGACCATTGTGGGGGCGACCTCGGGCGACACCGGCGGCGCGGCGGTCGAGGCGTTCCGCGGGCGCGATCGCGTCGACGTGGTGGTCCTGTTTCCCCACGGGCGCATCTCCGAGGTACAGCGCCGGATGATGACGACCGCCGCGGACGACAATGTCCACGCCATCGCAGTCGAAGGCACGTTCGACGATTGCCAGGCGATCGTGAAGGGCCTGTTCAATCACCACCGCTTTCGCGATTCCGTGCGGCTCACCGGCATCAACTCGATCAACTGGGCGCGCATCGTCGCCCAGGTGGTCTATTATTTCACGACCGCGGTGGCGCTCGGCGGCCCGCACCGCAAGGTCGCCTTCACCGTGCCGACCGGAAACTTCGGCGACGTCTTCGCCGGCTATGTCGCGTGGCGCATGGGACTGCCGGTCGATCGGCTGGTGATTGCCACCAACGTCAACGACATTCTGGTGCGCACGCTGGCCACCGGCGCCTACGAATTGCGGGACGTAACCGCGACGACTTCGCCCTCGATGGATATCCAGGTGTCGTCGAACTTCGAGCGGCTCATGTTCGACGCTTGCGGCCGGGACGCGAGCGCGGTGCGCGCGCAGATGGGCTCGCTCGCGCAGTCCGGCCGCTTCCTCATCGACGCCCGCGCGCTCGGCGAAATCCGCTCCATCTTCTCGGCCGGGCGGGCCGACGAGGAGGAGACCGCGGCCACCATCCGGACGGTGCGCAAGGAGACCGGGTATCTCCTCGATCCGCACAGCGCGGTGGGCGTCGCCGTGGCGGAGAAGGAGACCCGCGATCCCGCGCTGCCGATGATCGTGCTCGGCACCGCGCATCCGGCAAAGTTTCCCGACGCGGTCGCCGCCGCCTGCGGCGTCACCCCGCCGCTGCCCGATTGGCTCGCCGACCTGCCGCAGCGTCCGGAGCGCGTCGCCGTGCTGCCGGCAGACCAGGGCGCGATCGAGCGCACCATCCTCGCGGCGAGCCGCGCCGCGCAAGAAGGAGCCGCCGCATGAGCGTCAACCTGACCCGCCTCGCAGCACATGGCGTTCAAGGGCACGACGCGCCGCACCGCGCGCCAGATCGCCGAGGAGATCGAGGCGGTCGGCGGCGATCTCAATGCCGCCACCAGCGTCGAGACCACCGCCTATTACGCCCGCGTGCTCAAGGCCGACGTGCCGCTCGCCCTCGACGTCTTGTCCGACATCCTGTCCGATCCGGCCTTCGATCCGAGCGAGCTTGCGCGCGAGCAGAACGTCATCGTCCAGGAGATCGGCGCCGCCGAGGACGCGCCGGACGAGCTGGTGTTCGATCACCTGCAGGCAACCGCCTTCCCGGGCCAGCCGGTCGGCCGCTCGATCCTCGGCACGCCGCAGACCGTGCGCTCGTTCGATCCTGCGCGGCTGCGCACCTACTTGTCGCGCAACTACCGCGCGCCCGACATGGTCATTGCGGCGGCCGGCGCGGTCGACCACGGCGCGGTGGTTGCGGACGTGGAGCGCCGCTTTGCCGCGTTCAACGGTCCGGCGGCGCCGGTGCCGGAGCCCGCCCGCTTCAGCGGCGGCGCCCGGATCGAGCGGCGCAACCTCGAACAGGTCCACATCGCGCTGGCGCTGGAAGGGCTGCCGCAGCGCGACCCGGCTCTCTACAGCCTGCAGGTCTTCACCAGCGTGCTGGGCGGCGGGATGTCCTCGCGCCTGTTCCAGGAAGTGCGCGAGAACCGCGGTCTCTGCTACGCGATCTACAGCTTCCATTGGCCCTATTCCGACACCGGGTTGTTCGGCCTCTACGCCGGGACGGACGCGGCCGATACCGACGAGCTGATGCGGGTCGTGGTCGAGGAGATCGGCGCCGCAGCCGAGAACATCGACGAGGTGGAGGTCACGCGCGCCAAGACGCAGATGAAGGCCGGCCTGTTGATGGCGCTGGAAAGCTCGGGCGCGCGCGCCGAGCAGCTCGCCCGCCAGATCTTCGCCCATGGCCGGCCGATCCCGCTGGAAGAGATCGTCGCGAAGGTCGAAGCCGTCACAGTGGAGAGCGCACGGCAAGCGGGCCGCGCCCTGATCGGCCGGAGCCGGCCCGCGGTTGCGGCGCTCGGACCCAACCGCGATCTTGAAAGCGCTGCCACGATCGCTGAAAGTCTGTCACGCTGGGCGGCCTGAGGACGGACGACAGACGACAGACGACGGAGGACAGATAACAGAAGAGAGCCCGACACTTTTCCGTCCTCTGTCGTCCGTCGTCTGTCCTCCGAATTGGAATTTCCATGGCGTTCTTCCGCACCGTCTCTTTTTCCGACCCGCTGCCCATCGTCGAGGGGGACGGCGTGTTCCTGCGCGCGCCGCAGATGGCCGATTTCCCCGAATGGGCGGCGCTGCGCGAAGCGAGCCGAACTTTCCTCACGCCCTGGGAGCCCACCTGGCTGCACGATGACCTGACGCGCGGCGCCTTTCGCCGGCGCTTGAAGCGTTACGCCGAGGATCTCCGCACCGACCAGGCCTATCCGTTCTTTCTGTTCCGCCGAGCCGACAGTGCCCTGGTCGGGGGCCTGACGCTTGCCAATGTGCGCCGCGGCGTCGCCCAGGCCGGCAGCCTCGGCTATTGGATCGGGGAGACTTTCGCGCGACAAGGCCTCATGACCGCCGCGGTCAATGCACTGATCCCGTTCGCGTTCGGCACGCTGCGGCTGCATCGCCTGGAGGCGGCGTGCATCCCGAACAACACCGCTTCGGTCCGACTTCTCGAAAAGACCGGCTTCAAGCGCGAGGGTTTCGCCCGCGAATACCTCTGCATCAACGGCGTGTGGCAGGACCACGTGCTCTACGCGCTGCTCAGGAGCGATGTCAGCCTGTAGGACGCTTTCCGCGTGATCAGTTCGGCCGCTGCTTCGAGACGCCCCTGCGCCTCATCCTGAGGAGGCCGCAAGGCCGTCTCGAAGGAGAGGCTTAAGGGGCTCCTCAGCATGAGGCCGAACTGATCACCCGAATTCCGTATGAGAGACCGGCCTTGGGTCCGCCACCTTCGGCCTGCTATAACGCCCCGCGCGGGGCAGACATGGGATGGTGGGATAGAGGCGTGCGCGGATCGGGCCAAGCGATGATTCTGCTCGCTGTCGCGCTGGCGGGCTGCTCGTCGAGCATCCTCGACTCCGCGTCTTCCGGCGGTTCCTCCTTCCGCGACCGGATGAGCCAGCTCTTCTCCGGGCCGTCCACCGGCGAGACGCGGGCGCTGGTGCAGAATTCCGCCGACCCGAACCAGGATTGCCCGGTGGCCGACGTTCGCAGCGGAGCCTCGACGATGCAGTTCCCGCCGGGCGAAACGCAGGGGACCGCGCTGCGCTATCAGGTCTCGATTGCCCGCATTGCGCGCGAATGCGCGGTGCGCGGGCCGAATATGACGGTCAAGGTCGGCGTGCAGGGTCGCGTGATCGTCGGTCCCGCGGGCGGCCCGGGCCAGATCGAAGTGCCGCTGCGCTATGCGGTGGTGCGCGAGGGGCCAGAGCCCAAGGCGATCTTGACCAAGCTGTACAAGTTCCCGGTGACCATTCCGGAAGGTCAAGGCAACGTTCCGTTCCTGCACATCGAGGAAGACATTACATTCACGGTGCCCCGGCGCAGCGATCTCGAGAACTACGTCGTCTATGTGGGATTCGATGCCGCCGCGGCAGCTCCGAAAGAACCACCTGCCAAGAAGGCTCGCCGGTCCCGCTAGTGCCCCGCTTCCGAAGTTCGTGATACATTGCGGCACCCTCTGACACGAACTTCGGAAGCAAAAGGGGCACTAGCAAACATATGATTCTAGTGCCGCTTTTCGATTTGAAGTTCCTAATATGAGTTTGCCGCAGCCGGTGCAGGAACTTCAAATCGGCGGCACCAGTCCCGAGGCGTTCACATGGATGCGGAACCGGCCCCGACCGAGACCCAGGCGCAGCCGCTCTCGGCCACGCCGCTCCACGCGCTGCACGTAGCCCGCGGCGCGCGCATAGTGCCGTTCGCCGGCTATTCCCTGCCGGTGCAGTACGCCGACGGCATCATTGCCGAGCACAATCACACGCGTAGCGCCGCGGGCCTGTTCGACGTCTCGCACATGGGCCAGGCCTTCCTGGTGGGGCCCGACCACGAGACAACCGCGCGCGCGCTCGAGGCCCTCGTTCCTGCCGATATCCTCGGCCTCGGGCACGGACGCCAACGCTATGCACAGATGCTCAACGATGCGGGCGGAATCCTCGACGACCTCATGGTCACGCGCTCG
>WNGA01003604.1_pt1 | contig 23173 bp, 20 predicted proteins | sample 5400061 | NCBI WGS metagenome assembly WNGA01 (sample SAMN13153366, study PRJNA577476) | soil metagenome | isolation source: 100 cm soil or saprolite under grassland replicate 2 | place: USA:California | collected 2016-06-15
TGGAAGGTCAGGCGGATATCGCCAATCTGCGTATCGACGATGCGGAAGCCGAGCGCGCCGAAGCGGCTCTTCGAGTCCTGCTTGAACCCCTGCAGCTTGATCTGCGCGATGTAGCGCGCGCCTGTAGCCGCGGCGATGCGCTTCAGCGCCTCGCCGGAAAACAGGCCCGTGTCGCGGTAGTCGTCGTACATCCGCTTGTATGCGTCGGAAAGTCCGGCGCGGTTCACCGCCCCAAGCGTCTCTGCGAGCGTCATGACCCGCAGGCGCGGCCGCTCGCGCTTGAGAACATCCGCGAAGGTGAGCGCTACGGCCTGCTTCTCCTGCTCCTGGCCGGTGACGGTCGACGGCGTGATGAAGGCGATACCCGAGGCTTCCAGATCGCCTGGCCGCAGGGACACGATCTGCTCCTGCTGGTTCGGATAGTAGTTCGTGCCACAGCCGCACAAGACCACGAGCAGAAAGAGCAGCGCGCGCCTCATATGTTCAGCGCTCGCTTGTCCACGGCCAGCGCAGCATCCTTCATCGCCTCCGATAACGACGGGTGAGCGTGGCAGATCATGCCGATGTCCTCGCTCGAGCCGCGGAACTCCATCGCCACGACTGCCTCGGTGATCAGCTCGCCGGCGAACGGGCCAATGATATGTACGCCGAGGATTTCATCCGTTTTTGCATCTGAAACAAATTTCACAAACCCACTCGTGTCGCCCAGGGCCCGCGCCCGGGCGTTGGCGGCAAACGGGAAGCTGCCGGCGCGGTACTCGACGCCCTCGGCCTTGAGCTGCTGCTCGGTCTTGCCCACCCAGGCGATCTCCGGCGTGGTGTAGATCACCCACGGCACGGTGTTGAAGTCCACGTGCGGCTTTTGGCCGGCGATGCGCTCGGCCACCGCCACGCCCTCCTCCTCGGCCTTGTGCGCGAGCATCGGCCCGCGCACCACGTCGCCGATCGCCCAGACACCCGGCAGGTTGGTGCGGCAATCACCGTCCACCGCGACGAAGCCGCGGTCCAGCTTGAGCCCCACGCCCTCGGCATTGAGCCCCCCGGTGTTCGCTACCCGGCCGATGGAGACGATGAGCCGGTTGCATTCCAAGGTTTTGGATGAACCGTCAGACGCAGCATATTGAACTATAACGGTCTTCTTCTTATCAACTTTGCTGATCTTCACCCCCAGCTCGATCTTCAGGCCTTGCTTGAAGAAGACTTTCGCGGCTTCCCGCGCGATCTGCTCGTCCGCCGCCCCGAGGAACGCCGGCAAGGCTTCGAGGATCGTCACTTCCGACCCCAGGCGGCGCCACACGCTGCCCATCTCCAGCCCGATGACCCCCGCGCCGATCACCCCGAGGCGCTTGGGCACCTCGGGGATGGCGAGCGCCCCGTCGTTGCTGAGGATCAGCTTCTCGTCGAAGTCCGCCCCGGGCAGCGCGCGCGGATTGGAGCCCGTGGCGATGATGACGTTCTTCGCATTGATGGTTTCCCCAGCCACCAGGATCTCGGAGGCGGACTTGCCGAAGCTTCCCCGGCCGTGAAAGAACGTCACCTTGTTTTTCTTGAACAGGTAAAGAACGCCGTCGTTGCTCGCCTTCACCACCTTGTCCTTGCGCTTCAGCATCTGCGCCAGGTCGAGCTCCAGGCCCTTGATCTTGACGCCGTGCTCGGCGAAGTGGTGGCCGGCCTGATCGAAGTTCTCGGAGGATTGCAGCAGCGCCTTGGAGGGAATGCAGCCGACGTTGGTGCAGGTCCCGCCCAGGGCGGGCTTGCCGTCCGCGCCGCGCCATTCGTCCACGCACGCGGTCGCCAGGCCGAGCTGCGCGGCGCGGATCGCCGCGATGTAGCCGCCGGGGCCGCCGCCGATCACCACCACGTCGAAGGGCTGGGCCATGTCAGATCTCCAGGATCAGGCGCGCAGGATCTTCCAGGGCTTCCTTGATGCTGACTAAAAATAAAACTGCTTCCCGACCGTCGATGATCCGATGATCGTAGGACAGCGCGAGGTAGTTCATCGGCCGCACCACCACCTGGCTGTTCTCGACCACCGCGCGGTCCTTGGTGGCGTGCACCCCGAGGATCGCCGACTGCGGCGGGTTGATGATCGGCGTCGAGAGCATCGAGCCGAACACGCCGCCGTTCGAGATCGAGAACGTGCCCCCGGTCAGCTCCTCGATGGCGAGCTTGCCGTCCTGCGCGCGCTTGCCGAAGTCGCCGATCTTCTTCTCGATCTCGGCGAAGCTCATGCGGTCGGTGTCGCGCAGGATCGGCACCACCAGCCCGCGCGGGCTGCCGACAGCGACGCCGATGTCGAAGTAGCCGTGGTAGACGATGTCGGTGCCGTCGATGGAGGCGTTCACCACCGGATAGCGCTTGAGCGCGTGCACCGACGCCTTGACGAAGAACGACATGAACCCGAGCCGCGTGCCGTGCTCCTTCTCGAAGCGCTCCTGGTATTTCTTGCGCATCTCCATCACCGGCGCCATGTTCACCTCGTTGAAGGTGGTGAGGATGGCGGCGGTGGACTGCGACTGCACCAGGCGCTCGGCGACGCGCTGGCGCAGGCGCGACATCGGCACGCGCTGCTCCGGCCGGCCGGAGAGCAGCTTGTCGATGCCGATCGGCGGAGCGGGCTGCTGCAACGCCGGTCTTGCACTTTGCATGGAACTCTTTTCAGGAGTGCCTCGTGAAAGTACATCCCCCTTGGTCACGCGCCCGTCGCGGCCGCTGCCGGCGATCTTCGTCGGGTCGATGCCCCTGTCGGCGGCGATCTTCTGCGCGGCGGGCATTACGGGCGGAGCCGTTTTCGCTTTTTCAGGAGCCGCCTTTTTTTCCTGAACTTGGGAAGGAGCAGCCCCGGCCTTCGCCTCGGTGTCGATCTGGGCGATCACCTCGCCGGAGCTCACCGAGCCCTTGGCGTCCTTGAGGATCTTGACCAGCACGCCGTCGGCCGGAGCAGGCAGCTCCAGCACCACCTTGTCGGTCTCGATGTCGATCAGGTTCTCGTCGCGCTTGACCGGCTCGCCTTCCTTCTTGTGCCAGTCGAGCAGCGTCGCCTCGGCGACCGATTCGGACAGCTGCGGCACTTTCACTTCGACGATCATCGTTGCTCCCGTTCAGTTTTTCCCCGGCTTCCGCTGAGCTTCCACCGGGTTATTGAAAAACCAGCGAGTAACTCGCCGGGGACAGGCTTTGTGTCTACTTCATTTTGGAAAATGCCTGCTCAACCAGCGCCTTCTGCCGCTCGTCGTGGCGCGCCTTGTAGCCGCCCGCCGGGGAAGCCGAGGCCTGCCGCCCCGCATAGTAGAGCTTCTGGTCGTCGCGCATGTTCTCGCGGAAGTAGTGCGCCGTCTGGTACCACGCGCCCTGATTCTGCGGTTCTTCCTGGCACCACACCACTTCGGCCGCGTTCGGGTAGCGCTTCATCTCGGCCTCGAACTGCTTGTGCGGGAAAGGGTAGAGCTGCTCGACGCGGATGATCGCGACGTCGGTTCTCTTGTTTTCGTTTCTTCCGGACACCAGGTCGTAGTACACCTTGCCGCAGCAGGCGATGACGCGCTTCACATCCTTCGCTTCGAGCGCCTCGACCTCCGGGATCACGGTCTGGAAGGTGCCGTTGGCGAGATCGTTGATCGAGGATGACGCTTCCTTCTTCCGCAGGAGGGACTTGGGCGTCATCACCACCAGCGGCTTGCGGAACGGCCGCAGCATCTGCCGCCGCACGAGGTGGAAGATCTGCGACGCGGTGGTCGGCACGCAGACCTGCATGTTGTGCTCGGCGCAAAGCTGCAAATACCTCTCCAGGCGCGCCGAGGAATGCTCGGGCCCCTGCCCTTCGTAGCCGTGCGGCAGGAACATCGCCAGGCCGCAGACGCGGCCCCACTTGGTCTCGCCCGAGGAGATGAACTGGTCGATCACCACCTGGGCGCCGTTGGCGAAGTCGCCGAACTGCGCTTCCCAGATCACCAGCGCGTTTGGCTCGGCGGTGGCGAAGCCGTACTCGAAGCCGAGCACCGCCTCCTCGGAAAGTACCGAATCGATGACCAGAAAGTCGCCCTGGTCCTTGCCCACGTTCTGCAGCGGCACGTAGCTGCCCTCATCCCAGCGCTCGCGCTCCTGGTCGTGCAGCACCGCGTGGCGATGGGCGAAGGTGCCGCGCCCCGAGTCCTGCCCCGAGAGCCGCACGTCGTAGCCGTTGGAGACGAGCGACGCGTAGGCGAGCGTCTCGGCCATGCCCCAGTCGACCGGCAGCTTGCCCGCGGCCATCTGCTTGCGCGCCTCGATCACGCGCGCCACGCTCGGATGCAGCTTGAAGCCTTCCGGTACCGCAGTAACTCTTTCTGCCAATCTTTGCAATTCCGCCAGCGGTACGCGCGTGTCGGCGGCATCGGTCCACTTGGAATTCAGGAACGGCGCCCAGTCGACGGCAAACTTGCCCTTGAAATTGGAAAGCACCGGGCTTACGGTCTGCTGGCCGGCGTCGAGCGTGTCGCGGTAGGTCTTGATCAGCGCCTCGGGAACCTCGGCTGCGACCACGCCCTGCGTCACGAGCTTGTCGGCGTAGAGCTTGCGCGTGCCGGGGTGCTGCGCGATCTTCTTGTACATCAGCGGCTGCGTGACGAAGGGCTCGTCCTGCTCGTTGTGGCCGAGCTTGCGGAAGCACACGATGTCGATCACCACGTCCTTGTGGAACTTCTGGCGGAACTCGAGCGCCATCTGGGTCACGAACAGCACCGCCTCGGGGTCGTCGCCGTTGACGTGGAAGATCGGCGCCTCGACCATCTTCGCGATGTCGGTGCAGTAGATCGTCGAGCGCGCATCGCGCGGGTCCGAGGTGGTGAAGCCGATCTGGTTATTCACGATCAGATGTACGGTTCCGCCGGTGCCGTAGCCGCGCGTTGCCGACAGGTTGAGCGTTTCCATCACCACGCCCTGCCCGGCGAAGGCCGCGTCGCCGTGGATCAGGATCGGCAGCACCTGGTCGCCGGTTTTATCGTCACGGCGGCGCTGGCGCGCTCGTACTGACCCCTCCACCACCGGGTTGACGATCTCGAGGTGCGAGGGGTTGAACGCGAGTGAGAGGTGCACCGGCCCGCCTGCGGTGGTGATGTCGGACGAGAAGCCGTTGTGGTACTTGACGTCTCCCGAGGGCAGCTCGGAGCCGTGCTTGCCCTCGAACTCGAGGAACAGGTCCTTCGGCATCTTGCCGAGCACGTTGACCAGCACGTTGAGGCGACCGCGGTGTGCCATGCCGATCACGATCTCCTGCACCCCGGCGGCGCCGGCGCGCTGGATCAGATCGTCGATGCAGGGGATCACGCCCTCGCCGCCTTCGAGCGAGAAGCGCTTCTGGCCGACGTAGCGGGTGTGTAGATAGCGCTCGAGGTGCTCGGCCTCGGTGAGCTTCTGCAGCAGGCGCTTCTGCTGCTCGGCGGAAAGCTGCGCCGTGGCACGCAGCGGCTCGATCTTCTCCTGGATCCACTGGCGCTGCGCGCGATCCGAGATGAACATGTATTCGAAGCCGATGTTGCGGCAATACGTATCGCGCAGCGCTTGTATCAGCGTCCTTAAAGAAGTTCTGTCCAGTCCCACGAACGAGCCGGCGTTGACCGTCTGCTCGAGGTCGGCCTCGGTGAGATCGTAGAAGCCCGGCTCGAGCTCGGGCTGCGCCGGCCGCGGCATGCGCTTCAGCGGATCGACTGTCGCCCAGCGCGAGCCCGAGATGCGATAGGCAGTCACCAGCAGCAGCGCCGCGACCTGCAGGCGCTCGGGCGCGACGTGCTCGACGGGAAGAGATCTCGTCTGCCCGCCCAGCTCACCCCGTTTTCCTCTTTGAATAAAAGACTCAACTACGGGCGCATGCGCCACGTCCTTGGTCGTGCTTCCCGGGAGCACCTGCATCTTGTCGAAGTACTCGCGCCATTCCTCGTCGACCGACTGCGGATTGACCAGGTACTTCTCGTACAGCTCCTCGATGAACGGCGCGTTGCCGCCGAACAGATAGGAGTTGAGCAGGAATTCTTTCATCATGGTGGGTGACCTGCCTTTGAGCCCTGTTTACCTTTTGTCGAGCGGCTTGACTTCCCTCTTGGTCGCGCCCTTGTACAGCTGCCGCGGCCGCCCGATCTTGTACTCGGGATCGGAAATCATCTCCTGCCACTGCGCGATCCAGCCCACGGTGCGCGCGAGCGAGAAAATGCAGGTGAACATCGCCACCGGGATGCCGAGCGCGCGCTGCACGATGCCGGAGTAAAAATCCACGTTCGGGTAGAGCTTGCGGGAAACGAAGTAGTCGTCCTCGAGCGCGATTTTCTCGAGCGCGATGGCGAGCTTGAAGAGGCGATCGTTGTGCAGCCCGAGCTCGTTCAGCACCTCGTGGCAGGTTTCGCGCATGAGTTTCGCGCGCGGATCGTGATTCTTGTAGACGCGGTGGCCGAAACCCATGAGCCGCACGCCGCTCTGCTTGTCCTTCACCTTCTTGATGAATTCGCCGACCTTGGAGACGTCGCCGATCTCCTCCAGCATCTCCAGGCAGGCCTCGTTGGCGCCGCCGTGCGCCGGCCCCCACAGGCAGGCGATGCCGGCGGCGATGCAGGCGAAAGGGTTCGCGCCGGAGGAGCCCGACAGGCGCACCGTCGAGGTCGAGGCGTTCTGCTCGTGGTCGGCGTGCAGGATGAAGATGCGGTCCATGGCGCGCACCAGCACGTCGTTCGGCTTGTAATCCTCGGCCGGCACCGCGAACATCATGCGCATGAAGTTGGCGGTGTAGGACAGGTTGTTCCTCGGATACACGAACGGCTGGCCGATCGAGTATTTGTAGGACATCGCGACGATGGTCGGCATCTTGGCGATCAGCCGGAACGCCGAGATGGTGCGGTGGTTGGGATCGTTGATGTCGAGCGCGTCGTGGTAGAAGGCCGACAACGCCCCGACCACGCCGACCATCACCGCCATCGGGTGCGCATCGCGCCGGAACCCCTGGTAGAGGCGCGCCAGCTGCTCGTGCACCATGGTGTGATGCGTAACGATGCCGACGAACTCCTCCTTCTGCTTGCGGTTGGGCAGCTCGCCGTAGAGCAGCAGGTAGCATACCTCGAGGAAGTCGCAGTGCTGCGCGAGCTGCTCGATCGGGTAGCCGCGGTAGAGCAGCACGCCGGCGTCGCCGTCGATGTAGGTGATGCTCGAGTTGCAGCTCGCCGTCGACAGGTACCCGGGGTCGTAGGTGAACACCCCCGACTTGCCGTAGAGCGTGCGGATGTCCACTACGTCAGGACCGATGGTCCCCGACATCATGGGGAACTCGAGGGTCTTGCCGTCGGGCAGCTTCAGGGTCGCGGTCTTGTCAGCCATGGTCGGTCTTTCTGCTAGGCGGCGCGCAGCCGCGCCACGATCTCGTTCAGGTGCGCTGCATAGCCGTCGTTGCGGCTGCAGACGATGTCCCAGAGGTCATTGTCCGGAAAATCAAGAATTTCATTCAGCCGGACGATCTGTTTCTCGTCGATCTCGGAATCGAGAAGCCTTTGCAAAACCAGGTCGAGCTCGAGCAGTCCGCGACGACATTTCCACTTCAGCCTGTTTCTCTCGACCGGGGTCATCACACCGCCCGCTTGACCAGCAGCTCCTTGATCTGGTTGATCGCCTTGGTCGGGTTAAGGCTTTTCGGGCATACCGCGACGCAGTTCATGATGGTGTGGCAGCGGAACAGGCGGTACGGGTCCTCGAGGTTGTCGAGGCGCTCGGACGTCGCCTGGTCGCGCGTGTCGGCGATGAAGCGGTAGGCCTGCAGCAGCCCGGCCGGGCCGACGAACTTGTCCGGGTTCCACCAGAACGACGGGCACGCGGTCGAGCAGCAGGCGCACAGGATGCACTCGTACAGGCCGTCCAGCTCCTCGCGCTCCTCGGGCGACTGCAGCCGCTCGCGCTCGGGCGGCGGATCGTTGTTGATGACGTAGGGCTTGATCGAGTGGTACTGCTTGAAGAACTGCGTCATGTCGACGATCAGGTCGCGGATCACCGGCAGCCCGGGCAGCGGCCGCAGCGTGACGTGCTCGGGCAGGTCCGCCACCTTCATGATGCAGGCGAGCCCGTTCCTGCCGTTGATGTTCATCGCGTCGGAGCCGCACACGCCTTCGCGGCACGAGCGCCGGAACGAGATCGAATCGTCCTGCGCCTTCGCCTTGACCAGCGCATCGAGCAGCATGCGGTCGTGCGAGTCGAGCGCCACCTCGTAGTCCTTCATGTAGGGCTTGGCGTCCTTCTCGGGGTCGTAGCGGTAAATGCTCAGGCGCATCAGTAGGTCCTGGCCTTGGGTTCGAAGGCCTCGACGCTGAGCGGGCGCAGGTGCACCGGCTTGTAATCGAGGCGGTTGCCTTCCTTGTACCACAGCGTGTGCTTCATCCAGTTCTTGTCGTCGCGCGCGGGGAAGTCGCTTCTCGCCTGCGCGCCGCGGCTTTCCTTCCTCGCCTCGGCCGAGACGATGGTGGCGAGGGCGGTCTCGGCCAGGTTCTCGAGCTCGAGCGCCTCGACCCGGGCGGTGTTGTAGACCTTCGATTTGTCCTGGATGAACACTCTTCCGACCCTTTCGGCGATGACTTTTATTTTCTTGACCCCCTCGAGCAGGTCTTCGGGGAAGCGGAATACCCCGCAATGCGCCTGCATGATGCGGCGCAGGTCGTTCAGCACGTCGGCGACCCGCTCGCCCGACGATGCGCCGTTGAGCCGCGCGAGCCGCGAGCGCGAGCCCTCGCCGGCATCCTTCGGCAGCGCGCGGTGCGGGCTCGGCTGCATGCGCAGGTCCTTGATCATCTGCTCGCCCGAGGCCTTGCCGAACACGACTAAATCCAACAAGGAATTCGTCCCCAGGCGATTGGCGCCATGCACGGAAACACATGCGCATTCGCCAGCGGCGTAAAGCCCCGGCACGATCGCCTCCTTGCTGGCCCCCTCGGGGGCCACGACCTGCCCCATGTAGTTCGACGGGATGCCGCCCATCTGGTAGTGCGCGGTGGGCACCACCGGGATCGGGTCGCGGATCGGGTCGACGTTGGCGAACTTGATGGCGATCTCGCGAATTCCGGGCAGGCGGTGGGTAATGACCTCGGGGCCGAGGTGATCGAGCTTCAAGAGCAGATGGTCGGCGTGCGCACCGCAGCCGCGGCCTTCCTTGATCTCGGTAGTCATGGCGCGCGATACCACGTCGCGGCTCGCGAGATCCTTGGCGTTCGGCGCATAGCGCTCCATGAAGCGCTCGCCGCTCTTGTTGAGCAGGTAGCCGCCTTCGCCTCGCACGCCCTCGGTGATCAACACCCCGGCGCCATACACCCCGGTGGGATGGAACTGGTAGAACTCCATGTCCTCGAGCGGCAGCCCGGCGCGCGCCACCATGCCGAGGCCGTCGCCGGTGTTGATGAAGGCGTTGGTCGAGCTGAAGAAAATGCGCCCCGCTCCGCCGGTGGCAAGCAGGGTGGCTTTTGCCTGGAACAGCACCAGCTCTCCCGTCTCCATCTCCAGCGCGCTCACGCCGACCACCGCGCCGTCCTGCGGGTCGCGGATCAGGTCGAGCGCCATCCACTCGACGAAGAACTGCGTATTGGAGCGCACGTTCTGCTGGTAGAGCGTGTGCAGCATGGCGTGGCCGGTGCGGTCGGCCGCGGCGCAGGCGCGCATCGCCATCTTCGGGCTGCCGTAATTCTGCGTGTGGCCGCCGAAAGGGCGCTGGTAGATCTTGCCGCTCTCCAGGCGGTCGAACGGCATGCCCATGTGCTCGAGCTCGACCACCACCTCGATCGCGCGCCGGCACATGTACTCGATCGCGTCCTGGTCGCCGAGGTAGTCGGAGCCCTTGACGGTGTCGTACATGTGCCAGTGCCAGTTGTCCTCGCCGGAGTTGGCGAGCGGCGCGGCGATGCCGCCCTGGGCCGCAACGGTGTGCGAGCGCGTCGGGAACACCTTGGTGAGCACCGCGACCTTGAGATTCGCGCGCGCGAGCTCGAGCGCCGCGCGCATGCCCGAACCGCCCGTGCCCACCACGATGGCATCGAACCTGCGGACCGGGATCATCGCTGCGCCTATCGCCACAGTATTTGCACCGTCCAGCCGACGTACGAGGCGATGAGCAGCAACGTGAACACCTGCAGCGCGAGGCGCAATCCGTCAGGCTTGATGTAATCCATCAGAATGTCGCGCACGCCCACCCAGGCGTGCCAGGCCAGGCTCAGCGCGAAGATCAGCGTCGCGACCCGCATCGACCCTTGCGCGAACAGGGCCTTCCAGCCTGCGTATTTCAAGGGAGAATTCATCACCACAACTGCAACCACGATCAGCGAATACACGGCCATGATGACGGCGGTAATGCGCTGCGCCAGCCAGTCGCGCATGCCGTAATGCGCTCCCGTAATGACGCGATTCACCACAGCTTGGCTCCGAAGTACGCCGTGAGGAGAAGGCTGATAAAGAGAACCATAAAACTTGAAAAGCGGGCCTGGCGCAGCTCGATGCCGCGGTTCAGGTCGAGCAGCAGGAAGCGCACGCCGGCGCAGAAGTGATGGCAGTAGGCCCAGATGAAAACCAGCAGCCCGAGCTTCACCAGCGGCAGCTGCAGGTAGTGGGTGCGTATTTTTTCAAAACCCGCTTCCGAGGCGAGGCTCGAGTCGAGCAGGTACAGCAGCCACGCGGCCAATGGAAACACCAGCAGCGCGCCTGAAATGCGGTGCAGGATCGAGATCCAGCCCGGCAGCGGCAGGCGGATCTCGAACAGGAGCGCGGGCAGGCTGAGGTACTTCGGACGCAGCTTTTTTGCGGACGCGCTCGCCATGGAGTTCGCCCGGCCCCTATCTCCGGGCAAGCCCAATTATAATGAAATCATTCTCCCTTCCTGGCGCGGAGCACTCGAGATGCCCAAAGCACCCGTTCGCGTCGCCGTGACCGGCGCCGCCGGCCAGATCGGCTACTCGCTGCTGTTTCGCATCGCCGGCGGCGAAATGCTGGGGAAGGATCAGCCGCTGATCCTGCAACTGCTCGAAATCCCGGATGAGAAGGCGCAGAAAGCGCTGAAGGGCGTGATGATGGAGCTCGACGACTGCGCGTTCCCGTTGCTTCACGGCATGGTTCCCGCGTCCGACCCGACGGTCGCGTTCAAGGACGTGCAGATCGCGCTCCTGGTCGGCGCCCGTCCGCGCGGCCCGGGCATGGAGCGCAAGGACCTGCTGGAAGCGAACGGCAAGATCTTCGCGCCGCAGGGCCAGGCGCTCGACCGGGTCGCCAATCGCGACGTCAAGGTGCTGGTGGTCGGGAACCCCGCCAACACCAACTGCCTGATTGCCATGAAGAACGCGCCGAGCCTGAAGCCTTCGCAGTTCACCGGCATGATGCGGCTCGATCACAACCGTGCCTGCTCGCAGATTGCCCAGAAAATCAAGAAAGAAGTAAAGGAAATTAGAAAGGTGACGGTCTGGGGCAATCATTCCGCCACGCAGTACCCGGACATCTTTCAAGCCGAATGCGACGGCAAGAAGGTCTGGCCGATGATCAACGACCAGGCCTGGCTCGAGCAGACGTTCATTCCAACCGTGCAGAAGCGCGGCGCGGCGATCATCGATGCGCGCGGCCTGTCCTCGGCGGCGAGCGCGGCCAACGCCGCGATCGACCATGTACGCGACTGGGTGGCGGGGACGCGCGACGGCGACTGGGTGACGATGGGCATCGCGTCGGACGGCAGCTACGGCATCGCCGAAGGCGTGATCTACGGCTATCCCGCCACCTGCCGCAGCGGCCGCTGGCAGATCATGAAGGGCATCGAGGTCTCGGAGTTCAGCCGCAAGAGGATGGATGCGACCCTCAAGGAACTGCATGAAGAGCGCGACGGCGTGAAGCACCTTCTTAAATGACCGTTTCGAAACAGACCACGGCAGGAGAGAAGTTTCGAAAAGCCGTTGCCGAAGAAAAGCCGCTGCAGGTCATCGGCACCATCTGCGCCTATCACGCGGTGATGGCCAAGCGGGTCGGCTACCGCGCCATCTACCTCTCCGGCGCCGGGGTCGCGGCGGGCTCGCTCGGCATGCCCGACCTCGGCATCTCGAACCTCGACGACGTCCTCACCGACATCCGCAGGATCACCGATGTCTGCGAGCTGCCGCTGCTGGTCGACGTCGACACCGGATTCGGCGCGAGCGCCTTCAACGTCGCGCGCACCGTCAGGTCGCTGATCAAGTCCGGCGCCGCCGCGATGCACATCGAGGACCAGGTCGGCGCCAAGCGCTGCGGCCACCGCCCCGGCAAGGAGCTGGTGGCGAAGGACGAGATGTGCGACCGCATCAAGGCCGCGGTGGATGCGCGTACCGACCCCTCGTTCGTCATCATGGCGCGTACCGACGCGCTCGCGAACGAGGGTCTGGATTCCGCGGTGGAAAGAATCCGGAGCTATGTCGAGGCGGGCGCGGACATGGTGTTCCCGGAAGCCGTCCCCTCGATCGAGATGTACCGCAAGTTCGCCGCCGCGGCGAAGGTGCCGGTCCTCGCCAACATCACCGAGTTCGGCAAGACACCGCTTTTCACGCTCGAGGAGCTGCGCTCGGCGGATGTTGCCATCGTGCTCTACCCGCTCACGGCGTTCCGCGCCATGAACAAAGCAGCTTTGAAAGCTTATGAGACCGTGAGAAGGCAGGGTAGCCAGAAGGCCTTGATTGCCGAAATGCAAACCCGCGAAGAGCTGTACGACTTCCTGAACTACCACTCTTACGAGAAGAAGCTCGACGAGCTCTTTGCCCGTGAGCGCAGTTAGGCCGAAGAAGTCGGTCGCCCTGTCGGGCGTCGCCGCAGGCAACACCGCGCTGTGCACGGTGGGCGTCACCGGCAACGACCTGCACTACCGCGGCTACGACATCCTCGATTTCGCCGACCGCGCGGAGTTCGAGGAGATCGCCTATCTCCTGGTGCACGAGAAGCTGCCGACGCGCGACGAACTGGATGCCTACAAGCAACGGCTCAAATCGCTCCGCACGCTACCCGCGCAGCTGAGGACTTCACTGGAGCAAATTCCCAAGTCGGCACACCCGATGGACGTGATGCGCACCGGCGTTTCGATGCTCGGCACCGTCGAGCCCGAGAAGGACGATCATGGCGCCGCCGGCGCGCGCGCCATCGCCGACCGGCTGATGGCATGCCTGGGCTCGGCGCTTCTGTATTGGTTCCATTTTAACAATTCAGGAAAAAGAATCGAGACGCAGACCGACGACGATTCGATCGGCGGTCACTTCCTGCATCTCTTGCATGGCAAAAAACCAAGTGATGAGTGGGTGCGCGCGATGCATACTTCCCTCATCCTTTACGCCGAGCACGAGTTCAACGCCAGCACCTTCGCCTGCCGCGTCATCGCCGGCACCGGCTCCGACATGCACAGCGCGATCTGCGGCGGCATCGGCGCGCTGCGCGGCCCGAAGCACGGCGGCGCCAACGAGTTCGCCTTCGAAGTCCTATCCAGGTATTCCGGTCCCGACGACGCGGAGGCCGATATCATGCGGCGCGTCCAGGCGAGGCAGATCGTGATCGGCTTCGGCCATCCCGTGTACACCACCGGCGACCCGCGCAACAAGGTAATCAAGGAAGTCGCGCGGCATCTCTCGAAAAAATCATCGGATATGAAATTGTTCGACATCGCCGACCGCATCGAAGCGGTGATGTGGCGCGAGAAGAAGATGTTCGCCAACCTCGACTGGTTCAGCGCCGTGTCCTATCACATGATGGGCGTGCCTACGGCGATGTTCACGCCGGTTTTCGTCATCTCGCGCACCAGCGGCTGGGCGGCGCACGTCATCGAGCAGCGCGCGGACGGCAAGATCATCCGCCCGGGCGCAAACTACACCGGACCCGGGAACCGGGCCTGGATCCCTTTGGAAAAAAGATAAATGTACGAATCCGATCTGACGAAATTCATCAACGAGTTCCTCAAGCAGCATCCCGAGGAAGTCGAGTCGCAGAAGAAGGGGCGCGCCATCTGGTGGGACAAGACCCCGCAGGAGCGCTCGCCTGTACCTTCGATGCACCACGCTCCCAAGGCCGGCGGCTACGAGCATACGTTCGAGCCGGACGACGACACCACCACCTGATGTCCGGGCATGTCTCGAACGTCCGGCCCAAGCCGGACAAGGTGTTGACGCTGGTCGCGGATTACGTACCGAAATATTCCGTAAAGAGCGAAGCAGCGTACGACACGGCGCGCTATTGCCTGATGGACACGCTTGGCTGCGCGCTCGAGGCGCTCGAGTACCCGGCGTGCACCAGGCTGCTCGGCCCGATCGACCCCGAGAGCGTCGTGCCGCGCGGCGCGAAGGTCCCCGGCACCAAGTTCCAGCTCGACCCGGTGCAGGCGGCGTTCAACATCGGCGCCATGATCCGCTGGCTCGACTTCAACGACGCCTGGCTCGCGGCGGAATGGGGCCACCCGTCGGACAACCTGGGGGGCATCCTCGCCACCGCGGACTGGATTTCGAGGAATTCCACGCCTCTTCTGATGCGTGACGTGCTAACCGCGATGATCAAGGCGCACGAGATCCAGGGGGTGATCGCGCTACAGAACAGCTTCAACCGCGTCGGGCTCGACCATACGGTGCTGGTGAAAGTGGCGTCCACCGCGGTAGTCGCCCACATGCTTGGCTGCAGCTACGAGCAGGTGGTCAACGCGATCTCGCAGGCCTGGGTCGACGGCCACAGCCTGCGCACCTACCGCCACGCGCCCAACACCGGCTCGCGCAAGAGCTGGGCGGCAGGCGACGCCACCTCGCGCGCGGTGCGCCTCGCGCTCATCTCGAAGACCGGCGAGATGGGCTATCCGTCGGTGCTCACGGCGAAGACCTGGGGGTTCTACGACGTCCTCTTCAAGGGCAAGGCATTCAAGTTCCAGCGCCGCTTCGGCAGCTACGTGATGGAGAACGTGCTGTTCAAGATTTCCTTCCCCGCCGAGTTCCATGCGCAAACGGCGGTGGAATGCGCAATGCAGATTCACCCTGCGGTGAAACAGCGGATCGGAGACGTCAAAAAAATCAGGATTCGGACCCACGAAGCCGCGATGCGCATCATCGACAAGCAGGGCCCGCTCGCCAATCCCGCGGACCGCGACCACTGCATCCAGTACATGGTGGCAGTACCGCTCATCTTCGGCCGGCTGACGGCGGCGGACTATGAAGACGGCGTTGCCGGAGATCCCCGAATAGATGCATTGCGCAAAAAGATAGTGTGCGTCGAGGACAAGCGCTTCACGCGCGACTACCTCGACCCGAAGAAGCGCTCGATCGCCAATGCACTGACGGTGGAATTCAAGGACGGCACCAGGCTCGCGGAAGTGGCGTGCGAATACCCGATCGGGCACAAGCGCCGCCGCAAGGAGGGCATGCCGCTGCTGGTCGAGAAATTCAAGACCAATCTCGCGCGTCGCTTCCCTGAGAGGCTGCAGAAGACTATTCTTGACCTTTGCACGGATGCGGACAGGCTCGAGAGCACGCCCGTCCACCAGTTCGTCGACCTGTTCGTGACCTGATTCCCCGGGGGAAAGATGCCGCACGATCCACTCAATACGCTGCAGACCTTCAAGCACGGCAAGCTGCATTCCCTGCCTGCTCTGGCCAAAACACTAAATGTGAAACTGGAGCGCCTGCCGGTGTCGATGCGCATCGTGCTCGAGTCGGTGCTGCGCAACTGCGACGGGAAGAAAGTCACCGAAGCCCACGTGCGCGAGCTCGCGGGCTGGAAGCCGAACGCGCCGCGCACCGAGGAGATCCCGTTCGTGCTGGCGCGCATCCTGCTGCAGGACTTCACCGGCGTGCCGCTGCTGTGCGACCTCGCCGCGATGCGCGGCGTCGCCGCCCGCATGGGCAAGGACCCGAAGGTGATCGAGCCGCTGGTGCCGGTCGATCTGGTGGTCGACCACTCGGTGCAGATCGACCACTATGGCTCGAAGAACGCGCTCGACCTCAACATGAAGCTCGAATTCAAGCGCAACGAGGAGCGCTACCAGTTCATGAAATGGGGCATGCAGGCCTTCGACACCTTCAAGGTGGTGCCGCCCGGCATCGGCATCGTGCACCAGGTGAACCTCGAGCACCTGGCGCGCGGCATCCACAAGTCGAAGGAAGGCGTGTGCTACCCCGACACCCTGGTCGGCACCGACAGCCACACCACCATGATCAACGGCATCGGCGTGGTCGCCTGGGGCGTCGGCGGCATCGAGGCCGAGGCGGGCATGCTCGGCCAGCCGGTGTACTTCCTCACCCCGGACGTGGTCGGCGTCAACCTGAAAGGCAAGCTGCATCCCGCCGTCACGGCAACCGATCTGGTTTTGACCGTTACGGAAATGCTCCGTAAAGCCAAGGTGGTCGGCAAGTTCGTCGAGTTCTTCGGCGAGGGCACCGAGTCGCTCGCCGTGCCCGACCGCGCCACCATCGGCAACATGGCGCCCGAGTACGGCGCCACGATGGGCTTCTTCCCGGTGGACGACCGCACCATCGAGTACTTCCGCGGCACCGGCCGCACCCCCGAGGAGATCGAAGCCTTCGCCGCCTACTTCAAGGCGCAGGGGCTGTACGGCGTGCCCAAGGCGGGCGCCATCGACTACTCGCAGGTGCTCGAGCTCGATCTGTCGACGATCTATCCGTCGCTCGCCGGCCCGAAGCGGCCGCAGGACCGCATCGACCTCGACAAGGTGAAGGCGACATTTACAGATCTTTTTTCAAAACCAATAAACCAAAATGGATTCGGCAAGAAGGCCGAGGACCTTCAAAAGCCCTACAAGACGTTCGACGGCATCGAGCTGAAGAACGGCGACGTGCTGATCGCCGCGATCACTTCGTGCACCAATACTTCGAACCCGGGCGTGCTGCTCGCGGCGGGACTGCTCGCCAAGAAGGCGGTCGAGCTCGGCCTGAAGGTAAGGCCGCACATCAAGACCTCGCTCGCCCCGGGCTCGCGCGTGGTCACCGAATACCTCACCAAGGCCGGCCTGCTGCCCTACCTGGAGAAGGTCGGGTTCTATCTCGCCGGCTACGGCTGCACCACCTGCATCGGCAACTCCGGGCCGCTCGCGCAGCCGATCGAGGAGGCGGTGGTCAAGAACGACATGGTGTGCGCCGCGGTGCTCTCGGGCAACCGCAACTTCGAGGCGCGCATCCATCCCAACATCCGCGCCAACTTCCTCGCCTCGCCGCCGCTGGTGGTGGCGTATGCCATCGCAGGCTCTGTGCTGGTTGATTTCAAAAAACAGCCTCTCGGGAAATCCAGGGACGGAAAGGACGTCTACATCGGCCACATCTGGCCGAGCGCGGACGAAGTGCGCGCGCTGATGAAGCTGGCCATGGACGCGCCGACCTTCCGCAAGCTGTACGCGGACCTGGCGAACACCAACCCGCTGTGGAAGAAGATCCCGGCGCCCGCCGGCCAGGTCTACAGCTGGCCGAAGTCGACCTACATCGCCGAGCCGCCGTTCTTCAAGGACTTCGCCATGACCCCCGGTGCCGCCGCCGGCGTCACCGGGGCGAAGGTGCTCGGCATCTTCGGCGACTCGGTGACCACCGACCACATCTCGCCCGCCGGCTCGATCAAGCCGACCTCGCCCGCCGGCATCTACCTGCAGGAGCACGACGTCGCGGTCGCCGACTTCAACAGCTACGGCGCGCGCCGCGGCAACCACGATGTGATGATGCGCGGCACCTTCGCCAACGTGCGCATCAAGAACCTGATGCTGCCCGGCACCGAAGGCGGAGTTACGCTCTACAAGAACGACAAGCTGCCGATCTACGAGGCGGCGATGCGCTACATCGCCGACGGCATGCCGACGGTGGTGTTCGGCGGCGAGGAGTACGGCACCGGGTCATCGCGCGACTGGGCGGCGAAAGGCACTCAGCTCCTCGGCGTCAGGGCGGTGATTGCGCGCAGCTTCGAGCGCATCCACCGCTCGAACCTGGTGGGCATGGGCGTGCTGCCGCTGCAGTTCACCGCAGCCGACTCGGCGCAAACGCTCGGCATCAAGGGCGACGAGACCGTCGACGTGCTCGGTCTCGACGATATCCAGCCGCAACAGCAGCTCAAGCTGCGCATCACGAGCAGCGACGGGCGGCAGGTCGAAATTCCGGTGAAGTCGCGCATCGACACGGCGATCGAGGTCGACTACTACAAGCACGGCGGCATCCTGCCCTACGTGCTGCGCGAGCTGATCGGCCGCGCCGGGCCCGCGAAGGCCATGGCGGCCTAGATCAGGCTTGCTCGAAGCTGCCCTTCACGGGGAACCACTGCTTGTCGTTGGAGGCGAAGCCGACGAGCCGGTGGTCGTCGAAATTGAGCACCACGGTCAGCGTATAGCCCGAGCCGGACAGGTACGAGACCGCGTACACGCTCTGCGCCACTTTCACGGCGGCGTATTTGGGCCGATTCCCCGGTTCATTGCTCGCGCCGGGCTGCGGTGACGCCGCAGTGTCGCGCCAGGTCACCGTGCCGTCCTCGTGGAACTGGTGCTCGTAGGTCTTGCCCGCGGCAGGACCGTCGGAGAAGCTGAAGCGCAGCGTTTTGCCGCGGACTTTGTCCTCGCCGGTCACGGTGCTCCGAGGCCCGCGATGTAGTCGGCGAGGACGTCGATGTCCTTCTCGGACAGCGGCTGCGCGGCCGAGCTCATGTTGCCATCGATGTCCGCCCGCGTGTTCGCCTTGAAGCCTCGAAGCTGCGCGCGCAGGTAATCGGGCTGCTGTCCCGCAAGGCGCGGAATGTGCTGCTGTCCGAGCAGCCTCGGCCCGTGGCATTGCACGCAGTTGAAACGCCGCGCCAACTCCGGTCCCGCCGCGGCGTTTTGCGCCGCGGTCCGGTGCTTCGGCGGCGGGAGTTTCTGCGCGGAGAAATACGCCGCCAGCTCGTTCATGTCCGCGTTCGAGAGGGCCTTGGCCACCGCCGTCATTTGCGGGTCGTTGCGGCTGCCCTGACGGAAAAGGAACAGCTCCGTGGAGATGAATTGCGCCGGCTGCCCGGCGATCGACGGCACGGCGGGGTTGGTCGAATTTCCGTCCTCGCCGTGGCAGGCCGTGCACACGCCGGCCTTCTGCCGCCCCGCCTCTGGATCGGCCGCCGCTGCGGCGCCCGCCAGAGCGAGCGCCGCAGCGGCGATGAGCGCCCGACGGGCGCTCACTTCGCGGTGGTGACCCGGTAGATGATCCCGTTTTGGTCGTCGGAGACGAGCAGCGAGCCGTCGCGCATCACCATCACGTCGTTGGGCCGGCCCCACATCGGCGGGTCGGCCTTCTCGTCGACCAGGAAGCCGGTCAGGAAGGGCTCGTACTTGACGACCTTGCCGTTCTCGTCCAGCACCACGCGCATCACGTTGTAGCCCTGCTTGACGGTGCGGTTCCACGAGCCGCGCATAGCGATGAAGATGTTGTTCTGATACTCGGCGGGAAACATCTTGCCGCTGTAGAAGCGCATGCCGATCGGCGCGATGTGCGCCCCGAGCTTGAGCGCCGGCGGGTCGAACTCCTTGCACGAGCGGCCTTTGCCGTAGATCGGGTCGAGCGTGTCGCCCTGGTGGCAGAAGGGATAGCCGAAATTCATGCCTTTGCGCGAGACGCGGTGCAGCGTGTCGTTCGGCAGGTCGTCGCTCAGCCAGTCGCGCGCGTGGTTAGTGAACCAGAGCTGCTTGGTTTTCGGATGAAAGTCGAAGCCCACCGAGTTGCGCACGCCCTGGACATAGGTCTCGGTGATGCCGGTCTTCGGATCGACCCGCGAGATCGTCGCCTGGAAGTAACCAGGCATGACGATGTTGCCGGGCGCGCCGACGTTGTAGTAGAGCTTGCCGTCGGGACCCATGGCGAGGAATTTCCAGAAGTGGCCGGGCTGCTTGTCCGGATCGAGGCCGTCGACGATGACCTTCGCTTCGGGTGGATTGTCGAGCTTGCCCTCGATGCCGTCGTAGCGCGTGATGCGATGGCGCTCGGCGACGTAAAGCGTGCCCTTGCTGAAGACGATTCCGTTCGGCGCATCGAGGCCCTTGAGCAGCGTCTTCACCTCGCGCTTGCCGCCGCGGTTGACGACGGCATACACCTCTTTCAGCTGGCGAGTGCCGACGAAAACCGTGCCCTTGTCGCCCTCCGCCAGCGAGCGCGCGCCCGGCATGCCCTCCGCCCACACTTCCACCTTGAAGCCGGCGGGAACCTTGAGCTTGGAGATCGGCAGATCCTTCGCGGCCTTCCCGGTCATTTCAATCGCGAACGGGTGCAGCGTGGATTCCGCCGCTGCGGGCGGCTTGCCCTGCTGCCATGACGGCGGCGCCGGCTTGTCCTGCGCCTGGGCCGAGACTGTGAATGCGGCGGCTACCGCAAATGCAATGACGCTTTTCATGGTGACCTCTCCTCTCGAACCGGTATTAGAACTGTAAACTCGCCTGGATGCCAACGGTCATGTTGCGGCGCGGCGCGGGCTCGTAGTACCGGCGGTTAGTCTCGTTGACGATAACCGATCCCACGTAATTGCGGTTGCCGACGTTGTCGACGCGGGCGAATTCGGTCACCCGCCAGGCCGCGGCGCGCTGCGTGAGGCCGGCCACCAAGTTGAATGCGCCGTAGGCATCGGCGAACTCGTCGTTGGGATCGTTGGTCGCGACGCGCGTGCGGTACACGCCCTCCACCTTTGCAAACCACGGCTCCTGCCAATAGCGCAGCTCGCCGTAAAGCTGGTTTTTCGCCGTGCCCGGGAGCGTCGCGCCCGCGGGCACGGCAACCACGACGTTGGTGGTGGTGATGGCGGTATTGAAGCCCTCCTGGAACACTGCCTTCAGGTAGGTCCACGCTGCGCGCGCATCGAAACCGCCGCCGAGCACCGTCTCGCCGCCGAGCTCGAACCCGGTGCGCTTGGTGTGGCCGACGTTCTTGAAGGTGGCGCGGCCGCCGCTGTTCTGGTCGACGACGATCTCGTTCTCGGTGACGATGTTGAACACGGCGGCGCTGAAGCGCGCGCGGCCCGGCACGACGCTCTTCACGCCCAGCTCGGCGTGCCGGCTGCGGCTCGCCTCGAGATCGAAGTTGAGGCCGCTGCCGCTGTTGCGGTTGGCGAGCTCGAGGAAGGTCGGCGTCTCGAAACCGCGCCCGTAACTCGCGTACAGGCTGGTGAGATCGGTCGCGCGCCACAGGATTCCCCCCGCCGGCGTGGTGGCCTGATAGCTGCGGCTGCCGCTGTCGTCGCCGTTGGTGACGAAGTAATAGTCGGTGGAATTGAACTGCACCCGGCTGTGCCGCAAGCCGCCATGCAGCGCCCAGCGCTCGGCGAGCTTCCACTCGCCTTGCGCGTAGTAATCGGTGCTCGCGACCGTGTTCTGCTCGTCGCGCTTCAGGATACCGATCACGCCGTTGTTGTTGATGTAGCCCTTGCGCCGCTCGTACATCGCGTCTCGTTCGACCCCCGCAGCAAGCTTCACGGAAGAAAACGCATGAAAGTAGCGGAGCGCCCCGCCGCCGTAGTCGCGGTCGAGGTTGACGATGCCGCCGGAGTGGTTCGGGCCGTTCTGCACCGCGACCGGGATGGCGAGGAACTGCTCGACATTGCGCTGACCGGCATAGAGCATCACCTCGATGCGGCCGTCGCCGAGACGGTGGGCGAGCGTCCCGCCCGCCTGGTCCTGCGCCACGCTCTTCTTCGTGTTGAACAGCAGGGCGTTCGGCGTGGCCTGTCGCGGATTCTGGTCCTTTTCAGTTTTCGTCAGTCCGAGCGGATCCTGGGTGTCGGGTTGGCGCAGGCTGTTGCCGACCATGGTCAAGGTCGTCGAATCCGAAAGCGCCGTCTTCAGCTTCGCGTTGACGTGGTCGCGCCGCGCGAAGCTGTGGTCGCGGTAGCCGTTGGTCTGGAAGCGCGACACGTCGCCGAGCGCATTCACCGCGTCGAATTGCCCGCCGAACTTCAAATCCCCGCGCCAGGTCCGGTAGCTGCCGTAGGAAAACGCGGCCTCGCCGGTCGGGATCTCGGGGCCGTCCTGCGTCTCGATTGCGATCACCCCGCCCGAGGCATTGCCGTACAGGGCGGAGAACGGGCCGCGCAGCACCTCGACGCGCTCTGCCGAGCCGAGCGCGAAAGTCGCCGCCTGCCCCTGGCCGTCGGGCATGGTGGCGGGAATGCCGTCGGCGATCAGGCGGATGCCGCGCACGCCAAAGGTCGCGCGCGCGCCGAAGCCGCGTGACTGGATCTGCAGGTCCTGCGCGTAGTTCTGCCGGTTCTGCACCGTGATCCCCGGCACGCGCCCCAGGCTCTCCGACAGGTTCACCTGCTGCCGGCCCTCGCGGATCTCCTCGCCGTAGATGCGATCGACAGAAGCGGGAATCTCGAGGCTCGGCTGCGGCGCGCGCGTCGCGGTGACGACCACCGCGTCCTGCTCCTGCGCAAGCACGCAGACTGGCAGTACCGCGAATGCCGCGCCGGCCAAGATCCGCTTCATTTTGTTAGGCTACCGGGAATGGCCAGAGTCTACCTCGCAGCCTTTCTCGCCGCATTCGTCTCCCTCTCCTGGGCGCAGCCCGACGCCGCCCTCCTCAAGCAGCTGCGTGAAGGCGGCTACGTGCTCTACCTGCGCCATACATCCACTGACTTCAGCCGGAACGACGCCAACATGAAGAGCTACGCGGACTGCGCCAACCAGCGCAACCTCACCGACAAGGGCCGCGACGAAGCGCGCGCAGTCGGCGAACACATCAAGCGCCTCGGCATTCCGATCGGCACGGTGCTCGCGAGCCCCTTCTGCCGCACCATGGAGACCGCGAAGCTCGCCTTCGGAAAAGCGCAGCCGATGAACGAGGTCCGCGGCGGACCTGCGCGCCCTGACGACCCTTCGCGCTATGACCCGCTACGAAAGCTCCTCGGCGGCTACGTTCCGAAAGGCGAGAACCTGGTCATCTCCAGCCACGGCAATCCCTTCCATGCCGTCGCCGGCCCGCCCTACCTCGCAGAAGGCGAGATCGCCGTCGTGCGCCCGCAGGGCGATTCACGCTTCGCCATCGTCGGCAAGATTCGCGTCGAGGACTGGCAGCTTCTCAAGTAGGCAGCGGGCGCGTCTTGAAGAAGCGCGCCGCCCACAGCCATTTGTCCAATCTCATAGAGTCGCTTTCGGCTCGTATAATGCCTGCATGACGCCCCGTTCACGCACCGCCCATGTCATTCGTGGCGTGGGTCCATCGCACGATGC
>WNGA01013314.1_pt1 | contig 23171 bp, 30 predicted proteins | sample 5400061 | NCBI WGS metagenome assembly WNGA01 (sample SAMN13153366, study PRJNA577476) | soil metagenome | isolation source: 100 cm soil or saprolite under grassland replicate 2 | place: USA:California | collected 2016-06-15
CCTCGCGCGCGAGGACCCGAAGTGGGGCTACCGGCGCATCCACGGCGAGCTTCTAGGTGTGGGCATCCCGGATTGCGCCGAGCACCATCTGGCGGATCCTGCGCTCCAACGGTGTCGAGCCGGCACCGAGGCGTGGCGAGGTCAGCTGGGGCGAGTTCCTGCGCAGGCAAGCCAGCGGGATCGTCGCCTGCGACTTCCTCACTGTCGAGACGATCGCGTTGCAGCGGCTCTACGTCCTGTTCTTCATCCACCTGGAGACGCGGCGGGTGCATCTCGGCGGCGTCAGCGCCAACCCGGACGGCGCCTGGGTGACACAGCAGGCGCGCAACCTCATGATGACACTGCAACAAACGCGCGCGCAGCCGCAGTTTCTGATCCGTGACCGCGACAGCAAGTACACGCGCAGCTTCGACGAGATCTTCCGCAGCGAAGGCATCCGCATCATCCGGACGCCGGTGCGCGCGCCACGAGCGAATGTGCATGCCGAGCGCTGGGTGCAGACACTGCGCCGCGAGTGCCTCGACGCGACGCTGATCTTCGGTCGCCGACACCTCGAGCGCGTCACGCGCGAGTACATCAGCCACTACAACCAGCACCGGCCGCACCGCGCGCTCGACCAACGCCCACCGGCCCGGAGCGCGACGCCGCTGATCCAGCCGCCGCAACGCCTTCCGCAGATCAACCGGTGCGATCGGCTCGGCGGCCTGCTCCACGAGTACCGCGCCGCGGCGTAGACGATCACTGGCGCCTACGCCTGCCAGCGCCGCAGTCGATCCCTCAACGCTGACCTCGACTCGCCGCGCCGGCGATCGCTGCGCGCGCTCGTTGACGCGCCGCGGAAGACTCCGCATCACGATCACCGGTCCGCCAACTGCACCACACCCGCCGTCCGAGTTTTCGGCACGGTCAGGCCCGAAAGCGCCCGCGGGCGCAAAAAGACCATATTTACAGGGGTCTTTACCGCCGCCCGGAGCGCGAGTTTCGGCCGCGGTTGGGATCTCTTTCGGTGGGGTCTTCGCCCCGACGCAAATCCGAGAGAAGGTGTTTTTGATGCGCAGGACAGTTGTGTTCTTAGCGGCTCTGGCGGCGACGCTGCTCGCAGGTGCCGCAGCCAGCACGGCGGCGGGGCCGCCATCGGTGACGATCTCGCTCTCGCGGCCGAGCGTCGTCTACGGCGGCAGTGTCACCCTGTCGGGCAAGGTTTCCGACAGCAAGGCCGGCCAGACGGTCGAGGTGCTCGCCGAGCCCTCCGGTGCGACGAGCTTCAGTGCGCTCGGGAGCGTGACCACGGGCGCCGGCGGGCAGTGGACGGACGTGGTCAAGCCGACGATCGAGACCTCCTACCAGGCGAAGTGGAAGAGCGCGACCAGCTCGACGGTGACCGTGAAGGTGCGGCCGCTGATCACGCTGACGCTCGTCAAACTCTCCACCGGCAGCTTCTCGACCAAGGCGACGGCCGCGCGCGCGTTCGCGGGCAAGTTCGTGCTCGTGCAACGGCTGAGCTCAACCGGGGTCGCGACGCTGAAGAAGGTGACGCTGGATGCCAGCTCGTCGGCCACCTTCCGCGTGCGTCTCCACCACGGCCGCAACCGGCTGCGCGTGGTGATGCCGAGCTCGCAAACAGCGCCCGGCTACATCACAGGCATGAGCAAGGTGCTCACGGTCAGCCGCTAGGCGAAGCCTCAGCAATACACCAACCGACGAAGGGACACCCAAAGAGCGCGGCCGCCTCTGAGCGGCCGCGCTCGCACTCGCGTGGGAGCGCCTGCCGACGGTTATTTTGCGGGCAGTGATGAATGCGAGGTGGTCCGCGAGCTGCGTCTTCGGCAGCGTCTTGCCGAACGTCGGCAGGATCAGGCCCTTCGGGTACCTACGTGCGGGCTGACATAGACCCTTGCCGTGGTCGACATTCGGGATCGAAGATTCAGGTAGTCGCGGCTGACGCCCTCTGTGTGAGAGGTGGTCGGGCAGCCCAAGCGGCTCGCTGAACACGGTGATCTCGCTCTCCCGAGGTCGGCGGTGGCACGCGGACGAAGTGGTCGGGAAGCCCGAACATGCGGCGCACCTCGATCACCTCTCGCGCGTTTGTAGGCGGACCGTCTCTTCTGTCTTGATTGTTAGGCGCTGTTCGTCAGTGGGTAGTCCGCGGACGAACCAGGCGCGCGCGCTGAGCGAGAACGATCCTTTTGGCGAACCCAGACGCCGAAAGCAAGCCTCCCGGAGCGCCGCCTGCTGCTCCTCGGCGAGGGAGGCGCAGTAGGCGCCGGAGGGCGCGATCCCGGCTGTGAACGGCAACCAGTAGCCGTCGAAGTCGTCGTAGCGGGCCTCGACAACGAGCGGCTGCGTCTCGACGTCGCTGAGTCCGGCGCGGGTCCAGAGCGCGTTCAGCTCCTCGGGCGTGCAGTAGCGCATCGTGCGGCCTTCGTCGGGCGCGTCCGGGTCGAGTTCGAGGGCTGCGTCCCAGAAGGCGCGCAGCATCGTCATCTCTCCCGCGTAGTCCCAGACACAGGAGGTGACAGCTCGCCGAGCGACGCGGCGCATCTCCCCGACGCCGGCGTCCGCATCGGCCTTGAAGTTCACGACGAGTTGCGAGAGCACGACGTCGAATGCATCCGTGTCGAAGGGCAGTCGCTCGGCCGATGCGGCGCGCACGTCCACCCCCGGGACGGCAGCAGCGCGCGCCGCCGCGACGAAGGCCTCCGACGGATCAACCCCGCCGACGCGCTCGGTACCGAGTCTGCGGGCCAGTTCCGCGAGCAGGGCGCCGGGGCCGCAACGACGTCGAGTGCTCCGTCGCCGCACCACGTGGGCGGCGTCCGCGTGCGCCGCCGAGAGCGCCGCGCCGTACGGGCCCACGTGGCGCGCATACGCCTCCGTACCGACGGTAAAACTCATCGACGCGCGTCAGTGCAGATGTCGGGTTACCGCAAAGACGTCGCGCGTCGAGGCCAACCCGAGCTCCGCCTCCAGCGCCATCGGCTCGCGGATCAGGTCGCTCTCGCGGTAGCGCCTCGCATCATCCTCTGACTCCCAGACGATCACGGTCGTGACGTCGCGCCCGTCCGGGGAAGCGCCGTGGAAGATCTGCTTCACGCCCGCATGTCGCTTGAGCCGGGGGAGGAACTCGTCGAGGAAGCTGTGCACGCGCTTGGCCTGCTCGCTACTGAGTCCTTTGCTCGCCGTGATCGTGACGTACATCTTCTTCTGTTTCTCAGGTCGATCCTCGCTCGGCCCAGAGGTCGAGGAGGAGGCTGGCGACGCGTGCCGGCTCGGCTTGGTTGGACGTGTTGAGGTGGTGGAGGCCTTCGAAGACGATCTCGCGGAAGTCGGGGAAGATCACGGCGAGCCGCTTCGCTGAACGTTCGTAGCGGTCGGCGCTCAGCGAGCCGCGCGTGTAGAGCATGGGCCCTGGGAATCGGCGAAGTGCGTCGGTGTCGATCGTGTGGTGCTCGAAGGCGCGCAGGAGCGCGGCGATCCCGGCCGGCCGGTTGGGGAGCGGCGGCGCGCCTCCCGCCGGCGGCGAGAACTCGACGCCCGGCTTGAGCTCGAGCCGCATGAACTGCGGCATCGCTTGCGCCGGGTCCTCGAGCATCAACCGCTGGAGCTCGTGATGCTCGGCGAGGTCGGCGCGCATCTCGTCGCTGAAGTCGAACGCGGCCTCGTCGAGCGCGAGGCTCAGCACGAGTTCCGGATGCGCGGCCGTGAAGGCGAGCGCGACTGCGCCGCCTCCTGAGTGGCCGTAGAGGTGGAAGCGCTCGAGTCCCGCGCGCCTCGCCCAGCGGGACAGTCCGTCGAGCTCGTCGGCGATCGCGTATTCGCCGGGCGGTGGCGAAAGCGTGTACAGCTCGAGTTCCTTCGTGTATGGCCGCGCGTTCGCGCCCAGCTCGCGGATCAGCGCCACATACCGGACGACGGCCGGGGCGATGATCCCCGGCAGGAAGATGCAGGCATGCCGCTCGGCCATCAGCGTCTCCCCCGCCGACGGGACATTGGCGGCGCTGTGCACGGGGACGAGGCGGAAGCACGTCGGCTGCACAGCCAGAGGCTAAAGCCTTCCGCCGTTGGAGCAGAAAACGGGGGCCGGCTCGACGAGCTCCGGGCCCCCCGTTGCCGTGCTACCCAGCGGGTAGCGCGCCAAGCGCAGAAGCCGCGCCTGACAGTCAGGTGCACCACATCCTCGTCCTCGTCGGCTTCTGGTTCATCCTCCTCGGTGCCCTAAACGCGCACCCGCTTTCGCACGTCTTCACTGTCTGGGCGACGAAGATCATCGCCGTGGAGGGGGTCGACTCGAAAGGAGTGACCTCCGATGATGCAACAGGGACAGATCTTCGAGCTAACGAGCCGCGGACGCGACGGCGAGCGACTGTGGGCGTTCCGCTACCGGACGGGCGGCCGCGACTCGAGGCGAATGCAGCGGGGCGGCTTTGCGTCGGAAGAGGATGCACGGGTCGCACTCGAGCGCGAGCTTGAGCGAGTCAGACGCGAGCGGCGCATCCCTCGCTCGCTGACCTTGGTCGAGCTCGTCGACGCCTATCTCGTCCAGCACGACGTGCAGCCGGTGACAATCGAGAAGCTGCGCTGGCTGCTCAGCAAGGCAATCGCGGTCTTCGGTAAACGCCGCATCGGCGAGCTGACCTCGCAGGAGATCGCCGCGTGGCGGATGACGCTCGCACCGGGTTACCGCTTCGAGGCGACGCAAGCGCTGCGGCAGGTGCTCCACCGTGCGGTCGCGTGGGGATCGACATCAATCCGGCGAAGGTCGGCGTCGACAACCCGAGCCGGCGGCGGAAGGAGCAGCGGCCGTTCGAGTCGTGGGCGGAGCTGGAGGCGATCGCCTCGGCGATCGGGCCGCGCTATGGGCCGATGATCCTTTTTGCCGCCGCGACGGGGATCCGGCCGGGGGAATGGACGCGGTTTCGGCGGCGGCGCCATTTGCGACCGGTTGCCACCGGTTGCAACCACGGGGCTCCATAAAGGCTCCATCTTTGTTGTCTGATCTGGATACATCGTCGACGCGACTGGCACACTGCACCCATTTTCGGCACTCCTGGATCAACCGCCCGCCTCATCGAAAGGCGGCGCGGCGCCGACGGCGTGCACACTTGGAACATGGCCAGCGTGCTGGACCGATTGCTCGACCTCTGGCAAGAGCCGATCGATAGGCGAGACGATCCTGAGGCGGCCTTCCGCGAGCTCTACGCGGATCCAGTCTCGATCAACGGCGTTCCGACGTCGGTCAGCTCTCTGGTCGAGCGGGCACGCTCTCTACAGCGAAGCTTTGCCGGGCTGACGACCGAGATCGTCGAGCGCGTCGAGACTGCGGATCGGCTCGTGATCGCCTTCTACATGCGCGGCCGGCACGTCGGCCCGTTGCCCACGCCGCTCGGCACCGTTGCGCCGACCGGCCGCCCGGTCGAGATCCGCACGATCGACGTGCTCACCATCGCCGACGGCGTGATCACAGCGCTGTGGGTCGTCTCGGACGAACTTGGCATGCTCACCCAACTCGACGCCCTCGGGCTCGTCTGAGTACACGCACCGACGAAACCACGGTCCGACGCGTCGCACTGCTCATTGGCGAACGTAGATAGGGCCCGCGCGCCCGAGGTCGGCGGGCGGCGTGTCACGTCGAGAGGTTGGTGGTGGGCTGGTAGGTGGCGATGATCACCCCGCGTGTCGTGGTTGTGGCGTCGACGAGGCGAAGAGTGGCGGGCGGGCTGCCGTCGGTGAACATCCTTCGGCCGCTGCCGAGGACGACGGGGTGGATGAAGAGCAGGTACTCGTCGATCAGGTCGTGGCGCATCAGTGTTTGGATCAGCTCGCCGCTACCCATGACGTGTAGATCCCCGGTCAGTTCGCGCTTGAGTTGCGCGACGGCCTCGGGGACGTCGCCGTCGAGGAGCGTCGAGTTGGGCCAGGGGAGCGGCTCGCGCAGCGTTCTGGATGCGACGTATTTGGGTGCGTTGTTGAGCCCGTCTTTGAACGGGCTGTCCTGCGTGTTCCAGTAGCCGAGCATGTCCTCGTAGCTCCGACGGCCGAGCAGCAGACGCAGCCCACCACTCTCCGCAACGCGAGCGTATGTCGCCGCCAGCAGCTGATCGTCCACGTTCGGCGCTGACCAACCGCCGTGCGCAAACCCGTCGCGCGTTGTCCTCGTCAGGGCGTCCCGGCGCCTGCATGACGCCATCCAGTGTCAGGTGGTTGATCACGTCAACCCTGCTCATCGCCTCGGCTCCTCCTACGTCGTCGTCCACCAGCCACGAGCTCCGTTCGTTTCGCTAGAGACGATCGGGCGCGACGGAGAAAGCATCGCCGGATCGGCCGTTCAGCGGCACGGTAGGCGCGACGAGCCCCTCACTCGGTCATTCGATCGGCCTCTGTACGTGGAACGGGCTACCAGACGCCGGGGAACAGACGGCGGCGCGCCGCGGCATAGCGGCTCAGATTGCGAACTCGCCACTCAGGAGCCGTGGAAGAAGCGGCTCGAGGAGCCGTAGGGTGAGCCCCCAGAGCAGGTATCCGTCTTCGAGCTCGAGGCACTGAACCCGGCGCGGTTCGGGCCAACCGGGAAAGGAGAGCAGCTGTTCGCGGCGCAGGGATGGGTCCGCGAGCGCGCGCACCGGTGGTGTGATCACGCCGGTGATCTCGCCCTGAGCAGGACGCCAGCTCCCTGGAGGACGTATCCGAGCGAGGTAGGGGTGGACGCGGAAGCCGGTGGTGCGGGTGTCGGTCGCTGGGAGCGCCGCGATGACCTCGACCTCTGCGCGTGCGAGCCCGATCTCCTCCTCTGTCTCGCGCAGCGCGGTCTCGAGTAACGAGGCGTCGCCGGGCTCGTGCTTGCCGCCGGGGAGGCTGAGCTGGTGTGCGTGTCGACCGCGCGCGCCTCGAACGACGAGCACGAGCCGTAACTCGCCTTCGGCGTCTCGGAACAGCGGCACCAGGACGGCCGCGGGCGTTGGTGGCGGTGCGCCGGTCAGCTCAGCGCTGCTCCAGGAAGCGGGCGAGTTCGGATGCGGTCTCCGCTGGTCGCTCTTCGGCGAGGAAGTGGCCGCAGTCGAGCGCTCGCCCCTGCACCGCGTCCGCCTGCCGCTGCCAGATCGAGAGGACGTCATAGGAGGAACCGATTCCCTGTGCGCTCCAGAGCACGAGCACGGGGCAGTGGATCCGCTCCTCATCGGCGCGATCGTGAGCTAGGTCGATCGTTGCGCCGGCGCGGTAGTCCTCGCAGCCGGCATGGATGGTCGCTGCGTCGAAGCAGCGCCGGTACTCCGAGACGGCGGCCTCGTCGAGTGCACAGGCTGTGCCGCACCACTCCCGGAGTGTCCAGTCGAGGTAGAAGCCGGGGTCGGCGCCGATCAGCCGCTCGGGCAGCTCGGGCGGCTGGACGAGAAGGAAGTAGCGCCAGATGGTGATCGCGCGTTCCTGGTCGAGCAGCTCGTAGATCGTCTCGGTCGGAACGATGTCGAGGAGCGCGAGCCGGGAGACTGACTCGGGATGGTCGAGCGCCAGTCGCCGCGCGACTCGGGCGCCGCGATCGTGCCCGACGAGCGCGAAGCGTTCGAACCCCAGGGCGCGCATGAGCTCGAGCTGGTCTTGGGCCATCGCCCGTTTCGAATACGGCTCGTGGCTCTCCTGCGAGCGTGGCTTGCCGCTGTCCCCGTAACCGCGCAGATCGGCGCAGACGACCGTGAACCGCTCCGCGAGCACGGGTGCGACGCGATGCCAGATCACGTGCGTTTGCGGATAGCCGTGCGCCAGCAACACCGGCGCCCCCACTCCGCCGCGGACCGCGTTGATCGTCGTTCCGTTGACGGCCAGTTGTGCGCGCGAGAATCCCGGGAAAAGCTCGCTCTTCGCGGCGGTCACCGTCCCTGCCGCTCCGCTCGGCCAACGGGCTCGTCCCGCCAGGCGTGCACCTCGTCGAGCAACGCCGCCGTCACCTGCGCGTGCAGGTCGGCCTGGTCATCCTGATCGGCGCCGTAGGCCGTCTCGAAGAAGTCGATCGCCGCCAGCGCCTCGCGCGCACGCTCGACATCGGGAGTGCTGAGGAATCCCTCCGCGGTCGGCACGGCAACGTGCCGCATCCCCACCCGGGCCCGCTCCGGCACGGCGGTCGTGGCGTGCACGATTGCCCCGGCGCCGACGCGCACGTGGTCGCCGAGCGTCGCGCCCTGAAGCAGGATCGCGGCGGTGGCCAGATAACAGTTGCCGCCGACCGTGCACCCCGTCAGCACACACAACGGCGAGACCAGCGTTCGCTCGCCGATGCGGACGCCAAAGGCCGGCCTGTTGGTACCGCCGACCGAGCGGATGATCGCGCCGGGAAAAACGATGACCTCGGCCGCGATCTCAACCGGCGGACCGGCGCTCGCGATCACCGCCGCATGATCCACAAAGGCGCGAGCGCCGATCAGCACATTGCCGACGATCGTTGCGGATGGGGCGATCTGCGCGCTTGCATGCACTCGCGGCGCCTCGCCGTTCCTCCCGATCAGCACTTGCCACCGCCTCCTCTCGTATTGGCTTGCAGCTCAGCCCCTACCCGGCGGTTGTCCTTGTCGGTTCGCGCCGCGGAGATCCAGCTGAGCCAGGCGAAGAGTGCGGTGGCGCCGGCGAGGGCCGCGAGTTCGGCGGGGCCGATCCAGGCAGGATCCGAGTTGTTGACGTCGATGGCGTGGTTGATGGCGTGGAAGCCGGACTCGAGGGTTGCGAAGACGAGGACCGGGAAGCGCCAGGCGGGCCGTGTGGCCGCGACGACGAGGACGAGTCCGAGCGCGAGGTAGAAGGTTGCGAAGTCACGGAGGTCGTGCTCGTTGAAGCCGTCGAAGGGCGCGATCGTCTCGCTGAACGAGTGCGTCTCGGCCATCATCCAGCCGCCGACGGCGAGCTGGAGGAAGCCGAGCACAACGAGCACGATGCGCAAGCGACGTTCATTCATCGGCGCGCCAGGTACTGCGTCCAGGTAATCCGGCCGGCTGCGTGGTCCGGCGTTGTGTTTCGTCCTTCGGCCAAGGCGTGGAGCAGACGGCCGACAGTCGGCAGCGGCAACACGCGCAACCGACCGGGCCAGAGATCAAGCAGCTCGCGGACGGTGCGTATCTCCGGGCCGCCGAAGTCGGGGGCGCGACCAAGCGGTTCACCTTCCAGCAGCTCGACGCAGCGGCGCGCGACCTCCTCCGCTGCGACCGGCTGGACCTTCGCGCGCGGCGGCAGCGGCGCGAGCGGCCAGCGTGCGAGCTTCGTCAAGAGACCGTCGAGAAGCTCGTGGAACTGGGTCGCCCGAAGAACCGTATAGGGGAGGCCGCTTTCGCTGACTAGTCGTTCGCATTCCAGCTTGTGCGCGTAGTAGCCGAGCGGGATCTGGTCGACACCCACGATCGAGACGTAGAGGAGGTGGCGGACGTGTGCGCAAGCCGCGAGCAGGTTGCGCGTCTGCTGCGGATCGCCGGCGCCGCGCTGGTAGTGCGTGTCGGAGGCGGCGTGCAGCACGAGCTCAACCCCCGCGGCCGCCTCGCGAACTCCCACACCCGTGCGGAGGTCGCCGCGGGTTCGCCGCGAGAGGACTCGTACCTGGTGGTCGCGGGCTCGCAAGAAGCGCACCGCATGAATGCCAAGCCTGCCGGTTCCGCCCGTGACAAGGATGAGGGTCACGGAAGCTCGCTCCGGGAACGGGTCGGGCAGGCGCGCTCCGGATATCGGATGCGCAGGCGGATCGCGTCTGCTCCAGGCATCACTTCGCAGCGAAGTCGCGCTGGAGTGCGGGCTCCCGCACCGTCGAGAGCGGAAACCGCTCGCGTCAGCGGGCGTAGGGCGCGCATAACCAGTGATCCAGGTAGTGCTCCGCGCCCCGCAGATCCGCGCCGCCGCTGCGAAAACCGATGTGGCCGTCGGGCCGGACGAGGTACTGCGCGGGCTGCTTCGCGCCGAGCCGCGTGAGCGCGCTGCCGTTGGGGTCGTGCAGGACGCCTGGTGCGGCCTCGCGCGTCAGCTTGTGCACGGCCATGAGCTTGCCGTAGCGTTCCCGCAGGCGGGAGACCTCGTCGGGGCGCCAGGCGGCGTCGAGTCCACAGAGGAGGAGGTGGAACGCAACCGGCGTCAAGGCCTCGTGCAGCCAGGACTCGCGCCCATCGCGGATGATTCGGAGGTCTGGGAGTCGATCGCCGGCTTTGGGCCCGCTTCCGAGCCGAGGTCGGCCCTCCTCGACTGCGGGGCTCGTGCGGTAGCTGATGCCAAGTTGGGAGATCGTGCGGAAGCCGAACGCGCGTCCCCTGGTGAAGCGCAGCAGTATGGGCAGCAGCCGCGGCGCCACCTGGGTGCGGACCAGGCGGACGAGGTGGCTGTCGGAGATCGCGATCGAGGAGGCGCGGTCGCTGAAGCGAAGCACGAAGCGGCCGACGGGCAGGCGTTCCGGCTCGTACGAGTCGAGCAGCGCCGCCTTCGCCCTCCCGCGGGTGACGAGTGCGAGTTTCCAGCCTAGGTTCCAGGCATCCTGGATGCCGGTGTTCATGCCCTGTGCGCCGGCGGGGCTATGTACGTGGGCGGCTCAGCCAGGCGGGGTCGCGCAGCAGCAGGGCGCCACCCGTGAAGGCGTCGCAGATCGCCTGCAGGTCGGCGAGTGAAAGCTTGTCCGCCTCGGGCTGACTCCCGGCTTCGTCGAGCAGCGGCGGGCGCATTCCGATCACCCGCCAGCTGGTCGGGCTGCCGAGCGGGAAGAACAGCAGCAGACCCCGCGCGCCGGGGAAGGCGTGCGCGGCCCCTTTTTCGAGCTCGCCGTCGATCTCCACATCGCCGAGCGCAAAGGTTTGCGGGTAGGCGCCGCCCTCGAACGGGATCCCGGCGCCCCGACGGACGCTGCTGTGGGCACCGTCGCAGCCGACCAGGTACTGGGCGCGCACCTGCTCGGTCGTTCCGTCCGGTTGGCGGAGGGTGCAGAGGACGTCCTCCGATCCGGCCGAGAATCCGAGCAGCTCGACGCCGCGCTCGACCCCGACCCCCTGCGCGAGCAGGTGCTCGTTCATGAGCGCCTCGGTCTCGGCCTGCGAGATGAAGAGCAGAAACGGGTAGGCCGTGTCCTCAAGCCCGACATCGAACAGGGGCATCGCGACGATCCGGTGCCCGAAGTGCATTTGGAGCCGGACGGCATCGTTGCCGCGTTCGACCAGCGCCTGCGCGAGCCCGAGCCCGCGCAGCACCTCGAGCGTGCGCGGTTGCACCGCCAGGGCGCGTGACTCGTGCACGCGATCGGGCTGGCGATCGACGATCCGGAAACCGACGCCGAAGGCGCACAGCTGCGCGGCGAGCGTGAGCCCGGTCGGACCGGCGCCGACGATCACAACCTCCACCACGTCTTGCGGCATCACCTCTTTCCGGCCGCCGATCCGGCTCCTAGCAGCAGCGCGAGCACCAGCTCGGGGATCTCCTCGAGCGGGGGAGCGCTGCCGTCGGAGGCCCAGTGCTTGGCCAGCGCCAGATCGGTGAGGCCGGCGATGGCGAGCGCGAGCGTCTCCCTCGGAACGTCGTCCCGAAGCTCACCTCGGAGCGATCCCTCCCGAAGGATCGCCTCGATCGCGTCAAAGAGCGGCGCTTCGGCGCCGATCACGCGCGCGTACAGCTCGGGCGTGCCCATCAGGCACTCGCGGACGAGCACCTTCGCAAACGGCTCGTTGGCGCGCGCCCAATCGCAGAACGCAGCCAGCGTCGCCCGAAGCTGCTCCCGCGACGACGCCCCCGGGCGGCTTCGGCTGGAGGCTGCGGCCTGCGCGCACGCTTCCTCGACCACCGCCAGGAACAGGTCTTCCTTCGAGGAGAAGTAGTTGTAGATCGTGCCCTTCGCGTAACCGGCCGCGAGCGAGATCGCGTCGATGTTCGCCCGCTCGAGCCCGCGGCGGGCGAACTCGCGCGCCGCCGCCTCGAGCAGCCGCTCGCGGGTCGCGCGCTTTACGGGTGCGGAGACGCGTGCCATGTCAATACGGGTGACTGGTCACCCATTATAGTTGGGAACCGATCGCCTGATGACGGTGGTGGGAGACGCGCGAGAACCGGAGGTGACGCATTGCGATGAGCCTGTGGCAGCGAGCGATGATTGCTCTCGCCCGCAGTGAGCGGCTCAAGCGGGCGATGCAACGCTTCGCCGCCACGACGTCGGGGATCCGGTCGCCGTCGATCGCAACGTCGCGATGACGATTGCGGCGATCGAGCGGCTGGGGCCGGAGGGACTCGACGTCCACGTCTCGGTCGACCCGGCCGCGAGCGGCTACATGGCCGGCGAGCAACGAGGAGCGCAGAACGCGGAGCGGCTCGCGCGAGCCGTGGCTGCGCAAGGGGGTAGCGGGCCGCAATTTTCTGATGCTCGACATGGAGGACCTGTCGCTGGTCGAACCGACGCTCCGTCTCCACCGGCGCCTGCTCGCGTTGGGATTGCCGGCCGCGGTCACGCTGCAGGCTCGCTTGCGACGAGCCGGGCAGGACCTGCGCCCGCTCCTGACCCAGCCCACCTCGGTGAGACTGGTCAAGGGCGCCTTTCCCCGCGGCTCCGAGCACGACTACCAAGGCAGGCGCGCGATCACCAACAATTACTTCGCGCTCGCCCGGCTCACGCTCTCCGCAGCCGCGAAAGAGGCCGGCTTCTATCCCGTCTTCGCGACGCACGACGACACGCTCGCGAGCCAGTTGATCGCGCTCGCGCACACGAATGGCTGGCGGCCGGATCAGTACGAGTTCGAGCTGCTCTACAGCGTCCGCCCTGACTGGCAGCGACAGCTGCGCCAACAGGATGTGGCCGTACGCGTCTACCTCCCCTTCGGAACCGACTGGTGGCCGTACGCGATCCGGCGCGTCGGCGAAAGACCACGCAACCTGCTGCTCCTCGGCCGAGCGCTCCTGCCTTAGTCCCCCGCAGAGTCGACATCACGATCACCTGATCTTCGGCGCAGAAAGGAGTGAGTGTGATGTGCCAGCAGGGCCAGGTGATCCGGTTGAAGCGAACGGGACGGGACGCCAAGCCGCTGTGGGCGGGCGATTGCGCTCTCGAGCGACGAAGCCGTGATGGATTCGAACCCGCCTGCAAATGCGGCTTTTTTCGCGCGTAGGGTTCGCAAACTCGTCCGCGGCTTCCGCCTGGGCCGGTAGCGGGCGTCGGTAGCGTCGGCCTTCTCGCCATCTTCGAGGGAGGCCGTGTTTGATCTGGTCGTTTCTGTATCTCGTCGCGCGGAACCTGTTCGCGCTGGTGTGGTTGCTGGCGCGGTCGCACCGCTCGAAGGAGCTGGAGATCCTGGTGCTCCGGCACGAGCTCGCGATCCTGCGTCGGCAGGCCGCCCGGCCGAGGCTGACGCGAGCCGACCGTGCTCTGTTGGCGGCAGTGAGCCGCCCGTTTCCACGCGCTGCTTGGCCGAGCTTCCCAGTGAAGCCGGAGACGCTTCTGTGCTGGCATCGCCAGCTGGTCGCCCGCCGCTGGACTTACCCGCACAGGAAGCCGGGCCGACCGCCGCTCGAGCGCTCGCTGCGCACGCTGATCCTGCGCCTCGCACGCGAGACCCGCACTGGGGATACGCGCGGATCGTCGGCGAGCTCAAGGGCGTCGGCGTCACCGTCTCCGCGACCTCGGTGCGCAAGGTACTTCTCGGCCTGATGCCGGCGCCGGAGCGGATGGACTCCTCCTGGCGGGCCTTCCTGCGGCGGCAGGCAGCGAGCACGCTGGCGTGCGACTTCCTCACTGTCGAGACGGCCTTCCTGCAGCGGATCTATGTGCTGTTCTTCATCTCGCTGGCGACCCGGCGGATCGAGTACATCGCCTGTACCTCAAACCCGGACGGACGCTGGGTCACTCAGCAAGCGCGCAACTTTCTCATGGAACTCGGCGACGCGCAGCCTTTCCGGCTACTCATTCACGACCACGACACGAAGTTCAGCGCCGCCTTCGACGAAGCCGTATGGACCGAGGGCATCGACGTGATCCGGACGCCCGTCCAGGCGCCAAACGCGAACGCCTACGCCGAACGCTGGGTGCGCACGCTCCGCGCCGACTGCCTCGACCGTATCCTCATTCTCGGCCAACGCCACCTCGAGCACGTGCTCCGCGTCTACCGCTGCCACTACAACGAGCACAGGCCGCATCGTGCGCTGCGCCTCCTGCCACCCGACGGCCGCGAGCCGATCCCGCTCAACCCCCGCGGCCCGAGCGAACACCTGCACCGACACGACCTCCTCGGCGGACTAATCCACGAATACAAAGCCGCCGCGTGAGATTGCGAACCCTACGTGCTGGACGCGTAAAGGCGAGCTGTCGGTCCAGTTCACTCGTGGCTCGTTGCGGACCCGGTTGCGCCCGCCGGCCTGGATAAAAGGCTCGATCCTTCGTCGTGCGGCAGTGGGCTTCTTCGGCAACGACGCAAAGCCGATTTCGAGGACGTGGCTATCCTGACCGCGTGCTGACATCGCCGAGCATCCTTCGACTGCGTCGGCGTTTGCCGCTGATCGTCTTCATCCTGCTCGCCGTTCTGTGCCTGCTGCTGATTGGCTTCGCCTGCGCCTGCTTCAGCGATCATCCGGCGCAGGCGATCGAGCGGGCGGTGTCGGCGCCCGCTGCGACGCCGGCGGTAATCGAAGTGTGGTCGCTGGTCATCCTGAGCCTGTTCGCGGCGCCGCTCGTGCTCACGCGTCGCGTCGGCGGCTTCGGCCGGGCGTCGCCTGCGCAGCTGCAGCGGTTTCTGTTCTGAGTCGGGTCTAGCGCTTCGCTTCGCGCCTGCTTGCAGGCCGACGTCAACGAGACCTGCGACTCAAGGAGAACCGAACAGTGGCTACGAAGACGAAGAAGAATCGGCGGGCTGGTAAGCGCCCACCGCCGCCTGCGCCGCGCGGCACGACGCTGCCGTTCTACCGGCAGCGTCCGTTCCTGTCGCTCGCCGCGATAGTGGTAGCGGCGGTGGTCGCGGCCGTGGCGGTAGTCGCTACGCAGCGTGGTGGCGGCGGAGCAGCGGCCTCGGCCGGGCTGCCGGACACGCCCGATTACCACTCGCTGCTTGTCAACCCGACGGACCCGCGGAAGCTCGTGCTGGGGACGCATGGCGGCCTCTACGTCTCTTCGGATGGTGGCCGCCACTGGCGGTTCGACGCCCTATCCGGCAATGACGCGATGAACCTCGCTCGTCCCCGCGGGGACACGATCTGGCTCGCTGGTCACGAGGTGTTCAAGAAGAGCGTCGACGGTGGCGCGACCTGGAGCGACGTTCGCCCGGCCGGGCTGCCGGGTCTGGACATCCATGGTTTCGCGGTCGACCCGCGCAACCCGAAGATCCTCTATGCGGCGGTCGCAGGTCAGGGGCTCTACCGATCGCGGGACGGTGGCCGCTCCTTCTCGCTCGCTTCGGGCCAGGTCGGCGGCAGTGTGATGGCGCTGGCCGTGCTGCCGGACGGGCGGATTCTTCTCCGACGGCGGCGCGAGCTGGAAGCAGACACTGCGGGCGCAGCTGATGGGCCTGGCCGTCAACCCGCGCGACCCGAAGCGGCTGCTCGCCGCTGGCGCCGGGATCGCGCTCTCGACCGACGGCGGCCGTTCGTGGCGCTCGGTGCTCGATCTGCCGGAGGGCGCGGGCCCGATCGCGTGGTCGCCGAGCAACCCGAAGCTCGCCTACGCGGTTGCGTTCAACCGCACTTTCTACCGCTCCATCGACGGCGGCGCGAGCTGGCAGCCGGTCGAGGGGAGCTGACGATGCTTCAGTACGTACTCGCCGCCTGCGCGCTGGCCTGTCCGCTCTCGATGTGGCGATGGCCTGGTTCATGCGCGGCCACCGAGCCCGTGGAGGCAAGGAGTAGCCGATGGCCGAGCCCGCTCCAGGCCCACGGCCAGAGCTCGAGGCGCAGCCTCGGAATGCCCGCCCGGGTCCGCTGCTGAGCGCGCTTCAGCTATTCGCCTTGACGGCGGTCGCGGGTCTGTTGGTGTTGCTCGTCTGGCGTGTCGTTCACGCTGGGCGCGGCGGCGAGCTCGTGGCTGACGTCCGCTCCGGCAAGACGCCTGCGGCGCCGCAGTTCACGCTCCCGGTCCTGTGGGCGCGAGCGGAGACGTGGCCGAGCGATGCACGCCGCGCGTTCGGCGATGGGCAAGTTGCGTTGCGCGAGCTGCGTGGCCACCCGGTGGTGATCAACTTCTGGGCCTCCTGGTGCATTCCGTGCAAGCACGAGGCGCCACTGCTGGCCGCCTCCGCGCGCGCCCACGCGGGCAAGCTGGCCTTTCCTAGGGATCGACGTGCAGGACTTTCGCAGCGACGCGCGCAAGTTTCTGAAGCGCTTCGATCGCCGTACGTTTCGGTCCATGCCGGCGGCGGCAAGAGCGGCGTCTACGAGGATTACGGCCTGACCGGCTTGCCGGAGACGTATTGGCTCGACGCGCGCGGCCGGATCGTCGCGCACTACCCGGGCGAGATCTCGCGCGAGCAGCTCGAGGACGGGATCCGCCAAACGGTGAAGCTGAGATGAGACGCGACCGGCTGATGATCGCGATTGCCGCCGGCGGCCTTGTGATCACCATCTCGCCCGTCGTGGCGGTGCTCATTGCCGCGCGCGGGAGCGAGCAGCAACCGCAGGCGACCGGGCCCCTCTGCCGGCCCGTACCGCGGCAGCGAGCCGCCGGGCCGGATCGAGCTCGCGCCGTTCGCGCTCGCGAGCTACCGCGGGCGCAGCGTGTCGTCGGTGCAGCTGCGCGGCAAGGTGGTGGCGCTGACGTTCCTGGAATCGAAGTGGCACAGAGGCTTGCCCGATCATCGCCGTGCAGGTGGCGCGCGGGGTCGATCTGCTGACGCTGGCCGAGCGCCGTCAGCTGCGCGCGATCGCGATCTCGACCCAGCCGTTTGACGACACGCGGCGGAACGTCCGTCGCTTCCTCGCTCGCCGTCACGCGATCGGCCGGCTCGACTACCTGCTCGGAACGGAGAGCGAGCTGCGTCCGGTTTGGCGCCGCTACCACATCCTGTCGGCGCTCGACTCCGGCGACGCCGATACCCACTCGGCGTCGGTGCACATCTACGACCGCGACGGCGTCTGGGTCTCCAGTCTCCATCCCGGCATCGACCTCACGTCGGAGAACCTCGCCCACGATGTCCGCCGCGCCCTCCGCAGCGGCTGATGGTGGCCGGCCAGCATCGATGTCTTCAGCGAGCTGCTTGACGCGCTCAGCTTCGCCTTCGGCATGTTCTGGGAGATTCTCTGGGCGCTGATCCTCGGTTTCGCGCTTTCGGGTGCTGTGCAGGCCGTCGTGTCGAAGAGCGAGATGCGGCGGCTGATGCCCGACGACTCGCCGCGCACGCTCGGGATCGCCTGCGGCCTCGGCGCCGCCTCCTCGTCCTGCTCCTACGCGGCGGTGGCGCTGGCACGCTCCCTCTTCCGCAAGGGCGCCGACTTCACCGCTGCGATGGCGTTCGAGTTCGCCTCCACCAACCTCGTGATCGAGCTCGGCATCATCATGGCGCTCCTGCTCCGCTGGCAGTTCACGCTGGGCGAGTTCGTCGGCGGGCCGCTGATGATCGTCCTGATGGCGCTGGCCTTCCGCGTCTTCTTGAGGCGCCGTCTCGTCGATGACGCGCGCGAGCAGGCCGAGCGGGGCGCGCTCGGCCGGATGGAAGGCCACGCCGAGATGGACATGTCCGTGCACGAGCAGGGTCCGCTTTGGCGGCGATTGACGTCACCCGCCGGTTTCACCTCGACGGCCAACTACTTCGTGATGGACTGGGCCGCCATCTGGGTCGACATCTTCGGCGGTCTGTTGATCGCCGGCGCGCTCGCCGCCTGGGTGCCGGAGTCGTGATGGCAGTCGCTCTTTCTCGAGAACCACGGCACGCTGGCCAAGTTCTGGGGGCCGCTGATCGGGCCGCTGGTCGCAATCCTCAGCTTCGTCTGCTCGATCGGCACGTGCCGCTTGCGGCCGTGCTCTGGAACGGAGGCATCAGCTTCGGCGGCGTGCTTGCCTTCATCTTCGCCGACCTGATCGTGCTGCCGATCCTCGACATCTACCGCAAGTACTACGGCTGGAAGGTGGCGGGCTTCCTGCTCGCGAGCTTCTACGCGACCATGGTCGGCGCCGGCCTGATCGTCGAGTTCCTCTTCGACGGGCTCAACCTGATCCCCAGCGAGCGCAATGCCAAGGTCGTCGAGGCGAGCGTGACGCTCAACTACACTACCATCCTGAACATCGTCTTCCTCGCCCTCGGGGCAGTGCTCGTCTGGCGCTACTTCACCCGCGGCGGCGGGCTGCGGATGTTGAGGATGATGAACACACCGATGGCCCACGAGCACGCACACGGGCATGGCCACACGTAGGGGCGACGCCCGCGAAACGGAGCGCGTTCTGCGCTTCTACGAGAAGGACGCGCACAGATACGACCGCGAGATGAACTTCTTCGACCGGCTGCTGTTCGCGGGCGGCCGCGAGTGGGTCTGCGCGCAAGCGGCCGGCGAGGTGCTCGAGATCGCGATTGGCACCGGGCGCAACCTGCCGCACTACCCCGAGGATGTACGGCTGACCGCTGTCGAGCTGAGTCCAGCGATGCTCGAGATCGCCCGGGCGCGGGCGCGCGAAGTCGATCGCAAGGTCGATCTGCGGATCGGCGACGCGCAAGCGCTCGACTTTCCCGACCAGTCCTTCGACACTGTCGTCTCCACGTTGTCGCTGTGCACGATCCCCGACGACCGCGCCGCCGTCGCCGAGGTCCGGCGGGTGCTGCGGCGCGGCGGCCACTTCCTCTTGCTCGAGCACGTGCGCAGCCCAGTGTTGCCGGTGCGCCTCGGCCAACGGCTGCTCGAGCCGCTCGCGGTTCGCTTCCAGGCCGACCACCTGCTCCGCGAGCCACTCGAACACCTGCGGGCCGAGCGGTTCGAGGTGGAGCAGCTCGAGCGCTCGAAGCTCGGCATCGTCGAGCGCGTGGCGGCGCGCAAGCCAATCTGAGGTACGTCGCTCGGCCGGATTCCCGACCGGCCCGCTGAGACGCATAAATCAACCGCCGTTAGAATGACGGCAATGGCCGACGACCGTTGCGATGTGCTCTGCCTCGACCTGCCACGAGCCGAGGAGCTGCGCCGGCGCCGGCTGGCGAACGAAGTCGCCGAGCGAGTTGCGGCGCGCGCACGTGCGTTTGCCGATCCGACTCGGCTCAGCCTGGCCGCGTCACTACGCGACGGCCGCGAGCTCTGTGTCTGCGACCTCGCGTGGATCAGCGGCCGGCCGCAGAACCTCGTCTCGCATCACCTGCGCGCGCTGAAGCAGGAAGGTCTGGCCGAGTCGCGTCGTGACGGCAAGATCGTCTTCTACTCGCTGAGCGCTGCGGGCGTGCTGCTGTTCGATCACCTCGTCGAGACGCTCCAGGCCATCGAAGCCGCCGAGGTGGCACGCTCAACGCTCGCGAGCTAACCGTCCTCGAGCCGACGGCGCTCAGCCGCGGACGCGACTGGCATCGTGACGCGCGCCACGCGCGCCTGCTCTCCTGGTTCAGCCTGATCTGGATGACGATCGAGGGCGTCGTCGGCGTCGTCACCGGCATCATCGCCGGCTCGATCGCGTTGCAGGCGTTCGGAATCTCCTCCGCCGTCGAGGGCCTGGCCAGCGTAATCGTCATCTGGCGCTTCACCGGCTCGCGGACGCTCTCAGAGACCTCGGAGCGCCGCGCGCAGAAGGCGGTCGCGATCAGCTTCTGGCTGCTCGTCCCCTACGTCGCGGCCGACGCGCTCTACAAACTGCTCGTCAACGCCGAGGCCGAGACGAGCTACCTCGGAATCGGCCTCACCGTCAGCAGCCTGATCCTGATGCCACTGCTTGGTCGCGCAAAGCTGAAGCTGGGATCACGGCTCGACTCGGCCGCGACCGCCGGCGAGGGAACCCAGAACATCCTCTGCGCCTACCTGGCCGTCCTGATCGGCCTGCTCGGCAACACCCTCTTCGGTCTCTGGTGGCTCGACCCGATCGCCGCCTTCGTCGTCGCCGGACTCGCGGTCAAGGAGGGGCGCGAGAACTGGCGAGGCGAGGGCTGCTGCGACCACTGCTAAGGCGAGCGGTGGGTAAGGCGCTACTCGCGCCCTTTACTTGTGCCGGCCGATTTCACGGAGGGGTCGTTGCCGGCTCGTCGGGACTCGAGTCGTCGGGCTTGCGTCTGTCGCCTGGAAACCAGCGCGCGAGGTAGCGCCCGACTCCGTGCAGGTCGGTGCCGGCGCTTCGGTAGCCGATGTGGCCGTCGGGGCGGACGAGGTAGTGCGCTGCCTGGGCGACGCCGAGCCGGGCGAATGCTTGCCCGTTGACGTCGTGCAGGACGCCGGGCGCGGCGTCGCGGGCTAGTCGGTGCCCGGCGACCAGGCCGCCGTAGCGTTCGAGGAGCGTGCCCAGCTGGTTCGTCTCCCAGCCGTCGGCGGGTCCGCAGAGGAGGAGGTGGCAGGTCGGCACGGCCAGGGCGTCTGCAACCAGCCCGGTTGTCCGTCGCGGGCGATCCGGGCATCGGGAAGTCGATCCCCGGCCCTCGGCCCTCTGCGCAGCGCCGGCTCTCCTTCTTGGACGGCTGGGCTGTGTCGGTAGTGGATGCCGAGCTGGGAGAGGGTGCGGAACCCGCACGCTCTTACCCTCGCAGCAGCACGGGTGCCAGCCGCGGTGCGATCTGCGTGCGCAGCAGGCGGAGGATCGAGCTGCGCGAGGTCGCGATTGAGGCGGCGCGGTCGGTGAAGCAGAGCACGAAGCGGCCGATCGGCCGCCGCTCGGCCTCGTAGCTGTCGAGCAAGGCCTCGTCGGCGATGCCTTTGGCGACGAGGGCGAGCTTCCAGCCCAGGTTCCAGGCCTCCTGGATGCCGGTGTTCATCCCCTGGGCGCCGGCCGGGCTGTGGACGTGGGCAGCGTCGCCGGCGAGAAAGACACGGCCGGACCGATAGCTGGCGGCGTGGCGGTGGTGGAGCCGGAAGTACGTCAGCCAGACCGGGTTGCGCAGCCTCAGTCTGCCGCCGATGAAGGCATCGGCGATCCCCTGCACGTCGGCCAGCGAGGGCTCTGGCCGTTCACGCTCGGCTTCGGTCGCGTCGCCCGGCGGCCGCATCCCGAGCATGCGCCAGCTGGCGGGGCTGCCGAGCGGAAAGAAGAAGAGCATCCCCTCCGCCCCGAGGAAGGCGTGCGCGACGTCATGCTCCAAGTCGCCGTCGACCTCGAGGTCGGCGAGGACGAACGTCTGCGGGTAGGCGGCGCCCTCGAACGGGATTCCGGCGCCGTGCCGGACGCTGCTGTGGGCGCCGTCGCAGCCGACCAGGTAGCGAGCATGCAGCCGCTCCGTTTCTCCGTCGCCGTGACGGAGGGTGCAGCTGACATCTTCCTCGCCCTTCTCGAAGCCGACGAGCTCGACGCCCCGCTCGACGTGGACGCCGTGCGTGGCCAGATACTCGTTCAATATCGCCTCGGTCGCGGCCTGCGAGATGAAGAGCAGGAACGGATAGGCGGTGTCCTCGAGTCCCACGTCGAAGAGCGGGACGGAAACGACGCGCTCGCCGGCGTGGATCCGCAGCTGCGAGGCGTCGTTCCCTCGCTCGACCAGCGTCTGCGCGATCCCGAGCCCGCGCAAGACCTCGAGCGTGCGCGGCTGCACGGCGAGCGCCCGCGACTCGCGGACGCGGTCCAGTTGCCGGTCGATGATCCGAACGGTGGAGCCCATCGAGTGGAGCAGGCTGGCAAGTGTTAGCCCGGTCGGACCGGCGCCGACGACGAGAACGTCCGGGTCGCCGCGTGTCGTCACAGGATCGTCCACTGCACGGGCATCTTCCACTGTCCCCGCCGCTTACAGGCGACGAGCTGCTCGGCCAGGCGCATCGCAGCGGCTGGCCAACATCACCATCCCGGGAGCATCGAGCGAAAGGGGTGATCAGTGATGTCGCAACACGGCCAGCTGATCCAATTGAAGCGGACGGGTCGGGACGGGGAGCCACTGTGGGCGTATCGGTACCGGGCGGGCGGCAGGGAGTCGAAGCGAGTGCAGCGTGGCGGCTTCGCGTCGGAGCGGGACGCGGCGGAGGCTCTGGAGCGGGAGCTGGAGCGGCTGCGACGGGAACGGCGAGTCTCGAGATCGCTAACCCTCGCAGAACTGGTGGAGGCGTACCTTGAGCAGCATGACGTCGACCCGGTGACGATCGCGAAGCTGCGCTGGCTGCTCGGGAAGGCGGTCGCCGCCTTCGGCGACCGACCGGTCGGCGAGCTGGGCTCGCAGCAGATCGCCGCCTGGCGGATCGCACTCTCGCCCGGCTATCGGTTCGACGCCACGCAGGCGCTACGGCAGGTGCTCGCGCGCGCGGTGCTCTGGGGGATGATAGACGTCAAACCCCGCCAAGCTCGGCGTCGATAACCCGTCGCCACGGCGCAGGGAGCAGCGCCCGTTCGAGTCGTGGGCCGAGCTCGACGCGGTCGCCACGAACCTCGCGCCCCGCTACCGGCCAATGGTGATCTTCGCGGCCGCGACCGGGCTTCGCCCAGCGGAATGGCTCGCCTTGGAACGGCGCGACATCGATCCCGAGGCACGCGTTGTCTATGTCCGCCGCTCGTTCACCAAGGGTCACTTGAAGTGCACGAAGACAGAGGCGAGCCGGCGAGCGGTGCCGCTGCAAGCGATCGCACTCGACGCGATCGAACGCCAGCCGTGGAGTCCGCACAGTCCGCAGCTCTTCCCGGCCGAGCGGGGCGGCTACCTCGACCTGCACAACTTCCGCAACCGCGAGTGGAAGCCGGCACAACGTGCCGCCGGGATCGAACCTCTACGCAGGGTCTACGATCTCCGGCACACCTTCGCCACCTGCGCGCTCCGTGCCGGCATCTCCACCTTCGACCTCTCCCGCTACATGGGCGCCAGCCTGACCATGATCGACCGCCACTACGGCCACCTCGCGCGCGACGGACGCGAGCACGCGATCCGCCTGCTCGACGAGCTGAGCGCCGGCCAACGTCCACGGTGGACGCTCGTGGACGCTGCGTGGACTTCAAAGCTGGCGGCCGCCGCCAGCTGGGACAACAGAACTATTAGCTGAGCAGCAAGAAACCCGAAGCCCTCTGACGGACTCGAACCGTCGACCCCCTGTGGTGTGAATGCCGGCGGGGTTGGGCGGGGCTGGGACCGCGCGCGAGCGGTCGGGCCGGAGGCCCGACAGGCGGTCTTGGTTGTGGCGGGGTTAGTTGGTCA